>Ga0207771_100095_pt1 | contig 63460 bp, 43 predicted proteins | sample A23M2SouthBayCA_2_FD_187731 | JGI IMG/M metagenome (GOLD analysis project Ga0207771, IMG submission 187731) | Aerobic enrichment media microbial communities from Eden Landing Ponds, California, USA - A23 M2 (2) (SPAdes) | ecosystem: Environmental > Aquatic > Marine > Unclassified | place... | reverse complement strand
CCTGAGAGGGGAGAGAAATCGACGAATGGAGATTTTTGGCGTATGACTCCTGTAGGAAACGGTACTCATGAGTTCTATAAGTCGCGCAAGAAGTTAGCGACGCCGCTTAACCGCAGAAGTACAGGGCCTGTGCAACGGTATTTTCCCTGGTGGACTGGAAGGGCGAGGGCCGGTGGCGGCGAACGTAGTGAGCGGAGTCGCCTGAGCGGGCTCTATTCTCGCGAGTGCGGCGCGGTGGGGCTGTCCGAGCGAGAATATCCCGCTCAGCGACCGTTAGCGGCCCGAGGGCTTTCATCTCTCACTGATGAGTGCGGTGTTGTTTCCGATCTGTGTTTCTTTCACTTCAGAATTAGACGAAACGAGCTTCATAATCACTCCCTGCACCTACCACCAAGACGGACGCAGGAGACTGCCAGCAGGGCAATCCACACACTGTATCGGGACAGGATACCAGAGGTGTATGCGATCGGCCAACTCACGCGACTGGGTCTCACACTCGCACCAGAGCTTTCAGGTCACGAATCAGCGATCCGAGACGAGTCATGTCGGACCCGTTCGCACAGGCCCTACACGACTACCACTTCGACGAACTGCGAGAGCCACTCCGCTATCGGAGGGGTGAGACAACCGAAGAAGTCGGGATCGGCTTCTACTTCGACGAGGTCGACCTCGAAGGCTCCTGGCTGGCGTCTTGGCTCGACGGGCCAGTGTTGGACATGGGTGCGGGAGCGGGGCGACACGCCCTCACACTCCAGGAGCAGTTCGAAACGGTCGCGATCGAGCAGTCCGAACCGCTCGTCGAGCTACTGCGGGACCGCGGCGTCGACGACGCGCGACGAGTGGACATGTTCGAACAGCGCGAGGCGTTCGAAGCGGACAGGTTCGAGTCGGCGATCGCACTCGGCACCCAGGCGTGTCTCTCCCGCTCGATGCGCGGACTCGAGGCGTTCCTCGACGACCTCGCCTTCGTCACGACGACAGACGGTACCGCCGTCATCGACGGCTACGACCCCGAACACGAGCACACCAAGGAAAAACTCGACTATTACGAGGACGCCCCCGAGGGACTCGCCTATCGTGTCCTCCAGCTGGAGTACGACGGCACACTGGGTGAGCCCTGGCTCTATCGCCTCTTCACTCCTGACCGCATCCGGGAAGTCGCCGCAGACACGGACTGGACCGTCGCGGACGTCCAGTACGGCCCCGAGAATCTCTATCAGGTCGCGCTCGAAAAGCGGTGAGCGGTCGGCCTACACTCCGTCGGTTGATTCGCTGTCGTCATCCTCACCGCTCTCGTCGTCATCGGTCTCATCGTCGACGATTCGGCCGTCCGACTCGTCGGCAAAACGGTCGTCGGCGACGGTGTGTTCGCGGACCCGTACACCCTTCTTCGCGAGGTGTTGCATCTGGCGGCGGGCGAACTCCTCCTCGCGGGTGCCACGTGTCGCGAGGACGTACATCAGGGCTCGACCGGCGGGACGCATCGTCCGACCGGCTCGCTGGGTGCCCTGGCGCCGTGACCCGCCGAGCCCCGAGGCCACGATAGCTACCTCGGCGTCTGGGAGGTCGATCCCCTCGTCACCGACCCGGGAGACGACGAGCGTCGTGAGGGACCCGTCGCGGAACTGCTGGAAGAGCGCCTCGCGACGACCGTGGGGTGTCTCGCCACTGATGAACGGGATGTCGAGTTCGGTCGCGATCTCGCGACCCTGGTCGAGGTAGTCGACGAATATCAGCGCCTTCTGGGTGGGGTGCTGACCGAGAACCCGCTCGATTTCGGGGATCTTCGCCGGGTTCGAGGCCGCAAGCTGGCGCCGTTCGTGGCCCTCGCTGCCGACGTACTGGTTACGGTGGTCGTCGTCCTCGCCCCATCCGACGTAGCGGATCTCGACTTCTGGTTCGGCGACGAATCCCTCGTCGAACAGCGCGTCCCAGTCAGTGCCGATGGGTGGGCCGATGAGCGTGAAGATGTCTTCTTCCAGATCGTCTTCCCGTACTGGCGTCGCGGACAGCCCGAGCCGAAATCGGCTCTGCAGATCGGTACTCCGGCGGTACACGTCACTGGGGATGTGCTGGACCTCGTCGTAGACGATGAGTCCCCACTCGCGGTCGTCGAACAGATGTCGGTGGCGGCCCATCCCGGCGGTCTGGTAGGTCGCGATCGTGACGGGGCGGACGTCCTTGGTCCCGCCGTGGTACTCGCCGACCTGTGACTCGTCGAGGCTGGTGTGTGCGAGCAGTTCGTCACGCCACTGTCGGACGAGTTCGCGGCTGGGGACCAAAATGAGTGTCTCACCGCCCACTCGCGAGAGGATACCGAGCGCGGCAACCGTCTTCCCGCTGCCAGGCGGGCCCACTAACACGCCCGATTTGGTCTCCATGAACCGCGACACCCAGTCGTGCTGGTACGCCCGCAAGTCGAGGTCGACGCGGACGTCCAGGTCCGCACCGCTTTCGAGATCGCGGTCGTCCTGGACGGGGTAGCCGGCCTCGTAGAGGATCCGCTTGACCTCGGCGGTCGCGTCCTCGGCGACCCAGCTCTCGGTGTCCGAGATGGGGGCGCGGAGGTGGTCCTCGTCGAGTTTCTGCCGGGCGACGTTGCCCATGAGTTCGTCGCTCGCGGCCTCGAAGACGACGTAGCCGTCTTCGTGCGTTGTGAGCGTGAACTGGTGGGCGCGTTTCCACTGATCTTCGATCCACTGTTCGAGGTCCGGTTCGCGCTCGGGCAGGACGTCTCTGACCGTACCCAGGAGGGCGTCGAGGTCGTCGTAGGGTGACCCCCAGATGTCGGCTTCCTGGATCTCGTAGATGTAGCCCTCACGTCCGTTGGAGTCTTCGAGGCGGGCGAACTGCGAGAGTTGCGCGCGAGTGAACTGGGCCGGGCGGTCGACGACAATCTGGCGGCGGTCCGGGAAGACCACGACGCGCTCGCGGTCGACGTAGGACTCCCATTCGGCGGGGTACCAGACCCCCGGATCCTGGGAGACGTCCCGGCCTGCTACCCGTCCCGACGCCTCCAGGTCGGCGAGCAACTGCTCGGCCTCCTCCCGCGAGCGGTCGAGGTGGCGCGCGACCTCCCCTGTCGTCAAGACCGCACTGTCGGCCCGTTCGATGGCCGCGTGTAACGCCGCCAGCGGGTCCTCCGGCTCTGTCTCCGTCGGTGCCCCGGATCCACCGTCGGCTTCCTCTGTCACACGTCCCGATAGGCACACGCTCCGTATCCGACTTTCGTTCGAAACCCGAGAATAGATCCGAATTCTATAATATAACTAAATATGCCATTTACGTCAGGGCCGTGCCGAGATCTATCTGCCGGTATGATGCTCAAATATCGCCATCAAATGGGCTGAAAGCTCGAAATATGTCTTCCGTCTCGACTGGAACAGGTCACGAACTTCTTTAGCGATATCTCGGCTACCCGGTCCGAGATATCGGCTGATAATGCAATAAATGGGCCTAACAGGAAAAGTGGCGAAACAGATATGCGAGTTCGGTCTGAATAGACAACTTCCAGACTATTCGACGAAACCATCGTATTTCAAATATTATCTCGCTCCAGAGCGACGGCGTCACACCCACCGCGCGACCGGATTCAGACGGTCCGGACGCCGTTGAAGAGAGTGCCGATCTCTTCGATGTTGATCTCGACCTCGTCACCCGGTCGGAGAGTGAAGTCGGAGCTGGGGACGAGCGCGGTCCCGGTCAGCAGGACGGTCGTCTCGGGGACGACGTTGTGGCGGGTCAGATAGGAGGAGAGTTCCTCACAGGAGCGGACCATCTCGCTCGTGTTCGTGGACTCCTCGTAGACTGCTTCGCCGTCGCGGCGGATAGTCATCGTCATCTCCAGGTCGTGGGGGTCCTCGACGGTCTCGGTCGAGGCGACACAGGGGCCGAACGAACAACAGCGGTCGTAGACCTTGGCCTGGGGGAGATAGAGCGGGTTCTCGCCCTCGATGGAGCGACTGCTCACGTCGTTGCCGATAGTGTAGCCGACGATCTCGCCCTCGTGAAGGACGACACCCAGTTCGGGTTCGGGGACGTCCCACTCGGAGTCGCCGCGGACCCCGACCTCCTCGTTCGGTCCGACGGTCCGGCTCGGGGTGGCTTTCATGAAGACCTCGGGGCGTTCGCTGCGGTAGACGTTGAAGTAGACGTCGGGGTCGTCGCTCTCCTCCTGACGGGCCTCCTCGCTGATCTCGTAGGTGACGCCGGAGGCCCACACTTCCTCGGCGTGGACCGGCGTCTCCATTTCGGCGCCGGCGATGTCGATCGGTTCGGCGTCGTCCAGACGGGCGCGGGCCACGTCGTCGATGGAGTGTTCGGTCATGGCCGCCGCCCTGAACAGGTCCGCAAGCGTGTCGGGCCCGCCGTCGACGCTCGACAGGTCGTAGGTCTCTGTGCCATCGTCGGCGACGACGTGCGATTCGCCCGCTTCCGTCACGCGGTAGTATCTCATGTCCCCACGGTGGGTCAGGCGATATTTAACACTACTGGGGTCGGTTCGTCGTCTGATCCCCCACCGCGGACCCGTGGGGGCAACCACCTATAGGACTGCGTCGGTTGCCCGCCTTCTCTGCCGGGAGTCTGGGCTATATACACCCGACGGATAAACGGAGGGTATGACCTACACCGCAGCGGTCATCGGCACAGGACCCGACCCCGAGAACCCCTCCGGCGACGGCTACGCGATGGGCTATCGACACGCAGACGGCTACGAAGCCCACGATGACGTCGACCTTGTCGCCTGTGCGGACATCGTTCCCGAGAACGCCCAGGCGTTCGCCGACACCTACGATATCGACGACGACGGCGTCTTCGAGGACTACAACGAGATGGTAGACGCCGTCGAACCCGACCTCGTCAGCGTGACCGTCCCGCCGGTGATCCACGAGGACATCTCCGTCGACTGCATCCGTAGTGGTGTCGTTCAGGCAGTCCACTGCGAGAAGCCGATGGCGTTGACCTACGGCGGCGCCCGCAACATGGCCGAGGCCGCGTGGCGCAACGACGTCCACCTCACGTTCAACCACCAGCGCCGCTTCAGTCAGGCCTTCCGCCGGGCGAAAGAACTGCTCGACGACGGTGAGATCGGCGAGTTAGAGCGCGTCGAGTTCTCGGCACCCAATATCTTCGACTACGGCAGTCACTCCTTCGACCTGTGTGGGTACTTCGTCGACGAGACGCCCGCCGAGTGGGTACTCTGTGGGCTCGATTACAGCGAGGAAGACGTCCTCTTTGGCGCGCACAACGAGAACCACGCCGTCGTCCAGTGGGCCTACGAGAACGGCGTCCAGGGTCTCGCGACGACTGGCGTCGGGAGCGACGGACTCTCGTGTCACAACCGCCTGGTCGGGTCCGACGGCGTCGTCGAGGTCGGCCCCGGCGGTATCGGCTCCCAGACCCCCCTCCGGATCCGCCGCGACGGCGGTGACTGGGAAGAACTCGACACCGACGGCGACCACCTCCACGGCGAGGAACTGATCGAGAGCGCCATCGCCGACGTCGTCGAGGCCGTCGAGACGGGCGAGCCCTCCGAACTGTGTGCTCGCAACGCGCTCAACGCCACGGAGATCATCTTCGGCGCGTGGGAGTCCGCTCGCCGCCGCGGCCGCGTCGAGTTCCCGCTCGATATCGAGGACAACCCGCTCGAAGCGATGGTCGAATCGGGCCAGCTCACCCCCGAACCAACTGACGCCGAGTGAGCCGCCCGGAACGCGATCGACTCTCTGGCACGTCCGACAGATCCGCTGTTGATCCGTTCCGATCTTCGACGTTTCCCGACACGACGGTCCCGCCGTAACCCGACCGTTCTGTCCTTTCGAAAACCCATTCTTTTCGAACGAATACTCGTCGATCGAGAACGATCCTCGATTCGTCATATCACGGGTCTCGTGCGCAATTACGCGGCCAGAACGCCGATTACGGACGTAGTACCGTAATCGAATTTCGTCTGTCTCCGGGCGAGATCGTTCATTTATAGTGGATGGTATTCTATTGGGTAGAACGCTCTGCGGTGCTGGTATCTTACCGAACGATCGCGAGACGTGCTAACGTGTTTCGACAGAGAAGTTCGAGGGGAGGAACTGACCGACAGACGACTCGGGTTACCGGTCGTCGAGACGCTGCCTGAGTGCGTCGTAGGCGGCCTTGGGTTGTCGGTAGCCGGTGAGTATCCCGGAGTAGTCGGTCGCGCGAACCTGTGCGGACGGTCCGGTTCCTGCGAGGGTGTCGGTGAACTGTCGCACGGCGAAGCCAGCTATCCCTTCGCGTGCCAGGAAGGCGTCGACTGCGTCACCGAGATAGGCGGCCTGGTGTGACTCTGACTCTCTGCGCTCGGCGAGGGATCGCTCGCCGGGGACGCCTTCGACGCCGAACTCGGAGACCACGACGGGCTTGTCCTCGACTGCCGCAAGGAGATCGTCGAGGGTTCGGTCCCAGTTCCGGTGGGCGCGGCGGTCGACGTTCACACAGACGAGGTCCGACCGTTCGAGGACCTCCTCGGACTCGCCGACGTGGTCGAGTCGACACGACGCGGTGAGCAGTCGCGAGTCGTCGAGCCCGGTGATACTGCCCTGGAGCTGGTGGAGCGCCTCCTGAATCCCGCCGTCGGGCGATGCTGCGCTGTTACCGAGGCTCCAGGCCACGACACTGGGATGGCCGGCGTCGCGCTGGACCATCTCCGTCACGATCCGGCGGGCCTCACCGGTCGGGTCGTCCAGGTCCTCGAGCGGTTCGTGGGCTTCGCTCGCCTCAGCGAAGGGGTCCGGAGGTTCTTCGACGTCCCAGTCAGTGTCGGCCTCGTGTGGAGTGACGCCCTCGACGACGAGCAGTCCCGTCTCGTCACAGAGGTCGAGGAAACGCGGGTGGAGCGGGTACCGCGAGGACCGAACGGTGTTGAACCCTGCTTCGGCGATGGTCTCGACGTCATTCTGCTGGACGCGGAGCGGTTCGGCGTGGCCCCAGTCGGGGTGGAACTCCTCACGGTTGACGCCGACGAGTTCTATCGGATCGCCGTTGAGCAGGACCTGGGTGCCCTCGACGTCGACCTCTCGAAACCCGATCCGTTCGCGCAGGTCGTCGCCGCCTGCGCCGTCGTTCGAAACTGCGACGACGAGGTCGTACAGTGTCGGGTCGTCGGGCGACCAGCGGTCGACGCCTTCGACGTCGAGTTCGAACCGCTCGCGGGCGGCGTTGAGTCCGCCCACCTCGACTTTCTCCGTCGCGGTCGTCCCGCCGACGGAGACGACGAGGTGCCCCTCGCTCGGCGTCGGGGAGACGTTGTGGAGGGTGACGTCCGCCTCGACCGTCGCGTCGTCCCCGTCGAGGTCGTAGCCGACGTCCAGGTCCGAGACCCAGATCCCGGATATCTCCGCGAGGACGACTTCGCGGTAGATCCCGCCGTGGGGGAACCAGTCGGTGCCCCCGTGCAACAGCGCTGCCTCGCTTCGACTGTTGTCGGCGCGGACGACCAGTTCGTGAGAGCCGGCGTCGAGATCCCGTACGTACGTCGAGAACGGCGTGTAGCCGCCGCCGTGAGAGAATATCTCTTCGCCGTCGAGGTAGACAGTCGCGTCGTGGCCGACGCCGTGGAACGTCAACGAGACAGCGGTCGCCTCTGGCAGGCTGAACGTCCGGCGATACCACGCCGGTCCGACGTAGTCGGCGTACTCGTCGAGTGCGTTCCACGAGCAGGGGACCGGTACGGTGTCCGCTTCCTCGCTCGGGAAAGACTGCCCGTAGCCCAGGTCGCGACCCTCGTCTTCGGGGTCGGTCAGAAACTCCCACTGTCCGTCCAGTGTCCGTCGTCGGCGCTGGGTCGACCGCTCGAACGTCCTGTCCATGGCCAGCGGGAGGATGCGACCCGGGTTAAAGGATCGGAAAGCGGTCTGTCGACGAGGTCACACACTCTTATGTGGGCGCCGAACTGACGCGAAACTGTCATGGACGGACCGCAACGACGGACGGGTCCAGAGTCAGCGGTGCCGACTGACGACACGGACTCGCCCGGACACCGACACGACCATCGTTCGGGTCCGGGGCGGCGTCGGTTCCTCGCACTGTTCGGGAGCGCAGCGGCGGTCGCGACCGCGGGTTGTGGCAACGATGGCAACGGGACCGCCCGTCAGACGGCGACGCTCCCCGACAGCGCGGCGACCGCGTGGACCCCCGTCGCGCCCAACAGTGTCGACATCGGTCGGACGGTGACCGAACACCCGCTGAAAGCCGTGGTCGGTGGGTACTTCCACGCGCCCGTGTTGCCGGTCGACGTGACGACCGGCGAGGGACTGACGAGTGGTCACATCTGGACAGTCACGGACGGTGAGGGCGAGCGCGAGCGCGAGATATCGGTGCCGTGTGTCGTCGCAGAGTACGAGGTCGAATCCGCCGACCGGGTGAGGCTCACGTTCGACGACCGGTTTGCCTACTGGAACGGCGAGTCACTCGACGGGCGGGCCTACTGGGTTCGCGACCGTGCCAGGTGGCTCGGCAACGGCGGCGCGTTCGAGGAGGGATCGTTCCCCGGCGAACTCCTGTCGGACACGGAGTACCGGTCGTTCTACAGCGGGGCCGCACCGAACCAGTTCGAGTCCGCCGTCGCGGCGCATCCGGGGATACCCCCGGTGCCGCCTTCGGTCACGGAACCGTGGATCGAGCGCTTCGAGAACGCGTCCACGGAGGACGAACTCGCCGACCGGTTCGCGGAGTACGTGGGTGGGAAAACCGGGATCGAGACGGTCGCCGAGGAGGGCTACGGGACCGGCCCCTATCGGGTGGCATCCCCCGACGACGTCCGACGGGAAGCTCGCGGGTCCGGTGGCGGGCTCGCCGTCAACGTCCAGGCGGTCTACGCGCGTCCGTGGTCGGCGTATCCGGGACCGACGCCGCTCGGCGGGCTCGAGGTCCTCGGGCCGACGGGTGGGTCGCCGGTTTCGGACCAGCGGTCGTTCGTCGGGAACGGCACGCTAGACGTCGGTTCGGGCGTGATTGCCGAGACGGGCGATTTCGATCCGTCCACCGTTGCCGAGGGGATCGAACAGGTCGCGACTTCCCCCTCCGGGAACGGGCTCCGCAGCGTGCTCGTGTTCGACTGGGGGAACGACCACCTCAGGCGGCTGTGGGTCAGGCGAGCACTCGTCGCCGCCGCACCGTTCGAGGGGATCGCCGACAACGTCGGTGGTGCGTCGGTCACGACGCCAACCTATCAGACGGGACTCCCGTCGCGTCTCGACGAGCGCGTCTTCGAACGGGAGTTTCTCGACTCTCTGGTCGAGTATCCGCTCGAAGCAGACCAGGAGACGGCTGGGACCTGGCTGGGCGAGGCGGGCTACGAGCGGGACGCGGACGGGTGGGTCGGCCCCGACGGCGACCGCCTCGAATTCGAGTTCCTCGCCCACCGCCAGCGCGACGAGACGGTCGCGACCTCGCTGGCGGCCGGGCTGGAGTCGTTCGGTGTGCCGGTCGAGGTGACGAGCGTCCCCAGCAGTGAATACGAATCGCGGCTGCTCGCCGGCGACTTCGACCTCGCTGTCAGCAACTCCGGGACCGGGTGGCGCCCGACCCGGTGTTACGGTGACTGGTTCGAGGCCGGCGTCTCCGGGCGCGCCGGGTGGCTCTCGACTGCAGTCCTGACCGCCGTCGGGAACCCGCTCGAATCCTGTTGGGAGAGCGAAGACGGCGGCGACCCGGTCGCATCGACACCGGCGACGGTCACGCTGCCGACCGACCCCGCTCTCGAGATCGACGGCGTCGATTACCCCGACGGCGGGACCGACTACCGGTGGTCCGGACGTGGCGAGGACCGCTCGGTCTGTGGAGCCGCGGGCCGCCTCTGGGAAGATACTGATACAGAGACCCACCGGGAGGCCGCACGGGTCTGTGCCCGGTGGTACAACTACGCGCTTCCCACCGTCCAGTTCGTCCAGGACCGCGTCGGTCTCTGGGCGGACACGGAGTCGTTCAGCGTCCCGGAACCGGACCACCCCTCGCTCTCAGTCTCCCGGCAGACGCCTGCGAGCCCACACCACTATCACCTGCTGGCCGGCACCATCCGTCCGGTCTGAACTCGATCGAGTCACCTGTTCGCCCGAGGTACATTCATCCGGGCAGATGGTTCCACAGGACTAATCAGGCTGCGACGACAGTTCGCCCGGACCGTGACGCCACCTCTTTTAGGACCCACCTCCCACAGGGGGTATGGAAAACCGCCTCAGTTACGTTACGGCGTTCGTCTACACGGCCGGCGTGCTCGTCACGGGGATGTGGATCGCGGAAGTACAGATCCCCGACCTCACCCCGTTCCGTATCGTCGCGCTCGTCCTCGTGGGGGCCGGCTGGTCGCTGTACTTCGGCTGGAAAGTCGGGCCCCGGATCGTCGACCTCGAGACCGAAGACGAAGAGGACGAGGACGACGACGGGGAGAAGGGACGCGAAGAGAGCGACCGGCTCGACCCAACGCAGGCCTGAACCCGGCCTGTTTGCTGCCGAGGTCCGCTCGGTGTGCCGGAGTGGTCGGAATTTCGGCGAGGCGCCTCTGTCAGTGAACAGTCAGTGACACGCCGTCGTCAGTGGACGGTCCGTTCGTCGCTGGTGTCTATCTCTTCGCGTGGTTCTGAGTTCCCCGACGAGGAGGTACCGGGGTCGTCCGCGGGCGTGGCCCACTCGACGGCGTTGGCGAGGACGTGCTGGATCTCGTCGTCGTGGTAGATCGGATACGTCTCGTGGCCCGGTCGGAAGTAGAATATCCGGCCGCTCCCCCGGCGGTAACAACAGCCCGACCGGAAGACCTCGCCGCCCTCGAACCAGGAGTTGAACACGAGCGCGTCCGGCTGGGGGACGTCGAAACGCTCGCCGTACATCTCGGCCTCGTCGAGTTCGATACAGTCGTCGACGCCCGCCGCGATCGGGTGGCCGGGTTCGACGACCCAGAGGCGTTCTCGCTCGGCGGCCTCGCGCCATTTCAGCCCGCAGGTCGTCCCCATCAACTCGCGGAAGATCTTCGAGAAGTGCCCGGAGTGGAGCACGAGCAGCCCCATTCCGTCGAGGACGTGCGATTTCACGCGCTCGACGACCTCGTCTTCGACCTGGTCGTGGGCGGCGTGGCCCCACCACGTCAGGACGTCCGTCTCCGCCAGCACGTCTTCGGTCAGGCCGTGCTCGGGTTCCTGGAGCGTCGCCGTTTCTGTCTCGAACCCGCGCGCTTCGAGCGCGTCGGCGATCGTCGCGTGGATACCGTCCGGGTACACCTCGGCGACGGTGTCGTTTTCCTGTTCGTGGACGAATTCGTTCCAGACCGTGACCCGTGTCATGCTCGTGGTGTCGACAGGCGAGGACATACTGGTTCGGCAACCGGCAAGACTGTGACTGGTCGGGGACCGGTGCAGTCCGGCACAGTCCAGCCGGGTCCGGTCCGGCCCGACCTGGCCCGGCGCGGCAACTTCCCGGCTTCCTGGCACAGGGCCGATTCTCACTTGGACACACTCGGCCCGGTATCTTTAACAGAGAGACGGTGACACGTCGGGGTATGTCGGACGATGACCGACTCCGTGACGTCGCTGACGACCGTGGGTTCAACATCGGCGCCGCCGTCGCCGCTTCCCCGCTCAGGACCGACGCGGGTTACAAGAAGACCCTTCGCAACGAGTTCAACTACGTGACCGCCGAGAACGCGCTCAAGATGGGGCCGCTCCGGCCGTCCCAGGACACCTACGACTTCGGCGACGCCGACGCCGTCGTCAACTACGCGCGCGAGCACGACCAGACGGTCCGCGGACACACGCTCGCCTGGCACAACCAGACCCCCGAGTGGTTCCAGGAGTGGGACCACACCCCCGGCCAGATCCGTGATTTCCTCCGGGACCACATCCACACGACAGCAGGACGCTACCGGAGCAAACTCGACACATGGGACGTCGTCAACGAGGCCGTCGCCGACGACGGCACCATGCGCGAGAACCTCTGGTACGAGGCACTCGGCGAGGAGTATCTCGACGACGTCTTCCACTTTGCCGACGAGGTCACCGGCGACGACACCGACCTCTACTACAACGACTACGGCGCCGACAGCGTCAACGTGAAGTCGGACGCCATCTACGACATGGTCGAGCGACTGCTAGACCGCGGCGTCCCCATCGACGGCGTCGGCCTCCAGATGCACGCACTCCACGCGAAGCCCGACCCCGAGCGCGTCGCCGACAACGTTCGTCGGTTCAAGGACCTGGGCCTGGAGGTCGAGATCACCGAGATGGACGTCGCCTACCTGCCGGACGACGACCCCGGGGACCAGGACGCTCGCTGGGAGAAACAGGCCGACTTCTACCGGGATATCACGGAGGTCTGTCTCGACGAGGGCGTCGATACGCTGGTCGTCTGGGGTGTCCGTGACTCGGACTCGTGGATCCCCAACTGGTTCGAGTCGCTCACCGACGACCCCCTGCTGTTCGACGGCGCCAACGACCCCAAGCCCTCGTATCACGCGATCAAGGACACGCTGGCGAACTACGAGGGGTAGCGAAGAGCAAGGACGCTACTCTACCTGAAAGAGCCGACCAGTACTTGACCTCAACTGCTGTCCACTCATCGATCTTGTTTCGTTCTATCGAAAACGTACGCCGAGCGAAGCGAGGCGTTTCGCCGTCAGAGCAAGCTCTGACGAGCCTCGCGTCGTTACACTCCGCGAGACACCGCCGGAGCCGTCGAAGACGGCGGAGGCGGCCTTTTTCACCCATGTTTTTGCCGCGAGTGGTACCCACAGCGAACGCAGTGAGCGAGGATACCCGAGCGGGAAAAAGATGGTACTACAGTTCGACGCGTTCGCCAGTCTCGGCGGATTCCTGGATAGCTTCGGTCACGCGCACGTCGAAGTGGCCGTGTTCGCCGTCGGGGCCGATCTCCCGGTCGGTGAGCAGACAGGTCGCGAAGTAGTCGAACTCCTCGACCATCTCCGGCGGTTCCTGGGCTTCGACGACCGTCTCGCCGTGGTCGCGCTCGATGGTGATACGGCGGTCGTCGTCGACGTTGAAGATCGGGTCGAAACGGATGCGTCCCTCGGTGCCGATGATCTCGAAGGTGTTGGTGCCGTAGACGCCGTAACTCGACGAACACTGTGCCTGCACGCCGCCGGGGAACTCCATCGTGAAGCTGGCGTGTTTGTCGACGCCGTCGAACTCCGGGGGGTCCTCGGTGATCGAAGCGTGGACGGCCTCCGGGTCGGCGTCGAGGACGAACCGCGCGGCGTTGAGCGGGTAGACGCCGACGTCCATCAGCGATCCACCGCCCGCGAGATCGGGGTCGAGGCGCCACTGGTCGGGGTCGCCGCCGCCGTAGAGCATGTTGAACGAGAACTCGCCTTTGACCTGCTGGGGCTCGCCGATGACGCCCGACCGGACGAGTTCGCGGGCCCACCGCACCGAGCGCGTGGTCTGCATGCGGTAGGCGGTCATCAGGTCGACGCCCGCCTCCTCACAGATTTCGACGATCTGTTTCGCGCGCTCGGCGGTCGCTTCGAGGGGTTTCTCACAGAGGACGTCTTTGCCGTATTCGGCGGCCGTCTCGACGTGGGGGAGATGCAAGGCGTTGGGCGTGACGATGTAGACGGCGTCGTAGGCGTCGACCGCCTCGCCGTCGGCATACTCGTCGTAGGTGAGCCCGTACTCGGCGTCTTTCTCCGCGGCGACCCGCTCGGCTTTCTCCTTGTCGCCGCTGATACAGACTGTCGTCTCGCAGTAGTCCGAGTCGGCGATGGCGGGGATGGCGACGTCCGGGCCGAACCAGCCCAGGCCGACCACCGCAAAGCGAACCGGTCCGCCGTCTACCTCGCGTGCCCAGTCTCGTTCGTCGAACCGCGTCGGGATATCCAGATCCATATCCGATAAAAGTGTGACGACCCCTCTTATAACGGGCGATTCCGGCGAACCGGAGGGGGAGTCACGCTCCCGTCCCTGGTCGGGAATCGCGGGCGTTCTACACGCCGTAGAGCTCTTTCGGCCGGTCGTAGGCGACGTGTTCGACGAGGTCGGCACCCACTTCCCGGGGTATCTGACCGCGGTCGACCTGGCGGCCGACGACGTTTGCCAGCGAGCGCCGGAACATCTCGAAGCGCGAGTCGAAGGAAAGCAGTTTCCGGGAGTCGCTGACCATCCCGGCGTGATTTGCCAGCAGGTCGACGGAACCGGCGTACTCGAGTTGATGGTCCATCCCGAACGGGCTGTCGTTGTACCACCACGCCGGCCCGACGCTGACGTTCGGGAATGCCCGCGCGATGGTCACGAGGGTCGGATAGTGGGTCGGGTCGACGCAGTATAGGACGACCTCGCCCTCGCCGTCGAAGCGATTGACGAAGTGACGCAGTCCCTCGGCGTAGTCGACGTCGCCCGTCGTGACCGTCCCGCCCGAGGCGGGGCCGAGTTCCTCGTAGAGCTCTTCGCGGTAGTTGCGTACGGGCCCCATGTGCAACTGGGTGACCCAACCCTTCTCGACGTTCAGTTCCGTGATGAACTCCAGAAGGAAGGCCTGGAAGTCCCGGATCTCGCGGTCGGTGAGGCGGTCGCCGGCGAGTCGCTTCTCGAAGACACGGCGCGCGCGTTCGTCGCTGACCGGCCGACTCACGGGCTCGCGAACACCGATATCACAGGCCACACAGCCCCGCTGGGCGAAGTAGTCGTGGGTACTCGCCAACCCGTCGAGAAACCCGTCGAACGTCCGGGCGTCACGGTCGACACGCTCGTCGAGAGCGGCGACGAAATCGACGAAATCCGCGAGGTGAACGTTCACCGCACGGTCGCCCCGCCAGGTCGGCCGGAGGTCGACTCCCTGGACTTCGTCGCGAGCGCGCTCGTGATACGAGAGGTCGTCGACGGGGTCGTCGGTGGTTCCGACCAGTTCGACGTTCATCTCCTCGAGCAGCGCCTGTGGTCGCATCTCGTCGCGCTGGAGCTGTTCGCGGCTTTCGGCCCAGATGGCGTCGGCCGTCTCGGCCGAGACTGGCTCGTCGATACCGAACCGGCGCTGCAGGTCGAGGTGGAGCCACTCGTAGACCGGGTTGCCCGCCATCTCGGGGACGACTTCGGCCAGCGCCGCCCACTTCTCGCGATTCGAGGCGTCGCCAGTGATCAGTTCCTCGTCGACGCCGCGCTTTCGCATCATCGACCAGACGTAGTGGTCGGTCGCGCCCTCGACCTGCCAGAGGTCACTCCAGCCCTCGTCTTCGACGATCTCCTCGATATCGGCGTGCGTGTGCGGGTCGACGACCGGTAACCCCGCGATGCGGTCGTAGAGGTCCCGGGCCGCGTCCGTCTCGAGCAGGTAGTCCTCGTCCAGGAAGCTCATGTCGGTCTGGCTTTCCGGCGAGTCTCCCCTAAAGCTACCGTGTCACCAGCCACAGGTTCGTCGGGAGCCAGTCGACGGTCTCAACCGGTCCGTTCGGGGGTGTCGGGTGGTGCCCGTGTCGCGACACCGATACGACCGTCCGCACTGACCGTCACGAGGTGGTCCTGGTACCGGAATTCGACGAGACGGGCGCCCGACGTGTCGGTCCCCGCTGTCGATCCCCAGCCGAAGGTGTCTTCGATCGTTTCTACGTCGACGCTGTCGTACAGTGGCGGTTCGAGTGTCATCGGCGAGACGCTCGTCGCTTCGGCGACGGCGTGGACGACCGCTGTCGTCAGGTCCCCTGGTCCATGCGGGTCGTACGACCGTTCGGTAACCTGCCGCCAGCGACCGTCTGTCTCGCCCGGACGATCCCCCTCGATCCCACCGGAATCGGTCGGTTTCGTCATCGTTGTTCCCCGATTTCTCGCTGTTCGTCGGCTCACTGGGTCGATATCGCGAACCGACGTGGTATGCCAAGAGACCACAGGCTGTAAAGTACTTTGGGGTGGACCGGGCGAGCAGTCACCCTGCGACCGGGGGGCCGGCGTAACTCTGTCATAATCGACGAATTCCGTATATTTGCGGGGTTGTTCTTCAGGACGAAACTATGTGTGTCATTCGTACGCGTACTTGACTTCGACGACGTTGACGCGGTTACGGAGTGCGGGGAGTAGTTTTTCCTCGATGCGCCGGTCGTCGAGACGCTCTTTGGGGCCCGAGACCGAGATTGCCCCTTTGACAGCGTCGTCGACCAGTATCGGGACTGCGACAGACCGGATGCCCGCACGACGCTCCTCGTCTTCGAGGGCGTACCCGCGGTCGCGAACCCGGGCCAGTTCTTCGGCGAGCTCGTCCCGGTCGGTGATGGTGTTTTGCTGCCTGTCTGGGAGGCCGTGGGCCTCGATGATACGCTCGACGTAGTCCTCGGGGAGATGCGCCAGGATCGACTTCCCGAGCGCTGTCCAGTGCATGTTGGTGAACTCACCGATCGGCGCGTTGTCGTACACCGCCTCGGTCCCCTCGTCCTGGTGGAGGATGACGCGTTTTCCCTCCTCCTCGACGCCGAGATTGGCGACCTCCCCGGTTTCCTCGGCGAGTGCCTCGACCTCTGGACGCGTGATCTCGTAGACGTTCGACCGCTGGCGCACTTCGACACCGTCCCGCAAGAACCTGTAGCCGAGGCGGTACCCCTCGTCTTCCCCGACCGCGTATCCGACACTCTCTAGCGTCTTGAGGTGGACGTGTGCCGTACTCGTCGAGACGTCGAGCGCCTCCGCTACCTCCTCTATCCGCACAGGGCCACGCTCTCGCAGAACGCTCACCACGTCGAAGGCCCGTTCGACTGAACTGACCCGCTTGCCCCCCTCCCCTGTGTCGCTGATTCCCATATCGTCCGTTACGGCCTCGAACACATAAGATCTACTAATGGTGGAGTCGATATACTGAATTACAATCGTAGTTCTGTAATCAATATCCCTGTCGCCGTGACCCAGTGAACCGGTCACATGCCGAGATGATGTCGAATATTGACCACTCTGGGGTTCCGTGATGAAAATTCGTCCAGGATAATAGTTCCACTATGCGTGGAAAACATCTCCAACGTGTGTGATCGTTCGTTTGGAACCTCGAGCTGTCGTGGTGGGCGGCTTCCCCGGACCTGGCGGTGCCGTCGCCGAGGATTCCACGTCGGTCGACAAAACAGGCCGAGGACAGTCACGCTCCGGCGCCGTTCGGTAGAACGCCGTTCTCCGGAAGAGTAGATTTTCTCGTATAAGCTACACGCTGTTCTCTTCAGTCGTTGACTTGTTCTGCTCGCATAGCCTTGAGCATCCCACGGAGGTAGCCGACTGTGAAGGCCCGCCCGCGGTGTTCCCAGTCGGTATCGTCCTCGAGGTGGGGGGTGTGGTCGGGGATCATCATCCCGGAGAATCCGACTTCGTCGAGGAGTGTGAGGATCTCGTACTCGTCGTAGTTGCCCGCGTCGACGAAGTCCTCTTTGAACGTCGGGACGGTTCCGGAGACGTCACGGAAGTGGACGTAACAGATCTCGTCGCGCTCGCCGAAGTAGCGAATCACCTCTTCGAGGGGCTCACCCATCTCCGACCAGCAGCCCAGACACAGATCCAGGGCGTGGTAGTCGCTCTCGCGGTAGTTCATCGCCCGCTTGAAGTTCTCGAAGTTCCGGAACAGTTGCGGGACGCCGCCGAGTCGCTCCATCGGCGGGTCACTCGGGTGGAGACACAGCGTGACGCCCGCCTCCTCGGCGACTGGAAGGATCTCGTCGAGCCAGTACTCGTAGTTCTCCCAGAGTTCCGCCTCGGAGTACTCCCGGCCGTGGGTCAACGTCTCGATATCGGCGGCCTCGGCGTCGAACGAGGAGACACGAGCGCCACCCCTGACCGTCTCGTGGCCGGTCCGCCAGACGCCGGCGGGCGCCCAGTGGTAGCCGAACACGGGGATGCCGGCCTCACCCATGTGGCGGATCGTCCGCTTCATCTTCGCGAGTTGCTCCTCGCGCTTCGGGCCGTTCAGCATCACGTCCTCGTAGAAGGAGACGGGGACGTTCTCGATAGCGTTGAGACGCAATCCCTCGGCTTCGACGCGCTCGCGGAGCGCCCGGAGGTTCTCGGTCGACCACTCGCCGTCTCCCTCCAGGGGCATCCGCTCGTCGTCCGGCATGTGTTCGTAGTCCGGGTCGTCGTACTGGTACATGTTGAGCAGAATATCTTCACAGCCGAGCTGGCTGATGTACCTGAGCCGCTCCGGCGCGGGATCCATGAACTGTCCCGCCCCCACGCGCATCGGTAGCTCCTCGAATACGTCACTGGCGGCTGCCTCGGTGCCCTCGTGAATCATATACCGCCCCTGTCGAGGGCACCCGGTTTAACAGTTGCCGCCTCGCCGCGAAACCTAAGTTGAAGACACCACGGCCCGTCCCTGTGTTCATGCCACCACGACACGACGCGGCGCGGTCGGCCGATAGACGGCGACTCCCGACAGCGACCGCTATCGAACAGTCTACGGAGGCCCGCTGATGGTCGAGTTCGCCGTCAACACCGGCATCGTCGCACCCGACGCCCCGGTCCCCGACGGGATCGCCAAAGCGACCGACCTCGGGGTCGGTGCCGTCGAGTTCTTCGACCTCGCGACGGCCGACCCGGACGCCGTTCGCGAGGCCTGTGACGAACACGGCGTCGAGGTCGCTGCCGTGCTCGGTTCGGGTGACGCCGCGAACATCGACGACCGCGACGCACCGGCCGCGGTCAACCCCTACGACCACGACGCGGTCGTCGCGGCGCTCGAAGACGCACTCGAGGATGCCGCGGCCGTCGACGCGGCGAATCTCATCCTCACTGTCGGTCCCGACCAGGGCGGGTTCGACCGGGCGACACAGCGGCGCGCGCTCGAGCGCGTGCTTCGTGCCGTGGCGCCAGCCGCCGAGGACGCCGGCGTCACCATCGCCATCGAACCGCTCAACACGCTCGTCGACCACCCCGGCTACTTCCTCGCTTCCTCCCGGGACGCGTTCGACATCGTCCGCGCGGTCGACAGTGACCGCGTGACCGTGCTGTTCGACGCCTACCACCAGCAGATCACCGAGGGCGACGTGATCCGGAACCTGACCGAGAACGTCGACGACGTCGGGCACGTCCACGTCGCCGACAACCCCGGACGATACGAACCGGGATCGGGTGAGATGGCCTACGCCAACATCCTCGACGCGCTCGACGACGCCGGCTACGACGGCTACGTCGGCATGGAGTTCTTCGAGACCAGCGAGGGGACGACGATGGACGATGCGGTCCGCGACACGCTCGACCTCGCCTGACCGCCGCCGAGTCGGCCCGCACTCGAACGGAACTCTCTCCGAACCTCGACAGTTACTTTTCGCCCCCGCTCGCGGTGTCACACCATGGAACGAAACCGTCCCGGTCCCCTGGCCCTCGTGGTCGCTCTCCCCTCTCGCGTCTCCGCTCCTGTCTCGCGTTCGCTCACTGTCCTGGGTGCTGCTCTCGGCGTCGTTCTCGTCGCCGCCGGCGCCGTCCTCGGGTGGGCCGAACCCGCCTGGAGCGAACCCGGTTATCGACACGCTGCCTACCTCGCCGTCTCGGGGCTCCCGGTCGCGATTCTCTTCCTCGTCGGACTCCGACCGTCCCGGCGAACCTGTCTCGCCGCGCTGACGGGTGGACTCGCCGTCGCGCTCGCGGCGAAAGGCAGTGTCTGGAGTGCCGGACGTATCGCGACGTTCCTCGGTGGTACTGCTATCGTACTCTCGGCCGGCGTCGGCTACGTCTGCGGCCCGCGGTTCGACCTGCGAGCCGTCGAGGTCGGGCGCCCGTCCCCGCCGGTCGACGGGTGGCTGGCGCTTTTCGGTGCGCTCGCACTCGCCGGCCTCACTGCGGCCGTCGCCACTGCTTCGGCCGACGGCGTCCTCAACGTGGTCGCGGGGCTCGTCCTCGCGGCGACCGTCTTCGCGCTCGGCGCGGCCGTCGCACTCTACCGCTGGGGGCCGGACCTCCGGGTCGCCGTCCTGGGCTTTCCAGTCGTGTTGCCCGCGCTGTTGCTCGCCGCTCCGCTCGCCCGACTGCTGGACCCGGTCGCGGGCTTTCTCGTCGCCGCACTGGCGGTCGGTATCACCTGTCTCCTCGGTTTCGGCCTCACGTTCGCCGCCGACGCGTCGTACGTCGGGTCGCTCGTCGGCCCGGCAGTCGCGCTTCGCCACGACCAGGGGCGCCGGCTCTCGCATCTCCGGACGCTCCCGGCCGCGTGCGTCACGGCGGGACTGTCGCTCGTCCTCGTCGCCGGACTGCTCCCGTGGCACGCTGCCGTGTTTCGACTCGGCGGTCCGTCCCCGCTCCCCGAGGCCGGCGTCGCCGTTCCCGGCTACTACCTCGTGTTGGGCCTGGCGACGGCCGCACTGCTGGTGACGGTCGTCCGGTTGACGGTGCCGTCGATGCGCGTCGTCGTCGCCCTCGGACTCCTCGTCGCGGTCTTCGCGACCGGCCAGCGCCCCCTCGACGGCGGACGGCTGGTCGCGACACTCGGCGGCGTGCTGGTCGCTGTCGGCGGTCTCGTGGCCGACGCCTACGGTCGCGACCTCGGGCTGGGTGCGCTCGTGCCGGGTCTCCCGTCCGCGCCGACGGAGGGGTGGATCGCCGTCGTCGGGTGGCTGCTCGCCGTCGGGTCGCTACCGGTCTTCCGAACGGTCCTCAGTACCTCGACCGCTCTCGTCCGGGACCCGTTCGTCCGCCGGGGCCCCGTCGGCGTCTTCATGCTGGCCGTCGGAGCGGCCGACCGCTCGCTCGGGGGTGCCGTCCTCCTCGTCGCCGCCCTCGTCTTCGTGGGGGCGGTCGTCTGTCTCTACCTGTGGGACACGGACGTCGGTGTCGCACTCGCGCTCTTCGGGGTCGTTGTCGGCGGCTGGTGTGGCGCGCTCCTCGTCGACCCCGGACTGCTCACAGCACACGGACTCCTCGTGATTCGTCTCACCGCTGTCGGTGCTGGCGTCCTCGTCGCCGCCGGGGTGCTCTCGCTCGTCGGGGAGTTCTCCAGCGGATAGCGTGAACCCGTATCGACCAGTTCCGTTCGTTCTGTACCCGAACGGTTCCGCTTTCCCAGTCCTTATTTTCGGGCGCTCGAAGGCGTCAGTGATGACAGTTCCAGCGACGCAGGCCGAGCAGCCGATAGACCCCTCCGATACGACCATCGCCTACGTCGGTGGCGGGAGCCGTCAGTGGGCGCCCAACCTCATCCGCGACCTCGCGCTCTCGGAGTTCGACGGCCACGTCCGCCTCTACGACACGAACGACGAGGCCGCCGAACTGAACGCCGAGTTCGGCAACTGGGTACAGGAAGACCCCGACGCCACGGCGGAGTGGTCCTACGAGGCCGTCGAGGAACTCGGTGACGCCCTCGCCGGCGCGAACGTCGTCATCCTCTCGACGCAGTACGACCCCCGGGACACGTTCGTCCACGACCTTCGCATCCCCCGGGAGTACGGCATCTACGGGGCCGTCTCGGCAACCATCGGCCCGGGTGGTATCTTCCGTGCGATGCGGACGATCCCGGTCTTTCGCCGGTTCGCCGCGGCCATCCGCGAGCACTGCCCCGACGCCTGGGTGTTCAACTACACCAACCCCGTCCACTTCGTGACGCGCGCGCTCTACGACGAGTACCCCGACATCAACGCGCTCGGCCTCTGTCACGAGGTGCTGGGCACGCGCTGGCACCTCGCGATGCTCGCCCGCGAGGAACTGGGCATGGACGCCGAACGCGACGACATCTCTGTCAACGTCAAGGGTATCAACCACTTCACGTGGGTCGACGAGGCCTACTGCAAGGGTGTCGACCTGTGGCCGCTTCTGGAGGAACTGAAAGACGGTGAACGCGCGACGAAGACCTTCGACTGGGAGGACCTGGCCGAGGAGAGCGTCTTCACCGACAACTGGCAGGTCACCTGGGAACTGTTCCGCCGCCACGGGATTCTCCCCGCAGCCGGCGACCGCCACCTCGTCGAGTACGCGACCACGTTCCTCTCCGGCGGTCAGGAGACGCTGAATCGCTGGGGGGTCAAGCGCACCGATGCCGACTACCGTGCGAAACACTGGACACCCGCCGAGTCCGACCAGACCACGAACGTCGAGGGGTGGCTCTCGGGCGAGCGCGAGTTCGAACTCGAGGCCTCCGGCGAGGAGTTCCTCCCCATCCTCGAAGCACTCGCCGGCGAGGACACCCACGTTACGAACGTCAACCTCCCCAACCAGGGCCAGGTCGGCGATATCGAACAGGGGCCGATCGTCGAGACGAACGCCGTCGTCCGCGCCGGGAACGTCAAACCGGTCTCCGCGGGCGGGTTCCCCAGACCGGTCCGCCGGCTGGTCCGTGGCCACGTAGATACCATCGAGACGGTCATCGAGGCCGGACGGACGGGTGACCTGGACCTCGCGTTCGAGGGCTTTTCCACGGACAACCAGGTCCAGACGCTCTCGCCCGACGACCAGGCCGACCTGTTCGGCGAACTCGTCGCCGCCGAAGAACAGTTCCTGTCTGACTGGAACCTCGACGACGCGCGCGTGCTCGACGAGGCCTCGACCTACCCCGAGTAACTGACGTTCAGTCGTCCATCGGAACTCTACCCTCGTCGTCGGGAATCTCGGCGTGGTCGTAGAAGAACTCACAGAGTCGATCGCGCCAGATGCCAGCGTGTGCGACCTGTTCGTCAAGTCGCTCGGCGACGTGGCGGTACCGCTCGTGGTCTATCTCTCCCTCCAGCGTGGCCCATGTGTCGCGCATCGCTTCCGCCTCTTCGACGCCCGCGTGCGTGTTGTCGTACAACGTCTGGACGACGGTCCGTCCGTCGTCGAGTTCCTCGTCCCACGAGAGGTGATGGAAAAAGAGCAGCAACTCTTTCGGGCAGGTCTCGGGGTCGTCGTAGCGGTCGGCCCAGTAGTCGGTGTACTGCTGGCTGTAGCCGTTGCCCCGGGAGTTGCGGTCCTTGCCGATGCCGTCGGCGGTCGCGCCGGTGTAGCCCGGCCACTCCTCGGGCCCAGGGTCGTAGTGATTTTCGAGGTAGGCGCTCCCGTTGTACATCATGTGCATCAGGCCGATGCCACCCGTCGAGTAGTCGATGACCGCCGGCCACGAGCGATGGAGGACGTCGGTCACCGTCTCGACTACGTCCGGGTCGCCGCCGAACGTCTGGCGGACCCACTCGTCGGTGATCTCGTCGGTTTCGAGGTCGGGGTCCCAGGCGAGGCGACCGTAGCCGTAGAGGTTGGCCTGCGCGAGGTAGTGACCGGTCCAGTTTCGGTCCTCGCCAGGGCCGCCGACGCCAGCCATCCCGGTTCCCTCCTCGCGGAAGAGGTCCTTGACGTTTCGGCCGTGGCCCTCGGGGTCGGTGTCGAACTCGAGGACCTCCTTCCACATCGGGACGTGGTAGCAGGCGTGGACGTGCTGGCCGGTGTACTCGCCGGTGATCTGGAGTTCGAGTCCCAGGTCGGTCTCGGGCATCTGGCCGAACACCGGCGAAACGGGTTCGCGGGGCTGGAAGTCGATGGGGCCGTTCTTGACCTGGACGGTGACGTTGTCGTGGAACTCGCCATCGAGCGGTTCGAAGGTGTCGTACTGCTGGACCGCACGGTCCTTGTGCGAGCCGTAGACGAACGCACGCCACCAGACTCGCCCGCCGTGGGGTGCCAGTGCCTCGGCGAGGACGTTCGCGCCGTCGACGTGGTCGGCGTCGTAGTTGTAGGGGCCCGGTTGCCCCTCGGAGTCGGCCTTGACGAGGAATCCTCCGAAATCGGGGATCAGGTCGTAGATCTGGTCGGCTTTGGCGGCCCACCAGTTGGCCACGTCGGGGTCGTTGGGGTCCGAGGTGTCGAGCCCGCCGATCTTCTCGGGTGCGCCGAAGTTGACCGAGAGGTAGAGCTGGATGCCGTACCGGCGAAAGAGGGAGGCGAGCCCGGTGAGTTTCTCCAGATAGCGCGTTTCGAGCAGCCGCCACCCTTCCAGGTGGTCCATCGCCTCGCTGGCGCTGTCTCTGTCGGGGATCTGGGTGTTGACGTTGTTGACGACGAGTCCGTTGATCCCGACGGAGGCGAGCAGACGGGCGTAGTCGCGGTAGCGCTCGTGCAGGTCCGGTAGCGTCTCGAAGTCGAAGATCGACTGGCCGGCGTAGCCCCGCTCCATCGACCCGCGGAAGGGGTTGTCCCAGTGGTTCACGAGCCGGTCGGGCGAGGCCGGTTCCTCGACGACGTGGATATCGTCGATGGATTCGCCCATCGACATGCGCCGCAGGAGGTCGAACGTGCCGTAGACGAGGCCGCTGTCGGAGGATGCGGTCACGACGAGCGTGTCGATGCCCTCCCACTCGCCGGTCGTGATGAGATACCCGTCCTCGTCGAGGTCGGCGACCGCCTTCTCGTCGACGGCCTGGGCGACGACGTCCATATCGCTCGGCGTCCCTATCGCGAGAAAGCCCTCGACGGTTCGGGGCGGGTGTTGCCAGAGGTGTGGTTCCCGACCGAGCAGCCCGGAGAGTCCCCGGCGGAGTTCCTCGCGGACGGCACCGAGTTCCCTGGACGCTTCGGAGACGTAGGCGTGCGAGCAGAGACGGCGATAGGCCTCGCGACGGTCGTCGACGGGCTCGTAGCGGAGCCAGCAGTCGTCGTAGTCCGGTTGCATGTGACGAACCGTTACGGCCCCCGACCAAAACGGTAGCGACACACGGCCGCGCTCTGCCCCACGACCCTGTCGGCCTGGCGTGGACTGGAGTCTGACGTCGCACTGTCCAGTTCCGAACGATTTATGCATACTGTTTCCTACCCCGCAGACATGACGGGAGACGAGAGTAGTTCTGGTGCGGGTAGCGACCTCTCGATCGGACGACGACACCTCCTCGGGGCCCTCGCCGCGGTCGGTCTGGCGGGCTGTTCCGGGAACGGCGACGGGTCCGACGGTAGCGACGGCTCCGACGGCGGCGATGGGTCAGACGGCGGCGACGGGTCCGACGGTAGCGACGGCTCGGACGGTGGCGACGCCGACAGTTCGACTCCGACGCCGACGGAAGACGGGGCGGCGGCCACCGTCGCACCGGCGGACCCCGAGATAGCCGACCGGATACGGGAACACCGGACGGCAACCCTGAGCGTCGAGGTCACTGACGGCGACGGCAACGCCGTCGAGGGCGCCGACGTTGCCGTCGCCATGCAGGAACACGAGTTCACGTTCGGTACGGCGGTCAACGCCGGAACCCTGATCAACGAATCCTCCGAGGGCGACGACTACCGGACCTACATCCCGGAACTGTTCAACACGGCGGTCATGGAAAACCAGATGAAGTGGGGTTTCTGGGAGCGCGACCGGCAACTCGCGGACGACGCCGTGCAGTGGTGTCTCGACCAGGGACTGGATATGCGCGGGCACGTCTGTATCTGGGGCAGTGAGGGCGTCGGCGCGATCCCCGCGGATATGCAGACCGCCATCGAGGAGCGCAACGCCGAGGCCATCCGCGAACAGTCGATGCAACACATCGAGGACATCGTTACTCACTACGGGGACGACATCACCGAGTGGGAGGTCGTCAACGAGGCGATGCACGTGTTCCAGTTCCAGCTGGGCGTCTACGGCGACCAGATCGACCAGGAGGAGCCCTGGACGGGCGAGGTCGTCCCGTGGACCTCCGAGTTGCTGGCGGAGTGGTACAGTCACGCCCAGTCGGTCGTCGACGAGAACGACCTCGACGTGGGGCTCGCGGCCAACGACTTCAACCAGTTCAGATACAGCTACACCGACGAGCGCTACCAGACCGAGATCGACCACATCAACGAGAACGGCGCGCAACTCGACACGGTCGGTCTGCAGGGCCACGTCGCCGCCAACACCGGTGATTTCAACACCAATTCGAACCCGGACGGCCGTATCAGCGCGAGCCAGGTCGCCGCGGAGATCGACAAGTTCGCCGACCACGGCGCGAACGTGAAGATCACCGAGTTCGACACCTACGGCGGCGACGACTGGGAAGACGACGAGGAACGCGCCGAAGCACTGCGGGAGTATCTACGGGGCGCCTTCGCTCACTCGGGCGTCGACGGCTTCCTGATCTGGGGCTTCTGGGACGGCCGCCACTGGCGCGACGAGGCGCCGTTGTTCTACGAAGACTGGGAGAAGAAACCGGCCTACGACGTCTGGACCGGGCTGGTCTTCGACGAGTGGTGGACCGAGGAGACCGGCACCACGGACGGCGAGGGGTCGTTCTCGGTGTCGGGGTTCAAAGGCGAGTACGACGTCACGGCCACTGTCGACGGCGAGGACGTCACCGAGACGGTCGACCTCTCCGAGGACGGCGCCACCGTCGAACTCTCCCCGGCCTGACCACGCGGGCCAGCACCCGACCGGGGCCGACGACCCGCGGGCCGGTCCGACCGGCTTTGTGCTCCCCCGGAAACCGGGCGATTCAGCCACTGAACGTGGTATCAACCGCAAAACCGAATTTTTATCCGTTCCTCCTCACCAGTTGCTATCGATTCACATGGGAGACGACGAGAGCGCTCCACCCAGTGGAGGGGCGACACTGCGGAGGCGACACCTGTTGAGTGCACTGGCCGCGGCTGGACTCGCGGGCTGTCCCGCTGGCGGTGGCGACGACGGCGGTGACGGCGACGGTGGCTCGGACGGCGGAACCGTCGAGGCGGGGGCCCCTTCTGAGTGGCCGTCGGTCGACGACGACTACTACAGCGGCCTGGTCTCGACGCTCTCGGAGGAGATGGGACTGGCACCCGGCCGGTTCCTGTACGCCGACAACGAGGCCGACGCGCTCTCGGCCTACACCCTGTCGGGCGACGCCGCCGAGCAGTCCGAACTCGACGTGGGCGACGACGTGCCCTTCGCCAGTGCCCTCCGGGTCGACGTCACCGCGGAGACCGAAAACTCCTGGGACGTGACGTTCAACGGGACCGTCGAGGACCAGGGCGTCGTCCAGGGTGACGTCCTCCTCGGCGTGGCCTACCTCCGGGGCCCCGAGGAGAGCGAGTCGACGCCGACCGCCCAGTACGTCTCGAAGGACGAGGACAACCAGAGCACCAACATGGTGGGCTCCCAGCCACAGGTCGCACCCGGCCCCGAGTGGGAGCGGTACTACTTCCCCATCCAGTTCGACTACACCAGCGAATCCGGCACGTGGTGGACGGAGATGTTCATGGGGTTCGGCGTCCAGACGGTCGACGTCGGTGGCGTCGCCCTGCTGTATTTCGGCGACAACGTCGCCGTGGAGGACATGCCCAGCGGGCCGGCGAGTGGCGGCGGTGGGGGGACCCCGACTGGCGACTGGGAGGCGGCCGCCGAGGAGCGCATCCAGGAACACCGGACCGCGGATCTCACGGTCGACGTCACTGACGGCGACGGCAACGCCGTCGAAGGCGCCGACGTCACCGTCGCCATGCAGGAACACGAGTTCGGCTTCGGCACCGCGATCGGAGCGGACTACCTCGTCAACGAGACCGAGGAAGGCGACCCGTACCGGGAGAACGTGAGCGACCTCTTCAACACGACGGTGCTGGGCAACCACCACAAGTGGCGCTTCTGGGAGGAAAACGAGGAGATAGCCGACGGTGCGACCGAATGGTTGCTCGACCGGGGGATGACGATGCGGGGGCACGTCTGCCTGTGGGCGGCCGTCGACTCGTGGGCGGTCCCGCCGGACGTCGTGCGGGCGATGGGGGTCGAGTGGGAGGACAACGGCGTCACGGACCCCGAACTCGACCCCGAGTACGTCCGCCGGCGCACGATGGAGCACATTCCCGCGATCATCGACCACTACGGCGAGGATATCGACGAGTGGGAGGTGGCCAACGAGGTGATCCACCAGCCGGGGTTCATCAAGGCGATAAACGGGGTACCCGCTACCGAGGACGCCGCTCTGGAGGACGTCGACCCCGTCGAGGCGCCGGTCCTGGGCGAGTGGTACGACACGGCTCGCGAGGCCGCCCCCGACGGCATCTCGCTGGCGATGAACGACTACAACACCCTCGCCGGCCCCTACCCGGCGACCCGGAACCAGTACGAGCGACAGGTCGAGTTCCTCACCGACCACAGCCTGGACGCGGTGGGGATGCAGTGTCACTTCAGCGAGAGCGAGACGCTCTCGCCGGTCGAGATCGTGGAGGGTCTGGACCGCTACGCCAGCCACGACGTGCGTCTGCGTGTCACGGAGTTCGACATGGCTGACGAAGGGTGGGCCGAGGAGGACAAGGCTGAGTTCTTTTACCAGTTCCTCAAGACCGTGTTCAGTCACCCGGCGGTCGACGACTTCGTCGTCTGGGGCATCTGGGACCCGAACCACTGGCAGGACGACGCCCCCTTCTTCACAGAGGACTGGTCTGAAAAGCCCGCACTCGACGAGTACCGGAGCCTCGTGTTCGACGAGTGGTGGACCGAGGAGTCTGGCAGTACGGACGGCGACGGAGCCTTCGCAACGACGGGGTTCAAAGGCGAGTACGAAGTGACGGCGACGGTCGACGGCGAGGAGATAACCGAGACAGTCGAACTCTCAGAGGGCGGCACCACCGTCGAACTCTCCCCCGCCTGACGGGTTCTCGCGTCGGTGTACTCCGTTCGACGGGCCGGAGGGAACCACTCGACGGCGGTGTGGTTCGCGACTCCCTGTCCGGTAGTCACACGGGTCGTATCCGAACGTTTTTGTAGAGTGTTCCCTACGCGGATCATATCATGGGAGACGACCCTTCAGCGGACAGTAGCGACGGGCGTTCCAGCCTGTCGGTCGGTCGACGACACCTGCTCGGTGTGCTCGCGACGACGGCCGTCGCGGGCTGTGGCGGGAACACGAACACCGACACGCCGGGCGACGGCGGGGACGGCGGTGACGGCTCGGACCAGTCGACGCCGTCGAGCTGGCCCTCGGTAGACGATTCGTACTATAGCGGGCTCGTCTCGACGCTCTCGGGGGAGATGGGACTCTCGCCGGCCGAGTTCGTCTACGCCGACAACGAGGCAGACACGCTGGACACCTACGGTTTCAACGGTGACGTCGTCGAAACCTCCGAACTCGACGTGGGCAGCGGTCGAGGGTTCTCGAACGCCGTGCGGGTCGACGTCACCGAGGAGACGACCAACTCCTACGACGTGACGATGCGCGCCGACGTGAGCGACCGGGCGATCAGCGAGGGTGACGTGTTGCTGTGGGTCGTCCACCTTCGAGGGCCGGAGGACAGCGAGACGACGCCGACGGCACAGTTCGTCTCGAAAGACGAGGACAACATCAGCACCAACATGGTGCGTAGCCAGGCACAGGTCGCCCCCGGCACAGAGTGGGAACGCTACTACGTCCCCGTCCGATTCGATTACGACGCCGAAGCGGGCACCTGGTGGACGGAACTGTTCCTCGGGTTCGGCCCACAGGTCGTCGACGTCGGCGGCGTCGCACTGCTGGACTTCGGCGGGCGCGCCAGCGTCGAACAGCTCCCGAGTGGTGCCGGGAGCGGGTCCGGTGACGGCGGTGACGGCGGTTCGGGCGACTGGGAAGCGGCCGCCGAGGAGCGCATCCAGGAACACCGGACGGCCGACCTGACGGTGAACGTCGCCGACGCCGACGGAAACGCCGTCTCCGATGCCGACGTCGAGGTGGCCATGCAGGAACACGACTTTGGCTTCGGCACCGCGGTCAACGCCGGGACGCTCATCAACGACTCCTCCGAGGGCGACGATTACCGGACGACCATCACCGATCTCTTCAACACGGCCGTCCTGGAGAACCAGCACAAGTGGCGCTTCTGGGAGCGCAACACCGAACTCGCCGACAGCGCGACCGAGTGGCTGCTCGACCGCGACCTCACGATGCGGGGCCACGTCTGCACCTGGGGGAGCGTCGACGCCTACTCAGTCCCGAACGACGTCGTGAGTGCGATGGGCGTCGAGTGGGACGGCGGGAACGTCACCGACCCGGAACTCGACCCCGAGTACGTCCGCCAGCGGACGATGGAACACATCCCCGAGATCATCGACCACTACGGCGACGACATCGACGAGTGGGAGGTCGCCAACGAGGTCATCCACGAACCCGGTCTGATCAAGGCCGTCAACGGGATCCGTGGATCCGACGACACCACGCTCGAAGACGTCTCGGCGGTCGAAGCGCCCATCCTCGGTGAGTGGTACGACACCGCCCGCGAGGCAGCCCCCGACAGCATCTCGCTGGCGATGAACGACTACAACACGCTCGCCGGCCCCTATCCCGCCACGCGCGGGCAGTACGAGCGCCAGGTGGAGTTCCTCACCGACCACAGCCTCGACAGCGTCGGCATGCAGTGTCACTTCAGCGAGAACGAGACGCTCTCGCCTTCGGAGACCATGGAAGGACTGGACATGTACGCACAGCACGACGTCCGCCTGCGCATCACCGAGTTCGACATGTACGACGAGGGCTGGGCCGAGGAAGACAAAGCGACGTTCTTCTACCAGTTCCTGAAGACCGCCTTCAGCCACCCGGCGGTCGACGACTTCCTCGTCTGGGGCTTCTGGGACGGCCGCCACTGGCAGGACGACGCGCCTTTCTTCACCCAGGAGTGGGAGGAGAAACCGGCTCTCTCGGAGTACCGGAGCCTGGTCTTCGACGAGTGGTGGACCGAAGAGTCCGGGTCGACCGACGGCGACGGGAGTTTCGCGACGACCGGGTTCAAGGGTGCCTACGAGGTCATCGCCACCATCGACGGCGAGGAAGTCACCGAGACGGCCGAACTCTCGGACGACGGCGCGACGGTCGAACTCTCCCCCGCCTGACCATACTTCTCGTCGAACTCCCTCTGCCTGATTCCAGTCACGGTCGGCCGTTCTCCTGACTGCCGAACCCCCGGTCGACCGATTCGCAAGCGGGCGTCGGAGCCACGTCCTGTCGGATTGTCAATAGCACGAACCCGTGTAAAACCTTCGTCTGGTGGACTGTGCGGCTAATTATCAGTATTTTTTGGAAGGTTTTATGTATCGTTGATCGTCAGTTACTGGCGGGTCAATGAGAGAGAGTGACAGTGACCCGGACGGCCAGGAGACTGGTCGTTCGGGGGTGGAGCGACGGCCGTTGCTACAGTCGATGGGCGCGGCCGGCGCTGCGGGCGCATTGGGCGGTATGACAGCGGGGACTGCGAGTGCGGACACGCCGAGCAGTTGGGCGTCGGGTGGAGACGCCTACTACCAGCAACTGGTAGACGACCTCCAGAACGGGCTGGGGTTACCGGCGGCGGAGTTCATGTACGCGGACAACGAGTCGGCTACACGGGACGCGTTCTTCGCCCAGGCTGGCCAGGAGGGACAGTACGGGACAGTCACCGAGTTTACGCCGAGCGGCGACGTCCCGTTCTCGGAGGCGACGCGGTTCGAGGTGACCGACGTCCCAGACAGCGCCTTCCAGGTCCAGTTGCGTGGGAGCTTCTCGGAAGCGTTCGACGCGGGTGACGTCATGCTGGGCGTCGCGTATCTCAGGTCACCGACCGACAGTCCGAACGTGTCCGTCGCAGCTGTCGATAATAACGACTACAATAGTCACGTCCAGAGCAACAACTCGCCCGCGGTCGGTTCCGAGTGGGAGCGCCACTACTTCCCGATCGAGTTCGGGACGGACACGACGGCGGACGGGCAGGGATACTTCCAGTTCCAGCTCGGTGCGAAACAACAGACGATAGAGGTGGGCGGCGTCGCAGTACTCGATTTCGGGACGAACGCATCTGTCGACGAACTCCCGAGCGGAGCCGCGGGCCAGACCTTCCGCCCCTACTACCAGCAACTGGTCGACGACGTGACCGGGCGGGGGCTCCCGACACCGGAGTTCGCACACGCGAATACGGAAACCGGGACACGAAACGCGTTTTTCTTCCAGAACAACGCCGGGACGACGTCGGAGACAGACCTCAGTGGGAGTGACGTCCCGTTCTCGGCGGCCACGACGTTCGACATCACGTCGGAACCCAGTAGCGCGAGCGACGCACAGGCGCGGCCGGAACCGAGTGATTCCTCCTATCGATCGGTCGAATCGGGAGACGTGTTACTGGCCGCTGCGTATCTCAGGGGTGACAGCGATGACGCTACTATCCAGGTCAACGCCAGAAACAGCAACGCCAGCGGGTTCCCGTCGGCGACGTCGCCGTTCAACCCGGATATCACGACGGAGTGGCAGCTGTTTTACTTCCCGATCGAGTATCAGGCTGCCGCAGATGCACCGAACTGGTGGGTGGAGTTCTGGCTCGCGACCCAGCTACAGACCGTCGACGTCGGTGGCATCGCGGTCATGGATTTCGGCCAGGACGCCGCCGTCGGCGACCTGCCAAGCGGCGCTGTCACGCTCGGTGGCGGTGGCGACTCGGGCGGCGGTGGTGAGACCGACCCGTCCGGGTGGCCGGACGTCTCGGACCCCTACTACGCGTGGCTCGTCGAAGAGTGGTCGACAGCGGAGGTGCCCGCGGGATCCTTCCTCGTCGACGCCAGCGAATCGGGGACGCGAGAGGCGTTCTGGGCCAACGCCAGCGACTTCGGGTCGACGGAATCGCTGAGCGTCAGCGACGCCGTGGTTCCGTTCTCATCGGCCGACCGCTTCGACATCACGTCCGAACCGTCCAATTTCTACGACGTGCAGCTCCGGACGGGGATCAACGGTCCGAGCCTCCCCGCCGTCGAGTCGGGGCAGGTCCTGCTCGGTGTGGCGTATCTCAGGTCGCCGGACGGGAACGGGGAGGTGCGCTTCGAGGCCCAGAACGCCAACAGTGACACGTACAACTCCGTGACCGGCACCGTCAGTCCCTCGCTGGGGACGGAGTGGCAGCGTTACTACTTCCCCATCCAGATCGACGCGGCCGCTGACTCGGGGAACTGGTCCATCCAGATCCAGCTGGGCTTTTCGACCGGCACCGTCGACATCGGTGGGCTCGCACTCGTCGACTTCGGGACCGACGTGAGCGCCGACGCACTTCCCAGCGGGGCAGGCACCACCGACGACTACTACGGCGACCTGTTCACCGACCTCATGCAGATGGACCTGCCGGCGCCCGACTACGTCTGGGCCAACTCCGAACAGGGGACCCTCGACAGTTCGAGCGTCTTCACGGAGAACCCGGCCGGCACCATCTCACAGGGGACGCCCAGCGGTGACGTTCCGTTCTCGGTGGCGACGACGTTCGATATCACGTCCGAACCGTCGAACACGTACTCGGTACAGTTGCGTGGGAACATCCCACAGGACGTCTCGGCTGGCGACGTGATGCTCGGGGTGGCGTATCTCAGATCGCCCGACGACTCGCCCGAGGCGTCGATGTACGCACTCGACAGCGGCGAGTACAGCAACCGCGTCACCGGCAACGCGAGCCCGTCGATCGCCGGGGAGTGGGAACGCCACTACTTCCCGATCCAGTTCCAGGCCGATTCCGCCGGCGAGGCTCGACGCTACGTCCAGTTCCAGCTCGGGTTCAAACAGCAGACCGTCGAGGTCGGCGGGTTCGCACTGCTCGATTTCGACGGGGCTGTGGACCCGAGCGCACTCCCGAGTGGCGTCCTCGGCCCCACCGAATTCTCCGAGTGGCCGGACGTCTCGGATCCTTACTACGCGACGCTCGTCGAGGACCTGAAAGACCGCGACCTGCCCGCGGCCGGCCGGTTCGTCTACGCGGACAACGAACCCGACGCGTTCGACTTCTACGAACTGGCCCGGCCGGGTGAGGAAGAACCCGGAAGCGCGACGGTGTCGGGCGTCAACGTCGGCAGCGGCGTCCCCTTCTCCGAGGCGACGCGAGTCGACGTGAGTGAGGCACCGAACAACCCCTACCAGTTCAGTTTCAAGGCGACGGCACCCGAACCTGCCGTCAGCAGCGGTGACACGCTTCTGGGCGTGGCCTATCTCCGGACGCCCGACGCCGAGTCGCGGACTGTCAACTACAAGTCGACCGAGAACGGCAGCATCTCGGCGAACTACGTCACCAAGTCCCGGCCAACGGTGTCGGGCGAGTGGAAGCGGTTCTACTTCCCCATCGAGTACAGTTCCGACGGTGCCGCAGGTGACTGGTTTACGGAGATCTGGCTCGGACAGGAGGTACAGACGATAGATATCGGTGGTCTGGCACTAGTGTACTTCGCGGGCGGGGTACCCGTCGGTGAGTTGCCCGTCTGGCAGGAATCACCCGCCGCTGGCTGGGAGACCGCCGCCGACGGGCGCATCCAGGACCATCGGACCGCCGAACTCACGGTCGAAGTGACCGACGAGAACGGCGACCCGGCGCCCGACGCCGACGTCGAAGTTTCGATGCAGGAGCACGCCTTCGGCTTTGGGAACATGGTCGCAGCCGACCACCTGCGTGAAAACACCGAAGAGGGCGACCCTTACCGCGAGAACCGCAAGGAACTGTTCAACCTCGGCGTCCTGGAGAACGCCCACAAGTGGCGCTTCTGGGAGAACGACAAGGAGACGGCGGACTTCGCGGTCGACTGGATGAACGACCTCGGCTGGGACGTCCGCGGGCACGTCGCTCTCTGGGCCGCCATCGACTCGTATGCCGTCCCGAACGACGTCGTCGAGGCGATGGGCGTCGCCTGGGACGCACAGGACATCGAGGCCGGCGAACCCGACCCGGACTACGTCGACCAGGAGACCAGGGCCCACGTCGCGGACATCGTCGACTACTACGGCTCCCAGATCGACGAGTGGGAGGTGTTCAACGAGTTGATCCCCCAACCGGGCTTCGTCGAGGCGATAAACGGCGGGTCACTGGACGGGATGAACGTCAACGAGGCGCCGGTCATCGCCGACTGGTTCGAGATCGCCCGCGACGCTGCGCCGGACGACGTCACGCTCGCGATCAACGACTACAACACGCTCGTCGGGCCCCAGCCCGGCCGCCGCGACGGCTACGAGACCCAGATGCAGTTCCTCAAAGACCAGAACGCGGGGCTGGACGCCGTGGGGATGCAGTGTCACTTCGACCAGGGCTCGACGCTGTTGCCCGGGGAGATCGTGTCGATCCTCGACCGCTACGCGGCAAACGACGTCCGCCTGCGCATCACCGAGTTCGACATGTCCGACGAGTCCTGGGCCGAAGAGGACAAGGCCGACTTCTTCTACTGGTTCCTCAAGACGGTCTTCAGCCACCCGGCCGTCGACGACTTCGTCGTCTGGGGGCTCATCGACACGCTCCACTGGCGTGACGACGCCCCCTTCTACGCCGAGGGCTGGGAGGAAAAACCCGCCCTCGACGTCTATCGGAATCTCGTCTTCGACGAGTGGTGGACCGAGGCGTCCGGGACGACCGACGACAGCGGCACGTGGTCGGTCTCCGGGTTCAAGGGCGTCCACGAGGTGACGGTGTCGTCCGGCGGCGTGAACCGGTCGACCACCGTCGAACTCGACGACGAGGGTGCGACAGTGCAGTTCCAGCTGGTCCCGCCCGAGGAAAACGACGCCCCCAACGTCGACGTCGGGGCGCCCCAGACCGTGAATCCCGGCGACTCGGTGACACTCGACGCGAGTGGCTCCTCGGACCCCGAGGGACAGTCCCTGTCCTATCGCTGGGAGCAGATGTTCGAGAACGTGACCGACGACCCGACGATCAACCTCAGTGGGGCCGACTCCGCGCGCGCGTCGTTCACCGCCCCGGAGGTCGACGAACGGATGGAGCTGGACTTCCGGGTGTACGTCGAGGACCCGGCCGGCAACGAGGGCACCGACACGACGGACGTCTACGTCGAACCCGAATCGACGCCGACCCCGTCGCCGACCCCGTCGCCCACGCCGACCGCGACTCCGTCACCGACGCCCTCACCCACGCCCACCGCGACACAGTCGCCGACTCCGACTGCATCACCGACGGATAGTCCGACGGACTCGCCCACGGATAGTCCGACCGCGTCACCGACGGACAGCCCGACGGCCTCACCCACGGAGCGCCCGACCGACAGTCCGACACCGACGGCGACGCCGTTCCCGGCCGCGACGACCGAGGCGCCCGCCGAGGAGGACGAACCGGCCGACACGACGACGACCACAGGCCCGGGGATGGGTATCGCCTCGGCCGTCGCGAGCATCGGCGGACTCGCCGCCGTCGCAAGGCGCTATCTCGGTGAGGACGACGAGCAGTAGCGGGCCAGTCTACCCCACCGCGATATCCCGTCTCGTTCGCCCGCTGTTTCGACACCGAACGACGGTCCCGGCTCTCTCGTCTCTGCCTCCGAACACCGTTTCGCCGGGAGAACGTCGTGTCTCGGGAGTCTCACAGCCAATACCGACAGAAGGGGCTCGTCGGCCCGCCGGATCCCGGCTCGGCGGGCCCGGACGCAGGGCTACCCCCGCGTCGAGGGAGCCGTTCCCCCGATGACGACACGATTTACTCGATACTGTATTATAATTTTCGGTGTCATAGTCGACTGGTAACGTGACTCGCGACAGGGCCGCCGTCTGTCGACTGCGCCCAGTCCTCGAACCGGGACGACGCCGGACGTCACGTCCACTGATACGTCCGGGGGAGTGACAGTCTCGACGTCTGCCGGAATCATTAAGATTCGCGATACCGACCGTCGAGTCGTCATGGTAGACGACACTGGCGACCCACTCTATCGAGACGAGACGGCGCCGACAGAGCGACGCGTGGACGATCTTCTCTCGCGGATGACAGTCGAGGAGAAAGCAGCCCAGCTGGGTTCGGTCAACGCCGACCGCGTCCTGGAAGACGGTGAACTCGACAGAGCGGCCGCCGAGGAACTGCTCGCCGACGGGATGGGCCACCTGACGCGTATCGGTGGCGAGGGGAGCCTCGACCCGACCGACGCGGCCCGCGTGACCAACGAACTCCAGGAGATCCTCGGTGAGACGCGTCTGGGCGTCCCGGCGATCCCCCACGAGGAGTGTCTCAGCGGCTACATGGGCCCGGAGGGCACCAGCTTCCCGCAGGGCATCGGGCTCGCGAGCACGTGGAACCCCGATATCGTCGAGGAGATAACCGAGACGATCCGGGGCCAGATGGAAGCCATCGGGACTGCCCACGCACTCTCGCCGGTGTTCGACGTCGCACGGGACCTCCGGTGGGGTCGCGTCGAGGAGACCTTCGGCGAGGACCCGTATCTCGTCGCCCAGATGGGCACCTCCTACGTCGACGGGCTACAGGGCACGGACCGCTCCGAGGGCATCTCGTCGACGCTGAAACACTTCGTCGGTCACGGCGCGGGCGCGGGCGGAAAGAACCGCTCGTCGGTCGACGTCAGCCGTCGCCAGCTTCGGGAGGTCCACATGTTCCCGTTCGAGGCAGGCGTCGAAGTGTCCGGCGCGGAGTCGGTCATGAACGCGTACCACGACATCGACGGCGTCCCCTGTGCCAAAGACGAGTGGCTCCTGACCGACGTCCTCCGGGGCGAGTGGGGCTTCGACGGGACGGTCGTCTCTGACTACTACAGCATCGACTTCCTGAAAGAGGAACACGACGTCGCCGCGACCCAGCGGGAAGCGGCAGTGAGTGCGCTCGAAGCCGGACTCGACGTCGAGTTGCCCTACACGGACACCTACGAGACGCTCGCCGACGCGGTCCACGACGGCGACCTCGCCGAGGAGACGCTCGACGAATCGGTCGAACGGGTCCTCCGCATGAAATTCGAGAAGGGCGTCTTCGACGACCCGACCGTCGACGCCGACGTGGCCGCCGAGCCCTTCGAGGACGACGCGGCCAGCGAACTCGCACGTGAGGCCGCCCGGCAGTCGGTCGTCGTCCTCGACAACGACGAGGACCTCCTCCCGCTGGAGGGCCAGGACTCGGTCGCAGTCGTCGGCCCGAAAGCGGACGACCGCACCGGGATGCTCGGCGACTACGCCTACGCAGCCCACTACCCTGAGGAAGAGTACGAGTTCGACGCCTCGACGCCCCGTTCGGCCATCGAAGAGCGCGTCGACGCCGACGTCACCTTTGCCGAAGGCTGTACGGCGACCGGCCCCGAGACGGACGGCTTCGACGAGGCCGTCGAGGCGACCGAGGACGCCGACGTTGCGCTGGCGTTCGTCGGTGCCCGCTCGGCGGTCGACTTCTCCGACGCCGACGCGGAGAAGGAAGCGCGCCCGACGGTCCCGACCAGCGGGGAGGGCTGTGACGTCACCGACCTCGGTCTCCCCGGCGTCCAGGAAGAACTCGTCGCCCAGCTTCAGGCGACGGACACGCCCGTGGTTGTCGTCCTCGTCAGCGGGAAACCCCACGCGATCCCGGATATCGCCGAGTCGGCTCCTGCGGTGGTCCAGTCGTGGCTCCCGGGTGAGGAAGGCGGCCAGGCTATCGTGGACGTCCTCTTCGACGGTGTCGACTCGGGTGCCCGTCTCCCGGTGTCGATGCCCCGGAACGTCGGCCAGCTCCCGGTCCACTACAGCCGCAAACCCAACACGGCGAACGAGACCTACGTCTACGACGACGGCCAGCCGGTGTACCCGTTCGGCCACGGCGAGAGCTACGCCGAGTTCGAATACAGCGACGTCGAACTCTCTGACACGGCGGTCGGTCCCGCCGAGACGTTCGAACTCTCGGTGACGGTGACCAACACTGCCGACCGGGACGGCAGCGAGGTCGTCCAGTTCTACGTCAGCGCGGAGAACCCCGACCTTGCGCGGCCAGTCCAGGAACTCGTCGGGTTCCAGCGTCTCGATCTCGACGCTGGCGAGTCTCGCCGGGTCACCTTCGACGTCTCGGCGACGCAACTGGCCTACTACGACCGCCACGAGAACCTCGCCGTCGAAGCTGGCGAGTACGAACTCCGCGTCGCCCGTGCATCCGACGCTGTCGAGGCGACGGAGACGCTGACGGTGACGGATACGGCCGACGTCCCGCGAAACGGCCGTCGATACTTCACGAACACCGACGTCGACGCGGCCTGACCGTACCGACACTTCTCTATCGGTGCCGGCGCTCGCTTGCTGTCCTCGACGCTCGTTTTTCTGCTGGCTGCGTCATCCTCGAACGGCGCCTGCGTGTTCCATCGAGCGCACGCGCGAAGAGGACAACACGCAGTCACGGGCGTGTGCGAACAGTCACGGGCGTATGGACACGACAACGCTTTTGTCTGGGACACCGGAACGATGGACAATGAGTGAGGAGGGCTCCGGCGGTGATCCGTGGAAAGTGCTGGTCGAGGAGTTGTGTGCCAGACGGCCGTACTTCCTCGGGCTGTTCGCCTTCTCGACGGTGTTTCTCCTCCTGCAGATCCCGTATCTGTTCGTCGCCGACCCCGACTCGACGCTGTACGTGCTGGCCACGCTGAACGTCCTCGGTACGACTGCGTTTACCCTGGGGTTTGGTAGCATACTCTGGCTGTGTGCCCGCCGGACGATCTGAAAGTTCGTGCGGTGGTGAACCGCTGTGGTATCACTGGCGAATCGCTGTGGTGCCAACAGGAACGGCCCTGGGGTCAGTACCGAACCGTGAGAAGGCGGAGGCCCCAGTATCGGGCCGTGGCGAAATTCAGTAGCGAGTACTGTCGTGGCGAAAAGCGAAAAAAGCGCGAAAACCGGCGTGTCGAATCAGATGTTAGCGTCGAACTCGGTGCCGGAGTCCGAATCCGCGTCCGAATCGTCTTCGTCGTCCGTGCTGATCCGGGCGTAGATCTTGTTGGCCCACATGATCGCGTACGCGGTCACACCGATGACGACGAGAGATGCGCCCCACACGCCGAACATCCCAGCGAAGACCTGGTGGGTGATCGCTTCGAGCGGCCCGACGGCGAACCGACCCGACAGAATCAGCGCGCCGAACGCTATCAGGCCCAGTCCGAAGAGGATCACCACCAGCGAGTAGTTGCCCGTAACGAAGTAGTACAGCCCGAGGAGGTACGCCTTGTACCCGCTCGATTCCTCACGGGCACGTTCCAGTTCCTGTCTCATCGTGCGTGAAACCTCCCCATGGAACCATTTGAACCTTTCGTCTGGTGGCGCCTCTCTCGTCCCTACCGGACGCCCATCCCCAACCCTGTATTCTCCTTACCACTCGACGGAGGCCTCTCACCACAAGCCCGGGATCCGTCCGCCCCCTTGGGGTCGACTGGGGTGCGCGCCGGCGTCGACCACTCTCACATCGGTTGTCTGTGCTTACAGGCGTACGAGTGTAATTAATTTCATATTCTTCACGAAAGTTGCACGCTAATTTTGATCTGTCTCCTACTATTGGATATATATCTATATTTAACGGATAATGAGCAACTACCCGGAACACGAGCGACGAGTAACTGTGCCCGTTCGGGTGTCGTCAGGGTGGGGGAATGGTCGAGACCGGGTGTGTCGTGTGTGGTCATGGCGAGCGCTCGGGGCCCTGCCGTCCCGGGGTTCTTCAGTGTTACGTGTGAACAGTAACCACGTCAATCCGGTCCAGAGTATGGAAAAGCTTTATATAGTGATGGAATATCGTACGTACCATGCGGGACAACGACCGCATCCGAGACAAGTTATCGCGTCGCCGGTATGCACAACTCCTGGCGGCCGGTGGGATCGCAGGCCTGGCAGGGTGTGGCGGAGGAGACGGTACAGCCACACCTGACGGGAGTGGAGACGGCGAAAGTACTCCGACACCGACGGAATCGGGTGGCGACGGTGGAATGACACCGACGCCCACCGAGGGTGACGGAACCGCAACACCCGAACCGGAGCGCACGCAGCCTCCGGACGACGCTCGTCAGACCGACACCGTGCGGGTCTTCCAGACGAACACGGCAGACGAGTTCAACTGGAACCCCTTCACGCCTTCCGACAACACTGCTGGTGACCTGCTGCTCGCGCAGCTGGACGGCATGACGGATGTCACCAACGCGTCGCAATGGCGCGGCACCAGCATGTTCGAGGTTCCCAACCACATCGCACGTGACGAGGTCGAAGTTATCACGTGGGTCGAGGACTGGGAAGTCGAAGAGCCCTACGACATGTACAACTACCACGACGACCGTTCCACCTACTGGAACGGCGAACCTTACGACGCAGAAGCGCGGTATCTGTTCGACAAGGTTCGGTACTTTTCGGAGGGCAACAAGTACGCCGAGGGCGCCGTCCATCGACAGGAAGCGCTCAGCCAGTGGGACTATCACTGGTACAACTCGCGGGGCGAGGTGCCCGGCGCAGAGGCGAACCCTCAGAACGCGATCGTCCTCGGGAACGAGGCCAAACGGACGGACGGGAACTTCCCGCTGCCGCCCGTCTGGTCCAACCCCTGGATCGACCGCTTCGAGGCAGCCAGCACTGAGGAATCCTACCAGACACAGATAAGCAACCTCCGTGGCGTCAGGATCTCGTTCGAGAAACTCGCCGAGGAGGGCTGGGGTACCGGCCCCTACGAGATCCAGAGCCCCGACGACGTGGGTTCGGAATCGGTGCGCCTGACGCTCCGTTCCGAGGACCTCGGTGCCGAGGCGCCCCACCCCACCGCGGAACACGCCAACATCGACTACATGGAGCTCCAGCTCGGGAGCATCGAACGCGAGCGCACGCTCGCGGGCGAGGGCCAGATCGACGTCCACGAGGGCGCGGTCACGCCCAACGGTCCCGACTGGAACCCGGAGCGCCTGCCCGACCACATGAAAGAGACCACCCGCTACTTCCAGGTCAGTGGCGGGGACGCTCTGTGGTGGAACATGAACAACCCGCACCTGGAGAACCTCTGGCTCCGCCGCGCGATGGTCACAGCCATCGACTTCGAGCAGGCGGGCAACAACGGGTGGGGCCCCCAGCGCTCCATCCCGCTGGGCCAGGACACCGGGTGTCTGGACGCGGCGGCCAACGCCGCCTTCTCCGAGGAGTTCATGGACTCGCTGCACACGTGGCCCAAAACCGCCGACACCGAGACGGCGACCGAGTACATGCAAAACGCCGGCTACGAGATGCAGGGCGGCACCTGGGTCGGTCCGAACGGCAACGAGCCCCAGATCGACATCCAGATACGCGGTGACATCGGCGACTGGGTCGGTGCAGCCCAGACCATCCGCGACCAGATGCAGGCGTTCGGTATCCCGATGACGTTCAGCGCGCCGGACAACTCCACCTGGACCAACAACCTGTCGAGCTACGCCCAGCAGCCGAACTTCGACATCAGCATCCACTGGTACGGTCGACCCAACGCCTTCGGGCACTACAAGTCCCAGGCGGCGTGGTGGGACAACGGCTCCATCGTCTCCGGTGACGGCGACGCGGCGCCGAACACGCCCGAACGTCGCTCCGCGGACGCGGGTGACGAGTACACCGAGCTGAACCAGCCGCTGCAAGTGGAGATCCCGTCGGAAGTCGGTTCCATCGAGGCGCCGACCGGTGCGGACGCCGCGCCGAACAACCCGCCGGACCTGTCGGGCAACGGTATCGACAGCGTCGAGCTGGACCTGCCGGCTGTCTTCAACACGCTGCGCCAGCCCGCGGAATCCCAGGAAGCGGCACAGGAACGGCTGAACCTCTGTGCCCGCTACTACAACTACTACCTGCCCAAATTCGCGTTCCACCAGTACGCGTTCGGCGAGTGGGGCAACGTCCGCGACTTCGACTGGCCGCCCGCGGACCACGACTCACTGCGCTGGCAGCGTAGCTTCAACATCACGGACACGATCACGCAGGGCGGTATCCTGCAGGCGAGCTACGACGAAGAGCTGGACCGGTAACGCGACACCGTCCCGCTCCGTATCGCCGCGTTCCGACCGATTTTTTCCGACTCGCTTACCGCTCGCACGAGTGATCGGCGAAACGTTTGCACGCGAACCTATCAGGAGTTGCATAGTGGCTCGGCGTGAAAGAAACGGCGACCGCTGACCGCACCGCAGTCGACGTAGAGAGATGAAAGCCCTCGGGCCGCTGGCGGTCGCTGAGCGGGATATTCTCTCTCGGTCAACAGCACTGCGCCGCACTCGCGAGAATAGGGCCCGCTCAGGCGACTGACCTCGCTTCGCTCGGCGCCACCGGCCCTCGCCCTTTCAGTCCGCCAGGGGGCGATATTCGTCGCACAGGTCGTCTTAACGTGGATGGTTCGATAGCCATCGCCACAAACTGAGTTCCCTGGCGGACTGGAAGGGCGAGGCGGGGTCGCGCCGCAGGGGAGTTGCTGAGCGGGCGACTATCCGCGCGAGTGGTGCTGAGAGCGCGGATATCCCGCCTCAGCGACCGCGAGCCCGCCGAGGGCTTCCATCTCACAGCGATGAGTGCGGTTGCGGGATCTGCGAGTGCGGTCGCGACGAGTACGACTGCAGTCACGAGACGCTGAATAACACTAACTGTTACCTACACACCCTGCACAGCACACCCAAACGTTGTGCAGACCACTCCAGCGAGCGGTGCGTTCGTCGCTCAGTCGTCGCTGCCGACGACCTGCCCCCGATTCAGAAGCGTGAACTCGGGGCGGTCGCCGGGGCCCAGTCGGCGGTAGGTCGCCCCGTCGGCCTCGGGCCAGTCGAAGTCCCTGGTGTTGCCCCAGACCGCGGTGCGCTGGGTCGCCAGTTGTACGTCCGGGAGCGCGTGGTTCCACCAGCGTGCGAACGTCGCGATCGACTCGCGGGCGATCGCCTCGTCGGGTGCCGTTCGGAGTCGCTGCCACTCCCCGTAGAGGTCGACCGGCTCGTCACGGTCGGGGTGCGAGACCGAGACCGGCTTGCCGTGGATCGACGTCTCGGTCTCCGAGTCGGTGACGCCGTAGCCGATGGTCGCTGCGAGTGGGCTCGAGACGTCGTACGTTCTGAACGCGCGCGCGTCGCTGGGCCAGAGCATGACGTCGAAGTTGAACCGGCGGACGTCCGCGACGACCTGTGTGTCCGGGAGCTGTCTGTAATCGACGTCGAAGCCGAAGGTCGACAGCGCCTGGTCGACGACGTCGGCTGCGAACTTCCAGTTCTGCCAGATCGGCGTCCGAAGGCGGATACTGGCCTTCGTACCGTCCGGCCGACGCCAGTCTTCGCCCTCGCGAGTGTATCCCACGGAACGCATCAGTTCGCTCGCTCGGTCGGCGTCGGCCGCGATCGGCCGCGAGCGAAACGCCGGGAGCGCCTCACCGAGCCATCGGCCCCGCGACGGTTCGGACAGGCCCGTCTGGACCGCGATTTCGTCGCCGAACCCACCGGTCTCGACGACCTGGTCGACCGGGATCGCCGCCTGGATCGCGTCACGAACCGCCCGGTGTCTCAGGTCGGGGTGGTCCCAGTGGAAGACGAGCTTCGTCCCGTTGGTCGACTGGTAGTTGTCGAGTTCCTCGACGAACGCGGCCGGGTTCCCGTCGACCTCGGCGAGGCGTCCGCGGCCGCCGTCTATCTTCCCGTCTGCGACGAACGCGTCGCGGGCACTCGTCTCCAGGACCGGCAGCCAGAGGCGCGGGATATCGATCGCGCCCGCGCGCGGGTGGTCTTCGAACCGTTCGAGCATGACTCGGTTGAGTGAGGACTCGGTGAGCTCGTACGGACCGTTCCCGAACCCCTCGTCCAGGGCCTGTTCGAGCGGAATACGTGACTCGTGGAGTTCGTCGACGACGTCTTCGTGGGCACTCGCCGTCGTGGCCTGCTCGAAGCGGTCGACCCACTCCTCGAACAACCAGTCGGCGGTGTGTATCGGTTCACCGCCCACGTGTGAGAGCACCATCGGCCGTGCCAGTTCGGCGTCGAACTCGTAGCGGAGCGTGTACTCGTCGATGAGTTCGACCGTGGATCTTTCGACCTCGGCGGTGGCAGACTGGATACGTTCGTACACCCACTGGTCACGGGCGGTGACGGGATCGCCGTTCCACCACTGGAACTCGTCGCTGAAAGTCACCGTCGCCGTTCGCCCGTCGACGGTGAGGTCCGTAACGAGGTCAGTCAGGCGGCGGCCCTCGCCGGGGACCCACACTGACTTGGGCTCGTACACCAGCGTGTAGAAGTCGTAGGGGTAAGACCCACCGGGCCAGGGGTTCAGATTGACCGACGACGGGGTGTAGGGAAAGGCGTGGCCGAAGACGTCACTCGACCCGACGATATCTGACTCGTCGTCGCCGTCACTACAGCCCGCGAGTCCTGTGGCGGCGACCGCACCGACACCGGTGAGAAACTGTCGTCGAGTCGGCGTCGACCTCGACCCGTCGCCGTTACCGTTCGTCGTCGGTCTCGCCCCGTCGCCTCCACTGCTCGTCGCGGATGCCGTCCCGTCGTCGTGACCGTCCGACACCGACTCTGAGTCTGACCACGGGCCCATTCGCTCGCGGGTAGGGTATCCGAAGAGAAAAGGACTCCGTCGTGGCTCCGTCACCGCGGGTCGACGCGGTCGGCGGGGAGGGCACACTGTTCGGGAGTCCGACTACTGTTCACAGCGCAGTCCACTGATGTCGTCGGCGGAGGCACTGCCCACGGCGACTGCCCCGCACATCCGGAACCAGGTTTCCTCGGCCTCGTGGTAGCCGTACTTTCCGTCCTCCTCGAAGACGAACCGGGCGCTCTCCCCGTCCTCGAGGTCGGCCTCGAACTCCCAGGAGACCGCGTCGTTGAGTCGGTCGTTCGCGCGGATCTGTCGCTCCTCGCCGGCCTGGTTGTCCCACTCGACTGCCGAACCCGGTTCGACCTCGACGATCGGCGGGTCGAAGGAATCGTCTTCGTTGATAACGATCGTCGCCGCCACGTCGTCGGCGGCCACTGTCGGTGTCCCACCGCCACCGCCACAACCTGCGAGTGTGGTCACCGAAGCGACCCCCGTCGCTGCCAGAAACTGTCTCCGTTTCATGGTCTGTGGTAACCGTTCACAGCGCATGTAAAAACTCTTTCGCTTCTATCTAACCTGACAGACATGTCAGGACCGTTCGCCCGCCGCGATATCCGGACCATTACGAACGCATGCTGACATCAATGTCAGGACGGAACGGCCGGGGATCCCAAAAATCATATATCGGGGTAGCTTGGGATGATCCATGGATTATGCGTCGAGAGACTCGATGCAGCTCCTGGCGGTGGGGCTGATAAGTATCGCAGCCATCTCCCTGGGGGCTGCGACGGTCGAGTCGACAGTGCAAGAAGCGTCAGTGACAGGGACCGACGCCAACCCGATCATCCCGTCGGGAGAGGAATCGGGCAGCCTCAACACGAGCGACATGGAAGGGAACGGGTCCGTCAACATGGACCCGGGTGATTCGAGTGGGGGCATCGTGGCGAATATCCAGACGTGTATCGAGCCGTTATCGGCGTGGTACGGCACCGCGGTGTACTTCGGCGCGTTCCTCGGCGTGATCTACCTGATCAAGCGCGCCTACTCGTTCGGTGCCGCCATCCTGGGGATGTACGCGGTCGCGCCCGTGGCCTTTACCGCCTACTTCCTGGCGACGGCGCGGTGTGTCTCGGTCAGCACCGGTGGCCCGGGGAACAACGGCGTCGCCGACCAGATAGCGAACGTGGCCGGTTCGAGTCTGCTCTCGCCGGACGTCTCGCCGGTCCTCATCGCCGCGGTGTTCGGTGTCGCGCTCGTCGCTGTCGCTGCCGTGCTCTATCGGTCCTCGGGTGACCAGACGGTCACCACGCTGGGCGAAGAGGAAGAAGCCGCCGGCGAACAGCCCGACGTCGCTGACCTGGCGGCCGCTGCCGGTGAAGCCGCCGAGCGACTCCAGGAACACGACGCCGACGTCGACAACGAGGTCTACCGTGCCTGGTGGGAGATGACCTCGCTGTTGAACGTCCCCAAGCCCGATAGCGCGACGCCCGGCGAGTTCGCCGAGGCCGCTATCGAGGCGGGGCTCGACGAGTCACACGTCGACGACCTGACGACGCTGTTCGAGGAGGTCCGCTACGGACGACGCGACCCCGAGAGTCGCGAACAGCGCGCGATCGAGGTCTTCCAGGACATCGAGGCCCAGTACGGTGACACGGGAGGTGCCGACGATGGACGTTGACGAGGCGCTTCGTCGCATCATCATGGCTGCGGGTATCGTGCTCGTCCTCGGGGGCGGCGCGCTCATCTTCGTCGAAGACCCGTTCCCCTGGGGGATTACGGTCATCATCGCCCCCGGGCTACTGGCGCTGCTGTTCGCGGCGCTCACGGTCCGCGGTCGCCTGCAGGGCGAGATCGTCGAGACAGTTATGCCCGACCCGGAACGGCCGCCGGACAACGAGCGGCCCGGCGACCAGGTTGACCGGATGCTCTACGAGATGACGGTCCTGCGCCAGGGTGTCCAGGAGAACCGCGAACACTTAGAAGAGCGGATGCAGCGACTCGGCGTCGCCGTCGTACAGGACCGGCGGGACTGCTCGCCGACGGAGGCCGAACGGGTCCTCCAGTCCGGGGAGTGGACCGACAACGAGGACGCGGCGGCCTTTTTCCAGTCGGAGACCAGCGCGGTCGACGAGGCCGGCTTCGCGAACGCACTGACGGGTGGTCGGTCCGACATCGACACCTTCGCCTACCAGTTCCGTGTGGCCGTCGAGGAACTGCTGCGCGTCGGCGAGATCCCCGCCCAGGAACTCGAGTACGACTCCGGACCCGACAGCGCGCTCGGACGCATCCTCCAGCGGCTGGGACTGGGTTCGGGCGGTAGCAGCGACGACGAGGGTGACGAGGGCGTCCAGGCCAACTGGAACACGGCCGACTCCTCGATCGATTCGTTCGACACCGACGAACCCTTCGAGGACGTCTCGCTCCACCGCACCAACCGGTGGCTCGGCGTGACTGCCTTCGCCCTGTTCGCCGTGGGTGCGGGCGTCGTCACGTACAATCCCGGCCTGATGATGGCGGGGACGGTCGGCGTCGCCTACACCATCTACGGACGGATCACCGCGGTGCCGGCGACCGACCAGCTGACAGTCGAGCGCGAACTCGAGACCGAGGACGCCGAACCCGGCGAGGAAGTGGAAGTGCTGGTGACGGTCACCAACGAGAGCGGGTCGATGCTGCCGGACCTGCGGATGGTCGACGCCGTCCCGGACTCGTTCGTCGTGACCGACGGTTGCCCGCGCCTGCACACCGCGTTGCGCTCGGGCGCGAGTGCGACCTTCTCCTACAAGGTGCGCGTAGAGCGGGGTGAACACCAGTGGCCGCTGCTCTGTGTCGCCCGCGACTTCAGCGGCGGTGCAGAGCGGACGTCGCTCATCACGCCCGAGTCGAAACTGACGGTGACGCCGTCGCTGAAGGTGACGAACAAGGTGCCGGTGCGCGCCCAGACGACGATGTACTCGGGCGACATCAACACCCGCCAGGGCGGCCCCGGGCTGGAGTTCCACTCGGTGCGTGACTACCAGAACGGCGACCCGATGAACCGGATCAACTGGAAGAAACTCGCCCAGACGGGCGAACTCGCGACGATCGACTTCCGCCAGGAGAAGGCCGCGACGGTCACGCTCCTGTTCGACACGCGCCAGAGCTCCTACGTGGCCGCCGAACCGGGCGAACCCCACGCGGTCGACCACTCGGTCCACGCAGCGAGTGACGTCTTCGGCGCACTGTACGACCAGGGGAACCTCGTCGGTGTCGCCGCCTTCGACACGGTGCCCTGCTGGTTCTCGGCGGGTGCCGGGAGCGAGCACCTGGAGAAAGCCCGCATGCTGTTCGCCCAGCACCCGGCGCTGTCGCCGGCCCCGCCGGAGCGCCAGAACGTGGAAGGGCAGTACATCGACCCGATGACCCACGTCCTGCGGCGCCTCCAGAGCAACTCCCAGATCTTCATGTTCACCCCGCTGGCCGACGACTACGCGATGGAAGTCGCCAGCCGACTGGACTCACAGGGGCACCTGGTGACGGTCATGAGCCCGGACGTGACGACCGACCGGACGGTCGGCCAGCGACTCACCCGGGCCGAGCGGACCGCGCGGGTGCGATACCTGCGCCAGCGTGGTATCCGCGTCATCGACTGGGACACCGACGAACAGCTCAGACTCTCGATCGACCGCGCGAAAACGAGGTGGGCGTAGATGAGCACACAGAACTCCGACGAGGAACTGACCGCGATCGAAGTGACCCACTCGCCGACGACGGTGAGTGCAGTACTGGCGACACTCGCGGCGATACTGGCCGTGTTCGCCAGCTCGACGTCCCTGCTCGCGATGGGGCTCGGTGCGTTCGGTCTCGTGGCCGTCGTCGGTGGCCTGTTCGTCTTCGACTCCGAGCGGGCGATGGCCGTCGGCACCGGTATCGTCTTCGTCGGCGTCGTCCTCAGTGGGATCCTCGGGAGCTCGCTGCCCCTGCTGATCATGGGGTCGTTCGCGACGATCCTCGCGTTCGACATCGGGCAGAACGCCTTCAGTGTCGGCCGGCAGATGTCCGACGAGACCGAGACGACCCGGGGCGAACTCGTCCACGCCTCGGCGAGTCTCGCGGTCGGCATCGTCATCGTCGGTGTCGCCGCCGTCGTCTACATCGCCGCCTTCGAGGGGCTGTCGGTGAGTTCGCTCGCCTTCCTCCTCCTGGGCGCGATGTTGCTCGTCTGGGTCATCCGGCAGTAAGGTCTCACTTCCTTTTCCGACCGTTCTCACTGATTTCGGCTCACGGCCCCTCGAGTGCGTTCCAGTTCTCGATTTCGTCGCCTCCGTTTCGGCCTTCGATTTCGGCGCCCTGTGCCCGGTCGAACGACTATCACGAATTACGCGGTCTCTGCAGTCGTTCGAGTGAGTCGGAACCACTCGATGGCCGCTCGCAAAGCAAGCGAGGAGAGCCCTCGCCACGACCGCTCCGGCGAGCAGACCGGGCGTATCTCGGCACCGATCCGGGCTACCGAACACCCGTCAAATAGGGGGACGTGAACGCTACTCACGGATCTGGTCATGACTGGACACCGTCACAGTTAAGAGGAACAGAATGCGCACCTATACCATGGCGAACGAGCTGACGATCCAAGAGGCGAGCGAAGAGATAGACCGGGTCATAGAGGAGATCCAGAACGCGGTCATCATCGAGCGTGATTTCCTGGAGCGGGTCCTCGTCGGTCTGCTCTCGCAGGGCCACGTTCTGCTCGAGGACGTCCCGGGGACGGGCAAGACGCTGACGGCGAACAGTTTCGCGACGGCGCTGGGCCTGGAGTTCAACCGTATCCAGTTCACACCGGACCTGCTCCCCAACGACGTCACGGGGACCTACATCTACAACGAGAAGAAAGGCGAGTTCGAGTTCAACAAGGGGCCGATCTTCTCCAACATCATCCTGGCAGACGAGATCAACCGCGCACCGCCCAAGACCCAGGCCGCGCTGCTGGAGGCGATGGGCGAGGGCCAGGTCACCACCGAGGGTGACACCCGCCAGCTGCCCAAACCGTTCTTCGTCATCGCGACGCAGAACCCCGTCGAGCAGGAAGGTACCTTCCCGCTGCCCGAAGCACAGGTCGACCGTTTCAACATCAAAGACACGATCGGTTACCCGGACGCCGACGGCGAGGTCGAACTCCTCCGGCGCCGTGACAACCGCTTCGAGTCGACGCCGAGTTCGAGTCAGGTGCTGGATCTCGACCGCGTGCGCGCGCTCCAGGAGGTGCCCGAACAGGTAACCGTCACCGAGGACATGCTGGAGTACATCTCACAGGTCTCCCGGGCGACACGGAGCCACCACCACGTCCGCGTCGGCATGAGCCCGCGCGGGACCCAGCGTCTCTACGAGTGTGCGCGTGCCCAGTCGGTCATCGAGGGACGTGATTACCTCACGCCGGACGACGTCAAGGCCGTCTCGAGTTCGGTTATCGCCCACCGGATGGTGCTGACGCCGGACGCACAGGTCCAGGACGTCGAGAAAGAATCCATCGTGGAGGAAGTCCTCGAAGAGATCCCCGTGCCGACCGTCGAGGCACCGGCCTGACTGATCACCCATGAGCGTCTCTCAGGCAGTCCGAAACCCGCGCGGGTACGTCGTCCGCACTGCCGGTTTGTACCGGGCGCTGCTGTTCGACCCCGAACGCTTCTACGAGGAGTACGTCGGCGAACGGGGCATCCGGAGCGAACTGGTGGTGGTCCTGTTCATCGGTCTCGTCGGGTTCGCGGGCCACTTCTATGCCCGATCCCAGCTCGTGACAATCGCGGAGGAAGCCGGTGTCGCGATCGGCAACGAGACGGACTTCAACCTCTGGGGTATCGCGGCCGAGCCACTCGTCGGGATCTTCCTGCTGTGGATCGGGTTCTCGGCAGTGCTGTTCGCGTTGAGTTGGCTGTACTCGACGGTCGGCACGTTCTACCGGGTCCTGAAAGACGTCGCCTGGGCGATGGTGCCGCTGTTCGTCTTCAACCTGCTCAACTCCGCGGCGCTGGGCTACAGCGCCTTCACCTTGCAGGAGAGCGACATCACCGACAGGACCATCCCACGTGCTCCCGACCAGAAGACCACCATCCTGTGGGACGTCGTCTCCGGCGAGGTGTTCGTCGTCGCGACTGTCTTCGTCGGCGCCATCATGGTACTCTGGTCTGGATACATCGCGCTTCACGCCATCGAGGACATCCGTCAACTCCAGCGCCGTGACGCCTACATAGTCGTCGGCGTTCCGACGCTCGGCTTCGCGATCTATCTCGTCTACGACGCGGTCACGACCCTGCTCTGACTGGCGTCTCGATTCCCTTTTCGGTACCTACAGCGGTTCGTCGCTACTTATATTCCGGACGGTGACCAGCTGCCGGGGCCCTGTCAGATGACCAGCGCGAGACACCGACGATAGAACACTGTCAGGCGATCCGCCGGGTCGGCACTCGTCCGCAGACTCACTTGTCGACAGATCGGCCGCTACGAGGCGTGATATCGGCTGAAACGGGCGATTACGAGCAAGACATTCGGGGACAACGAACCCGTCAGCCGCGCGGATCCTGACAGTCGTGAAAGCAAGATATAAGGCTTAGTGGCCTCCTCTCACTACCATGCGATACTATATCAGACGAGTCGCGCAATCAATTTTCACCATGGTTTCGGGGTTGTTCCTGACCTACGCGCTGTACCGGATCATCCCCGGGAGTCCGCTACAGGCGATCATGGCGGATCTCATACAGCAACAGCGTAGGAGTGGTGGGCAGATCGACACCGAACAGATCGCGCGGATGGCCCAGTCGATGACGGGTATCAACCCGAGTGAACCGATCCTCGTCGGATTCTACGATTACATGACCGGGGTCATTCTCAGACAGGACTTCGGGACGTCGATCCTCTACCAGGACCCGGTCTTCGACATCCTCTTTCGGGCGATGCCGTGGTCTATCTTCCTCTCGGTCTACGGCCTGATGCTCGGGATCACCGCGACGATCCTGGTGGGTGTGCTGATGGCCTGGAACGAAGGGACGAAGATAGACAAGGGGGGGACCGTCTTCATTCTGATCGTGAATTCGGTGCCGTACTACGTGGGCGCGATCGTGATGCTGTCGCTGCTGGCGTTCCGGTGGGGTCTCTTCCCGTCGGGTGGACGGGCACCACGTGCGGCCGACCCAGGGTTCAACGTGGAGTTCATGATCGGCATCCTCCAGCACGGGGCGCTCCCGATCCTCTCGACGTTCTTGCTCGGGTTCGCTCTGGGCTCGCTCGGCATGCGCGCGAACACGATCTCTATCATCGGTTCGGACTACCTCCGGTCTGCGCGACTACGGGGGATAAGCACGAACCGAATCCTGACGCGGTACCTGACGCGAAACGCGATCCTCCCGCTGTACACGGGGTGGCTCATCGGGCTCTCGGCGCTGTTTGCCTCGAACGTCATCACCGAGCGTATCTTCCAGTACCAGGGTGCGGGGTGGTTCCTGTTCGAGGCGGCGACGAACCAGGACTACCCACTGGTGATGGGTGCGTTCATCTTCTTCGGCGGGATCACGGTCATCGGGATAATGATAGCCGACCTCACCTACGGGCTCATCGACCCGCGCGCTGAGAGCGGATCTACCAGGGAGAGCTACTAACGATGTCGAACAAAGAACCGAAACGCGACGGTGGTGTCACACAGGAACGAATCTTCGGGACGGGCGAGGAGACGGGTCCGACACGGCGATCGCCGGCCGAGCAGGCCCGGCGGGCTGTCGACTTCTACGTCCGAACGCCGCTGGCGATCGCCTGGAGCGACTGGCGAACTCGCATCGGTGGTATCGGGATCGTCATCTATCTGCTGATGGCGACTGTCGGTGTGGTCTTCTACCCCGAACCCACGCTCAACGAGGTGGACTACTTCGTGGCGCCGTTCCAGACGATGGAGGCGCCGCTCGGTTCCGACCACCTCGGCCGGGACGTCCTCGCGATGATGATCCACGGGACCCCCGAGATGCTGAAGATCGTCCTCGCGGGCTTTACCTTCGCCGTCGGGCTGGGTATCCTCGCCGGGATGGTCTCGGGCTACAAGGGCGGCGTGCTCGACACGGCCGTGATGACGCTTGCCGACGTGTTCATCGTCCTGCCGGGCCTGCCGCTCATCATCGTCCTGGTCGCGATCTTCTCGCCTCAGGACCCGTTCGTCATCGGGGTCGTCCTCTCGATCAACCGGTGGCCGGGGCTGGCCCGCGAGTTGCGCTCCCAGGTGCTGGCACTCCGGAACGAGGACTTCGTCGAAGCGGCCCGGGCGATCGGCCTCTCCTCGCCGACGATCATCGGCCAGGAACTGTTGCCGATGGTCGGCCCGTACACGCTCATCCGTGGCACCCAGCAGGCAGTCGGTGTCATCGGCGCCGCAGTCGGGCTGTACTTCCTCGGTATCCTGCCGTACAACGGACAGAACTGGGGCGTCATGCTCCAGAACGCCTACTCGCAGGCTGGCGCGATCCAGACGCCGAGCCGGGCGTTCCTGTTCATCTTCCCGGTGATCGCGCTGGGTGGCATGACGTTCTCTTTCATCATGTTCTCCCAGGGGCTCGACCGCGTGTTCAACCCGCGGCTCCGGGCTCGCAACGAGGGCGGTTCGCGCGAAGAAGAGGGCGGTGACGACGACGGAGGGTTCTTCTAGATGGCAATCGACCAGTCACAGTCGGCGACGGCGGCGACGGACGAACCGGAGCGAGACATCATCATGTCGACTCGCAACGTGCGGGTGTCCTTCGACATGTCGCGGGGTCAGGCGTGGGTCCTCAACGACGTCGACCTGGATATCCGCCGCGAGGAGATCATCGCGGTCGTCGGCGAGTCGGGGTCGGGCAAGTCCATGTTCGCGGCGGCACTGATGGACGCCGTCGAGGATCCGGGTGTGCTCACGGGCGACGTCACGTACTACCCCGAAGACGCGGACGACGACGACACCGACCAGATCGGGACCTTCGACTCGGGGACCGACGACGAGATCGACGTCCTGGGGATGACCGACGACGAACTCCAGTCCTTTCGCTGGGAGCAGGTCTCGATGGTGTTCCAGGGCGCGATGAACTCGTTCAACCCCACGATGAAGCTCCGCGGGCACTTCCAGGAGACGGTTCAGGCACACAACGCCGTCCTGGACGAACGGATGGACCACGTCAGGGACCTGTTCGAGGCACTCCACCTGGATTTCGACCGCGTGATGAGCTCCTACCCCCACGAACTGTCCGGCGGGATCAAACAGCGAGCGCTCATCGCGCTGTCGCTGGTGCTGGAACCCGAGGTGCTCGTCATGGACGAGCCGACGGCCGCACTCGACCTGTTGATGCAGCGGTCTATCATCTCGATGCTCCAGGACCTGCGCGACGAGTTCGACCTGACCATCGTGTTCATCACGCACGACCTGCCGCTGGTCGGCGGCCTCTCTGACCGCATCGCCGTGATGTACGCCTTCGAGTTCGCCGAGGTCGGTAACACGCGGACGCTCCTGAAAGACGCCTCCCATCCGTACACGCGTGCACTCTTGCGGTCGGTCCCGAGTATCGACTCGGACCTGGACGAGATGCGCCCGATCGAGGGGCAGCGACCGGACCCGGTGAACATCCCGAACGGCTGTTCGTTCCACCCGCGCTGTCCCATCGCCGACGACCGGTGTGAGATCGAGGACCCCGACCTCGTCGGCGTCGACGAAGACCTGGCGGCGTCGTGTTTCTACCCCGACCAGGCCCGCGACGAGATCCCATACACACTCGAAACCGAACAAATGGAGAGTGACCTATGAGCACAGACGATAGCGCGGCTGACGACGAAGTAGCGCCGGAAGACGTGACCGCTGGCGAGGAGACATCCGACGACGGGATTGAGGGCGAGGACGGCGAACCACTCCTGAGTGTCGAGGATCTCAAAGTCCACTACAAGCCCGGGAACCTCATCGAGCGGTACCTGAGCGACCGCACGATCAAGGCAGTCGACGGCGTCGACTTCGAACTCGAGGAAAACGACATGATCATCCTCGTCGGCGAGTCGGGCTGTGGGAAGACCACGCTGGGCAAGGCGGCCGTCGGGCTCGAACAGCCCACCGACGGGACCGTCGAGTACAAAGGCCAGGACATCTGGGACTCGAAGAACAACCCCCGGAACGCGGACATCGAGTGGGGCGAGATCCGCCGGGCGATGCAGGTCATCCATCAGGACCCGGCCAACGCGCTGAACTCCTCGCGACGCGTCCGGTCGATTCTGGCCGACCCGCTGAAGAAGTACCGCACCGAACTCGGCGCCGACGAGCGCGAGGAGACGATCTACCGCTATCTGGAGTACGTCGACATGATGCCCCCCGAGGACTACGCGGACCGATACCCTCACCAGCTCTCGGGCGGCGAGAAACAGCGCATCACGCTCGGGCGCGCACTGCTGATGAACCCCGACCTCATCCTCGCCGACGAGGCCATCTCGGCACTGGACGTCTCACTGCGCGTCGGGATGATGGATCTCATCCTCGACCTGCAGGAGATGTTCCAGACCTCGTATATCTTCATCTCGCACGACCTCGCGAACGCTCGGTACCTGGCGAAACAGGCCGGCGGGCGCATCGCCGTGATGTATCTCGGGCGCATCGTCGAGATCGGACCGCCCGACGAGATCATCCACAACCCCAGCCACCCCTACACCGAGGTGCTCAGGTGGTCGACGCCGACCATCGACCCGGACATCGCCAAAGAGCAGATGAGCGAGGAACCGCCGGTTCGTCAGCTCGACGTGCCGGACCCGGAAGACCCACCTTCGGGGTGTCACTTCCACCCGCGGTGTCAGTACGCCCGCGAGGCCTGTACCGCCGAGGACCCGGAACTGTTCGAAGCGGGGGCCAACGAATCGGCCTGCTTCCGGGCGCTTCCCAACCACGAGTACTGGGATAGTCCGGAACTGACCGACCAGGGCGACGAGGCCGTCGAGGCGACCTTCGCCGACGACTGACGCCCCGACGACCGACCGCTCGACGAACGACGATTCGACCATCGACGGGGCAGTGTTTTCTCAGGCTCCGGTCTGACGGCCGCGTGGACTGTTCTTTCGGGGTGCGTTCCCGGACAGTAAACCTTATCTCTGCGACCGCGACACGATCAGACACATGTCACGGCAGATGTCGAACGGTCCGATGGTAGTACTCTCGGACGAGTCCCAGCGAACGTCGGGCGACGACGCGCTGTCGATGAACCTCACGGCGGCGCAGGCGGTCGGGGAGGCCGTCCGGACGACGCTTGGACCCCGGGGAATGGACAAGATGCTCGTCGACGGCAGCGGTAACGTCGTCGTGACGAACGACGGTGTCACGCTGCTGGAAGAGATGGACATCGACCACCCGGCGGCGGACACGCTGGTCGACGTCGCCACGACCCAGGAAGCCGAGGTCGGCGACGGCACCACGTCCGCAGTCGTCCTCGCCTCCGAACTGCTCGGCGAGGCCGAAGACCTCCTCGAACAGGACGTCCACCCCTCCACGATCGTCGAGGGCTACCGGACGGCCGCCGCCGTCGCTATCGACGCCGTCGAGGACCTGGCGATCGAGGTAGACCCCGACGACGAGGAGATCCTCGGCCAGATCGCGAGCACTGCGATGACCGGGAAAGGTGCCGAGGCGTCCAAGGAACTGCTCTCGTCGCTGGTCGTCCAGGGTATCCAGGCGGCGACGCGAGCGGACGGCGTCGACGAGGACGGTATCATCATCCGCCAGTTCTACGGCGGGTCGGTCGACGACTCGCGGTTCGTGCCGGGGATCCTCTTCGACTACAACCCGAGCCACCAGAACATGCCCCGGTCTGCGAGCGACGCGGACGTGCTCGTCTACGAGAGTTCCATCGAGGTCGCCGAGACCGAGACCGACGCCTCGGCAACCGTCGGTAACTTCGAGGAACTGGGCGGGTTCGTCGAGCGCGAGAAAGAACAGATCGAGATCGCTGTCGAGAAGATCGTCGACGCCGGTGTGGACGTGCTGGTCACGTCCGGCGGAGTCGACGACTACGCACAGCAACTGCTCGCCGAGGCAGACGTCATGGTGTTCGACCGGACCGACGCCGAGGAGCGCGAGCGCATCGCGGGCGCGACCGGTGGCAACCAGGTGACCGACCTCAACACGCTGACCGACGAGGACCTGGGATTCGTCGGGACGCTCGAACAGGAGACGATCAGGGAACACACGTTCCGCCGCCAGGCGGCCAAGGAGAAGACGATGGTGTTCGACGACCTGCCGACCGGCGAGTACGGCACTGTCGTCCTCCGTGGTGGCACCGAACACGTCCTCGACGAGGTCGAACGCGCCATCGAGGACGCCGTCGGCGTCGCGACCGCCGCAGTCGAGGACGGCGCAGTCCTACCGGGCGGGGGCGCCCCCGAAGTGGAGATCTCGCTCGCGCTCCGTGACGCCGCCAGCGGCGTCGAAGGGCGACAGCAACTCGCCGTCGAGGCCTTCGCCGAGGCTATCGAAGAGGGGCCGACGATTCTCGCCGAGAACGCGGGACACGACGCGATCGACGCGATGGTCGCGCTGACAGCAAGTCACGACGACGGGAACACGAACACCGGGATCGACGCCGAAACCGGCGAGATCGTCGACATGCTCGAGGCCGGCGTCGTCGAGCCCCTCCGTGTGAAGACGACTGCGGTCAACGCCGCACTGGACGCGTCGACGACTATCCTCCGTATCGACGACGTCATCTCCGCCGGTGACCTCTCGGTCGGCGACGACGAGGAAGACGAGGGCCCGCCCGGCGGGGGCGCCCCCGGCGGCATGGGCGGCATGGGTGGCGGTATGGGCGGCATGATGTAAGACGACCTTTTTTCCGCTCGGGGTCTCCTCGCGCTCGCTTCGCTCGCGCTGCGGGGACCGCTCGCGCAAAAAAGCTCGGACAAAAAAGCGAGTCGCTTCGCGACTCGGGTGAACCGCGTTCGCTTCGTCCTCGTGAGCGAAGCGAACGAGGGCTCGGAAGTGCTCGCTCTTCCGGCGCTCGCGCGGACGTTTCCATCACACATGCGTCATGAAAGAACTCGATCGCTATTTTGCCGAGTCGTTCAGAAGGGGTCCTACCACAGTATCCGCGCGAACGCAGTGAGCGCGGTTCACGCGAGCGACCGGCGGGAGCGAGCGCTTTTTCGCCCACGTTTTTGCGTGTGGGGTTCCCGCAGCGCGCTCACAGAGCGCGCGAGGAAACCCCGCCCGGAAAAAGGTGGTTAGGAGTAATTGTGTTCCAGTTCGACGACGTTGGCCGCGCCGAGGACGGCGTTGGCGACCTCCTCGTAGTAACCGTCGTCGACGCGGTGGACGGGATAGGAGACACTGATCGCGGCGATACTACGGTCCTGGTCGTCGGTGACCGGCGCGGCGACACACTGGAGGCCTGCCAGTCGTTCTCCGTTGTCCATGGCATAGCCCTGTTCCCGGACCCCTTCGAGTTCCGCGTGGAACTCCTCGGGGTCGGTGATCGTCTCGGGCGTCAGTTCGGGCATGCCCCGTTCATCGAGGATCGCCTGGGTCTCCTCTTTCGGGCGGAATCCCAGCATGGCCTTCCCCAGCGCGGTACAGTGGAGACGCACTCGCTTGCCGACGTAGGTGTCGAGTTCGACGGCGTCGTCGCCCTTGGCCTGGTAGAGATAGATACCCATCCCGTTTTTCTCGACGAGGAGGTTGACGAGTTCGCCGGTCTCCTCGGCGAGGTCCTCGACTTCGCTGCGGGCGGCCCGATAGATGTCGTTGCGCTGGCGTGCGTAGGCGCCCAGTCCGAGGAAGGCAAGTCCAATGTGGTACTCGTCGCCCTCCTTGACGACGTACTCCCGGTTTTCGAGCGTGGTGAGGTGGTTGTGCACGGCACTCTTGCCCACGTCGACTCGCTCGGCGATCTCCGAGACGCCCGCACCGTCCAGGTCCTGTATGGTCTCGACTATCTGTAACGTGCGGTCGACCGTCGTCACCGGATGTTTCGGCCCGTCCATATCCCGACCTCGGACCCGAACTACTTACCTGTTCTCCTCTGGCAAACCACGTTCCCCACGGGTGCGAAAATGTTTCCGCTGTGGTCACTTTGCCGGCAACAGGAACGTGTGACCGACAGACCGAAGTCACGAGTGGTGGAATGGCGGGTGTGACACTCAGACTCGTACAGGTCGGCACCGGCAACCAGGGCGGAGCCTGGTGTCGCCGGTTCCTGCCGCCCAACGTCGAGGACGGAACCGTCGACGTGGTCGCCGCGGCAGACGTCGACGAGAGCGCGCTCGAGAACGCACAGGACGCACTGGACCTGCCGCCGGAGCGTTGTTATACGGACGCGACGGCGGCGATGGCCGAACACGACGCCGACGCCGTCGCGCTGGTCGTCCCGCCCCACGTCCGCGAGGGGATGGTCGAGACTGCGGTCGAACACGACCTCGACATCATCTCCGAGAAACCGCTGGCCGAGACGCTCGAGGCGAGCCACCGCATCGTCGAGACGGTCGAAGACGCCGGCGTGAAGATGGGCGTGACGATGAGCCACCGCTACCGCCAGGACATTACGACGCTGCGCCGGGAACTGCGCTCGGGCGAGTACGGCGACGCGGACTACTTCTACAGCCGCTACTCGGTCAATGCCCGCTCGCGGGGCAGCTGGGCGGGCGAGCGTCTCTACGACTGGGACGAACACCCGCTCCTGATAGACGGCTCCGTGCACCATCTCGACCTGCTGGCGGACATGGCCGGCGACCAGGTCGAGACGGTCTTCTGTCACAGCTGGAATCCCGGCTACTCGGAGTTCCAGGGGGATCCGAACGCGGTCGTGACCCTCACCATGGAAGACGGGACGTCGGTCGTCTACGAGGGGATGAACACCGCTGCGACGTCGCTCAACGGCTGGGGGAGCGAGCAGATCCGGGTCAACTGCGAGGACGCGACGCTCGTCCTGGACGGCGCGGAGATCTACGAGTTCCCCTACGACGAGGACGCGGAGGGCTGTGTCGACCACGCGCGTATCGACGACGGCGAACCTGTCGAACTCGACGAACAGGCCAAGTGGAGCAACACCTGGCTGATCGAGCAGTTCGCCGACTGGGTCGCAGGCGGCGAGCCGATGGAGACGAACGCCCGCGCGAACCTCCAGTCGATGGGGCTGGTCTTCGCGGCCATCGAGAGCGCCGAGACCGGCGAAGCCGTCGACTACCAGTCGTTCGTCGCCGAGGCCGAAGAGTCGGGCTGAGAGGCGTTCTCTGCCGAAAACCGTAGTCCCGAAAAACCGCGTTTGCTGCCGAGTTACGCTTCGTCGAAGAGGGTCTCGCCTTCGACCATGTTCTCCTCGACGACGTCGAGGTCGAGTTCCAGGCCGAGGCCGGGTTCTTCGGGGATCTCCATGCGACCGTCCTCGATGAGGCCGTCCTCTTCGACCAGGTCCTCCCACCAGCCGAGCTCGTAGGAGTGGTACTCGACGGCCAGCGAGTTCGGGATCGCGACCGCGAGCTGGGCCGACGCCATCGTCCCGATGGGCGAGGAGACGTTGTGCATGGCGACGGGGATGTAGTACATGTCGGCCATGGCAGCGATCTTCCGGCCCTCGCGCATGCCGCCGACACGCGGGATGTCGGGGGCGATGATGTCGATAGCTTCGTTCTCGATGAGGTCACGGTTGCCGTGGGTCCGGTAGACGTTCTCACCGGTCGCGACGGGCGTCGCAGTGGACTGAGTGACCTCGCGCTGGGCGTCGTGGTTCTCCGGCGGGACGACGTCCTCGAGCCACCAGACGTCGTACTCTTCGAGGCGCTTGGCGAGACGCTTGGCGCTGCCCGTAGCGTACGACCAGTGACAGTCGAAAGCGACGTCCGCGCGGTCGCCGACGGCTTCGGTCGTCGCCTCGACGATCTCGGCTTTGTGCTCTATCTCGCCCGGGCGAAGGTGGCGGTTCGCACGGTCTTTCTCGTGGCCCGAGGGGACGTCCAGGTCGAACTTGATGGCGTCGTAGCCCAGGTCGGAGACGACGCGGTCGGCCTCTTCAGCGCAGGCCTGGGGGTTGGCTTCGTCCTCTGTGTGCAGGTCACAGTAGACACGCGCGGAATCGCGGTACTTCCCACCCAGGAGCTGGTAGGCCGGGAGGTCGACGAGCTTGCCGGCGACGTCGTGGAGCGCGATCTCGACGCCGGAGATGGCCGAGATGACCTTGCCGGAGATAGAGCCCTCGCCGGACATCTTCTGGATCATGTGCTCGTAGAGTCGGTCGATGTCCAGGGGGTTCTCGCCGACGAGGAAGGGCTTCATCCGCTCGATGATAGCGGTGTCGCCGCCGCCCCAGTAACACTCGCCGTTGCCGACGAGGCCGGCGTCAGTGTAGACGCGGACGAGGATCCACGGGTAGTTGCCGTCGACCATCGTCGTCTGGACGTCGGTGATCTCCGCATCGCGCGTGCCGCCGCGCGTGTTGTCGATACCCATCGTCTCCGCGGAGAGGTCCCGCATCGTGTACTCCGCGTTGGGGTCGCTGATCTTGTCGAAGTCGACCATGACACTCGGGAGTGTCCCTGTGACGAGCATAAAGGTTCCCAACTCTCGGTGCGTACGGGAACCGGTGACGCTCCGATCCGCCATGAAAACCTGTAAGTAGAGTGCGGGCGACGTTCGAAGTGCATGACGGAGACCACACAACTCTACATCGACGGCGAACGGGTCGACGCCGCGGACGGCGAGACCTTCGCGGTCGAGAACCCGGCGAACACGTCGGAGGTCGTCAACGAGTACGCGTACGGCGGCGAGGAAGACGCCGAGGCGGCCGTCGAGGCCGCAGCCGCAGCACAGGACGAGTGGGAGGCGATGCCCGAACCGGACCGCGGTTCGATTCTGCGTGAGACTGGTGCTATTCTGGAAGAGAGAAAAGACGAGATCACGGAACTGCTCACCCAGGAGGAGGGCAAGACCCTCTCGGAGGCCGCGCCCGAGGTCCAGCGTGCCATCGACATCTTCTACTACTACGCCGTGAAGGCCTACGACGACGACGGCGTCCGCAAGGGCTCGTCTGGCGGCCGTACGTCGGTCTACACGAAGCGTGAGCCCCTGGGAGTCGCCGGGCTCGTCACGCCGTGGAACTATCCCGTAGCGATCCCCGCCTGGAAGATGGCGCCCGCGTTCGCGACGGGTAACACGGTCGTCCTCAAGCCCGCCTCGAACGCGCCCGGCGTCGCCAACGAGATCGTCAAGGCGCTCGTCGAAGCCGGCATTCCGGACGGCGTCATCAACTTCGTCCCCGGGTCCGGGAGCGAAGTCGGCGAGGTCATCACGAGCCACGACGGCGTCGACGCCGTCTCCTTTACCGGGAGCTCGGAGATCGGCCACCACGTCTACGACCAGGCGACCGACGGGATGAAGCGCGCCCAGGCGGAGATGGGCGGGAAGAACCCGGCGGTCATCACCGACAGCGCGGACGTCGACGAGGCAGTCGAGATCGTCGCCGCCGGCGCCTTTGGCGTCACCGGCCAGGCCTGTACCGCCTGCTCACGCGCGATCGTCCACACGGACGTCTACGACGAGTTCGTCGAGGGCATCGTCGATTACGTCGAGTCCATCGAGGTCGGCCCCGGTCTGGAGGACCCCGACATGGGCCCCCACGTCTCGCAGGGCGAGCTCGACTCCACGCTGGAGTACGTCGACGTCGGCGTCAACGAAGGTGCCACTCTGGAGACCGGTGGCGAGCGCCTCGAGGGCGATGGCTACGACGACGGCTACTTCGTGAGGCCGGCCGTCTTCACGGACGTCGACCCCGACATGCGTCTCTTCCAGGAGGAAGTGTTCGGGCCGGTCCTCGCAGTCACCGAAGTCGAGAGCTTCGACGAGGGCGTCGAGGCCGCCAACAACAGTCAGTTCGGCCTCTCTTCGAGCGTCGTCACCGACGACCTCAACGAGGCCCACGAGTTCGTCGACCGCACCGAAGCGGGCGTCGCGAAGGTCAACGAGAAGACCACCGGTCTGGAACTTCACGTGCCCTTCGGCGGCCTGAAAGACTCCTCGACGAACACCTACCGCGAGCAGGGTGACGCTGGTCTCGACTTCTTCACCCAGCTCAAGACGGTCTACCTCAACACGTAGACACGAGCGACTCCGGTTTTCTCTCTGCGGGACTTCTCTCGGTACGCCTCCTGACACGATCCGAGACGTTGACGGCGCGCATCGTGCGAGATTATTTGTGAAGGATATTTCAACTATTACACTCATACTCCTGTAATCGTCCACTCTTCGCTGCTTTGTTCACGGCAATACGTTCCTGAATGTGTTGGCCGTCGTGTTCACCAGTACCGATCACGTTTTCGGGATGTAGAGTGTCTACAAACGAACCGCGGATAGAGTGACCGGATTCTGACCACACGCTGTGGCAATTCTCTGCAGTTGTGCCCAAGAAGTACAGAGAGTGACTGGAACGGCAAAAT
>Ga0207771_100094_pt1 | contig 63483 bp, 53 predicted proteins | sample A23M2SouthBayCA_2_FD_187731 | JGI IMG/M metagenome (GOLD analysis project Ga0207771, IMG submission 187731) | Aerobic enrichment media microbial communities from Eden Landing Ponds, California, USA - A23 M2 (2) (SPAdes) | ecosystem: Environmental > Aquatic > Marine > Unclassified | place... | reverse complement strand
CAGGCAGAAGCGTACCCCTACGACGTGCCGGCGATCCGGTACCCCGTCGATCAGCCCGGGCGGCAGTTCATCCGCAAGGCCCAGTGTCACTACGGCTGGGACTGGGGGCCCTGCCTCCCGACCGTGGGCATCTATCGCGATATCTCACTGGTGGCCACCTCCAGCCCCCGAATCCGGTACACGACGACCGAGCAGGACCACGACGGTGAGGGGATCGACCTCTCCGTCCGGGCGGGCGTCGACGCGCCCACGGCCGGCGACTACGACCTGTCGGTCACAGTCACATCCGAGACGGGCGAGACTGTCGCCGACGTGACCGAGACGGTCGCGCTGGCGGCCGGCGAGCAGGACGTCGAGACGAGCGTCACCGTCTCGGACGTGGACCTGTGGTGGCCGGCGAGCCACGGTGACCAGCCACTGTACGACCTCGACGTGACCGTCCGCGACGGCGTGGAGAGCCACACCCACTCGGATCGGATCGGCTTCCGCGAGGTCGATCTGGTGGTCGAACCCGACGATGCGGGCACCTCCTTTGCCTTCGAGGTAAACGGCACACCGATCTTCGCGAAGGGGGCCAACACCATCCCCATCGCGCCGATGTACGGCGACGTGACCCGCGAGCGCTACGAGCACGTGCTGCGCAGCGCCGTCGACGCCAACATGAACATGGTCCGGGTGTGGGGCGGGGGGTACTACGAGGACGACGACTTCTACGAGCTGTGTGACGAGTACGGCCTGCTCGTCTGGCAGGACTTCATGTTCTCCTGTTCGCTGTACCCCGCCGACGACGACTTCCTCGACACCGTCGAGGACGAGGTACGCTATCAGGTCCGGCGGCTCGCGAACCACCCCTCGATCGCGCTGTGGTGTGCCAACAACGAGAACGAGGAGGCGCTGCACAACTGGTTCGACGAGCACCCGGCCCACGAGTCCCACGTCGCAGACTACGAGGCGCTGTACACCGAGACGGTCGGCCCGGCCTGTCGCGAGGAAGACCCCTCACGGACCTACTGGCCCGGTTCACCGTCCAGCGGCCCCGACGAAGACGACCCCTACATCTTCGCGAAGGGCGACATCCACTACTGGGACGTGTGGCACGCCGGCCAGCCCTTCGAGAACTACTACACGACCGAACCGCGGTTCGTCTCGGAGTTCGGCTACCAGTCGTTCCCCTCGACGGACTCGCTGGAGACCGTCGTCGAGGAAGCCGATTTCAACGCCACGTCGCCGATGCTGGAACACCACCAGCGCAACCCCGACGGCAACACGACCATTATCTCGCGGATGGCCGATTACTTCCGCCAGCCCTACGACTTCGAGGACTTCCTCTACCTCTCGCAGGTCCAGCACGGCGTCGCGATGAAGACGGCCATCGAACACTGGCGACGCCGTAAGCCCACGACGATGGGGACGCTGTACTGGCAACTGAACGTCCTCTGGCCCTGTGCCTCGTGGTCCTCGATCGAGTACGACGGCAAGTGGAAGGCACAGCAGTACATGGCCCGCCGCCAGTACGCGCCCGTGCTCGTCTCTTTCCACCCCGAGTACGACGGCTTCGACGGTGCGGCCAACGCGCAGGCCGACGACCCCCGAGGGATCGATTTCGGCGATGTCGAGTCCCAGACGCTGTGGCTCACCAGTGACGTGCCAGAACCGCTGGACGGGACGATCGCGCTCGACATCGTGAGTCTTCCCGAGGGCGAGGTCGTCGACAGCCAGACCGTCGACGTGGCCCTCGACCCGCAGGCGAGTGAACCCCTGACGACGGTCCACCGCGACGACCTCCCGGCGGACCTCGATCCGAGCGAAGTCATGCTCCGCGCGGCGTACGACGACGGCGGCGACCACGACGGCGACGCGTTCCCCAACGTCGCCTTCTTCGAGGACTACAAGGCGCTCTCGCTGCCCGAAACCGAGGTCGCAGTGAGCGTCGACGGCCCCGAGGTGACCGTCGCGAGCGAGGAGGCCGCGCTGTTCGTCGAACTCGACGTTGGCACGCTTTCGGGCTCGTTCTCCGACAACTATCTCCATCTCTCGCCCGGAGAGAAACGAACAGTGCAATTCGACTCGTATACTGGGCAACGAACCGCTGTAATTGAGTCGGATATCCGAGATAACCTCGAAGTTCGGCATCTAAGATCGACATACTAATTCTAGAATTGGAATTTTTGGTTATACAGTTGCAAGATATGCAGACAGATAGAGGTACTTGAGAGCGGGTAGCGCAATGCGAGTCTCCGGCGCATACGGCCTGGTAACCGTACCGCGCCGTCACAGCACCCCGAATATTCTGGCTGCACCTCTTTCGGCGGAGCACGCCGAGTACGAACGATGACGCGACGACCGCTCGAACGCGCGAATCGGGCGCTACTGTGCGCCATCGAGACGCCGCCGGACTCAGGGCTGGAGGACCGGCTGGACGAGCTTGCCACCCGGACCTGGGAGTTGACCCGCGAATCGACGTACGGGCCGGATCAGGGCCAGCTAGAGCGACTGCAGTATCGGCTCGACCGACTCGTCGACGAAGTCAGCGACCGGCGCGCCCGGTCCCTGCGGGACGCCCGGGACCATCTGGCAGCGTCCCGGCGACGGATCGGCGCGGTGTAGGCCGTCTACACCCTCGCTCCGCCCCCTGACCGGGACCAGCTTTTACTCCGTGGCGGCCGAAGCGAACATGTTCGGGACAGCGCCCGTCCTGATGGACGAACATATTCGTACACATGCCACGCGCTGAACTGACGCTCACGATTCCCGAGGCGGTGTGGATCGGCGAGCTCTCGCGGTCGTTCCCAGAGGCGGCGTTTCGCATCCTCGCAGCGTTACCGGGCGGTGACGACGCCGGAGTGGGACTGGTCGAGATCACCGCCAATGAGCTGGTCGCCATCATCGGCGAGATGGACGACACCGACGCCGTGACCAGCCTGGAGATCCTCCAGCGGTGGGAAGACACCGCGCTGGTCCAGTTCGAGACCGACGACCCCCTGCTGCTGTTCCCGGTGCAGGGCTCCGGTGTGCCACTGGAGATGCCCTTCGACCTGAGCGACGGGGAAGCCCGCTGGGAGATCACCGCGCCCCAGGAGCGCCTGTCGGCGCTGGGCCAGCAACTCGAACAGTTCGGCATCCCCTTCCACGTCGAGCGCATCAGCCAGCACGTCGAGACCGAGCAACTGCTGACCGGAAGCCAACTGGAACTGATCGAGGCCGCTGTCGAGCATGGCTACTACGACACCCCGCGGGACTGCTCGCTGACGGACTTGGCCGACGAGGTGGGGATCGCCAAATCGACCTGCAGCGAGACGCTGCACCGCGCCGAGGAGAAGATCGTCAAGGAGTTCGTCGAAGAACTGAGCTAACGCGTGCCCGGGGCGCTCACGGGGAGGGCAGTCGCACGACGAGACCAACGCCCAGACAGCAGTCGACCAGTATCACGCTGTCGACTGCGGAGCCGACGGGGCGCGCCACCCTGCCCGGGACCGATGCCCTGAGTCTCTATTACTGGGTGGCTCGAAGTCGTCGGTCTCGAAGTGGTCCCTGCCGGGAACGACGAGATCCCGTGCATCGCGACGTTCCCAGACGACCGGACGTGGGTCGTGGAGTCGGTCACCTCGGGATCCGGTACGGCACGACTATCCCGGCGTCTGGTACAAACGGGTTTTAGCCCCTTTGTTTTTGACGTTCATCAGAATTTTCGGGTATTACCCCCATTTTCCAACAAGGTGTCGATCGAGGAGACAGGAATTACAAGTAACCAAACGCATATATTAGAATATCACAACCCACGAGTGTGGTTTCACGAATGATTGGCGGAGCCGACGAGTCAGACGATCCGATCACGATAGCTGTCCTCGAGAATCGGTCGGGAAAGTTCGCAGAACTCGGTACTTCGAAGTGGCAGGCAAGTCGTCTCGCGATCGAAGAGCTGAACGAGAGCGGTGGGATTCTCGGCCGTGAAATCGAGGTCGTCGATCCGGATCCGAAGTCCGACGTCAATCGATACCGCCAACTGGTCACCGATATTCTGAACAACGAAGACCCCGACGCGATCTGGGCCGGATACGCGTCGTCCGAGAGAGAGGTCGTCCGTCCGCTGACGAACGCTCACAGACAGCTCTACTTCTACACGACCCAGTACGAGGGCGGCGTCTGTGACCGCTTCACGTTTCCGATGGGAGCAACCGCCCGCCAGCAGCTCGGAACCGTGCTCCCCTACCTCGTCTCGGAGTACGGGCCGAAGATCTTCACGGTCGCGGCGGACTACAACTTCGGACACATCTCCTCGGACTGGGTGGACATCCTCGCGGCGGAGCACGGTGCCGAGGTGATCGGAAAAGAGTTCGCTCCGCTCTCACAGACCTCTTTCGGGCCGCTGGTCGAGCGGATCGAACGTGCCGATCCCGATATCATCATGTCGATGCTCGTCGGGGACAACCACGCGAAGTTCTTCCGAGAGAAGGCCGACCGCGGACTCTCGACGCCTGTCGGAACGTCGACGGCGATGGCGCAGGCGTTCGAACACGAGCGATACGAGCCGCCAGCGTTCGAAAACGTCCACGTCGGAGTTAATTACATGGAGGAGCTCCCGACCCCGGAAAACGAGCGCTTCGTCGAACGCTTTTACGAGAAGTTCCCCGACGCGGAGTACATCAACCAGGAGGCACAGAACAGCTACGTTTCGATCCACCTCTACGCGAAGGCCGTCGAGGCCGCGGGAACGACCGAGCAAGAGGCGGTGATAGAGCAGCTCCGGAGCGGACTCACGTTCGACGCTCCGGAAGGGACCGTGACGCTCGACGGGGCGACGCACCACCTCGAGCACAACATGCGGATCGCCCGGGCCGACGAGAACCACGACATCGAGTTTTTCCGCGAGGAGAAGACGCCGGAACGCTTTCTCTCCGAGACGGTCGGGTCCGACCTCCGGGGAGTCGCCGAGACGACGCAGTACAGGCCCGCGTTGTTCCACGAGCAGGGGACGTTCGACAGTATGCACGATTCGCTACAGGATCGGACCCAGCGGGCGTACGAATCACGGGAGCTACGTGAGCGAGTCGAGGCGCGGGCCGAGGAGTACAGCGAGATAATGAGCGACTGCGCCGACGGAGACTTGACGGCCCGGTTGTCGGAGGACACTGACAACGACGCGATGGGCGAGATCGCGACGGCGTTCAACACGATGCTCGACGACATCGAAACGACGGTGAGGCATCTCCAAGACTTCTCACAAGACGTCGCGACAGCGAGCCAACAGGCCAGTTCGGGAGCTCAGGAAGTGAAACGCGCCAGTGAAGCGGTCGGCGAATCGGTCCAGGGGGTCACCAGCCGAGCGGAACAACAGCGTGAGCGTCTCGATGGCGTGTCCAATGAGATGACCGACCTCTCCGCGACGGTTGAAGAAGTCGCCTCGACGGCACGGACTGTCGCCCAGCTCTCCGAAGACACCGCTGAGATCGGACGAAACGGCGAATCGACCGCGAAACAGGCGAGAGAGGACATGGCGGGGATTCAGTCGGAGATGTCGTCGGTCGTCGAGTCCGTCGAGGAACTCGACGAACGGATGGCAGAGATCGACGAGATCGTCGCGCTGATCTCCGAGATCGCCGAACAGACGAACATCCTGGCACTCAACGCAAACATCGAAGCAGCGCGGGCCGGGGGAGGCAACGGTACAGACGCCGGCGACGGGTTCGCCGTCGTCGCGAACGAGGTCAAGCAACTGGCGGAGCAGACACAGGATGCTGCGAACGATGTTTCGGCGGTCATCGAAGACGTCCAAGAACACACGTCGACGACCGTCGAACGGATCCAGCACACCGAAGCCGAGATAGAGGGAGCGGCCACGTCGGTCGAGAGCGCCGCGGACGCGTTCGTCGACGTCGTCGACAACGTCGAGGAAACCGACGACGGTGTACAGGAGATAACCCGGGCGGTCGACGACCAGGCAAGCAGCACAGAGGAGGTGCTGTCGATCATCGACGAAGTCGCCGAGCTCGGGCAGGCGACCGCCGGTGCTGCGGAGGACGCGTCGGCCGCGGCGGAAGAACAGGCCGCTTCGATGAGTCAGGTGACCGCGAACGTGGAGTCACTCGCCACCCAGGCAGAGCAACTCCAGACACGGCTCGACGCGTTCGATGTGGGCAGAGAGTGACAGCTTCGCGAGGCACTCCCCTGTGCCACTAGTACTTAGTCAGTTTGCGTAGCCAGCACATCGACACTGTCTGTCGAATCCGGCCGAAACAACAGCTGTAGTACTGCCGGGATCGGCTCCGATCACGACACCACGGACAAGAGGACTGGGACCCCCCGTTACGACTCCGTCAGCCCGTCCAGCAGATAGGTCGCGAGGCCCTTGTCCAGCGGATCGTTGGCGTTGCCACAGTGGGGCGACTGCACGCAGGCCGGGCAGCCGTCGGCACAGTCACAGGAGCGCAGCATGTCCAGTGTCGTGTCCATCAGCCCCTCAACGTCGGCGAAGGCGTTGCGGGTGATGCCGACGCCGCCGGGGTGGCCGTCGTAGATGAAGATGGTCGGTTCGTCGGTGTGGGGGTGCATCGGCGTCGAGAGCCCGCCAACGTCCCGCCGATCACAGAGGTACTCGAAGGGAATCATCGAGATCATGGCGTGCTCGGCGGCGTGGATGCCTCCGGGGAAGTCGCCGGGGTCGTCGGGCAGTGGGCGGTCGGCGTCCCCCGGCGTGGCTGGGTCGCCGCCGTCGGCGACCGCTCCCTCGCCCAGCATCGCCCGCTCGATGTCCGCCGGGACGGTGAAGTACAGCGCCTTCGTCCGCAGACTTGTCTCGGGCAGGTCCAGCGACCGCTGGCCGATCACCTCGCCGCTGGAGCCGTCGCGCCGTTCGTAGCCCGTGATCTGCTTGCGCATGGTCACGTCGGCAAAGCGGACCGGTACGTCCGCGCGGGCGTCGAGCGTGTCGGCCCGCAGGTCTGCCTCGACGGTGATTTCCTTCTCGTGGAGCACGCGCGTGAAGTAGTCGGCCCAGGTGCGGTCCAGCGTCGCGATGCCGTGGTCGAGGTCGAGGTCGGTCACCTCGTAGGTCGTCCCCTGGTGGTGGTAGATCGCGCCGGGGTGGGCGTCACGCAGGGCGTCGTCCAGCCCCAGCGTCGCGATAGTGTCGCCGTTGTGGCGCAGTTGCACCTCGCCGTCGTCGACGGTTCGCAGGTTCGTGTCGTGCTGGGGACTGCCCTCGCCGCCGTACACCCAGCGCGTCCCGTCGGCGGTCGTCCGGCGAGCCAGTCGACCGGCGCTCTCCAGGTCGGCCACGAGCGACGGGAAGGAGTCGCCGAAGTAGCGGTCGTCGTCCGGTTGCAGCCACGTCTCGCGGGCGGCCGAACAGACGTGGTCGGGCAGCAGTTCCTCGTTCTCGGGGTTCGTGACGGCCCGCTCGGGCGGGTGGTCGAACAAGGCGTCGGGATTGGCGACGACGTACTGATCGAGCTGGTCCTCCCCGCCCACGAGGACGACGAGCGCCGGGTCGGTCCCGCGGCCCGCGCGACCAGCCTGCTGGAAGGTCTGCATCCGCGTGCCGGGGTAGCCGTCGAGGACGACCGCGTCGAGGCCGCCCACGTCGACGCCGAGTTCGAGCGCGTTCGTGCTCCAGACTCCCCGGAGGTCGCCGGACTTGAGGTCTCGCTCTAGCTCGCGGCGGCGGTCGTCCGTCAGCGCGGCCTGATACGCCCCGACGGCGTTCGCGAGGTCGTGCTCGCCTCTGTCTCTGAGGTCCTCGGCGCTCTCTGTGGCGTAGCGCTCGGCGGTCTGGCGCGACCCCGTGAACACGACCGTCTGGAGGCCCCGCTGAACCAGATCGACGAACAGCTGTTTGGTCTCGACGTGGCTGGACTTCCGGCGGCCGCTGCCCCAGCCGTCGCCGCTGTACTCCGGGGGGTTCCAGACGAGCCACTCGCGGGGGCCGCTGGCGCTGGTGTCCTCGTCGATCAGGCGGTAGGACGACCCGTCCGTACCCGTCACCGTCGCCGCGTGCTCGACGGGGTTGCCGATGGTCGCCGAGCAACAGACCCAGTCCGGGTCCGAGTCGAAGCGGTCGGCGACGCGCTGGAGCCGTCGCATCACGAGGGCGACGTGGCTGCCGAACACGCCCCGGTAGCTGTGGACCTCGTCGACGACGACGGTGTCGAGCCGTTCGAAGAACCACTTCCAGAGCCGGTGGGCGTGGGGCAGGATGCCGTAGTGGAGCATGTCCGGCGTCGTCAGCAGGACGGTCGGCTGGCGCTCGCGGATCTGCTCTTTCTCGCTGGTCGACTGGCGACCGGTGTACTGTGCGACCTGCACGCCAGAGGCGAAGCCGAGCCGGTTGGCGAGGTCGGTCAGCGTCTCGGTCTGGTCGTTGATCAGCGCGACCTGCGGGGCGATGTAGAGGGTCGTCCGTCGGTCGTCGAGGGCGCGCTCGAAGGCGGGGATCGTATAGGCGAGACTCTTGCCACTGGCCGTTTCGGTCGCTAGCACGACGTTCTCGCCCGCTCGGGTCGCCTCGACGGCAGCGGCCTGATGAGCGAAGAGCTCCTCGATACCGTCCTCGGTGAGCGCGCTCGCCAGCCGGTCGTGTACGTCGAGGTCGGCAAACGTCGCCTCGCGGCCGGGGACCGTCCGTGCGTCGCGGATCTGGCCCTCGTAGTACGGTCGCCCCCGGAGCCACTCGATTGTCTCGTCCACGGTCGCCATTCGGTGTGGCGGTCTATTCGTCTTGCCCTTCCTCGGAGGGGGACAGCGGCTCTCCCATGGGCGACGTGTCCTCGTCGTCTGAGTTCCGGTCCGGGACGGCCGCGTCGTCGACGCCGGGGAGGGCGTGGACCGCCTCGACGACTGGCTCGAACGCCGGGCTCTCGTAGGCCTGATCGGTCACCCAGCGATACTGAATCCGCTGGTCCGGGTCGACGACGATCACCGCCCGCTTGGGGACGTTCCGGTGGCCCTCCCACTCGTCGTAACACGCGTCGTAGGCCCGGGCGATGGAGCCGTCGCTGTCCGACAGCAGCGGGAACTCGAAGTCGTAGCGGTCGGCAAAGGCCCAGTGCGAGTACACGCTGTCGCCCGAGATGGCCCAGGCTTCGACGCCGTCGATCAGTTCGAAAAAGGCCCCGTCCCGCAGCGAACACAGTTCACTGGTACAGACGGGGCTGAAGTCGAACGGGTAGAACAGCAACACGACGGCGTTCCCGCGTTCGGTCGTGCGTTCGAGATCGAACGTCGACGACGCACAGTCAGTGACACCGGGGAGTCGGAATCCAGGTGCTTCGTCACCCACCGAAAGCATACGTTACCTGTACTACCGGTAACACTTAACGCTGGTGCGGAGTCGGAGCGTTTTGGGTGGCCCCGCGCGAACACCGGCGTATGTCCGACAAGCAGGAACTCCGAGACGCGGTGTGGGACGACCTCGAATCGAGTGGCGAGGCCCGCTTCCCGTTCCCGCCCCACGACCGCATCCCGAACTTCGCCGGGGCCGACGACGCCGCCGAGCGACTCGCCGACCACGAGGTGTGGCAGGCCGCCGACGCCGTCAAGGCCAACCCCGACGCACCACAGCTCCCCGTCCGCCGGGCGGCGATGCGGGCGGGCAAGACCGTCTACATGGCCGTCCCGCGATTGCGCGAGGCAAAGTGCTTTCTCCGCCTCGACCCCGAGGAAGTGCCGAACATCGACGACGCCACGACCGTCGGCGGATCGGCCGAACACGGCGTGCCGGTCGGCCCCGACGAGATGCCCGAAATCGACCTGATCGTCTCGGGCAGCGTCGCCGTCAGCGAACGCGGCGCTCGCGTGGGCAAAGGTGAGGGGTACAGCGACCTCGAATACGCCGTCCTGCGAGAACTCGGTCTGGTCGACGCCGACACGCCCGTGGTGACGACCGTCCACGAGCGACAGGTCCGCGGCCACGACCACGTCGACGCCCACGACGTACCGATGGATCTCGTGGTGACACCGGAGCGGACCGTCGAAACTGCGACCCCCTACGACCGGCCCGCGGGGATCGACTGGTCGGCACTCGACGACGACCGGATCGAGGAGATGCCGGTGCTGGCTGCCCGCCGACCGTAGCCGTCGCGCGCAGCCTACACCAGCATCACGGGCCGGTCGCAGGCCTTGACGACCTGTGCGGTGACGGTCCCGAGCGTCCGGTCGTGGTCGTGGCCCTGGTAGCCCATCACGACCAGATCGGCGTCGATCTCGTCGGCGTAGCGGCGGATCTCCCGGCCCGGTTCGCCGTGGCAGTTGTGGGCGGCGCTGTGGACGCCCCGGTCCTGCGCTCGCTGGCCGAGGGCTTTCAGAAGGGCAGTGCCGTCGTCTTCGCGCTGGTCGACGACGAGTTCGGCCGAGGACAGGGCTGGTTCACCGATTCGAGCGGTGTCGACGACGTGGAGCAAGGAGAGGTCGCTGTCGAACTGTTCGGCGAGTGCGAGCGCACTGTCGAAGGCGTGGTCGGCGTGGTCGCTGCCGTCGGTCGGAACGAGGATGCGATCGTACATGGTCGCGTGGTACGCTTTCGGGCGACAAACGGGTTGTTACCACGAGACAGTGTCATGCCGACCGACGACGAGCGAGGTAGTCTCCGACGCGATGGAATCAGTCCTGCCGACTCGACGAACGAGTGGACACCACACCTATGAGAGTGGGGGCCTAGTGTGGGCTATGGACGGCCAGAGCGCAGTCGAACGGGGACACACCGGCAACGACGAGACGGTCGACATCCTGTACGTCGACAGCGGTGCGGACGCCGGTGCTGTTCGGCTGGAACTGGCCGACAGCGGCCCCTTTGCCGTCGAGCACGTCCCGGACGCACAAGCGGCACTCGACCGGCTCGCGGCCGCACCAGTCGAGTGCGTCGTCAGCGAGTACGATCTAGCGGACAGGACGGGGCTCTCGTTACTCCAGTCGGTCCGAGCGGAGTGGCCGACGCTGCCGGTGGTCCTGTTCACCGACGACGGCGACGAGAGCGTCGCCCGGGACGCCATCGCCGCCGACGTGTCGGGCTACGTCGATCGAACGCCGCTCGACGAGCAGGTACAGCTGCTGGCGACGACGATCACCACCGCGGTGACGAAACAGCGCGATCGGATCGCGATCCTCGACCGGATGACGGACGCGTTCTTCGCACTGGACGAGGACTGGCAGTTCACGTATCTCAACGAGCGCGGTCGAGAGATCGTCTGTGACGCGGCCGGTGTCGACCGGTCGGTCGAGACGCTCGTCGGCACCAGCATTTGGAACCTGTTGCCCGAAGCGGTCGATACCGAGTTCTACGAGCGGTACCACGAGGCGATGGCGAGCCAGGAGCCGGTCACCTTCGAGGCCCGGTACGGGCCGCTGGACACGTGGCTCGAAGTGCGAGTCTATCCGTCGGACGGCGGTCTCTCCGTGTACTTCCGGGACGTGACCGAGCGCAGGGAACGGATCGCCGCGCTGGAACAGCGCGAGCAGGTGCTCGAAGAGATGTACCGGGTCGCCTCGGCCAAGGACCTCTCCTTCGAGCAGCAAGTCGACCGGATGCTGTCGATCGGTCGCGAGGTGCTCCAGACGGAGTACGGCGCGCTCTCACACGTCGAGGGCGAGGACTACGTCTTCGAGATCGTCCACGATCCGACCGGCAACACTGAGTCGGGCGACCGGGTCCAACTCGATCAGACCAACTGCGAGCGTGCGATCGTCACCGAGCAGACCCTCGTCCTCGAAGACATCGCGCGGGAGGCACCCGACCTGACAGACCGCGCCGGGTTCACTGAGATGGGCGTGTCCTGTTACCTGGGAACGCCGGTCGTCGTCGACGGCGAGGTGTACGGTACGTTCTGCTTCTACGACGACGAGCCACGGACCGAGCCCTTTACCGACTGGGAGATTACGATCGTCGAATTGCTCGGCAACTGGGTCAGTTACGAGCGCGAGCGCCGTCAGCACCGCGACGAACTCACCCGCGAGCGCAACCGGATGGCGGAGTTCGCGAGCGTCGTCAGCCACGACCTGCGGAACCCCCTCGGGGTGGCGCTGGGCCGGATCGACGCCGCCCGCGAGACCGGGGCCGAGGAGCATTTCGACGCCATCGAGCGGTCGCTGGAGCGGATGGACGACCTGATCGAGGACGTACTGACGCTGGCCCGCGAGGGCGAGGTCGTGGAAGATCCCGAGCCAGTCGAGATAGACGAGATCGCCGACGCCGCCTGGGACGTCCTGGAGGCCGACGCGGCGACACTCCACAACCGTTCGCGGCGGCGGTTCGTCGGCGACGCACCACGACTCCAGCGCCTCGTAGAGAACCTCTTTCGGAACGCGCTCGAACACGCCGGCCCGGACGTGACGATCACTGTCGGTGACCTCGACGAGGAGCGTGGGTTCTACGTGGCCGACGACGGCCCCGGCATCCCGCCAGAAGACCGTGAGCAGGTGTTCGAATCGGGCTTCACGACGAGCGACGACGGCACCGGCTTCGGCCTGAAGATCGTCGCCGAGATCGCACAGGCACACGGGGCGAACGTCGCGGTGACCGAGAGTGCTGACGGTGGCGCACGCTTCGAGGTTCGGGGTCTCCCCCAGGAGTGAATGCCGACGGACTGGGTCCCGGCAGTCCGAGTCCCTGTCTATGGGTTTAAACGGTGGTGTTCAGATAAGGATGAAGAGTGAGGCGGTCCGTTTTCAAAGTGATCTATGCCCGAAAACGGCCGCCTCATCGGAAATTTAGACGAGATCGACTTAGAGTTTGTTGAACGAGAAGCGACACCACGATTTCTGATGAAATTCAGTATTCAGTTGCATCTCGCTGGATTATCGCTTTCGAATACCGTTTCGGTTCTTGAGGTATTTGGTGTCGAACGTGCTCGCTCCACTGTTCATAATTGGGTTCACAAGGCCGAGCTACAGCCAGAATCTGGCCAATCTCCGGATCACGTTGCAGTCGACGAGACCGTGATCCGAATCGACGATGAGCAGTATTGGCTGTACGCTGCTGTCGATCCAGAGTCAAACGAATTACTACATACAAAGCTTGAACCGACGCGTACGAACGCTATTTCTTACGCATTCTTTGCCGAACTGCGCGAGAAACACGACGTCGACGACGCCCTGTTTCTCGTCGATGGCGCGACACCGCTGAAAGACGCATGCTCACGTCACGGACTCGATTTCAGATACCAAAAGCATGGAAATCGGAATAGCGTCGAGCGTGTCTTTCGAGAGGTAAAGAGACGAACCTCTTCGTTCTCAAACTGTTTCAGCCACGTCGATCCAGACACAGCTGACGACTGGCTCAGATCGTTCAGCTTCGCATGGAATCAGCTAATCTGAACACTACCTGGACACCGAGACCAAAAGCTATGTGTATCCTCCTCGAACCGCCGGAAGAGGAATGTCTGGAGTAGACGCTCGACCGCTTTCCTGGCCGTCTCACGACGCCGTGTACGTGACTCTCGATCTCGAATGTGACTACGGCACTGCACTCGATACGAACACGTACGAAGCGCTCGATGCCGTGCCACGACTCGTCTCGGTGCTCGAACAGTACGACGTCCCGCTCACGTGTTTCGTTCAGACCGAAGTGCTCGACGAACGCCCGACAGTCGTCGACACCCTCCGGGACGCGGCGGTCCCCATCTCGTTTCACGCCCACTCTCACTCACACCGGCCACGGGCCCAGACAGACATGCCGACGGAGGTCCGTCGTGCGACGAACCGGTTCGAATCGTTCTTCGGCTGTCAGCCCGCGGGCTACCGCGTCCCCAACGGGCACATCGAATCACCGGATTACCGGAGTCTCGCTGATCACGGATACGCGTTCGACGCCAGCGTCTTCCCGACCCGGCGGCCGGGACTGTTCGACAACAGTGACCGCCCCCGCTGTCCGACGTACCTGCCGGGCGTCGATCTGTTCGAACTCCCGTTCACTGTTCTCTCGCCGTACGTCCCGATCCCGACCGCGCTCTCGTACCACCGTGTCCTCGGCCGTCCGTTCGGTTTCGTACAGCGCCACTTCCGACCGCGCCCGACAGTGTTCAACGTCCATATGCACGATCTCGTCACTCCGGACCGATTTGCCGACCTGCCCAGGCGGTATCGGTTCGTCTATGGCCGTAACGACCGTGGCTTTTCGTTATTCGAGCAGACCCTGGCCGAGTGGCGGCGTCGAGACCTCGAATTCGGACGACTCGACGATGTCGTCGATGCGTTACAGTCTCGTGATCGGGGACGCCAGGAGTCGGCGTGACCGCGTTCGGTTACTGCCCCGCTAGCCGACGGACTGCTGTCCACCCCGGCTATCGCTTCCTGTTTCCGCCCGGGGAACGGCAACTGCCGAAACGCATCCCTTATTGAGTCCGACTGATCAAACCTACGTATGTCTAGTCTGCGGACGAGAACGGTGATCGAACATCTATGAGTGAGCCTGACGACGAGATCGATCTGCGATCGAAAACCGACGCTTTTCGTCGGATTGTTCGGTTCAAACCGGCACGTTTCGCCACAATCGTGGTTCTCAGTGTCTTCGCTGCAATCTTCGAAGGCATCGGCCTGTCCTTCATCCTTCCGATCATCGAGTTCGCACAGTCGAACGGGCCATCGCCGGAACAGGCAGACGGGATTCTCGGTGTGTTCGTTTTCGTCTACGAGACGTTCGGTGTCCCGTTCCAGATGGAGTATCTCGTCGCCGGCGTCTCCGTAGTCATGGTCGTTCGATTCACGATGAGCTTTTTCGTCGACTGGCTCCGGACAGCGATCAGAGCCCAGTACGTTCGTCATCTTCAGACTCTCGGCTTCCGTAACGCGCTGTCGGCACGAGTCTCGTACTTCGACACAGAGGGGTCGGACGACATCCTGAACGCCATCGTCACGCAGTCCGAGCACGCCGGACGCGTCATCAACCGGTCGGTCAGACTCCTCGAACAGACGCTGTTGTCGATAATGTACGGCCTGATTGCGCTCTACGTTGCACCGATGCTCACGCTTGGTATCGGTCTATTTCTCGCCGTCATGACTCTCGTCTCTCGTACTATGCTGGAAGACGGATACTCGATCGGTGATCGAGTCGCGGACGCAAACGAGCGCGTGCAGGCCGCCGCGCAGGCCGGGACGCAGGGCATTCGGGACGTGAAGCTATTCGGGATGCAGTCGGAACTGCTCGACGACTTCGTCGACGCGGTCGACCAGTACGAACAGTCGATGATCAAACTGTTTCGAAACGATGCCGCGATCAAGAACTTCTATCAGCTTGCGACTGCACTCTCGATCTTCGTCCTGCTTTTCGCGGCGGTCACGTTTACGCAGATGACCGTGGGTGAACTCGGGATCTTCCTGTTCGCGATGTTCCGACTCGGACCGCGGGTAAGTGGGTTGAACAACCTTTTCTACGGTGTCGAGGGCGAGCTCCCACACCTGATTCGGACGCACGAGTTCATCGACCGACTCCGCCGGAACCAGGAACAGGAGACGGACGGTGCGCCGACGCCCGAAACGGTCGCCACGCTGTCGTTCGACGACGTAACGTTCTGGTACGATTCCGACGACGAGACTGTCCTGCACGACGTATCACTGACCGTCGAACGCGGCGAATTCGTCGGATTCGTCGGCCCGTCCGGGGCCGGAAAATCGACGGTCGTTTCACTGCTCGCACGGATGTACGAACCCGTCGAAGGCGAGATCACGGCGAACGGTACGCCGATCGCCGAGTTCGATATCGACGAGTGGCGATTACACGTTTCGTTCGTCCAGCAGGACCCATACATCTTCAACGACACGCTCCGAGAGAACCTCAGTGTCGCCCGTCGCGACGCGACCGATTCGGAGATCCGCGAGGTCGCCGAGATCGCGCAAGTGACCGAGTTCGTCGACGAACTCCCGAAGGGCTACGAGACGGAACTCGGTGACGAGGGTGTCAAACTCTCGGGCGGCCAGCGACAGCGCGTCGCGATCGCGCGTGCGCTGCTCAAGGATTCCGACGTGTTGGTCCTCGACGAGGCGACCAGCGACCTGGATACGGCACTCGAGGAGAAGGTCCACAAGGCGATCGAGAACCTCGACCGTGATTACATGATGTTCGTGATCGCGCACCGTCTGTCGACGGTCGTCAACGCGGATCGGATTTACGCGATGGAGGACGGACGGATCGTCGAGCAAGGGACTCACGACCAACTCGTCGAGACCGACGGCACGTACGCCGAGCTCTACAAGATCCAGTGATGGCGATCCGAAGCGATCGCACCAACTGAAACGACGGACACACCGATCGCACTGCTGTCGTGCGATCGAGTGTGCATTGACTGTTACTGGCTACTGTCTGTCCCGTCGATGAGCTGTCGATAGAGCGGGACGAGAACGTCGGAGACGATCGTCTCGTACGAATACTCTCTCGCCGACTCCCGAGCGTTTCGTCCGAACCGTTCGAACACCGCTCGCTCGTCGAAGACGGACTCGACGGCACTCCGATACGCCGGGACCGAATCCGGGACGAGGCGGGCGTTCTCTCCGTCCTGCAGGAACGTCTCGTTCCCCGGCGTGTTCGTGCCGATCACGGGAAGCCCACTCGCGAGAAACTCCACCGTCTTGAGGGGCGGTTGATCGCGGTACTGGGGTCGATCCGGGATGTACGCCAGTCCGATGTCGAACGCCTTCAGGTACGCCGGCATGTCGTCGAACGGAACGCCACCAGTGAGCGTCACGGCGTCGGTGTCTGCCTCCTCGACGTAGTTTTCGAGGGCACCGAAGTCCGGTCCGTCCCCGACGATGACCAGTTTTGCCCGCGACCGGTACGGTTCTTCGAGTCCCTCGAACGCATCCACCAGTCGCGTCAAGCGCCGCGACCGATGCACGTTTCCGGTGTACCCGAAGACGACATCGTCGTCGTCGACGCCCCACGAGGCCCTGAGTTCCGGGTTCGATCCCGGCTCGAACCGATCGAAGCTGGCCCCGAGTGGCACGATTGTCGCCGTTTCGGGGTTCGAGAGGACTTTCTCGGCGACATCCTCGTGTAACGCGATAGTGTGATCGACGAGTCGATCCTGGACGTTGATGATCAGCCGGGAGACGTATTCGAAGACGGCGTTACTGATCGCCGTGCCCCGTATATCGGCGACGGTGGTCGGCGGTGCGTCCAGCCACGGGACGCTGTCGAGCACCAGGCCGAGATTCGGGAACGCGATCATGTGGAGCACGTCGACGGTGCCATCCTCACAGAGGCGCTGCACTTCTTTCAGTCCCTTGTACGCGAACCGCGTCGGTTCGAGGCCGACGCTCGAAGACGTGTCCGACGGGATCCGATACACGTCGACACCGTCGACCGTCTCCCGCAGCGGCCGGTCGGCTTCCTCGCGGGCACAGACGACGGATACGTCGATACCGTTTGCCGCCAGTTTCCTCGAGTACTCGTTCATCGCAGTAGAGTTGTTCTGTGGGAACTTCCGGTGGAACAGAAAGCAGACGTGCATTGAATTATATGCTGAGGTTATGTAGAGTCACGCCCCGTTTATTCTTCCTGATCTCCGGTTCCGTAACAGCCCTCGAACCAAAACGTCATATCGTCGGGGAAATCTTCTCGGTCCAGTGTCGTACGATATGCATCCACAAGTGACCCGGGCCACTCAGCGTCGTGATAGAACTTACGAGTCCGTGGATCTCCGAGATGTGAGAACCGTTCTGCTGGGATCGCACTCAGGAATCGGAACAACAACTCCTTGGCCACGCGCTGCTTCAGAAACCGCTTGGCAGCGGCGAGTGGGCTATCCGACGACTCCTCGATGAGCGCCTGCATCTGACTGAACTTCCGACCTTGCTTTTTGATGTCAAAGCCGCGACGTTTCAGGATGTCGTTGAGACGCTCCTCGTGTTGTAACACTCGCTCGAATGTGTCCTCTCTGTGATGCTCTTCGATGTATGATGTGACCGTCTCACCGGTCCAGTTGCCACGTGTCTCGAGATAGTGGGCCTGTACGCTCTTTCCCAGGTCGTCAGGAAATTCGTCAGTGGCGATGTGCAACAGTTCCCATTCGGGATTGTATATTCCCGGCCGAACACCGATATACGGTAGTTCGACTGGTGTCCCGTCCCATTGCAGGTCGTCTTTCATCAACGAGTAATACCAGATGTTGTCCAGTCCTGCGCGCCCGAGCAACAGGATACTCAGTGCATTGTGGATGGACTTGTGAGGGAGGAGAGTCAGCGGGTCGGCATCGAACAGCGACCTCTCTTCGGCAAATTCGGAATCGAATATAAAGAACTGATCCATCACGACTCCGAGTGGATTGTTCGGTTCTCGCCACTCCAGTCCCAGCCCCCGAATCGCTAACCGTCTGTCGCGAGCGTACATCTCTTCGATCAGTTCTTCTAATTTCTGTTCCGAGAGCGGCCACGCGTCAGCATGGCAGTGCATGACGGTCTCTACATCGTCTCGCTCCGACAGGGCGGCCTGACAAGCCAGAAACATCGAGTCCAGGATCCGGGCAGTTCGGTTTACCCCCTTTCGAGAGACAGCACTGTTCTCCGATGGCATATCTGGTGTGAAGTGGACCCGACCCCCTTGGACGTAGCAGTCGACAGTAATTCCTCGCTCGGCAATCGCCGCTTCCCCATCTGGATGTGCACAGCAGACAGATACGAAGTACTCATCTTCCCAATCGCTTCGAATCATATCGACAAAAACAGCCAACTCATCGAACTTATCATAGAGCGAGATAGCGATTCCTTTCATCAACTGTGCGTACCGCGTGATGTTCATATATAACTTCTGCGTTGTCTGATGGCCGCCAGCAGTTGATACCAGCATATAAATATCGGTGTGGCGTTGAGCGAACACACACCGATGGCCAAGCAGCTGTTTACGTTCGGGATGTTCCGCTCCGGAACGACGTTACTGGCACGCCTGCTCGACACCCACGAGGATATCGTCTGTGCTGCCGATCCGTACCGCCCGTTTTACAACGCGCTCCGCGATGCCGTCGCCGAGGACATCGGGGTCGAGACTGACCCGTACGACCCGCTCGGTGACTACTTTGCCGACGAAGCACAGGTTGCGTTGTTCGATGCGGTCCAGGACGCGACGCTGGATCGCCCGTTCGAGCGTGACCGGACGGAACAGCTCTCTCAGCTCGTCGACCGCGCGCAAGGCCACGCGCAGTTTATCGCCGACAGCCTCACCGAGGCGCACGTCTCGGGGGAAACATTCGCCGATATCCACGCCGACCTGCTCGCCGAAGTGCCCGAACAGTACGGGACCGGCGAGGAACAGTGGATCGGCACCAAAGACACGTGGGCGACGGAGTTCGTCCCGGCGTTGCGTCGTCAGTACCCCGACGCGAAGTTCCTGTTGGTGGTTCGCGATCCCCGTGCGGTCTGTGCCTCGAAGTACGCCTGGGAGACGATGTATCCGTGGCTCTTTCTGGCCCGTCAGTGGCGGAAGATAGCGATGCTGACGCACAGATACACCGCGCTCGCGGACCACGACGACGCCCACCTCGTCCGGTACGAGGACCTCGTCCAGCACCCCGAAAGGACTGTCGAGGGGATCTGTGATTTCCTGGACGTTCCCGTCGACGAAGCCGTCCTCAACCCTGCGAACTTTACCGATGGGCGGGGTGAGCAGTGGCTCCAGAACACGTCTCACGACGGCGAGGAACAGAAGGCCGAGTTCAACACCGATTCGGTGGATAAGTGGCGACAGACGCTCGACGAGACTGTCGTGGAGTACGTCGAGCGACTGTGTTTCGCCGAGATGTCGCTGCTGGGATACGATCCGGTCCACGCGGACGGCCTCGGATTCCCCGACGAGATGGTCCTCTCCCCACCGACAGAGTCGTTCGAAGACCTGGCGGCCTGGATCCAGCCGTACTACGAGGATCGTACCGATACCGATGTCGTCACCCAGATGTCGGTCGAGACGACCCGTCACCGACTGCTGGCATGCTCCGACGACGTGCGCGATTCGGTCGCCGACAGCGTCGTTCGGAGCCACTTCATCGACGACCAGCTTTACGACGCGTGTCGAGCGGCACTCCCGTCCCAGTCAGACAGATGAAAGACCTCGTCGAAGCACTGTATCTCACGAATCGAGGGTTCGTCACCGACGAGTACGACGCGTGCCTCGATTACATCGACGACAACGAACTCCCGCTTCAGTATTATTCCTTCGAGAGCGGTCGACAGTTCTGGAACTCCTGGGAGGTCCCACAGCGGTGGACCGTCGACGAAGCCACCGTGACAGCGGACGGTGAGACGGTCATTGATTACGACGATCACCCGCTGCATCTCATCTCGTATTCTGACTCGTTTCACGGGACGGTCTCACGATCGACGCTGCTGGATCACGTCCACACACACGGCGACCGCGACGACGCGATCCCGTGGCACTTCCGGCAGAATTATCGGCCGTGGGACAGCGAATGGGGGTTCTGTGCGACACAGCGACTCGTCGACTCGCTCGACGCCGACGAGTACGACGTACACATCGACACGACGTTCTCCGACGGCGAGATGCGTGTTGCAGAGCACACCATCGAAGGGGAGCGTGACGAGACGGTCGTCCTCGCTGCCCATCTCGATCACACGGGGATGGCAAACGACGACCTAGCTGGCGTCGCCGCGGGCTGTGAACTGATGCGTCGGTTACGACAGCGTGACTCGCTCCGCTACTCGTACACCTTTCTCATCGTACAGGAGTTACTCGGCTCTGTCGCCTACCTCTCGACCCAGGACGTTTCTGACCTCGCTTGTGGGCTGTTCCTTGAGATGCCTGGCAACGACAATCGGCTGCTGGTGCAGCAGTCGTTCACGGGCGATACACGGCTCGACCGCATCGCTGCAGAGCGACTCGAAACACTGGCCGACGACGGCGAAGTCGCGGCCTACCGTGAGAAGATCGGGAACGACGAACTGATCTTCGAGGCTCCGGGGTACGAGATCCCGATGGTCTCGGTGAGCCGGTTTCCGTATCCCGAGTATCACACGCATCTGGACGATCCGGGCATCATCACCGAAGACCGACTCACCGAGTACTGTGAGTACATCATGTCGGTCATCGACGTGCTCGAAACGGACTTCGTGCCCCTGCGAACGTTCGACGGCATCCCGAGCCTCTCACATCCCGACTACGACCTCTACGTCGGTCCGGGTCAGGTCACGGACGAGGACGCGGTGGTCGACGACGGGTCGTTGCTCCAGTTCCGGGACGGACTCTTTCGGTACCTCGATGGGGACCACACTGCTTTCGACATCGCGTCGACGTTCGGGATGCAGTTCGAGTGGGTTCGCGACTACCTCCTCGAGTTCGAGGATCGGGGGCTGATCCGGGCTCGACCGCCGGCGCTGTCGGGTGAGGACCGAATTTACAAGAGTTAAAAACCCCCGCCGCCAGAGTCCGTCATATGGACTCGGCCGCGACTGCTGACGAGACGGTACGGCTCCTCTTTTCTTGCCACAACTCCCAGGAGGTGGCAAATTTCGTACCGGTCGCCGAAGCGATCGAAGATCGTGATCGCTCCGTCGACATCGACTTTCTCTCTCAGGATCCGATCTACCGGCAGGACGCGACCGAGGCACTCTCGGAACACGACGTATCAACCATAGACACAGACATTTACCCGTATGCACTCGACGAACCGTACGCGTTCGTCTCGCCGCTGGACAAGATCCGTGCGATGTACCACACCGCGAGCGCACTGCAACCGCTCGCGGCGGAGTACGATCTGGTCGTCTTCGGCTACGACGGCATCCCAATGCGTGCGATGGCTGCGGCCGCGGACCGCGTATCCGTTCCGACCGTTCAGGTCGTCCAGGGATTCTTACACCAGCGGCCGACGCTCGAACCGGGCTTGACCAACCGAATCACACACGTCACGAAAGACGTGGCTCGATCACAGTTGCTCGCTCGGCTGCCGCGACTCGGATTCCTCAAGCGGGATCAAACGACGGGCCGCGGACACGACGGAGATATCTACGTCGCCGGAGAACACACGAAGGAAACGCTCGTCGTCAGTGGCGTCGACCCCGAACGAGTGACTGTCACCGGCGTCCCTCGCTTTCGACGGCTGTTCGAACGCGCCGACGACGATCCGTCCGTCGGAGGCGAACAGCCGTTCGACGTGTTGTACATCTGTAGCGGATACGCGTCACACGGTCTCCCGACGATGGCGGATGTCCAAAAGGAACAGATCGAACGGCTCTCACACGAGGCTGTCGAGCGCGGTATCAGGTTCGAGGTTCGCCCCCATCCCCGGAGCCGTGGCGACTGGCACCGACTCGTCCCGGACAGCGATCTGGTGACGATCAGCGAGACGAGCATGGACCTGTATCAGTCGATCCTGGACAGTGATGTGGTCGTGACGATCAACTCCACGGTCGCGTACGAGGCAGCACTGCTCGGACGGCCGGTGATTCTCGCTCGCTTCCCCGAGGCCGACTGCGAGTGGATCGCCGACGCACCGATGGTCGACGACTTCCGTGTCGTAACGGGTCCGACGATGCTGTTCGACCTCGTCGAGGAGATCGGAACGACACAGTCGGTCGCCCAGCAGGTCGTCCAGGCCGGTCGAGAGAACGCGTATCGTGTGATCGACCGCAACACGCCGGACTCACCGGAGACCATTGCGACGGCCCTTCTCGAGACGATCGACCCGTCCTGACGACTCGTGACGCCGTCGTGAAGCCCGACGTCGATGCGCCCTGGCGACACCGCGTGATTTTTACTCTCTGCATCGGTATCACCGCCATGGAACTGGCTGACGAGACGGTCGAGGATTGGCTCCGTCACGTCGAGATCCAGCGCGTCTGGGAGACGCCCGATCCCGAACTCACGCCGGAACAGATCGCCGATCTGTCGTCGATGTTCCTGGACGAGACACGGTCGAGTGGCGATTACAGATATCTCAACGCCGCTCTCAAACTCAACGACTGGCTCCGCGAGCACGAACCGTCGCTACTCGCGTCGCTGGAACTCGATACTCGCGCCCAAGCGGAACTCGATCGCCTCGAAGCGGAGGTCGGCCTGTCGTGAGTCGGCTCTGTCACCTCTCGGAACGGAAGTCTTCCTCGATCCACCTCCAGTATCACGCACAGACACGAGGCGTGAAATTCGACCACATCATCGTCGTCGGCGAGGGCGGTGACGAGGACCAGATCCTCCGGGACTACGCGGAGATCAACGGGTTCGAACTCTCCTTCGTCGATGACCCGAACGCGGTGGAGACGGTCGAACTGCTCGAACGGATCGAACCCGACCTGATGACGATCGACACGCCCTGGACCATCCTCGATCCGGCGGTGTTCGAAGTCCCCGAGATCGCGACGGTCAACGCACACGAAGCTCAGTTACCGGCGTACCGCGGCTACCACTCCGGTCACTGGTCAGTCCTGTTCGGCGACGGTGCCGGGGCCGCCGCACACATCGTCGACGCTGGCGTCGATACCGGTGATGTCGTCGCGACACGCGAACTCGATGTCGAACCGTTCGAGACGATGGCCGAAGTCACCGAGGCCGTCTACTACCGCTGTAAATTCCAGGCAATGATCGACGCCGTCGTCGACCTCCTGGAGGGGGACGCGGATAGAACGGAGCAGACCGCCGAGAACGGAACCCAGTTCTTCGAGATGCACGACCGCATCGTCGAACTGACCGAACGGAAACTGAAGCAGGAGTCGGACTGAGAGGCCACTCGCACTCCCTCGTTCGGTCAGGATACTGGCGCGGTACTCTGGGGCTGCAACCGAAAGATACTGATCGTTTTCGGTTGAACAGTCGGGCAATGGGTGTGCGGATCGACGAGAGCTACGTCTCGATCAACTTCGATTTCGAGCTGATCACCGGGTGGCGAGGCCTGTCGGATTCGGCCTACGAGGCCAAAGAACGGGAGATGTCCGACGTCCGTGAACGGATTCACGACCTGATCGACCGGTTCGAAACGGCTGGTGTCCCCGTCACATGGAACACGGTCGGGCATCTGGCGCTCGAAGCCTGTGACGGCCACGAGTTCGATATCGAACGCGATCCCGAGACCGACCGATCGGACGCTGGTCTGTGGTACGCGCCCGATCTCGTCACACGACTACTCGACGCGGACGCCGACTTCGAGATCGGCTCACACAGCTTCTCGCATCCACAGTTCGATACCATCTCGCGCGAGCGGGCCAACTTCGAGCTTCGCCGGTCGAACGAGATCGCATCGACGCTCGGTGTCGACATGCGGTCGTTCGTCTATCCACAGAATCGGGTTGGATACGCGGAACTTCTCGCCGACCACGGCTTCGACGTGGTCCGCAGGCACGTCCCCAGTTCTCGTTTCGAACAGGCCGAACGCGCCGCGCGGATCGTCACCGGATTCGACGATCCGTCGCCGACCCAGCCACGGGTCACGACGGATGGTGTGGTCGAAATCCGGCCCTCGCTCTCGCTCGAAGCGTACGACCGACCCAAAGAGGAGATTTTCACCCGCTCTCCGTTTCACAGGGGCTTCAAACGGTACCTGACGCGTGGGCTGGAACGAACCGTCGACGAGGGCGGCGTGTTCCACGTCCACGGCCATCCCGAAGCCTTCCGGGTCGACATGCCCGCACGCCGGATCGAACACCTGATCGAGGAGATCCAGCGGCTGGAAAGCGACGGGCTGGAAGTCGTCACGATGTCCGAAGTCGCGGCGCTATGTGCGTGAGTCTCTCGATCGGTCTGTCCCGTACCTGATGGGTGCCCCCGACCGAACCGCCTCGTCCGTCCCGTCGGGCTTGTGACCGTTGATATCGAGGAGTGCCGGATGCTCGTCGATCACGTCGACGACATCGAACAGCGACAGTGGCTCGCTCTCGTCCGGAAGCCGCTCGTAGACCGCCCTGACGAACTGCAGGTCACAGGGATTGTCGACGGTCACGCGGATCTCCGGCCGCCGGAGGACGGCCGGCGGATCGGCCGTCTGAATCGTGAACGAACCCGGATTTTCGGTGATATACGACGTACTCGCTTCCCCTCTGTGTCGCTGTTCTCCCTCGTCGCGCGCCGTTCGCAGTGCGTCGATCGAGACGACCTCGACCGGCGCACCGTGGGGGAGATCACGCGTCACGGAGAAATCCGCTCCCGCTCGTGTGTGACTCTCGACGAGTTCGGTCAGGTTCTCCCAGTACACGACTGGGTTCTCGGTCGTCGTCCTGACCACGGTGTCGGCCGCGACCGCCTCGGCCGCGTCGATGAGCCGATCGAGGACCCGTTCCGTCGAACCGACGACGTATTCGAGCCCGTGCGTGGTCGCGACATCGACGTAACTCCGCTTGGACGGGGCGTCGCCGATCGCCAGCACGATCTCGTCGATCGCGTCCACGCGTTCGAGTTGGGCGACCAGATGCTCGAGAATCGGCCGGTCACCGACCTGCTGGAGCGGCTTACCGTACAGTCGCGTCGATTCTGACCGACAGGGGAGCGTTGCGGCGACACGCGGAGCCATCGACCGCTGATTACCCGTCCGCCGATTTAACGATTTCCGAAACCGGTGTCGACGATCAGACGGTCCCTCACTTGTAACCGAGTGCTTCGAGACGTTCATTCCGTGTCCCGTCGTCGGCCGACCTGTCGTACTCGGCGGGTGAGTGGGTCCGTTCGTCACTGGCCGTCGTTTCCCACCACGGCACGTGACGGACAGGGGACCGCATATGCCAGGGTGGATGTCCCCAGCGTCCGCCTTCACCGAGGTAGTTCCCGTGGTCGGCGGTGACGACCACCGACGGTGCGTCGACGTTCTCCAGCAGTAGTTCGAGGTCGTCTAGAACGGGTGCGAGATTGTTTTCGTACGCCGCTGTCACCTCTTCTGCGTAGCCATTCTGTGCCGCTTCCCACTCGCCGCCCGCATCTCCTTTGCCCGGCCTCCCCTCGTGTGGCACCCACCCACCGACGTGTTCGGACCGCTCGACGACCGACGGGAGGTGTGGCTGCATGTAGTGGACGATGTACCTGTCCGCGACATCGTTTCGCATCGCCTGAATCGCTCGATCGGTGACCGGTCGTGGGGGGACGGTCTGATACTCCTCGTCCCAGGCGTAGCGCCACACGTCGTCGAGCAACGCGAGCCGTTGCTTCGGTGCCTTGTCCGTGTGCGCGTTCGCAGTGATGTAGGCGGTTCGCTCGACCTCCGCATCCGTCGCCGCTTCGAACGTGCGCTGGATCCAGTGTGGCGACTGCGAACCGACGCTGTAGACCCGTTCGGGCTCTCCCAGCCCGATCGAATGTTCACTCGCACCTCGGGCACCGAGGTCGTACCGACACGCGTCGAGTACGACTGCCAGGTCCCAGTCGTGATCGTAGAGGTAGCGACCGCGCACCGGGGTCACGATCTCACGCTCGACGTATCGAGCGACCTGCCGTTTGGCCCAAGCAACCGCGCGATCTGGCCGGCGGATCCCCTTGCTGACTGCGTTGTCTGGCAGTGTCATTACGGACTTCCATCATCCCCCCGCAGAAATATGTATCGTGTATGTCTCTCAGCCGGGAGATTAGTTGCTCTTATCGAGTGGATGTTGGAAAACTACCTCGCTGAGCGGATTATTTGAACACGAGAATATCCTGTGTATCAGTCGCCGGTTTGGCAAATCGTGAGGTATCCCGCCACCAACCCAGTACTTCGTTATCGATCTCAAGAGACGTTTCTTCTAATAGATCGTTAACCGTTTCTCGGGGGTACGCCACACCACGTTCTGGATTGTCTTCGTCTAGAGAGTAGAAGTTATCATGTTCTGAAGTGAATTCGAACATCTTTCCAGTTGGATCCAGATCACTGTCGTCTGCTATAATGAACCATGTTGTCCAAGCTTTTCCACCTTCTTTGAGTACGCGATCAATCTCTGACAGATAATTTTCAATGTCTGCGGGTAACATATGTGTGAAAACACTACGAAGAATCACTAAATCAAAATAATCGTCCGGGAACGGGAAGTCGAACGTTTCGGAATCTAGATCTCCAGTTGGGTTGTATCTTCCATTATAAACATCTGAATGAACAAATTGATAATTAGTATCCGAGAATCGCTGTTGTAATGCATCGATTCTATTCTTCTGAATGTCCATACCGATGTATTCTGCTTCCGGATGATTCTCAATAAACTGCACAGCAAGGTTCCCGTCTCCACACCCAATATCTCCAATACGGAACCCATCTAGCGATGGCTCATCGTCTTTTGAATCGTATGCGTTGTCTTTGAGGGGTATCCCAGTGTGGGCGCTGATTTCACGATACATTCGACCGGCCATTGCACGGGTTTGGTTGTAATCGGAAAATCTTCGAAGATGTGATGGCAGAGTGTATTCATCATCTAAAAATTCTCGCACAAAATAATCCTTTATCCTTGGGATGATTATTTTGGACGTGTAATTTCTTATATATCTCCCTCCGCTTTTACCAAACTCTACAGGACCTTTATTAATGAGTTTTTGAATTCCCTCAGAACGAAGTTTTTCAGCCGGTGATTTAATCTGAACCATTGTAGAGGTGTCCAGAGTGCCGTGCAAAAAATCTTTGTTTTGAATGACTCCTATATAGCCGTCTAAGTAATATCCTGTCGGCAAACCTATATAAGTTTCAGTAGATTTTGAGCGATAGTTCAGGCGAATTACCTATATAGCCGGTATATTCGCCCAAATATACAACCCAATATCACTCTTCTGTTCAAATAGACTAATTTATACAATTATTGTCATCTATTATAGCGATAATGTTGGAGACGATAGTTCTATTACTCGGCCAGAGCAAGAGTAGCCAACTGATGGATATCGAAGAACACGACCGCATCGTCGTGGATGTCGATGGTGTCCTCGCGCAGAAACACCCCGAAAAGGAGTACTCGAAGCTCACTCCCGATGCGGATGTCGTCGAGACGCTCAGACGGTATGACGACGATGGATTCTATATCATCCTCAACACCGCTCGAAACATGCGAACGTACGAGGGTCGGATGGGCAAGATCAACGCCGAGACAGCGCCGACGCTCGTCGAGTGGCTCGACGAACACGAGATCCCGTACGACGAGATCCACTACGGGAAGCCGTGGTGTGGCCACGACGGCTTCTACATCGACGACAACGCGATCCGCCCCTCGGAGTTCGTCGAAAAGAGCCCGGCAGAGATCCGCGAGCTATTGAGTACGGCGACACGCCGCGAGACGGAACAATGACTGGGACGGGGCCCGCCACGCTTCTGATTCCGTCGGCCGTGCTGGTCCCGGACGAACTGAAACTGGAACTCGGGCCGATCCCGACCGGTATGATCCCGTTGCACGGGAAGCCGGCCATCGAACATATCGCCGACTCGTACGAGGCGTCCGACGACTGTCCGCCGACGCGCAAAGTGATCGCGTGTGGCGAACAGAGCCAACAGATCGTGGAGTGGACCGAGCGCTCCGAGTACGACTGGGAGGTCGTCGATGTCGGTTCGACGCGGACTCTGGGTGCGACTGTCGGGCAGACGCTCGATACACTCGGCGAGGACCGACTCCGGGGGTCCCTGTTCGTCCACTTCGCCGATACGCTAGTGTACCCGGCGTGCGCTCCGGCCGGGGAGGATTCGATCTGTTACGAGACGGTCGACCATCCGTTGCGATGGACGACGTTCGAGACGGGTCCCGATGGCAGGGTGTCGTCGATTTCGGAGAAGTTCACCGTAGAGGGGCGGAAGCGAACGAACACGTTCGTCGGCCAATTCCAGTTGCAGGACCCGGTCGGATATCACGAGGAACTAACTCGCGCTCTCGGCGGCGACACTGCAGCGAGCGGCGGTCTCGACCCGTTCTACGCGGCCCTGTTATCCTATCTCGACGCTGGATCGTACACGCTTCGTCAGCCGGACAACTGGATCGATGTCGGCCACCTGGACACGTATTATCGAGCGAAGACGCAGTTTTTGAACACGAGGGAGTTCAACGAAATGCGGATCGACGAGCAACGGAATATCATCCGCAAGGAGAGCGACGACCCGGATATTCTCGGACCGGAGATCAGGTGGTACGACCGGCTCCCGAAGGAATTGAAGCCGTTCACGCCACAGGTGTTCGACTATTCGCTCGGACAGCCGACCACGGTCGATCTCGAATATGTCGGCTACCCGACGCTCAGTGATATCTATCTCTACGGTGATCACGGCATCCACATCTGGAAGGGCATCTTCCGCTCCCTGTTCGAGACGCTGGATGCGTTTGCAGAACACAGCGCGGACGATCACTCGGGGATGGCTGACGCCCAGCGTGCGATCTACTACGACAAGACCGTCAACCGTCTCGAACGGTTGGCTGACGACGAACGATTCGAACCGTTCTTCGACCGTTCGACCGTCACGATCAACGGGACCGAGTACGAGGGCCTCGACGCGACGCTCTCGTCGCTCCGGTCGGACCTCGATGCGCTCGGCCTCCTGGATCCCGTGACACCGACCGTTATCCACGGAGATCTCTGTTTTGCCAACATCCTGTACGACGTTCGCACGTCGCTCCTGAAACTCATCGACCCACGGGGTTCGTTCGGTACCTACGACGTCTACGGCGACCCTCGATACGACCTCGCGAAACTCCTTCACAGTGTTGACGGCAACTACGAGTTCATCATCAACGACAGGTTCGACGTCACAGCGGATCCACAGGCGGGTCGTATCGAGTACACGAAGTACACCGATCAGACGCACGACCAGCGCCGGGACCTCTTCCTCTCCATGCTCGAGTCCCACTACCCGGAGGAGATCGAGCGTCTCTGGGGGATCGAAAGTCTGCTGTGGCTGAGTATGGTTCCGCTCCACGCAGACGAACCGGAGCGACAGTTTACCATGTTGGCACAGGGTATCGAGAAGTACAATCGGGTTTTCGGTGAGATAACATGAAGATCATCATCACGATGGCCGGTCGCGGAAGCCGGTTCAAGAACGAGGGTATCGAGACGCTCAAACACCGCCTGAACGTCCGTGACCGGACCATATTCAACTACGCACTCTCGTCGCTGTCGGCGTTTTTCGACGAGGGGTTCGTCTTCGTCACGCGCGCTGCCAACGACGACGGCCCGTTCATCAGAGAGCAGTGTGCCGACCTCGGGATCGACGAGTTCGATATCGTCGAACTAGAGTCGGTCACCGACGGGCAGGCGACGACGGCCCTGGCGGCTGATCGGTACGTCGACGACGAGGATGCCATCGCCATCTACAATATCGACACCTACATCGAGGAAGGGACGCTCCGTCCGGCCGATATCGAGGGCGATGGCTGGATTCCGGTCTTTTCGGTGCCGGGCGACAAGTGGAGTTTCGTCGAGCGAGAGCAGGACGGCACCGTCACAGCAGTCGCGGAGAAAGAGCGAATCTCCGACCTGGCGACGGTCGGATTCTATCATTTCGCCACTTGGCGATCGTTCAAGGACGCGTACGATGCGATGCGCGAGGCGGTCACGGAAGAATACGGTGAGACCTACATCTGTCCGCTGTACTCGTGGCTCATCGACAACGGCGACCGGGTGACTGCCACCGAGATCGACGCCGATTCGGTCCACGTCCTGGGCACACCGGACGATGTCGTGGCGTTCGAACCGGCGTTCGCAGAGCGGCACGACCTCGATCTGTAACGCGGCCTCGTTGTCGTCCGGTACCACACCGTAACTTACTTCGACTGTACTCGAATTGAATCCACCATGATCGGTATCTCTATCTCCCTCTACGACAAGTTCGACGATCTCGGCGTTCTCCTCGATATCATCAGACACAACTGGGAAGACGAGTACTACGTGTCGGTCTGTTCGAACCACCCCGATGCGCCGACGAAGATCGAACCGTTCGAGGACGAGATCGATCACTTTGAACAGGGTGCCCAAATAGAGTACGACCCGTCGATGGAAGATCCACGGGGCGAGCAGAACCTCTATTACCGGATATACGACACGATTCGACGCGCGGCGCGAGCGGCGATCAGTGCCGACGGCGTCGAGTACGTGTTTCATCTGCACACCGATGCTTGGCCCCTCTCGGAATCGTCGCTCAAGTCGCTCGTTGCGGAGACTGCCGGCCGGGACGCCGCCGTCGCGTTTCCGGCGAAAACACATTCGTTCCTGAAGCACTACCCGCCAGGGAGCTTCGGTGATCAGTACATCCTCTTCGATGCTGCGAAGGCGACCGAGGTGGACCTCTTCGAGCGTGAGCCACTCGACTTCCCACCGACTCTGATCCACCAGATCCTCCCGATACTCTGCCTGGCGAAGTTCGGGTGGGGAGAGCTCTCTCACTACACGAACTCCTCGAACCGCCAGCACTGGGACGGGAAACCGAGCACCGAGATCCGCAACAGCTTTCGGCCGATGTTCTACGACCCGACGTTCGATTATCTCCACGTCGCGACCGAGGACTTCCGTGGTGACTTGGGGAAGTCACTTCAGGCACAGTACCTCGCTCGATACGAGATCCGGCACGGTGAACACGTCGAACGCCTCCGTTCGGAGTACGAACTCCCCGAGGACGTGCTCTCCGAGCGACTCGACGCCTGGCTCGACGACCTCGACGACCGCCTCAAGTGGTACGGTGCCTCCGTCGACACGTTCGGGCGTGACATCAGGATCGTCCGGTCGTTCCTCGACGCGGATTCCCGCCTCGAACAACTGAAACTGCTCGCACAGCACAAGACCACTGGGAGCCACGCCCAGGAGGCTCTCGTCTCGGTCTACGCGTGGCTGCGTTCGCTCGTCGCCGACGACACGTCCGAGGAGCCGTACCCGGTCGGGTACAACGTGTTTCCCGATCGTACCTTGCACGACCACTACCACTCGCTGCTCCACCCGGAGGATTTCCCCGCCGATATGCGGGAGGCTGTCGACCGGAACTTCGGTGACGAGTGAGTCGCCACGACCACCCCAGACACAATACTAAAGTCTACCTCGACAGGATATGCGAGTATGGTAGATTTCGACGGTGAGACGACCGTCATCGCCGAGTTGGCGAACGCTCACCAGGGCGATCTCTCGACTGCTGTCGAAATGATCGAGCGCGTCGCGACGGCTGCCGACGCGGTCAAGATACAGGTGTTTTCGGCCGCAGACGTAGTCGTCTCCTCACACGAGGACCATGAACTTCTGGACGAACTGTCCCTCTCACGCGACGATGTCGAACGTCTCGTCGAGGTTGCACACGACCACGGTCTCGAGATTCTCGCCGATGTCGAAGGCCCCGACGGCATCTCCCGCGTCGAAGGTGCCGACATCGACGGGTTCAAGATCCATAGCTCGGATCTCGCTCATCAGGCACTGCTCGAACGCGTCGCCGCCCTCGACAAGCCGATGATCCTCTCTGCCGGCGGTGTGACGCCGATCGAACTCCGAAAAGCGATCGAGACGATCGAGGCGACCACCTCGGTGCCACTGTCGCTGGTCTACGGCTTTCAGAACTATCCGACCGAACTCGACGATACTCATCTGGCCCGCCTTCGTGAGCTTATCGATCGGTTCGACTACCCCGTCGGCTACACCAGCCACCTCGACGGTGGGACGGATCTCGCCACACAGCTCCCCGCCTGGGCCGTCGCTGCCGGTGCATCGTTCGTCGAGGTTCACGTCACGCTGGACCGGGCCGAGGAGGGGATCGACTACTACTCCTCACTCGAACCGACAGCGTTCGAGGAGATGGCAGATACCGTCGAGAAGGCCAAGACTGCCGTCGGGGAACGGACGATTGCCCTCTCAGGGAGCGAGCTATCGTACAGAAACTCCCACAAGAAGTGCGTGCTGGCGACCCGAGCGATCGAGGCCGGTGAACGGATCGGGCCCGACGATGTCACAGTTCGCCGGCCGGTCGATGACCCGGAACGGGCGTACAAGACGACGGACCCGGTCGTCGGTCAGACTGCGCGGACCGATATTCCCCGCTCACAGCCGATCGGGCGTCGCCATCTCACGCAACGGGTCGTCGCGACGCTGGCCTGTCGATCCGAGTCGACGCGTCTCTACGGCAAGCCACTGCAACTGCTGGGCGACAAGCCGATCATCGCGCATCAGGTCGATCAGCTCCGGGCAGTCGACGCGGTCGACGAGGTTGTGCTGGCGATCAGCGACGCTCCCTCCCAGACCGCATACATCGACTTCGCGGAGTCCCGAGACCTCCCGTACGTCGTTGGCTACCCGGAGAACGTCGTCGGTCGCCTCGTCGCCGCGGGCCGGGAGGTGGACGCGGATCTGGTCCTCCGATCGACGACCGAAAACCCGTTCTTGCATTACGGAATCGTCGACGACGTCGTCACCGCCGCACGGAACACACAGGCCGACCTGGTCGCACCACGCAAGCTTCCCTTCGGCTCGTTCGTCGAGGTGTTCGATCTCGCGGCACTCGCCGACGCGAACAGACTTGGCGACGATCGACACCGGAGCGAACACGTCGCATCGTTCCTGACCGAGAACCCGGAGTCGTTCGACATCCTCGGTATCGAACCCGAAGAGTCGCTCCAACGCCCCGACATCCGTCTGACCGTCGACAATCCGTCGGATCTCGTGTTGGTGCGGCGGCTCTGGGAGTCCGTCGGGTCGGCACGGGACCCGTACGATCTGGGTCGGATCATCGAACGATACGACGAGGCTGAACTGGGGAGCCTGAACGCCGACAAACCGGATGGCGAGACGCCGAGTGTGGCCGAAGACGCCTGGCACATCTACGGTGATCCAGCCGGTCGGATGCGTCTCGTCGACAGCGTCGACGAATTCCCGACCGTCGAGGGTGACGACGGATGAGAGCGTGTCTTCGTGGGACTCTCGGTCCAGTCGTCGTGTCGTTCGGAGGGGTACGTGTCCGATGAACGTCGTCTTCAGAGTCGACGGCGGGACGGAGATCGGGTACGGACATCTCATGCGAGCGAGTGCTGTCGCGGCTGTCCTGCTGGAGCGGGGTATCGACGTGACCGTTGCGACGACGACGCCGTCGGCCGCTCGGGAGAGCTTTCCCGACGGGATCGACACCGTCTCGCTCCCCGACCGGAGTGATCCAGAACCCCTGTGTCAGTGGCTCGCAACGAACGACGCGGCTGTCGTCTACAGCGACGCGTATCCCGTCCAGACCGACTACCAGCGCGAGATTCGCAGGCACACAAAGCACGTCGCGTTCGAGGACTACGCGGCGTACCCGATCGCAGCCGACGCACTGATCAACAACAACCTCTACGCCAGCGGCCTCGACTACTCGTTTGCCGGCCCGGAGCCGGAGACGTACTTCGGCCCGAAGTACGCGCTCCTGCGTGAACCGATCCGGCAGCTTACCGATCGGGAGCCACCGCGCCGGACGACGCCAGAGCGTGCCGTGGTCACTATGGGTGGTAGCGACACGACCGAGGAGACGCCAGCGATCCTCCGAGCCTTCGATCGGTTCGACGGTCGTGTCGAAGCGATCGTCGGCCCCGGCTTCGACGAATCGCTCGAAGAACGCGTCCGCACAGCCGCAACCGAAGTGGAGACCGAGGTGAGTGTCGTCCGCGACCCCGACGATCTGGCCGACCGGCTCTTTGCCGCGGACTTCGCTGTTACGACGGCCAGCAGTACCACTTTCGAACTGTTTGCGCTCGGCACGCCCGGCGTCATCAAGCCAGTCGTCGATCACCAGGAGCGGATCGCGGACGAGATCGCGGACCGTGACCTCGGGATCGTCCTCGACCGGGACGCCGGAACCGATGCGTTTCGGCGAGCGATCGAGCGATACGTGACCGACCCGTCACTCCGGGAGGAGAAACAGGCTGCCGGCCGGGCGCTCGTCGACGGGCGCGGTGGCGTCCGGGTTGTGGACGTGATCACCGATCTGTGACCGATGTACCGCGGTGAGGTTACGCCGCTTCAGTCGAACTTCGCGGTCCGCATCCAGTCGATCGTCTCCTCGAGACCGTCTCGTAGCGTCGTCGTCGGCTCCCAGTCGAGTTCCGCCTTCGCTCGCGAGATGTCCGGGATCCTCGTCTCGATATCGTCGAAGTCGCTGCCGGTCGCTTCCTCTCGGGTGACGTACCGGGGCTCTCGCTGGTCGGCGTCGGCCAGTTCGAGAATGAGTTCGGCCAGCTTGCCGATTTCGGTCTGCTCGGTTCCGCCGAGGTTGTAGACCACGTTCTCCCCGCGTGTCGTCTCCGACGCCCGTACGAGTCCTTCGACGAAGTCGTCGATGAAGGTGAAGCACCGACTCTGAGTGCCGTCGCCGTAGACCGTCGGTCGCTCACCGTCGAGCACCATATCGACGAACTTCGGGATCACGAACTTTGGTCGCTGGTACGGACCGTAGAGGTTGAACGGCCGAACGATCGTCGACGACACGCCGAGGTCGACCTCGCTGAACAGCTGGATCATGTGTTCACAGAGGCTCTTCGAAACCGCGTAGCTCCAGCGGGAGTTGCCGGGCGCACCGAGTACCTGATCGTCGTCCTCCGACCACGGGATGTTCGGGTTCTTGCCGTACACTTCGCTGGTGCTCGTGTAGACGAACCGCGTCCGCGATCCTCGAATCTGGTCGAGGAGGTACTTCGTCCCGGTGAAGTTCACTTCGAACGGATAAAGTGGGTCGGTCGGCTCGATATACCGGTCGACGCCGACGATCGCCGCCAGGTGGAAGATTCGATCGTACGCGTTGGGCGTCGGAAAGAGCACGTTCTCGACGAAGTCCTCGTGAATGACGCTCCCGTGATGGTACTCGACCTGGTCACCGACTAGATGTTCGAGCGCCGCCGGTGGATGGCGCTTGATGTCGACCGCGATCACCTTGTGGCCGTCTTCGACGAGCCGTTGGACGAGATGTTGACCGACGAACCCGGTCGCACCAGTGACGAGGATTCTCTCACTCATATCGTTGTCTCTGCGGTTGGTTCTACAGAACGTGGCGTAAAGGCTTCGTCTTGCCGATCGCTACCACTGGTGCGAGCAAAATCAGACCATATATAACCACGTGGCGTCTGTGTGCCACTCAGGATGCGATCGAACGAATCCCTCGGCGTCGTCGGACTCGGAGAAGTGGGTTTGCGACTCGCTATCGCGTTTACCGACGCTGGATTCGACGTTCTCGGTGTCGATGTCGACGCTGAGCGGACGGCCGCTCTCAACGACGGCTACTCGTATATCAGTGATATCTCGGACACGGCGGTACAGTCCCTTACCGCGAACGGGTTCGAAGCAACGACCGAGTACGATCGGCTCACCGAGGTTTCTCACGTGGCGGTCTGTGTTCCGACGCCGCTACAGAAATCGGGCCAACCGGACATCTCCTATATCGTCGCTGCCGCCGAGAGTCTCGCGGCGGTCATCGAACCGGAGACGACCGTGATCATCGAGAGTACGGTCTACCCGACTGCGACCGAGCGAGCCGTCAGCGGCGTCTTCGAGGATGCGGGGTTCACGGTCGGGGAGGATGTCTTCCTGGCCAGTTCGCCGGAACGTGTCGACCCCGGTAACGACGCGTACTCGCTGACCGAGATTCCGAAGATCGTCGGTGGTGTCACGCCCCGGTGTGGCGACCGCGTCGAAGCACTGTACAGCGAGGTGTTCGAGACGATCAAGCGGGTCAACTCGTCGACTGAAGCCGAGATGGCCAAGATCCTCGAAAACACGTTCCGAAACGTCAACATCGCGCTCGTGAACGAACTCGCGAAGGTGGCGGACAACTTCGACATCGACTTCTGGCGCGTCATCGAGGCGGCGGAGACGAAGCCGTACGGCTTCATGCCGTTCTATCCCGGTCCGGGACTGGGTGGTCACTGCATCCCTGTCGATCCGATGTATATCTCCTGGAAAGCGAAACAGGACGGTCTCAAGACGCCGCTGATCGACCTCGCGGACACGACGAACCGGGAGATGCCGTCGTACGTCGTTACCAGGATCATCGAGAGCCTCAACGACCGCGGTGTCCCCGTTCCCGACGCCGACGTGATGGTCCTCGGCGTGACGTACAAACCGAACGTCGCCGACATCCGCAATTCACCGGCACTCGACATCATGGAGGAACTGGAGGCCCACGACGCTTCGATCTCGTTCCACGATCCGTACGTCAACACTGTCGAAGTCCCCAACAACGGCACCTACGAATCGACTGCACTGACTGCCGAACGCCTCTCCGCGGCCGACTGTGTCGTCATCGCGACGGACCACTCGCAGTTCGACTTCGATTTCGTGGTCGAACACTCCGAGTTCGTGTTCGACACTCGCAACGCGACCGAGGGCCGATCGGCGGCGACTATCGAACGGTTGTGAGAGACGACGACGACGCGCCGTTCTGGGCTTTCCCGTTTGGAGAACGAAAGGCATATACCAGATTTGATCATACCCCACGGTGGGGCGGTAGCTCGCAACCGCGGGAAGAGTAAGCGTTTCCGCCAAAGTACTGCGGTACGGCAAGAGCGCCCACTCACACTGGGAGTGCATCACTGCATGCCTGGGTTCGAATCCCAGCCGCTCCGTTCATAGAGATGAGTCGTGTGATGACGGTCTGGCAACCGCTGTATCTGCCTAAATTACATTATTTCGCACGGTTAGCGAGGAGCGATGTTTTCGTTATATTCGACGACGCCGAGTTCACACGCAGTTCTCGCCAACACAGGACCGAAATCGACTTTCAAAATTCCAAATGGCTGACTATCCCGGTCAAACGAAGCGACGACACGATGCGGATTAACGAGGCACCGCTCGATATGTCCCAGGGCTGGATCAGCAAGCACACGGGGACACTTCGGGCGAAATACGGTGGTGGGGCGACCGATATGCTCGGTGAATACTACGACAGACTCGACGACGACAGTCATCTGTCAGATATCACCGTCCCGCTCCTGAAACGATTGCTCGAGGCGTTCGATATCGACATCGAGATCTACCATTCGTCAGCGCTCGATGTTCCGTACGAGAAAGGCGAGCCATCGGAGTACAATGCCAGACTCACCGACCACTTCGACTGCGACACCTACTTTTGTGGGGCGAACGCGTACAAGGCCTACTTGCGCGAAGAACCCTTCGAAGCACGTGACCTCGATATCCGGATTCAGGACTGGAACTGCCCGTGGCCAGATGGTAACGTCATCGCACTGGACGCGCTGTTTGGCGATGACGATCACCGACAGTACATCGAGTGACTATTCGAGATCGTCCCAGGTGACGCCGTCGTCCTTCTCGATGTCTCGCGCTGCCGTCCGACCGACGACTTCCTCGTAGTGTTTCGGTTCGAGACCCGGCTCTTTCATCCCCGACGAGAGTAAGGCGACGTTGTCTTCGGTGAGTTGTTCGCCGGCCTCGATCGTCGCCGTCGCGTGGATGTGTCGGCGGACGATATCGCCCTGTTCTTCTTCGAGAACTCGAATTTCCCCGTCCCCGAGAGCCTTCTCAGTTCTCCTGATCGCGGTCACCATCTCCGATAGCTCGTCCGGTTCCAGCGCGTAGTCGTGATCAGGCCCCGGCATGTCGTTGTCGAGTGTGAAGTGTTTCTCGACGACGCTTCCTCCGACGGCAACGGCAGCACTCGGTGCCGTCACCGGATCGGTCGTGTGATCGGAGAGCCCCGAGAGCAGATCGAAGTCAGACTGGATCCGTTCGATCGCGCGGACGTTGATATCCGGCAGATCGGTCGGGTACGCCGAGACGCAATGGAGCAACACCGTCGGGGGCGCGTCGATCGACTCGAGGAACTCGACGGCGTCTTCGATCTCCTCGTACGTGTGGGCACCGGCAGACAGAATCATCGGCTTTCCGATCTCGGCGACCGATTCTAGGAACGGATAGTTGCTGAGGTTGAACGACTCGATCTTGAACATCGGGACGTAGGGGTCGAGTTCGTGTGCCGACTGTTCGTCGGAGGGCGTGGACATGAACAGGATGCCCTGTTCGACAGCCCGCTCGTGGAGTTCCGGGATCCAGTCGTAGGGCATCTCGACCTCGGCCAGCGTCTCGTAGATCGACTTGTCGTCTTCCATCTGGGGGATCGTCCCACTGTCTTCCACGAAGTGGCGTTCCGCTCGGAACGTCTGGAATTTCACGGCGTCGGCACCGGCTTCCGCTGCCGCATCGACCAGCTCTTTTGCCGTTTCGAGGTCCCCGTTGTGGTTCGAGCCCGCTTCCGCGATGACGAACGTCTCCCCATCGCCGATCGTCCCTCCGTCGAACGAAATCGTGTCCGATCGCATCAGTACTCGAAGCCCACGGTAGCAGGGGTCTTTAGATCACCGGTACCCCGAGACGGTGCTCACCGCTGTATGGCGCGGAGTACTTCGAACGGCTCTGCTGCTGCCAGTCCCGCCTTCGCCCCCCAGACCTGTGCGTTTCGTCGGACGATGTCGACCGATCTCGGATGTGGTGGCTCACGGAGCTCTGTCTCGTACGTTCTGAGTGCCTCCAGTTTTGCTTCGAGATGGTCGCTCACGTCGACGAACATCTGGGGCTGAAAGCCGTTCTCGACCGAGGGGACCGACCACTCACTCGAGGACAGCGTCTCGAACGCTCGGACGCTCTCGATCGACGACTCCGGCAGGGGCCGTGTCGCCGTCACCGTCGCCCGGCACACCAACTCGTGGTCGACGTTGAGATCTCCGTAGTGGTGTGTGTACACGTGTGTCGGATCGTGTTCTTCGACTTCCGTTTCGATCGCCTGAACGATGTCGAGCAGCGGCACGGAATCGAACTGGTTGTCCGGGAATCCATGGACACTGATTTCATCGACACCGATCTCATCACAGGCCGCTCTGGCCCGTTTTCGACGCTGTTCGATCTCCTCGGCGGCCGCTTGCTCGTCCGCATCGTACCTGGACGTGACGCCGTCCGAGAGGATACAGACGACCACTCGGTCGCCCATGGCGGCGTGGCGTGCGAGCGTTCCACCGACCCCCAGCACTTCGTCGTCAGGATGCGCGACGACACAGAGGACAGTCATATCGGCAGCAAACACTGCCAGGAGAATATACGTACCGTTCGACAGGTGGTGTCGAACCGTTAGCGATTAATCACAGTCACTGGATTGTGCTGTATGGACGTGGTCTTTCTCGGCATCAACGATGTCGGTATGCGGATATACGAATGGCTCTGTGACCGACAGAACGTGTCGGTGTTGTCGCTGGTCACGACCAAAGAGCAGCTGGAACTCGTCGAACAACTGCAACCTGATCTGGTCGTCTCAGTCGGGTACGACCATCTCGTGCCGGATTCGATCCTTTCGATTCCCTCTAAGGGGTGTCTCAATATGCACCCGGGCTACCTCCCACACAACCGCGGCAAGAGCGGGAACGTGTGGCCCCTCGTCGAGGGCACGCCCGCCGGGGTGACCCTCCACTACATGGACGCGGAGTTCGACACCGGCGAGATCATCGCCCAGCGGACGGTCGAGACGGACTTCACCGACACCGGAAAGACACTGCATCGGCGCATGGAGCGCGCTCAGTTCGAGTTGTTCACCGAGGTCTGGCCGGACATCGTCGACGGTTCCATCGAGGCGACGCCACAGTCCGCGGCGGCCGGTAGCTACCACAGTATCGACGATTTCCGATCGCTCTGTGAGATCGACCCCGAGGCGACGTACGAAGCCAAGGAACTCCTGGATATTCTCCGCGCACTCACCTTTCCGCCGTTCGACAACGCGCACCTCGAAGTCGACGGCGAGACCTACTACGTCGATGTCGAGATCCGTCGGGCGGACGAGAGTGACTCCGAGACTCCGGAGGGCCTACTCACCTCGTACTGAGTCTGTGTGGTAGTCGTGGAGTCGCTCAACGGCTCGAACGACATCCTCGACATCTTCAGCGTCCATCGCGGGATACAGTGGCAGTGAGACGAGCCTTTCATACACCGCCTCAGTGTTCGGGAACTGGCCACGTTCGTACCCGTACTCCGACTGGAAGTACGTGTGGTAGTGGAGCGGGACGTAGTGGACCTGCACGTAGATATCCTCGGCGTGCATCGCGTTGACGAACTCCTTCCGTGAACACCCAAACTCGGCGGCGATTTCGACGGCGTACAGGTGCAACATTGGGTCGACGCCGTCCTCGACAACCGGGGTTTCGAGGCCTGGAATGTCCGCGAACGCCTGGTCGTATCGGTCGACGATCTCCTGGCGTCGGTGCTTGAAATCCTCGATCCGGCCGAGTTGTTCGTGCCCGAGTGCCGCCTGGAAGTCCGTGACGTTGAAGTTGAATCCCAGTCCTTCGCTCACCTGATACCAGGGTTCGTCCTCGTGGCCGGGAACGTCGTAGTTCATGTCGAACGAGCGCAAACTTTCGAGTTCGGCCGCGAGGTCGTCGTCATCCGTGACGACCATCCCTCCCTCACCCGTGGTGATGTTCTTTACCGGGTGGAAACTGAACGTCGCCACGTCTCGCTGTGCGCCGATCTGCTTGCCCTCGTACTCCGTGCCGAGTGCGTGACAGCAGTCCCAGATGACTTGGAGGTCGTGCTCGTCGGCGATTGCGAGCAACTCCTCGATATCACAGGGATGGCCCCCGTAGTGCATGGGGAGCAGTGCCACTGTCTCCGGCGTGATCGCGTCCCGAACGGCCGCCGGGTCGAGCGTTCGCGTCTCCGGGTCGATGTCGGCGAACACCGGTTTCGCACCCTGGTGACAGGCCGGATACGTACTGGCCACGAACGTCAAGGGGGTGGTCACGATCTCGTCGCCCGGGCCAAAGTCCATCGCGGCACCGACGAGCTGTAGTGCAGTCGTCCCCGATGTCGTCGCGACAGCGTGGTCGACACCGATGTAGTCGGCCATCGCCTCCTCGAACGCTTCGACGGTGGGGCCACGAGAGATGTAGTCCCCGTCTAGTCCATCCAGAACTGCGTCCTTGTCTCGTTGCTCGATCGTTTGACTTCCGTAACCCATCGGCTGGTCACGAACGGGGGTTCCCCCGTACAGTGCTGGTGTGTCTGTCATGTATCAGTCTCTATAGAACCGCGCCGTCAGACCTCGCTGGGTGTGCCATCGAGACACGACGGTCCGATGGTCCCTGTCGTTACACATCCGTACTGTAGTATGGCAAAGACGACGGTTGAATGTACTGGTTCGTCGGGTGGGCGACGAAGATTCGGAGCGAAGGTGTTTATACCCTGTCTCGTCAATACCCGAGTCGATGTCTTCGGTATCCGTCCGGGAATATGGCCCTTCTGACCGGTCTGCGTTCCTCTCGCTCCATCGGGATATCTTCTCGTCGACAGTCGACGACGCGTGGTTCGAATGGAAATACGGTCAGCAGTCACTCTCCGAGCGACCACGCATCCTCGTGGCGCACGCTAATGACTCACTCGTCGGCGCGCTGGGGTACATCCGGTACGACGGTCACATCGACAGCCGCTCTGTCTCGCTGCTGCAGCCATCCGACGCGATGGTCGACCCTGCGTATCGCGACGGCGGGACGTTTATCGACTTGCTCCAGTCCGGGGCTGACAGATTCGGCACCGTCGCCGACCTCCAGGTGGGGTACCCTCAGAGCGACACTACCCGGATCTACACCCGACTACTGGACTGGGACCTCGTCTGCGATTCGTCGCGAGTCTGGCGCGTCCACGACCCGGGGATACTGCTCGACTACGCTGGTCGCGAGTCGCTGGCTGGGGCGGCATCCCGTCTCTCCCCTTTATTCCGACTTGGGTTCCGTGGTGTCGACACGCTCTCGGGACTCCTAGGCGATTCGACTGCTCACACCGTCTCTGTCGTGGCCGACCCCGCAGGGTCGACACTGGCTTCCGTGTACGACGACCATCGACCGGCGGCCAATCATATCACCCGCAACGAGGCGTACTACGACTGGCGACTCGCCAAGCCCGGGCATCAGTACACAGCGTACTACGCGTGTGAGGGGGACGACACCGTTGGCTGTATCGTCACCGGAAAGCAGGTCGGCGGTCGGCGTGTGTCGATCTGTGACTATCTGCCCGCCCGGTCCGCTGAACAGCCAGCAGTGTTACGCCACCTGCTCCGTCGTGTCGTCGCCGATCATATGGACGCCGCGGTCATCGAGGTCCCTCCGAGCCTGTCGTCGACATTGGTCCGCCGACAGGGGTTTGTCGACTTCGGCGTCGTCGGCACGCTGCGTGAAGCACTGCCCGACCCAATCGGCGACCGGTTGCCAGAGCCACCCCGATCACCGTTTATCGTCCGTGACGAGTCGGCTGCGTTTTCGGGGCTTGCCGAGTGTGACAACTGGCACCTGGCACAGATCGAAAACGAGGCGTTCTGAGTGTGGCTCAGCCAGTGTTGTTGTCGGGTGTCGACACTATCGCCATCGACGCGCTCGAACGACTGCTCGAGCGTCACCCCGAGCAGTTCAAATCGTACGCGTTCTCGCGAGCCGAACAGACCTACTGTGACCGCCAGCAGTATCCGCCACAGCACTACGCCGGGCGATGGGCAGTCAAGGAAGCGTTTCTGAAAGGGATCGGCGATCCCGAGCTATCCTCGGAACTTCAGGCGATCGAAGTCGCTCGTTCCGAGGGGCGACCGTCCCTCTCACTCAGTGGAACGCCGGCGACGCGGTGGCGCGACGCCCTGTCGACACACGGGGTCGACTCGGACAGTACCGCGACCTCGATTTCGCTCTCTCACGACCACGAAACTGGGGTCGCTGTCGGTCTGTTCGTCGCTATCGGGCTCCCCCGATCATAGCAGGGGCAGCGCGGGAACCACCCTGCAGGGGTTTCGCCTACAAAGTACCGCTGTCGATTCGGACGGTCTCACCGGTGATCGATCGTGCGTCGTCCGACAGTAGGAAGTGGATGGTATCGACGACACTGCCGATATCCGTCGGCTCACCCAGACCGGTCCGCTCGTAGATTCGATCACGCTGGCGCTCTGAGAGATCGGCCGTCATATCGGTCTCCATAAACCCCGGGACGACGGCGTTCGATCGGATGCCGCGTTCGCCCCACTCTCTGGCGACGTTGCGGGAGAAGCCTTCGAGCGCTGCCTTACTCGCCGCGTACATACTGAGCCCCTTGTATCCGGTCGCTGTACTCACAGACGAGACGTGGACGAGCGCGCCGTCGGTCCGATTGAGCAGCATATCTCGCAGTACGTATTTCGTCAACACGATCGGCGACAGGACGTTGACGTGCATCATCTGCTCCAGTCGCCCGATATCGACGTTCGTCACGAGATCGTCGTAGCCGATCGCGGCGTTGTTCACGAGTCCTTCGATCGGTCCCCGAGGCTTTAGTTCATCCTTATATAGTGCTTCTATCTCGGGGGTCTCGACGAGATCGAACGTGAGGTGATGGTACCGGTTCGGATAGTCGGCACTCAGTGTGTCGACCTGCTCCGTCTCCGAGCGACTGAGGCCGATCACGTCGTGGTCGGTGGACTCCAGGAGGTCGGCCACGACCGCGGCCCCCAGTCCCCGAGAGTCGCCCGTGACGACGATTGCACTCATTCTCGTTGCTTCTTTCCAGTCCGGGACGTATCAATATTCTCAACAACACTGATCAGTCGCGGCACCTCGTGTGATGGCAGACGTTCCTGGAGCGTCGCTTTGATCTCCGCCGGGCGTTCCGACGGGTCGACTTCCGATGTGAGTTCCACGTCTGCGACCAACATCGCCCCAGTCACGCTGTTACTCCGCGTGCTAACGACGACATCGACGACCTCGTCCAGACCACGGATCGCCGCCTCGACAGTGTGGGGGTTGACCTCGTATCCACCGATGTTGACGAGGTCGTCGTCGCGGCCAACGAACTCGATCCGCCCCGGTTCGACCGTCTCGACGAGGTCCCCGGTCGGGTACCACTCGTCGTCCGTGGCTGCCGGCGTCTGTCCGAGGAGCGATTCGTGGACCAGGAATTCCCCGTCGTCAGACACGTTGACCCGGTCGTCGTCATCGATTTCGAACGTCGCGCCGTCGGATTCGAGGATGGTTCCCGCCTCGGTGAGCGCGTATATGTTTCTCAGTTCGGCGTTCGGGAACTGTCGTTCGATCGCTGACACCAGATCCGACTGGAACTTCTCTCCCCCGGTCGTGATCCGTTCGACGGCAGGTAAAGTACGGTCCGACTGCAACACCTTCAGCCGATAGAACGTCGGCGTCGCAGAGAGGTGCGTGACGCCGTACTCGGACAGCGCGTCCGCGATCGCGGCCGGTGTCGACTCGAAGATATACACCATCGGGTTCAGATTCCCGAACGCCTGAAAGAACACTTGCAGACCGGCGATGTGCGTCGGGTTGTACGCGAAGGCCCACGTGGCGTCGCGCGTCCGTGGTTCCCGGCGGACGTTCCTGGTCAGATCACCGAGGCTCTGTGTCACGGGCTTCGGTGTGCCAGTGGTGCCCGACGTGTAGAGCGTCACCTCCCAGGACTGTCGTTCGAACACCGCATCGACGAGGGCCGACGGCGAGTCGAAGTCCGTCTCCTCGACCGGTTCTCGTTCCTCAAGTTCGTCTTCGAAACCGAGTTCCTCGATCGTCCGCGCTGAGAGGTCGGGGTCCAAAACGGTCACGGAACGGTCGACGACGATGCTCTTGACGAGGGCGGTGAACACGTCCCAGGGATCGTCGCTGTACACGACGGATGGGAGGGTCGTCCGATCGTTGACCGCCGTCACCAACTGTCGATACGATCGTTCTCTCCCGTCCTCGATCGCCGCCCAAAAGAGGGTCATCGCTGCCGGATCTTTTCGACGACGGTCCCGACTTCGTCCACGACTTCGTCCTCGAAGACATCGACACCGTACTCGTCTTCGATACGGACTGTCATCTCCGCGAGCTCGATCGATTCGAGTCCGAGGTCGTCCGTCAAAGAGAGCTGTGCGTCTAACTCCTCGATCTCCTCGGCACCGTCCTTTATACGAAGAATATCGTTCAGTATCTCCCTGAGCGTAGACTCCACATCCGCGTCGGCCTGTGGCATGAGTAGGTGAAGCTCTCCACTATTCTTAAATATGTTGGACGGCTCCGTCGACGGACCGGGCCGCTGCAACGGAGAACAGACAGAGGAGCGCCCCCCGTCCGGCGATGACGGTCATCGGCTGGTGGGTGAAGAGGATCCAGACGAGATTCAGGCCGGTGATCGCCGCCGCTGAAACGAGCGCTGCTGTTAGCGGTGATCGATTCGCGTACCGCTTCGCCCGTCCGGTAAGTGTGGGCGTCGACGCCGTCCGTATCGAATCGGGCAATCCGAGCAACCGCTCGAGGGCCCGTACGACCGTGGCATCCCGCAGGTCGACGTGGATCTGGTGCACGTCACGACTCCGACCCCGCCGTGGTAGCTTCTCGACGGCGGTCTGCCCGACCGAAGCTGTCAGCGTGGCGCTTGTCGACGAGGCCACCGCTGGCTGGACATACTGCTGTCTCAGATCGGACCGAATCCACGCCGACCACAGGCGTGTCGGCCGACCGATCGACAGGACTCGGGACTGGCGAACGCCGGCCCTGATCCGGCGGGCAATCTCACGTGTTCTGGCTGTCTCCAGAGCAGTCGCCCACTGGCGGCCTTGCCAGCGGACGTATCGATCGATCGTCCGGCCGACGAGCGATCGTTGCCAGAGCCGTCCATACGTCCGCTTGGCGGCCATACGAGCGTCCGGTTCGACATCGGTCACAGAGCGTAGCCAGTCAGGGACTCCGAGCGTGACACGGAGACTGCGACTCAGGAAATACGCCGCAAACAGTGCGATGATGGGCGTCGCGAAGATCCGTCGTCTGGCGGCAGTTCCGCTGGCGCTGACGATCGTCGCGTACCCCGCGATTGTCAGGGCGGCGACACCGCCGAACAGAATGACGTGTTCACGATCCCACTCGCGGACCACGTACACCCCACCGAGGAGTGCCAGTGGCACGAGCAGCAACTGATAGGTTCCGTCCACCGTCGAGACGAACGCGTTGTAGTTTTCCGGCTTCCATGGAAACGGCGTCAACAAGAAATAGAACGCCCGAATCGGGAGAAACAGGACCACGTCCAGCCACGTCTCGTACTCCATCTCCAGCAGATACGCTTTCGGGTCGATGTACGGTTCGTCGTTTCGGTAGCTGTAGAGGCCGTGTTGTCGATACCCATCTAACCAATCGAGCGCCAGGAAATTGAACATCGACGCGACGTAGGTGACAAGAACTGCACCAGTGAGCGCGAGCGTCGTCAGCGCGGGTATCGTTCGCCCGTTCCGTTCTGCGACGACAAAAGCGACCGTACAGCTCGCAGCGACGAGGACGACCGCGAACACTTCCGGCCGAACGAGCGCCGCAGGGAGGAGGGCGAGTGGTGCGTACACGAGATGCCGGAATTTCCGTCTGCGTGTCCATTCGAGCAGGAACCAGCAACAGAGCGTGAGCGAGAGCATCGCGACAGGTTCCCGCAGGACATCCCGCATCAGATTGACGGTGAACGGGACCCCCATCATGAGGACGCCGACGACGGTGGCGAACTGCCGCTTGGTCGCTACCATTCGATCTGGTGCGACCAATTTCGCGATCCGCATCCAGTACAGGATCGACACCGACCAGCAGCCGGCACTCAGCAGTCCGATCAGCAGTCGGTTCTCGCCAATCACGAAGTAGATCGCACCGACGACGTAGACGAACACGTTCACTCGCAGACGGATGTGTGGCGGGGATGGTATGGTCCCTGCTGCGAACTGCTGGGCGATGTACCAGCTCAGTCCGTGATACGTATCCGCGTCAGGGAGCCCCGGTAAGAACTGTCCGACGGCGTTCAGGTGAATGAGTGCAGCGAAGACGCCGAACGTCACCAGTGGAACGGTTGGGTTGACGCCGGCCCGTCTGGCAACTGAGTCGATAGCGATGAGGAGTCCGACCGACGCGAGCCCGGTCTGGACGTAGTCCAGTCCGCGAAAGAGCACGATCCCATACACGACGAGCAGGATCGCTAGCCAGCGCCAGTGGTTCCGCGAACCGGACTGCATGGCTGGGACATAGGGTCAGACTCGTTTAGAAGCCATCGGTTCCCTCTGCTCACTCGCCGTGGCTGGATTCAGCTCCTACTCTCGAAAGAAGGTCCGATACAGCCAGCCCCGGAGCCGGCTCGGAACGAGCTTTGGAACCGATCGAACGACGAAGTTTGCCGCTGCTCTGGGCCGCGAGACGAACCCGATATCGGCGAAGTGGCGCTGTAGTCGTGCCTCCTCTTTCATGTGTTCGGGCCCCCCTCGACGCTGGTACATCGCTTCTCCAGCACGCACCTTCGCCAGCACCACGGGAACGTTCACCAGCATGTCGTTCCTGGTGAGCATCCGCGCCCAGAGTTCGTAGTCCTCCATCTGTCCGACCGCGCGGTAGCTTCCGGCGGCCAGTATCGCATCTCTCCGCGCGAGGACTGTCGTGTGGTTGATCGGATTGCGGAGCGGGGCCATCCGTTCGATCGCTTGCTGTTCACAGGGCACCGTTCGAACCGCGTGTGGCTCCTCGGGATCCGTCTCGAACTCCTCGTAGTAGCCGCCGACGAGATCCGCACCCGTCTCGGTAAGCTTCGAGAGCGACCGCTCGATCCGTTCCGGGACCGAGATGTCGTCGGCATCCTGGATTGCGATCAACTCGTGGGTCGCCGTCGAGACGGCGGTCGCTCTGGCTGCGCCGTGTCCTCGGTTCTCGTCGTGCGCCGTCCGGTTTACTGGGATTTCGGACGTTCGCTGGAAGCGCTCGATCGCCTCGGCTATCGCGGGTGTCACGGGACCGTCCTCGACGATCACGATTTCGTCGGGTGGGCGTGTCTGGTCTCGGAGACTCTGTAAGGCTGCCGCGAGGTGGTCGGCATCGTCACCCGCATACGTACAGACGAGCGCGGAGACGCCGGGCATCGTTGTCAGTCCACGTATCCGAGGTCCCGCAACCGGTCCTCCGTGTGCGGGTCGATATCACCGTACCCGTCTCGGGCACCGGAGTAGCCGATCTCCGTCGAGGCCCTGAACTGCGCGAGTATCGACTCGAACCGGTCGAACGCCTCCCCCTCTCGTCCCGAGAGATCGCTCTGTTCGTCTGGATCCGCTTGCAGGTCGTAAAACTCCCGTTCGTCCCCTTTGGCGATGAGTTTGTGCGTCGGCGACCGAACCCCGACCGTCACTGCTTCGTCCGTGTTCGTCTCCGTGAGAACGCACTCCCGATCGGCGCGAGTCTCGTCTAGCAGGTCGTCGCCGACGAACTCCGCGTCGGTTTCGATATCGAGATACGAACATAGCGTCGGCACGATGTCCAGCGACGAGTACGGCCCGTCGACGGGTTCCGTCTCGGTCGGGAGATCGAGCACGAACGGGACCTGTACGATTTCGTCGTACAGTTTCTTGTGGTGGGTGTAGCCCCCATGCTCACCGAACTCCTCACCGTGATCGCCTGTGAGGACCACGGCGGTATCGTTCTCGACTGCCGACAGTAGCCGCCCGATCTCTCCGTCGGTGAACTTGACCTCGTTCCGATATCCCCCCAGGAGCCGATCGGTCTCGTCGTCTGTCACCGTTTCTGGCGATCGGACTGCTCTGTACCAGAGGCGCTCGGAGGCCAGTTTGTCGAGGTACCCCCGTTCAGGGTTGAGCCGATACGGACCGTGTGGGTCCATGTAGTGGACCCAGAGAAAGTAAGGCTCGGATGCGGTGTCGAGCCACTCCAGGGCTCGATCCGTGATTTCGTCGGCCGGTTCGTACGGATGGCGTCTGAGTAGCCGTTTGATCTTCGAGTAGACGGTCGTGAGGCGTTCCGAGGGTAACGTCACCTCGTTCATGCTGTCGTAGAACGTGTCGAACCCCTCGTCGTACCCGAAAAACGAGGACAGCAGTGGATTCGAGTGGATCCCCGCAGTTTCGTAGCCGTGTTCGCCGAGGATGGATCCCAGATGTGGGATCTCGGTGTCACCGAAGAAGTGGTTGAAGAAGTTGTGTGCATACTGCGAACTCAGGATCGCCGGCACGGAGGCCCGGGTGTGCGTACTCGGTGTCGTCGTCGTACTCGCGATCGCCGCGCCGTCCGCTCTGTCGTCGATAACGGGCGTCTGAGGCGCGGATTCGGAGAGAAATCCAACGGAGTCTCGTCGCAACGAATCGACGGTCACGAGGACGACGTTCCGGTGGGACATACTGGTTCCTTCAACGACGAATGGTTAAATGTAGCGGATTTACAGTTCGTTCGCCTTTGCTCCGATCGGTTCCCACTCGAACGCGTCCAACAGTCGATCGAGTCGATGGACTGTCTCGTCGAGGTTCCGGTAGTGTCGCACCTTTCGGAGCGGCGAGAGCCCCGGCAGTGAGGGCTGGTCGGGATCGAGTTCCCAGGGATGCACGTAGAAGATGACGTCCTGCCGTTTCTGAATGCGCTGTATCCCGCGCTGGTATATTGTGTACGGGATGAACCGGAAGTACCCACCGCCAGCCCACGGGATCTGTTTCCGGGCAATCGAGAGGAGTGGCAGTTGTGCTTCGACCAGGCCGTTGTCTAGCCGGACGAACGTACCTTCTTGCTGTACGTCGATGTTCCCGTATCGCGGATGACCAGCGAACGGGAAGGAACTCGAATCGTACGTCAGCCCGAGTTCCCGGAGTACGTCGAGTGCCCACCCTGTTATAGAAAAGCTCGGCGCTCTGTATCCGTGCACGTCGCCATCGATAGCGGCTTCGATACTCTCGATCGACCGTTCGACATCGGCACTGAACTCCGCTCGCGACAGGTCGGTCACCTCCTTGTGGTTGTATCCGTGGGTCGCGATCTCGTGTCCACGGGCTTCGACTTCCCGTATCAAATCGGGGGCTCTGTCAGCGACGTAGCCCAACACGAAGAACGTCGCCGTCACGTCGTGTCGATCGAGCAGGTCGAGGAGCGTCTTCGTGTTGTCCACGACTCGGAGTTCGCATTCGTCCCAGTCCTCTCGGTCGATGACCGGTCGGAGATTATGTGCGTGGAACCAGTCTTCGAGATCGACGGAGAAGAAACACCGGCTCATAGCATGGATCGGCCGCTTTCGGTCAGTTCACGTCGCTCTTTGGCTGTCGGGAACGAATGGTAGGATCCCTCGCCACGCATCGGCCTCGTCGAAACGGACCCCTCGGCGATCGTTTCGAGGGCCTTCGCGGCCTCCCGAGCGCCGAGTTGCTTGCCCTTCGTGATGACCTCGTCCAGACTGTCGTCCGGACCGACGTCGAAGGTCGTCTGTCGCACTATCTCACCGTCGTCGATTTCCTCGGTCATGGTGTGGACTGTGACGCCGACTTCGGACTCGTCGTGATACAGCGCCCAGAACGTCGGCAACATCCCTCGATACTTGGGTAACTCGGACGTGTGGACGTTGAGACAGCCCCACGACGGCGCATCGAGTACAGCCTTGTCGAGAATCTCGGGTGCCGCGACGGAGAGCACGATATCGATCGACTCCGCGTCGACTCGGTCGACGAACTCGTCCGTGTTCACGCTCTGTTCACGAACGACCTGCACATCGTGTGCGGCCGCGACCGTCGCGACAGAGTCGTTCCGCAGTCCGACGGCGGTCGCCGCTTTCCGTCCGACGTATTCGGTCCCCCGTCGAACGAAGTTGACCGGTCCGTAGAGCGTGTACGCCCGTCTCGCGAGATCGACGGTCGATTCGTCGAACGCGTCGAGGACGGAGATCCAGGCGATTTCGACAGACCGTGGGTGTCGGTCGAGAAACGTCCGAAAGAACTGTGGCAGATAGAACGGATCGTCCTGTGTGATGACCGCGACCCGGAGCATTGTCCCACGGTACGCGACAGTCGGTTATACGTTTTTCACGTCGCGATCACTCCGGTCCAGTGAGCGATGCGCCGCCGAGAGTGCCGGAAAACGTGGCGCGACCCCCGACACCCGCACCGATTGCCAAGCGGCCGCGGTCCGCTAGTAGGTCCGCCTCGAACGGGGCGCTGTCGAAGCGCTCCCCGTCGAGGAACAGCGACACTGTCGTCCCGTCCCACGATAGCCGGGCCGTGTGCCACTCCGCGTCGTCGACGCGCTCGGTGCGAAGGACGCTCCCCGACGACTGGTCTCTGAGGAAGCCACGGAGCCAACCACGCCGGAGCCACAACCGGAAGCTGACACCGTCAGCGACCTCGTACTCGATCAGGCGCTGCCACTGCTCCGTGTAGTCGATATCGGGATCGGTCCGAAACGTCACGGTTGCCTCGAACGGGCCGTCGACGACCGGTGGCTCGGCGACCTGCACCCAGCCGTCCTCTCCGAGCGTCACGACCGTCCCCTCGTCCGACTCTGTCCACGACACGTCGCCGACAGTCTGTCCGTGGTGGCCGTTCGCCGTGTCGAACACGACCGTCCCTCGACCGGCGTCGAAGCCCCACTCGGCCGGTCCCTCGTCGGGCGCTGGGAACGTTCCGTTCCGTATCGCCGTCTCTGTCATTGGCAGGTCCCCGTTGTCGTATGCCCCAGGCTGGGGGACGCGGACTGAGAACCACCCGTTGTTCGCGGTCTCGACCTGCTGTTCGAACTGGACGGTGCTGTTTACAGCGTCGACCTCGGTCGAGACCGTGAGCGTCGAGTTCGGTTCCCCTCGACCGGTGAGGAGACCGCCCTGTACGAGCGTGAAGGCCTTGATCGTTCGGCTCGAGTCGACGTACTGCAGCCGATATCGACCGGTATCTTCTCCGTTTCGTTCGAACAGCCGCCGGTAGAGCGTCCCTTCGGGTAGCCGCTCGGCGTCGGTGCTTCGAATCTGGCCCACGACGACGAACCCCGTCCGTGACCGCAGTTCGTTGTACCACGAGTCCCCATCGGTCGCAGTCAGAAAGTCCGCGAAATTTCGCTGGGCGTATCGGTACGAACGGGCATTCCCGTTCACGAAGTAGTTGTACATTCGGTTCGAGCCCCACGTACTGAACACGTACGCTGCCGAGTCGTCGACTCCCCTCTCACGTGCGTATGCCGCCAGCCACTGTGCCGTTCGATACTTGCTCTCGTCTGTCGTGAGCTGGGAGTGTTTCGTCACCGTCATCACGCTTCCGAACCCGCCGATGCCGACCCCCAGCGTCGCCAGGGAGACGAATTTGCGGCGGCTTGGGAGCGTGAGCGTCTGGTCGACGGGGGCCTCGGCCGACTGGTCGAACGTCGTGAGGGAGGGAGTGAGGTCAACCCAGTGCGCGAGTGAGAGGACGCCGATGCCGCCAAAGAGCGCGACAAACAGGCTAAACTCGCCCGTGAATCGGATCTGAATGAACGAGAGGAACAGCAAGTACCACCCGAAGCAACTGGCTGCCAGCCACGCTGGCCGGTCGGTACGCACCGCGTGTACCGACACGTAAGCGAGGTACGGAAGCGCGAGAAGGAAACCGATCCCGAGCAAGAGCAGTGGCGTGAACAGCGAACCGATCTCTCCCGAGATCAGCGAAGCGGTTTCGACGATCTCCCGGTCGGCGAACAGCCGATTCATCCCCTCGGTGAACCCTCTCGTCAACCACGGTGCAAACATCCCGACAGCCGGTACTGCGACGGCGACGCCGAGACCTTCGACCGCGGCGAAGTGCCGCTCGTCACCGCCCAGCGACCGGATCAAGTGAGACAGTCCGACGAGCGCGCCGATACCGAGACTCAGGACGAAGGGTGCGTACGTGACGACCGGTGTGTGCCAGCCGACGAGCACGTGCGCCGCGTGAGTGATGGCCGCTCCGAGGCCGGTGGCGAAGAGGATCGGGAGTAGCTCGTAGACGGGATCCCGGTCGTGCCAGAGCCCGACCAGCAAGTGGGCGTTGACGAAGATCCCGAGTGGGACCAGGAGAAGCGGTCCCGCTTCCCAGGCTAACGTCTGGAGTCCAACCCCGAGCCCGAGGAGCGCTACCGATGGCCACGGAATGTCGTTTCGCTCCGCTCGCTGTAGGATTCTGACGAGTGCGTAGGTTACGAGCGCGAGCAAAGCGTAGTCGAACGCGTGGTGGTCGCTAAAACCGATACCGGTCCGGTAGGCGTGTGCTGGTGTCACTGCGAGCAACGCGACCGCACAGAAGCCCAGTCGTCGGTCCTCTGTCAATTCTAGACACGTTCCATACAGGAACGCGGCGGCCACCAGTGCGGCACCGACGGGGTACCACGCGAGCACCGACCGAACAGTACCAGTCGTCTCACCGAACAGCCCCGACACCGCCCAGAGCATCGTGACCAGCAGTGGTTCGCCCTTCCGCACCTGTGAGGAGAGCTCGCTGAACACCGTGAGGTCCACCGGACCAGCCGTCTGTTCGACCAACGCCGAAACGACTGTGAGATAGTAGTACGGGTCGTTTCCCGAGAGCACGATCTCGTCGCGTATCACTGCGGCGACCGGGAGCACTCTGAACGTCGCGACCAGGCCGAAAGCGCCCAGGAGCAGGATGACGTGCTCGGCGTTCCACGCGGGGAGCCCAACGTTGGGGAGGCCGAACCCGCCGCTGGTCGTCTTGGCCTCCGTGTCCCGGTCGAGTGCCGCCCGCACTGCCTCGGCGTCGGCAAGTCGGTATTCGCCGTTTTCCTTCTCGACTACACCGCTGGAGACGAGTTCCCCGAAGGAGCCTGATTCCATCGGGACATCCTCGAACGTCCAGGTGTCGGTCTGTGCATCCACTTCGAGGACGGACTGGAGCTCGGATTCCAGTTCCGGACGTTCGGTGAGTAGCGCGTCGACTGTCTCCCGTTCCGAGCCCATACTAAGCAGGATCCGCGAACTGAAGTTAAATCCGTCGCCTGTCCCGCAATCAAGGGACAACCCCGACACCGTGTGCGTGTTCGTCGCCCCGTGAATCAGTCACAGTGTGCGTGTGGCCCACAGCGCTTTTAACCACCTGTCACCTCGTTTAGCCCAATGGAGTTGAGATGGCGGTATCGTTTCGCAGCCGTCGGCGGGTCGACAGCTATCGTGGTCTTCGCCATCGCCATCGCCAACACCGCCACTGTTCAAAATTTCATCACCTCGCTCCCGGTATTGAGCAAACTGCAGCCGGTCGTCATCCAGAACGACGAGATACCGGACGAGATGGTCACTGCAGTTGTAATCCTGCTCGCGGTCCTGTGGCCGCTGTTCAAACCGAGGCCCAGACGGATTCTGGACACGATTTCGTTGACGCACAAGCGTCTCTTCTTCGCCTGTGCCCTACTGGCTACGATCGGCTACTTCGACTGGTCGACGCGCCTCCCTCGGACGACTCTCATCGCGACGACGGTCCTGCTTAGCGTCTTTCTACCGATCTGGTTCGTCCACATCCGGCGTCGCCCACAGACGCCGAGCCGTGCTATCATCGTCGGGGACGACCCGGCCGTGATGAGACGGTTACACGAGGCTGCGGACACCCCGATCCTCGGATTCGTCGCGCCATCGAGTGTCGATGTGGACCTCCGCGGGGAACCGCTTGCCGATGGCGGCATCCTCCGCGCCCGACAGCCGACACTGCCACGGCTCGGCGGCCTCTCACAGCTCGACGAGGTACTGGTCAAGCACGATGTCGACACGGTCTTGCTCGGGTTCGAAAAACCGGACCGAGCCGAGTTCTTCGGGACGCTCTCGGCGTGCTACGATCACGGGGTGCATGCGAAGGTACATCGGAATCACGCCGACAGTGTCCTCGTTGCTGATGCGGCAGGTGGTGATCTGGTCAGCACCGATCTCGAACCGTGGGACTGGCAAGACCACCTGGTCAAGCGACTCTTCGACCTCACGTTCGCCAGTGTCGCGCTGCTGTTGACGAGTCCGCTGTTGATCCTGATCGCGCTTGCGATCAAGCTCGATTCGCCGGGGCCGATTCTGTACAGTCAACAACGGACGGCCGAGTTCGGTGAAACGTTTACCGTCTACAAGTTCCGGAGTATGGTCACCGATGCAGAGGCGGAGGTGGGTGCGACACTGAGCAGCGAAGACGTGGGAGAGACCGACCCGCGAGTCACTCGCGTCGGGCGGATTCTCCGCCGGACGCATCTCGACGAGATCCCGCAACTCTGGTCGATCTTGGTCGGCGATATGAACGTCGTCGGACCGCGCCCCGAACGACCCGAACTCGACCGAGACATCGAATCGAACGTCAGCGAATGGCGCAGTCGCTGGTTCGTCAAGCCGGGTCTGACGGGGCTAGCACAGATCAACGGCGTGACCGGTCACGAGCCCGAACGGAAACTTCGATACGATATCGAATATATCCGAAAACAATCGTTCTGGTTCGATATGAAGATCGTCGTTCGACAGAACTACAGTGTCCTCGTCGACGTCTGCAAACTCGTTGGCATCTTCGACGAAGACTGACGGTGTCTGGTCGGTGTCACCGGCGTCAAACGAAAGCTCCATACCACCGCTACTAGTTATCGCAGACATGGACACGACCACGCGAACGGGATCGCTCATCGACGATCGTGGGCGAATCTTCGGTCGGGTCAATATCATCGATGCAATAGTCGTGATTTTAGTCCTCGCCGTCGGGGTCGCCGGTGCCTTCATCGTGACTGCAACAGTCGGTTCAAAAACGACGCCCGAAACAGGGAGCCTGAACGTGACAATCGACGCGGGGACTCATCCGAGCTATATCGTCTCACAGATCAACGAAGGTGATACGTACGCTCCGAACGGCCGATCCAACATCACGATCAAGGACATCTACCTCTCGCCAGAGGGTGGATCGTCACGCGTCATCCTCCGTGCCGAGTTACACGGCCGACTCTCCGAATCCCGGCTAATGTATAATAACGCGCCGCCACGACTTGGCCGCGAACTTGGCATTTACACGAACACCTACGAGCTGAATGGGACTCTCAGAAATATCGGCGGCGACAGTTCGTTCAACACGTCCGAGACGACGGTCCAGTTGCTGGCGACCCTCTCAGCTTCGGATGCCCAGTCCTTGGACAGCGGTGACCCGGTGAGTGTCGCTGACCGTCGAGTCGCCACTATTGACGACGTGACAATCTACGACGGCGGAAACCCCGACCAACGGATCGCTTATGTCACGGCAACACTCCAGACGGTCGGCGACGGGCCCGAGAAAAGCTTCGGAACGACGACTCTCGGGCAGGGTACGACGATCACACTCCCGACTGATGACGTCGTCCTCGAGGGCCGGATCCAGCGTGTCGGAACTGGACTACAACGAGATACGACGCAGGTCGTCGTCGACGGCACTGTGAGTTCGGAGACCGCAGCAGCGATCAACACAGGTGATACGTATCGGGTTGCGGGGAGCGACGTGGCGACTGTCACGTCGGTGATGGCATACGGCACGGACGATCCAGAGCGAAAGCGTGTCTACGTCGGTCTCAATCTGACGACACTGCAGTTGGGTGAACGCCCGCAGTTTGGTCAGGTGACGATCCGCGAAGGCGCGACAGTCCCGTTCCAGACATCGGAGTACGTATTCTCCGGGACCATCCAGGAGGTAGACAACCGACTGCGAGTCGGCACGACACAAGTGCTAATCCAGGATACAGTCGACGTAACGACTGCAACAGCCATCGACGAAGGGGACACGTACCGTGTCGCAGGCCGGACTATCGCAACCGTCGAATCCGCCACAGCGTATGGCACCAACAATCCCGACCGGAAACGAGTGTACGTCGGTCTCAACCTGACGACACTCCAGCACGGCGAACTCCCAATGTTCGGAACGACAGCGATTCGGGAAGGTGTGACCGTCCCGTTCGAGACGCCCGAATACTCTCTTGGAGGGACTGTTCAACGGGTCGCTGCGACCGAACAGCGCGGACAGGCGACCAACCGAACTGTCACGCTCCAGCTCCAGGACGTGTCACCGAATCTCGCACAGACGATCCGCGTCGGCGCGACCGAAACCACGGCCGGAACCACGGTCACGCGAATCACGAGCGTCAATCGCACAAGTTCGTCGGTGATTCTGACGAGCCAAGACGGGAATATCTACGAGCGCGAACATCCGGTCAATCTGGACATCGCGTTCGAAGCGAATCTCTCGGTCCGAGAGACGACGACCGGGACGACGTTCAAGGGCAACACGATCCAGCGTGGGAGTGAGATCGTCCTTGATCTTGGTGACGTGACGATCCGCGCAACGGTCGTGTCGCTGTAGGGTTGATCCGCCGTCCGTTGAACTGGGTAGGTAAACGGCTTATTGAAAACCGGTTACTCGACGGTCACACTTTTCGCCAGATTCCGTGGCTTGTCGATCGACCGACCCAACCCCTTCGCAGTGTAGTACGACACCAACTGCAGTTGCACGTTCGCCAGCACTGCCGCGGCACACGACTCCGTCTCGGGGATCTCCAGCACGTGATCGGCGTACCGCTCGACATCGCTCTGCCCGTCAGTCACCGCGACGACCGGTGCATCCCGTGCCTCGACTTCCTTGACGTTGCCGACCGTCTTCCGTGCCTTCTCGTCGTCGCCGACCACGACTGCGAACACGGGCGTGTCGTCGGTCACCAGCGCCAGCGGGCCGTGTTTCAACTCCCCCGCGGCGAAGCCCTCGGCGTGTTTGTAGGTGATCTCTTTCATCTTCAGCGCCCCCTCCAGTGCGACCGGGTACTGGTGGCCCCGGCCGATAAAGAAGTACGCGCCGGCGTCCTGGTACACCTCGGCGACCTTCCGAGCGGTCGAGGTGTCGAGCAGTTCCTGCACCTGGCCGGGCAGGTCCCGCAGCGCCGCGATGTGTTCGCGCGCGTCGTCGACCGGGGCCGTCCCGAGCGCCAGCAGGTTCAGCGCCCCGAGTTGTGAGGCGAACGTTTTGGAGGCAGCGACGCCGATCTCGGGGCCGGCGCGGATGTACAGCGCGTGGTCGCACTCCCGGGCGGCCGTCGAGCCGACGGTGTTGGTCACCGCGAGCGTGCGTGCACCGCGGTTGCGGGCCGCCCGCAGCGCCGAGAGGGTGTCGGCGGTCTCGCCGCTCTGGGTGACGCCGACGATGAGGGCGTCGCCGATGGGCGGGGGCGAGGTGGCGTACTCGCTGGCGAGGAACGTCTGGGCGGGGATGCCGGCCTGCCGGAACAGTTGCGCGCCGTACATGGCGGCGTGATAGGAGGTCCCACAGGCGACGAACTGGACGCCGGTCGGCGAGAGATCACCGAGGTCCTCGATATCGACAGTACCGGAAAGTTCGTCGACGCGCCCGCGGAGACACTGGCGCAGGGCGCGGGGTTGCTCGTGGATCTCCTTGAGCATGAAGTGGTCGTAGCCGCTCTTGCCCGTCTCCTCGGCGTCCCAGGCGACGGTGTCGACTTCCTTCTCCACGGGATCGCCGTCGCCGTCGGTGACCGTCCAGCCTTCACGGTCGAGGCGCGCGAACTCGCCGTCGGCCAGGTAGACCACCTGATCGGTATAATCACGGAACGCGGGCACGTCGCTGGCGAGGTAGGTAGCCTTGTCGTCCAGTCCCAGCACCAGCGGCGAGTCGTTGCGCGCGACGAAGACGGCGTCCGTGCCGGCGACGACGGCAGCGATGGCGAAACTGCCTTCCAGTCGGTCGACGGCCGTCCGCAGCGCAGCCATCGGGTCGGCCCCGTCGGCCAGCGCGTCCTCGATCAGGTGGGGGACGACCTCGGTGTCGGTGTCGGACTGGAAGGAGTGGCCCGCCGCGACGAGTTCGTCGCGGATCGACTGGTAGTTCTCGATGATCCCGTTGTGGACGACGGCCACGTCGCCGGTGCAGTCCTGATGGGGGTGGGCGTTGGCGTCGGTGGGCGGCCCGTGGGTCGACCAGCGGGTGTGGCCGATGCCGACGCTGCCCCCGATGGTCGTCTCGTCGAGTTTCGCGCGCAGATCGTCGATCTTGCCGCTTTTCTTGGTGACCGAGACCGCGCCGTCGCCGCCGAGCGCGACACCGGCCGAATCGTAGCCACGATACTCCAGTTTCGAGAGGCCGTGGACCAGCACGTCCAGGGTCTCGTCGTGGCGGCCGACACAGCCGATGATCCCGCACATCAGCGGACCACCTCCGCGCCCTCGTCGATCTGACCGAAGGCGTGGACCCCCGAGTGCAGCGTCGCCGATGGTCCCACGAGCGTCCCCGGCGAGACCGAGACGTTGCCTCGCGTCCGGGCACGGTCGGCGAACACGGCACCGAGGTCCTGATCTTCGAACACGTCCGTGTTCACCTGCACGTCGGCCGGGCCGCCGGGGACGACCGTCTCGACGCCGAGTGTCACGTCCTGGCCGGTGATCGTGTCGACCAGTGTCGCGCCGGCGTCGACGCGGGTGTCCACGTCGAGTACGGAGTTCTGGACGGTGGCGTTCGCGCCGACGGTGACGTTGTCCCCCAGTGCTGTGTGGGGGCCCAGCACGGTGCCGGCGGCGACCTCGCAGTCGGGGCCGACGACGACCGGCCCCTGGAGCGTCGCGTCCTCGTGGACGTGCGCGGAGTCGGCGACCCAGACCCGCTCATCGCTGGGCGTCTCGGTCACGCGGCCGCGGGCCAGCACCTCGCGGGCGACCGTCAGCAGGTCCCACGGGTAGGTCGCGTCGACCCACATCCCGTCGGTCTCGACGGCGCGCACTCGGTCGCGGTCGATCAGGCGCGCGATGGTGTCGGTCAGCGCGAGTTCGCCGTCGGCCCGCGGCGTCGCTTCGATCTCGTCGAAGATCGTTTCGGGGAAGGCGTAGATACCGCCGTTGATCAGGCGATGCTCGTCGGTTTCGGGCTTCTCGACGATCGAGACCAGATCGCCGTCGCGCAGGTCGACCGCGCCGTAGTGGCTGGCGTCCTGTCGTTCGAGGACGGCCAGCGCGGGCGTCGCGGGGTCGGTCTCGAAGTGGTCGATCACGGAGCGGACGGTCTCTCCGTCGATGAGGCGGTCGCCGTTGACGACCAGCACCGGACCCGACACCGCAGAGCGAGCCTGCAAAAGGGCGTGGCCGCTGCCCAGTTGCTTGTGCTGGGTCACGTACTCCAGCGAGACGCCGCGATAGGACGGGCCGAAGTGGTCCTGGACGCGGTCGCGCTTGTAGCCGACGACGACGGCGATCTCGTCGATGCCGGCCTCGACGAGCGCGTCGAAGACGTATTCGAGAATCGGACGGTTTGCGGCGGGGAGCATTGGTTTGGGCCGATTGCGCGTCAGCGGGCGCAGACGGGTCCCTTCGCCGGCGGCGAGGACGACGGCAGTTTGAACGCTCATACCGACACTCATGCAGCGGGGGTTTGAACGTTTTATCCTTCCTACCAGTTTTCACGTGACTGTTCGTCAGCGTAGGGACCGTTTTCGTTCGATTATATCTACAGAAACTGTCGGATCGTGTTGTGTGTAGGGCTAAAACGGCGTGGTCTGGCTACTGCTCGCTGATGTTCTCGCCGGCCGTCCGTCGTCCCTTGGTCGTCAACTGGACTTCCGTTCGCTCGCGGACGACGCTGATCACGTCGAGTTCGATCAGTCGGTCGAAGATCTCCTCGGCCTTCTCGACCTCGATGCCGACGAAGTTCGGGATGTCGAACGGCGAGACGCCCGAGTGCAGCGCCATGATGACGCGCCGCTCGGTGCTGGACAGATCGAGGTCGGCGCGGTTCCGCTCGGCGCTCTCTTCGAGCATCACCTGCAGGACGGTCGCGTGGAACTCCTCGCCGGCGAGGTGGGTCTCGACGCTGATCCCGTCGTCGGTGTGCTCGACCTCGATGACGGTCCGCTCCTCGCCGGAGACGGTCTTGTCCTCGATGACGAGGTCGCCGATATCGGCCCGCTCGACCTCGACGGCCTGCCCGTCGGCCAGCGCCAGCCGGAGCGCCTCGTCGGTCACTTTCATCCGGCCTTTCGTCCACTCGGAGTCCTGGACGACGCCGCCCTCGACGGCGGGGTGTTGAACGAGGATGATCTGGCCGTTGAGTGCTGCCCGGTACAGGTCCGTCTCGAAGGCCGCGTGCTCACCGGCCGAGACTAGCACCACGTCCTCGCCGATGTGGAGCGCGACGTAGTCCGAGACGCTGGCGCTCTCCTGGTTCACGTCGTGGCGGTCGGCGATACGGTCGATCGACTCCAGCGGGATCTGGCGCTTCCCGTCGGCGAGCAGGACCAGCCGCTGGGTAGTCAGGACGATCCGGCAGGCCGTCCAGCTGGCGTCGTTGAGTTCGCGCCCGCCCTGGACTGCCTGCAGGTACTGACCGCGGGTGTCCGTGATCTTCTTTTCCGTATCACTCATTTCGGGTCTCGGGACTGCTGTCGGGACGTTGCTCCCTCTGGGGAATATAAGTTCCGCCCCGATTTTTGTCCGGGAGAATGGGCCCACTGTTGTCTGTTCGACAGCGTCGAAAGCTTGATGTCGGCTGTATACATCTGTATACACATGGGAACGAACTACAAGAGCGTCCGACTCACCGAGGACGCGTACGAAGTGCTGGAACGCCGGAAACGGGAGGAAGAATCGTTCTCTGAGACGATCGAGCGCCTCGCGGCGGAGCGACCGATCAGTGACCTCGCAGGTGTGTTGACGGACGACGATGTCGAGTCGATCCGGTCGGCGCGATCGGACGCCTACGACGAGTATGCGAACCGACGAAGCGAACGGTGGAACTCGTGATCTTGGACACGTCGTTCGTCGAGGATATCGCCAGAAACGACGGCGATGCTATGGCGAAAGCGATGGAACTAGAGCGCAGTGGCGTCCCCGAACGATTGTCGGCGATGACGTTGTACGAACTGTACTGGGGCGTCGGCTACGTCGACACGCCACAGCAGGAACGAGACGAGATCGACGCCGTCCTCAGGACGAAAGCGGTGTACGATGTCACACCGGATGTGGCCCGTAAGGCGGGTCGGATTGCCGGTGCACTCTCCGCAGACGGCACCCCGCTCAACGACCCGGGCGACGAGATCATCGGAGCGACGGGCGTCGTCCACGACGAACCGGTCCTCACGAAGAACACCGACCACTTCGAGCGAATCTCCGGTCTCGAAGTCGAGTCGTACTGAGAAGCTGTTTACTGCTCGTTCATCGCTTCGCTGGCCATGTTGCGCCCCTGGGCGTTCAGGCTGACTTCCGTCCGCACTCGGACCTTGTCGACGGCCCCGACGTCGAGCAGTTTCTGGTAGATCTCCTCGACCTCGTCGGCGGGGAGGCCGACGAAGTCGCCCATCTCGAACGGCGAGACGCCCGAGTACAGCGCCATCAACACCTGACTCTCCGTCTCGCTGAGTTCGTAATCGCCTTCGCGTTCCTCGATGACGCGCTCGAACAGCGACTGCAGCGCCGTCGTGTGATGCTCCATCCCCGAGAAGTACGTCTCGACGCTGCGGTCTTGCTCGTCGGTGTGCTCGACTTCGAGGACGGTCCGGGACTCACCCATCACCGTCTGGTCGCTCGTCTCGATGGTCCCCACGTCGTCGACGGCGAAACTCGTCTCGTCGCCATCGGGGAATTCCAGCCGGATCACGTCGTCGTCGAGCTGGAAGCGGGTCTTGCGCCACCCGGCGTCGTCCTGGATCACCCCGCCGACGACCGCCGGGTGTTTCGCGAGGATGACAGTGCCGTGCAGCGTCGCCCGGCAGTACTCCAGTTCGAAGTCCGAGATGTTGGTGGCGTCGAACAGGACGACGTTGTCGCCGATCCGCAGCGGCGTCGCGCCGGCGGGGTCGACTCCCTCGGGCAGTGCCGACTCGTCGAGCACCTCGATCTGTGAGTGAGGCAGGGCCTGCTTGCCGCCATTGTTGGCAAGCACCAGCCGCTTGTTGGTCATGACCAGCCGACAGGAGCGCCACTGTGGCTCG
>Ga0207771_100093_pt1 | contig 63510 bp, 62 predicted proteins | sample A23M2SouthBayCA_2_FD_187731 | JGI IMG/M metagenome (GOLD analysis project Ga0207771, IMG submission 187731) | Aerobic enrichment media microbial communities from Eden Landing Ponds, California, USA - A23 M2 (2) (SPAdes) | ecosystem: Environmental > Aquatic > Marine > Unclassified | place... | reverse complement strand
CCTGAGAGGGGAGAGAAATCGACGAATGGAGATTTTTGGCGTATGACTCCTGTAGGAAACGGTACTCATGAGTTCTATAAGTCGCGCAAGAAGTTAGCGACGCCGCTTAACCGCAGAAGTACAGGGCCGTCCCGACGTGGAACGTTCAGTAGCTGTCTCCACAGACTGTGTTCCCTGGCGGACTGGAAGGGCGGGGTGGGCTCGCGCCGCAGGGGAGTCGCCTCAGCGACCTCTATCCGCGCGGGCCGTGCTGAGAGCGCGGATATGTCGTTGAGCGACCGCGAAAGCGAGGCCGACCGGAGGGAGGCCTCGATGCGAACGGGGAGCAACGCGACCCGTGAGCGAGCGCGCCGAGGGCTTCCATCTCACGAGCACGAGAGCGGTTGCGGACCCCAGACAATCGGATCACTGCCTCTCTCACTCGACAGTGAGCTCGGCATTGATGTGGCTGAAATTTTGTAACACGTCGATCACATCCCAGTGGTAAACCTCAAACCTCCCCCAACCTCTTGCGCTACTCGGCCTCCGGCCTGCGTTGCTCATCCCTCGCGCGGCTTCGTCTCGCGGCCTCGCGTTGCTCGGCACGCTCGACCGCGCGCGCCACGGTGGTTCGTCGGGGAAAGGAAACCTCCCTCGTCAGTCGGCGAAACCGATATGCTGGGAAAGCGTCAAACACCGAGTATGCCCGGAAAGTCCTCCAACTCGAAAGTCGGACAGGTCGTCGGCGCTCTCGTTGCGGTACTCGCGCTCGGACTGTGGGTTCTCGATGGCACCACAGACATGTCGGTCCCCTACGGCTACGGGGGCGACGCGTTCCTCCTCGGCGCCGCAGTCGCCGTGGTCGCCGTCGCCGTCGTCGGCTGGCGGTATCGCGACGCCCTGTCGAACTGATCGAAAAGACAGGGAGGGAACAAGACTTTTGTCGGCCCCGCGAGGACGATACGGTATGGAAGACGCCGCCAAGTCGCACTTGCTGAAAGCCGGGGGACTGTTCGTCGCGGCCGTCGCCGGACTGGCACTCGTCCTCAGCCAGTCGCCGGGCGTCGTCCCCGAATCGATGTTCGGGAGCGGCCTGGCCGGGATCGCGTTGACGGCCGGCGTCGTCGTTCTCGGGATCGCCGGCTACGTCGTGCTAGAGGTCAGTACCGGCGAGGCCTTCGCCGACTGACCACTTTCACTCCACGGTCCAAAGGTCCTTGACGCGGTGGGCCTAACGCGGCGCAAGGCCACAGGATGGGAGGACGTGAGTTGCTCGCGGAGTCGGACGTGCCGTTCGACCCCGACAGCGTCGAGATCGACGACGCCGACGTACTCGACCTGCTCGAACCCCCGGTCAGGGAGTGGTGGGTCGAGCAGTTCGGCGCGTTCGTCCCCCAGAACGGCGGCTTTTTTACCCCGCCCCAGAAGGAAGCCATCCCGCTCATCCACGAGGGCGAGAACGCGCTCGTCGCAGCGCCGACGGGGTCTGGGAAGACGCTCGCGTCGCATACAAGCGTCATCAACGAACTCTTCCGGCGCGACCGCGCCGAGGGCCTCGACAACTCCGTCTACTGTCTGTACATCTCCCCCCTGAAGTCACTCGCCAACGACATCCACCGCAATCTGGAGGTACCTCTCGACGGTATCACCGAGCGACTCGACGACCGCGGCGAGGACGTGGAGATACGTCACGCCATCCGCCACGGCGACACGTCCGACGCCGACCGGCAGGCGATGCTCGACGAGACGCCCCACATCCTCAATACGACGCCGGAAACGCTCGCGATCCTCCTCAACTCTCCCAAATTCCGCGAGAAACTCCGGACCGTGGAGTACGTCGTCGTCGACGAGATCCACAGCCTCGCCGAGAACAAGCGCGGCACCCACCTCTCGGTCTCGCTGGAGCGACTCGAAGCGCTCGCCGAGGAGTCGCCGACCCGGGTGGGTTGCTCGGCCACCGTCGAACCACTGGATACGATGGCCGAGTTTCTGGTCGGCTGTGAACCGGCACCGACCGAGGCGTCCTCCGAGGGCACCTCCGATTCTGGCGCCGAGGCCGACTCGCTGGCGGACCCCGCCACAGCAGACGGTGGTGCGGTGACGGAGACGGCCGCGACGGACGGCCCGACGATGGTGCCGCGTGACTACGAGATCGTCGACGCCCGCTTCGCCCGCGAGTTCGACATGGAACTCGTCTGCCCCACGGACGACCTCGTGAACACGCCCGCCGACGTGGTCAACGACCGCTTCTACCGGCAGTTAGACGACCTGGTGAAAGCCCACACGAACACGATCGTGTTCACGAACACTCGCTCCGGTGCCGAGCGCGTCCTCCACAACCTCCGAGAGCGCTTCGACGGCTACGACGAGGCCAACTCGGGGTGTCACCACGGTAGCCTCTCGAAGGAGAAACGCCAGGCCGTCGAGGGACAGCTCAAGGAGGGCGAACTGGACGTCGTCACCACCTCGACGAGTCTCGAACTCGGGATCGACATGCCCCACGTCGACCTCGTCGTCCAGGTCGGCTCGCCGAAATCCGTCGCGTCGTTGCTCCAGCGCGTGGGTCGGGCGGGCCACCAGCTCGGCGAGACGGTCACCGGCCGCGTCTTCGCGCTCGACCGCGACGAACTCGTCGAGTGTGCGGTCATGCTCAAGAAAGCCGAGGAGGGGTTCGTCGACCGCGTGTTCGTCCCGGAGAAGGCCCAGGACGTCGCCGCCCAGCACGTCTACGGGATGGCCATCGCCGAGATACGACCCGAACGCGAGATCCGGGGGATCCTCCGGCGTGCCTACCCCTATCGCCACTACGGTGACGAGGAGTGGGAGTCACTGCTCCGGTATCTCACCGCCGACTACGACGGGCTGGAGGACAAGAACGTCTACGCGAAGGTCTGGCGCGACACCAACGACCCGCCCGACGGCGAGTACCACTACGAGGAGTACCCCGTGGACGAACCGCTGATGGGCAAACGCGGCCGCCTCGCGCGGGTCATCTACATGACCAACATCGGCACCATCCCCGATTCGTTTACCTGCGACGTCTTCACGCGCTCGGGCGACGAGTGGGTCGGCCAGCTAGACGAGGAGTACCTCGACACGCTCGAATCCGGCGACGTATTCGTCCTCGGTGGCGACAACTTCGAGTATCGCTATCGACGGGGCTCGAAGGTGTACGTCGACCACACGAGCGCTCGCCCGACGGTCCCCTCCTGGTTCAGCGAGCGTCTTCCCCTCTCGTACGACCTCGGCTGTGAGATACTGGCCTTCCAGCGTGAGTTGCTCGACCACATGGAGCGGGGCGGCGTCAACGCCGTCCGCCACTGGCTCCGTGAGTTCCCGCTCGACGAGAACAGCGTCCGGGCCGTCGCACGGATGTTCAGCGAGCAGGTGGCGTACGCGGGCTCTTCGAGCGTCAGCACCGACCAGCGCCTCGTCGTCGAGGAGGAACTCGACCGCGAGGCTTACGAGCGGCGCTACTACGTCCACTCGAACTACGGCCGCCGGTTCAACGACGGTCTCTCACGATTGCTGGCCTACCGTGTCGCGAGGGAGGCCAACGCCAACGTCCAGGTCGCCGTCGCCGACAACGGCTTCACGCTCTCGATGCCGCTCAACCGTAAAGTCGACCTGCTGGGCGTCTTCGATGATATCGACCCGGGCGACGTCCGGGCGGACCTGCGGGCGAGTCTCGACGGGACCGACCTGCTCAAGCGCTACTTCCGCATCAACGCCACGCGCTCGCTGATGATCCTGAAGCGATACAAGGGCTACGAGAAGTCCGCGAGCGAACAGCAGGTCAGTTCGGAGATGTTGCTGGGTTTTGCCGACGACCTGGAGGAGTTCGCCGTCATGGAGGAGACCTATCGCGAGATCCTCGAAGACAAACTCGCCGTCGGCGCTATCGAGGACGTGCTGTCCGACGTGGCAGACGGCGATGTGACTGTGGAACACCACCGCGTCGACTCGCCCTCGCCGCGGGCGTTCGGGCTGGCGACACTGATGGCTTCGGACGTCGTCCTCGCCGAAGACGAAAGCGGAGTGCTCCAGGAGTTCCACCAGCGCGTCCTCGACGAGATCGACGACGGCGACACCGTCGGCGCGGGGACCTAGAGCGACTGACGACGGCGGTGTGGTGTCTCGGGACCGCAGTTCCGACGGAACCGTCTCAGCCAGTCACATCCCGTCGTCGGTTTCGGTCGTCTCTCCCATCCCGCCGGCAGTCTGATTCGCGGTGTCCATCCCGCCCATCCCGTCCTCTGCGTCCGTCATGCCGTCCATACCGCTCTCGGTTTCATAGTGATTATTGTAGATTATTTCCGGATAGCGCCGACCCCGGTGTCGGCGCGTACCGGTAAATTGCTACAATAATCACTATCAGTCATGCCGCCCATGTCGCTTTCCGTCTCCGTCATGCCGCCCATACCGTCGTCCGTTTCGGTCATCTCGTCCATTCCACCGTCTCCTTCAGTCATTCCGTCGTCCATGGTGTCGTCTCCATCGTCCATCGCGTCGGTGGCGGTCGAGCCGCCGCCCGAATCGCCCCCCTCGCTACAGCCGGCGAGGCCGACGGTGGCGGTCGCTGCGGTCGCGGCGGCGATACGAACGAACCTGCGTCGAGTCTTGTCGGTCATCTACGGCCGAGTCGGCGACTGGCACCGGGAAAAGCTATTTTCGAACTCCGGTCGGCCTTCTCGCAAACTCCGTTCCGAGAGGGGTCGGACTGTCTTCGAACTCCGTTCAAAATTCGGCCGGGGACGTGGTCGGTCGACCGTCGTGGCGCCGGTCGCGTCGGGCCGGGACTCAGACCAGTAGCGTATCGAGAGCGTCGGGAACGACGAGCACGTCACTGCCCGGTTCGATGGCCGCCTCGACGGTGTCGCGGGCGTGCATGAGACACTCCTCGACCACATCGGGGTGGCGGCTGTTCGTCACGTAGACGTCGTGGTCCCGCAGTGCCCGTGCGACGACGAACGCCCGCTGTGCGCCCGGTTCGTAGCCCGCTCGCATCGCCTCGTAGAGCGCGTCGGCGCTCTCGGCACCCGAGAGCCACTCGTAGAAGCGCTGCTCGCCGGTCCCCTCGCCAGCGCCCTCCGGGAGTTCGGCGGGGAGCACGACTCGACCGCCCTCGCGGAGCGGATTGTTCGCCCCAAGAATCACGTACGTCGCCGCCCGCGTCGTCTGGTAGAGGTTGGCGTCTTTGGGCGCGCCGACGCCGGCGATCACGGCGTCGTACTCCTCGTCGACGTCGGCGGCGAGCACCCCGCGGGCGGTCTCGGCGAGGTCACTCACTACCGCTCGCGGGTCGCCGGCGCTGGCTCCCAGGATCCCGCTCGGACCGTGCGTGACGTTGACTGCGAAGTCCACCCCTACCAGATCCCCGGCCCGGTCCAGAAACTCGCGGAAGGGGTTGTCCTCGATACGGCCGAGGCGGACGCCGTCGTCCGAGAGCAGTTCCGGCCCGTGCGTGTAGCCGATCTGTGACTCGCCGCCCGCGCCGACGATGACGGTCTTCGCACCCCCCGAGAACCCGGCGTACTGGTGGGGTTCGACCATCCCAGTCGATATTACCCGGTCAGCCTCGGCGACAGTCTCGTGGATCTCGACCGAGACGCCGTCGACGTCGCCGACCTCGACGGTCGCTTCGGGGTCGTGGTTCTCGGCGAGGTCGGCGTGCTCGCCCAGCGCCTCGGTCAGTTCCGCGTCGGTCATCGGCCGGTGGAGGCCCAGGCCGACGACCACGGAGACCTGGTCGCGGCCGACACCAGCCGCGGTCAGTTCGTCGAGCAGGATATCGAGGAGAACGTCGTCCGGCGTCGCGCGCGTCACGTCGGTGACGACGACCGCGATGCTGTCGTTCCCATTGACACGTTCGCGCAGTGGCGCACCGTGTGGGTCGGTGACGGCGTCACGGGCGGCGGCACGCGGGTCGACCGCCTCGCCGCCCGGTGGTCGACAGACCGTCACGTCACAGTCGGGTAACGAGACCTCGACCGTTCCCTCGCCCAGTGGCAGTTCGACCGTCATACCCGGGCGGACGCTCGCCCCGCCCGAGAGTGTACCGGTCGGGCGGTACGAGTGGTAACCGGCTTCGGTGGTCACTCGCCGACGGGCGAGGTGCCACCCAGCGCGTCGACGCGACCGACAAGCGCGGGGAGGGTGACGATCCCGAACGTGAGGAGAGCGTAGGCGACCCCCGCAACGACGAGCGGCGGTTCGACTATCTCGACGGTTCCGACTACTCCGCCGAGAAACAGCAGGCCGCCGACGGTGAGTACCGCCCGCTCGGCACGGGAGTTCAGACCTTCGTCGGGCACTCTCCAGGCAGTCCCGAACACGCCGCCGAGACTCCCGCCGAGTGCGAGTGCCGCGTCGCCGGTGTCCCCCGCGACGAACAGCGCCGGCAGTGCACAGACGGCGGCCAGTCCGAACGCGGCGGCGGGGCCGCGCCGGAGCGCGAACGCGAGCACGCCCAGCAAAACGAGACCGACGACGAATCCGGCGAGCACGTCGCCCAGGTAGTGAACCCCGAGGACGACCCGCGAGAGTCCGACGGCGACGACGAGACTGACGACCGGGAGGGCGACTCGAAGATCCCGGTGGCGGCCGGACGCGAGGAGTCCGCCGCCGTAGACGACGGTCGCCGCGATCGTGTGACCGCTCGGGAATCCGACCGGGCTGTCGGCGGTCACGTAGCGCTGGACGCTTTCGGGCGGACGTGGCAACCCGATACCCCACTTCAGGGAGAGCGTGACTGCCAGCGCGACGAACGCCGTCGCCACGACCGCCAGCACCGTCTCACGGTGCTCGTCGGCGTTCCAGTAGGTGACAGAGAGTCCCGCCATCAGGAACGTCGACCCACCCAGCAGCGTGACGACCCAGACGACCGGCAGGAACTCTGCGGGCACCGCCTCGCGTATCGCTCGACTCGCCGCGACGAACCGGAACACACGCGCTCTGCTCGGCGACCGATAGTGAACGCTTCGCTTGCGTTCGCTCGTCTTCGCTCGCGTATCACCGGATCTCGTGAGTCACGATATCCACCGACTCACAGACGGGACAGACGGTCGTGCCGCAGTCGACGGTCGTCCCGCAGCGTCGACACTCGACGACGACCGAGGGATCTCGCCGGAAGACCACTCTGTCGAGGAGCCTCATCGGCCGCTGACACCTACGGTTCGCCACGGACGACTGCCAGGGGTGGCCCGTGGATCGTCGACTGACTGTCCGGCACCGCGTCTCTCAGGCGGGATGGACGACATCCTCACACCCGGGGCAGTCGGCGAAGCGTCTGGACCGCCCGTCCGAGGTCTCGTATTCGATCAGGACGTCAGTCGCGGGGATCCGGTGGTCGCAGTTCGGGCATATGCCGGCTACCGATGGCCCCCGCGTCCGGTTCGAAGTCCCAGACATACTCGCCCGTTATCACGGGGATCCGTAGTTAATGAGGCCCTGAGGCTCGGTTAGACGGCCTTTACTCCCGGCGAACGGCCGTTCACCGCGCCCACTCGACCATCCGGCCGTAGGTGTCGTCGGTCCCGAGCGCGTCGGCGTCGCCGACCAGCACGAGCGCCTTCTTCGCGCGGGTCAGCGCCACGTTCACCCGGCGGTAGTCCTCGAAGATCGGACTGGACAGGTCGCCCGTCGCGACGAACGAGATGACGACCACCTCCTCGCTCGACCCCTGGAACCGGTCGACCGTGTCGACGGTGACCCCCTCGGGGACGCGATTGCCGATCTCGGCGACCTGTGCGCGGAAGGGCGCGATGACGCCGACGTCCTCGGGGTCGACACCGGCGTCGAGGTACGACCGGACTATCTCGTCGACCGCCGCTGCCTCCTGGGGATTGGTGTTGCCGTCGGCGTGGCCGTCGGGGTCGACGAACGTGACCTGGTCTTGTAGATGTGCGGGCAGTACACCCGGGTCGACGCCCGGTAAATCGGCGAGACGCTGGCCCGCCACCTCGGCGGTCGCCGGGCGCAACCGCCCGTCGTAGAACTCCCGGGAAGCGAAGGCCTGGATCCGCTGGGCCATCCGGTACTGGCGGTCCAGCAGGACCGAGGCGTCGGGATAGCGCTCGATGAGGCGCTCGAACAGCGACCGGGAGAGTCGCGCGCCGGGTTCCGGGGTTTCGCCGTCGCCGAGTTCGTCTTCGTCGGCCTGGACGACCGGCGGCAACTGCTGGTGGTCGCCGACGAGGACGAACCGTTCTGAGAGGGTCGTCGCCGCCAGCGTCCCGGGTTCGGTCAACTGGCCGGCCTCGTCGACGACGGCGACGTCGAACTCCTGTTCGCGCATGACGCGCGAGCCACAGGAGGCCGTCGTCGCCGCTACCACCTGTGCGTCGCGCAACTCCCCGACGCGCTCGTCGGGATCGCCCGCCTGTTCCAGCCGGTAGGGGAGCATGTCGTCGCGAACGCCACTCTCGGTCCCGACACGGAGGAAGTCGGTAAATCCCTGGTCGCGCAGTTCGCCGAGTGCGTTGTCGACCGCGCGATTGGTAAACGCCGAGAGCAGGACCCGGTTTCCGCGCTCGACGAGCGCCTGCACGGTCTTGCCGAGCGTGTAGGTCTTGCCCGTCCCTGGCGGGCCGTGGATCAATGCACAGTCTTCGGCCCCGACGGCCAGCGCGACGGCGTCGTCCTGGGCGTCGTTGTTCGGCACGAACGTCTCTTCTACGTCGGCGAAGGCGGGTTCGCGCCGGCCGAAGAGGACGTCTTTCGCCTCGGCCGACTGCGTGAGGATCGCGTCGTGGAGTGCGGTGAGCATCCGGTCGGAGAACAGTTCGGAGGGGTAGACGTCGAGGCGACGGAGGTCGAGCGGTTCGTCGGCCGTGACGACGACTTCCTCGCGTTCGAGGCGCTCGACGCGGGCGAGTTCGGCCGACCCACGGATCGGGTCGCCGTCGCTCGCGAGCACGAGGTCGCCCTCGCGGATCTTCGAGACGGCGCCGGTCCCGCGGGCGCGCAACTCCCAGCGCCCGCCGTCGAGTTCGCGCCGCTCGACCGGTTCGAGGTTCACCAGTGCGCGGTCGTCGTCCGCCCGCTCCTCGGGCGATTGCTCCCAGAGTTTGGCGTACTCGCGGTGGACGGCGCGGCGCTCGCGCTCGATCGACCGGTAGACTCTGTCGAGGTACGCTCGCTCTTTTTCGGGCACGGGCGTCCCCACCTGTCCGGCCTTCGACTCCTGGTCGAGACGGCCCGAGACGGCCATGCAGGTGTCCTGCTCGAAGCAGTACTCGCACTTGGCGTCGGCCTCGTAGCCCGTCGGTACCCCCATATCGTGTTCCATCGCCGCCAGGGCGTTGCGCGTCCGCAGGACGAACTTCAGGAAGCCCGACCCGATAGAGAAGTCCTTGGCCGGCGAGAGGTCGCCGTCGGCCTCGCTCCGGTCGAGGGCGGCGTTCTTGGTGTAGAGCAGCGTGCCGGTATCGGGCGGTTCGCCGTTGCGCTCACCGAGGATGAGCGCGTAACAGGTGGCCTGTACCTTGTCGTGAAACCGGGGGTCACGGCGAGTGTTCTTGCCCGTCTTCAATTCCACCGGCATCCCGCGCCGGACGGCGTCGGCCCGTCCCTTCAGGCCGTAGGTCTCGCTGACGAGCGTCATCTCCGAGCGCCATTCGTCCGTCTCTGTCAGGGTTCCCTGGTTGAGCCAGCCTTCGATGGCCGAGGCATGCTGATACACTTCCTCGCGGACGGCGTCGGCGTCCTTGCCCAGCAGTCCGAGGTCGAGGCCGGCCTCGTGGATCTGTTCGTCGATGGCTTCGTCCAGATCCCGGCCGCGCAGGAGGTCGCCGAACACCTCGTGGACGATGGTCCCCTTGACGACCGGGTAGGCGTGGGGCGTGCCGCCGAGTTTGTTCAGGTAGTACATCCGCGGACACTGCACCCACGAGCGGACGTCGGTCACGTCCACCAGAAAATCGGGTTCGACGACGACCATCGAGTCGCCCGTCGTCGAGAACTGCGTCTCGCCGCGATACTCGCGCTCTTCGGGCTCTGTCACCGCGAGTTCCATCCCCACGTCGAGATAGTCGGCGGTCTCGGTCCACTTGTCCCACAGGGTCACCGTCGTCGGTTCGCCACGGCCCCGGTCCGGGCGGACCGTCACCTCCAGCAGTTCGCTCTCCCCATATTGCGTGTTCACCGTTCGGGGGTCGTCCACGCCGACCACCACGCCGCGTACTGTCACACTCTCGTCTCCGGTCGGCGACCCGAAAAACGCTGTCGGTTACTCCGACCCGTCGCGGCCGATTCCAGTATCCGTGGTCTCTCGCCTGCTCGAACTACTGCCGGACGCGTCGTCACCGGTCGACGGATTCCCTGACGCCCCTTCACCGGGCAGATTATCCTGGGAAGCTCCCTCACCGACCAGACCACTATCCGAGGGGCCCTCCGTCTCGGCTGGTTCCCGGCTTACAGCCTCGCTTTCAGGTTTCTCGGTTACGCTGCTCGCCTCCGGCGCCGTTTCGGGGTCGGGTTCGGGCGCTTCGGGCGAGACAGCCGGGACGTCGACCGCGTCGGTCGCGGCCTGGACCACGTCCGCGGGGTCGACACCCTCGACGGTCGCCTCGGTCGTGAGCACGAGTCGGTGGGCCATCGTCGCCCGCGTCAGGCGCTTGACGTCGTCGGGCGTGACGTACTCGCGGCCGCTGATGACCGCGCTGGCCCGCGCCGCCTCGAAGGCCCGCTGGACACCCCGCGGCGAGACGCCGACCTCGACACGTCCGTCCCCCCGGGTTTTCCGGGCGATTTCGATGATATATCGTCGCACTTTCTCGTCGACGCGGACGTCCTCGGCGAGTTCCTGGAGCGCCTGTACGGTCCCGGGTTCGACCGCGGGGTCGACGCTCGGCGCGATAGTCCGGCGGTTGGCACGCCGGTCGAGGAGTCCCATCTCACCCTCGACGCTCGGGTAGCCCAGCGACGTCTTCACGGAAAAACGGTCGCGCTGGGCCTCCGGCAACTGGAAGGTCCCTTCCTGTTCGACGGGGTTCTGCGTGGCGACGACGACGAACGGGTCGGGAAGCGGGTGAGTCGTCCCGTCGACGCTGACCTGCCCCTCCTCCATCGCCTCGAGCAGCGCGGCCTGGGTCTTTGGCGGCGCCCGATTGATCTCGTCGGCCAGGACGACGTTCGTGAACACCGGTCCCTCGGCGAACTCGAAGGCCCGGTCGTGCTCGTTGTAGACGTTCGACCCGGTCACGTCCGAGGGCAGCAGGTCTGGGGTGAACTGCAGACGACCGAAGTCCAGTCCGAGCGCCTCGGCGAGGACGCGAGCGAGGACCGTCTTGCCCGTCCCGGGGACATCCTCGACGAGGACGTGGCCGCGGGCGATGACTGCCGAGAGCGTCTCGAAGAGGACGCGCCGCTCGACGACGACCGACTCCTCGATGCGTTCGACGACGTCCAGACAGACCTCGGAGGCCGCCTCGGGGGTCAACTCGACGGCGGGCGCGTCGACTGACTCGTCCATGCGCCCTCCTTGCACCGCTCTGTCAAGAAGGTACTGCCCGCGGCACCACGAGTGGTCTCCGAACCTGTCGGAGTTTCCGTCCCGGTGGTGGGTCTCTCGAGCGATCGGGGGCTGACTGTCCCGTGGTGAGTCGATCAGTCCCGAGTGAAGGAACCACCTCGCTGACTCGTACCGCACTACTGTCGTGTGATTTCCTCGATCAACTCGAATCCGTTTTTGAACTGAACGCGACCGTCGAATCCGTTTCGTGAAAGCGCGGAGACGGTCCCTTCACCAGCATCGACATCGGTCGTCACGACACACGCGAATTCGACATCACCAGCGTCGAGACGCTCTGTCGCGACAGCCGCGAGCGCGGTATCTGTTTTCTCGATCTGGTCCTCTCGCCGGTTCGACGACTGTGCGATGAACGTCCGCACGTCGTCCATCACCTGCGACACAGTACTGTTCGTGTAGTCCGGTCTCTCGGCGACCGTGACCCAGCCCGCATCGATGGCGCTGTCGATCGGGGTCTGGCCCGGCGTACTCCCGGCTGGCCCACCACCGAGTTCGTCGTACACGCGCTGTGGGATCACGAGTGAGCTATCGTTTCGCCGGACGAACCGTTCCAGTGCGGTGTACTTGTCGTTTTGCTGGCGGCCACAGGCGACGAACAGTCCCGTATCCGCGACCCAGACGACGTCTTCCTGTCTCGGATCGAAGGCCCCACTCATCGCTGTGACGCGTCAGTCCTCTGTCTGGGCCGGTTGCTCGCGGGCACTCCGGATGTCCTCGAAGTACGGATCGACCGACTTCGTGTCTCGGAGGACGTCCCGAAGTGCTTGCAAGACGGCGACGGTGAAGGCGTACTGGAGATCGAGTTCACGTGCAGCCACGCGCTCGGACATCTCTCCTTCGGCATAGGGGATCGCGTACGTGAGTGCAGCTGCGAGTTTCCCCAGACCGTGCTTTTCGAGCAGGAGGTCGAGATCCCTGTCCTGCGGTGACCGTCCGAACGCTTCGACGAGGGTCGGAGTGACGGTGAATTCGTCCCCGTCGAGGTCGGCGGTGAGGGAGATCGGAATCGCCGAATACGTGTGTGTCTTCTGGTCCTCGTCTCGCGTCAGTACCCCGAGTTCGACGAGCGTGCCCGTATCCGAGTAGGCGGTCGTCCGCGGGATCTCTACCCCGTCCTCGATGTCGTCGAGGGTCACTTCGCCTTCGCGGAGGACGAACGTGTAGAGTCGCGCCAGCCGCGGTTCCTCCAGGAGATGGGCGACCGACAGGAGACCGTTGATGACTCGTTCGGGATCCCCGGCGGCTTTCGACATACAATTCATGATTCGTGTATTGGATAATAACGTTTGGGAAGAACGTCTCCGTAGCGAAACTGGTTCGAATCACTCGTCCGCCGTCTGGCGGCTGTCAGCTACGGAGCGTGACCAGCACCAGGAGCACCCCGACGGCGGCGACGGCCATCGCGGCGTGCGTGCCGACGCTCGCACCCACGGGTCGGACCACCGCGTCGGCGGCCGTCGCCACCGCTACTGCGACCACCCCGACGCCGACGGCGAAGACGCCGTGATAGAGTTCGAGCCGTCGTGTATCGGGCAGGTGCCCGAGTTCCGCGGTCACACCCAGGCCGAACGTGCCGACGTCCCAGACGACGAGCGCGCCGGCCGTCGCGCCGAACACGAGGAGCCCCGATGCGCCCGTCCCGGTCGGGGTGCCCAGTCCGGCCGCGCCGACGGCGACCGCCACCAGTCCCGCCGCGGCCAGGGCGAGCGGTGTTGCGCCGTCCGGCACGAATCCGAGTTCGATCGCGACGACCGCGAACACGAGCGCCACGAAGACCACCAGCGGCAGGACGACCGAAATAAGCACGATGACCACGGCGACGACCGGCAATAGCCCTGCCGAGAGCGCGAGTATCGTGACGACGCCCACGTAGCCCGCCCCGGCCAGCGCGGCCGCGACGGTCCCGGACGTCGAGGCGTCGTACTCCGTCGTCGTCTTCCGGGCGAGCGTCCCCAGCAGGGCGATACCGAGGCTCACGCCACCTGTCACCACGAGCGGGACGATCAGGATTCGCGCGGTGAGTGCCTCGACGAGGACGGCACCGGGACCAACACCTGCGCTCCGGAAATTGCCCGAAAAGCCCAGAAGTGCGAACACCCAGGTCAGCACGAACGTCCCGAGCCAGACGAAGACGAGACGCCGACCGAGTCGTTCGACGCGTCGCTCGACCCGACGCTTCCGGTCGCGAGGGGCGAGTTCGGCCGCCGGTATCGCCCACACGGCCAGTCGAACGCAGAGACAGACCGTGCCGAGCACGAACCAGAACCCCGCGAGCGCCCAGGCGGGGCGAGCGCCCCCGGCCAGGCCCGTCGCGACGTTCCAGAAGCCGAGCCCGAGACCGACAGCCAGTCCGGCGATCACGAGCCAGACGAGTCCGAACAGATACGAGACGATCCCGCCCTTGAGCGCCCGTTTGACGGAGGGGCCGTCGCCCACGTCGGCCCACGCGCCGCCGACGCCGGCGAGTGCCGCGGCTGTCCCCGCGACCACGAGCGCTGGGCCGCCCGAGAGGCCCACGACCACGAGCAGTGTCGACGTCCCCGGCAGAAAGAGCAGGTGCCCGACGACGGTCTCGCGAATCCTGTCGCGCTCCAGGAGCGCCATCCCGGCGACGGTGAGTCCAACCACGAGCGCGAACCCGGTGAAAAAGACAGGGTCACCGATCGCGACGCCGACACCGAGTGCGACGGCCAGTACGACCGCCGTCGCGACGGCGAGGCTCGTCTCGCGTGGCCTGCCCTCGTCACCGACGGCCGACGGTCGGTCGAGACGCGGTCCGAACGGCATCAGCGCCCACCACCGGCCGTCGCCCGCGCTTCGACGGCGAACGCTTCTTCGAGCGCGACCGGTAGGGGCGTCCCGCGACGCCAGTCGATCGTCCGCGCGCCGGTCGCCTGACACCGGGCCAGTCGGGCCCGTCGCTGGACGCTCTCCAGTCGGCCGCTCACGGTATTCGACGGGACGACGTCCGGCGAGAGCAGCGTCCGCGGGTGGTCGAAGGCCGCCCACGTCTCCGCGGCGCTCACCGTCCCGTCGTCCAGTGCCGGCGAGACCAGGACGAGCTGTGACCGTGCCGGTGCGAGTTCCGCCGCCTTCCGGAACTGGAAGTCGTACGCACCGTTCGCAGCGTCGTTCGCACCCGACTCGTCCCGGTCGACGCTCGCTGCCCGGTCCCGGTCGACGCTTGTCGCCCGGAACAGGTCAGTCGCGCGCGCTCGCTGTTCGCGGCCGCCACCGGGCGGGAGCCAGTGCAGTCCCGCCGGCCCATCGCCCTCGCGGCCGACGACGGCGACACCGACGTCGTGGCCCCCTCTCAACAGTGCGGTCAGCGCTCGCGTCGCGGCGTAGGCACCGAGTTCGGCCGCCGTCGGTCGCCCGGGCCCGGCCGCGACGTGACAAGGCGGGCGGGCGTCGAGGACGAGCACGACCGTCGTCGACACCGGACGGTCGTAGTTGACCGTCGCGAGTTCGCCCCGCTTGGCGTAGTGGCGCCAGTCGATACGCGCCGCCGGGTCCGTCGACTCGTAGTCGCGAGTAGAGTGGAAGGTCACGCCGTCGCCCGGGTCGTCGCTTGCGAGTTGTCCGACCCGACGGGCGCCGCGGTCGTCGAGCGGCGGTGCGTCCGCGTCGAGGCGACAGACGACGCTGTCCGCGCCCGTCGCGGGTCGCTCCATCGTCGCCACGGCGCCGCCGCCGGTCCCCCGGACACGCACCGTCGGTGGGTCGAACTCGTGGTCGCCGCGCCGTGCGACGAGCGTGTACTCGGTCTCCACCGTCTCACCGGGTCCGAGCGTCGTCCCCAGCCGCGGCGACCCTGACAGGACTGCGAGATTCGCGGGGACGCCGTCGACGACTCGCAGGTCCGAGAGCGTCCGCCCGGAGTCGTTCGTGACAGTCAGCGTGACCTCGACCGGCCGGCCCGGCGGCGCCGGACTCGGCTCGACAGTCCGGGCGAGTTCCAGCCCCTCCGGGACGCGAGCGGTCGAGACGGCGCCGTAGGCGAGGTAGGCGAGAGGCACGGCCGCGGCGAGCAACAGCGTCGTGCTCCGGTTCCAGATACCGGCGGTGACCAGGACGACCGCGACGGCGACACCACCGCTCCATCGCTGGCGGCGTCCCGTCATCGCGTTCCCTCCGCGACGTCGTCCCAGTCGGTGCTCCCGTCCTGGACGTCGTCAAAGTCCGCGCTTCCGTCCGGGTCACTGCCCCGGTCGGTACTCCCGTCCGCGTCTCCTGGCCTGCCTCTCTCTCCAGGCACGCCCGCCCCGTTCGGACCTCCTCGGCGTGGCGGTTTCTCGTCGTCACCGTCCCGGGGAAACTCCCGTCGTCCCCAGCCGCCGTCGCCGACCGCCTCGGCTCGCTGGAGGTGGCCGTCGGCGGTGCGCTGCAGGTCCGCGAGCGTCGGCGCGACGACGGGTACCGTCCGGGGCGATTCCTCGCCGACGACTGGTGGGAGCGCGGCGCTGGCGGCCTCGTCGACGGCTGCGACAGCGCGGTTCGTCCGTCGACGGACCGCCCGTTCGGGGAACAACCAGTCGCGAAGTCGCTCGGCGAACGACCGTGCCGGCGGTTCGACGGCTTCCGCTACCACCGCGGCGGCCAGTCGGTCGTCCGTCCAGCTCCCCTCGGCCAGTGACCGTTCGACCGCCGTCCGCTCCCGCCCGCTCGCGACCAGCGCCGCTTCGAGCGTCTCCCGCAGCGGCGGCCTGACTCGCTCGATACCCGCTCGAAAGTCGCCGGCAGAGCGGGCAGCACTGGTCGCCGCGTCGACGTGTTCGGCCAATACAGTCCCCGAGACTGCGACATCGTCGGGCGTCCCCTCCGGCGCCGGGTCGACGACGGCACCTTCGTCGGTCCAGGGGGCGGGTTCGGCGTCGGCCCCGGGACCACCCCGTGAACGCACGGCGACCACGAACAACGCGACCGCACCGAGAAACAGGCCGAACAGCCCCGACAGTCCCGGTCCCGTCGACGGTCGCGGCGCGCTCCAGAGACCGATGGAGACGCCGACGGCCAGCGCCCCCGCTGCCAGGAACGCGACGAGTGCGAGGAGTAACTGTCGGGCCCTCATATGTCGATTTCCCCGGTCGTGGGTCGAACGCTCCCAGCCACCGGCCGTTCCCCAGTCATGGGTCGTGCGCCCCAGTCATTCGTCGTCGTCCTCTCTCGTCCCTCGGAGCTGGTCGAAGGCCGCTTGCGCCCGTTCGCGTCGCGTCGTGGCCGGTTCACTCCCGTACTCGACGTCGCGGAACGCGTCGGTGAGTTCCTCGACCGGTTCGCGTGGAAAACCCCGGTCGACGGCTGCCCGCGCCACCTCGCCGGGCGTCTGTGTCCGCCAGGCGCCGGGGACGACCCACCGTGCGAACGTCCGCCAGAGTTCGCGGACCGAGAGTAGCTGTTCCTCGGCTTCGTCGGTGTTAGACCTCACACGTCCGCTATGCACTCTCTCGGCCTGGCCCGAGTCGCCGTCGTCAGCGACCATTCCACCGGGGTCTGCCCGGAGCGCGCGCCAGACCGCGACGAGTATCGCGAGTAGCGAAAACCCCGCGACCGACGCGACGAGCCCCTCGTCGCCCCAGCGAGCGTTGGCCACTGCGAGTTCCGCGAGCGCGAACAGCGCGAGACCGGCACGCCGGAGCGTCAGGTAGACCCAGACCGTCGTGGCGACCTTCCGGACGGCGTTCCCGACCCAGGCCGCCAGCGTCTCGAAAGACGTCAGCCTGGCCCACGCGCGACTCAGCAGGTCGCCGAGTCGGTCGACGACTCGCTCCAGCGCGACCGTAATCTCGAGCGCGACGCGGCGGACCACCATCACGGCAGTCACGGCTGTGCCGGCCGCCCGTTCACCGCCCGACCTGACCCGTCGGCGGTAGTAGACGACGCCGACCAGACCGATCCCGAGGAGTGCTATCCCGAGGCCAGGGAGCTCGCCGACGATCAGTGCCGCATCGGCCACCGCGAGTGCCCCCCAGGCGAGTGCGACGCGACGCGTGGACGCACCGCGCCAGAGTCGGGTGGCGCCCACTGTAGCGACGCCGAGCAAGCAGACGACGAGTACGTTGACCAGCGTCGGAACGTAGATGCCCCGAACCGGAACACTGGCGGACTGGCGCTCCGTACTCGTGACGACGCTCCCGGCAGGAATTGCGGGTAACGCGAATTCGAGCGACCCGTCGGCTGCCGTCGTGCCCACCCGCTGGCCGGCGACGCTGACCGGTACGTCGCCCGCGGGTTCGCCGTCTATCGACGCGTTGACCACGGCCGGTTCGCCGGGGAACGGGAACCCTTCGCCTGGGCGGACTGTCGCCGTCAGCAAGCGCACGTCGACCGTCGTCTCGCCCGCGAAGTCACCGCGCCTGACAGTGACGGTCACCGTCTCCCGGCCGTCGGGCACGGTCACCGCTGCCAGGCCGCTGGCGTTCGTCTCCCCGACGATAGAGCCGTCGATACTGACGGTCCCACCCCGAACCGGCACGTCCTCGATACTGGCCGATACCGTGAGCGACGACCCGGGATAGGGCTCACCACGTACCGAGAGCTCGACCTCGCCGCGGACTGCGTACGCGCCCGTGGCGTTCCCGGTTCGCTGGGTCTGTGCGTGTCGTGACTCCACAGTCGCCGACCCGGCAAACGGGGAAGTGACTACGCGGAAACTCCGCTTCAGGCTGGCCGTCGCGCTACCGACGAGGGGACCGTTCCCCGGGAACGAATCGGCTGTGTCGACCTCGCCGGCCGGCCGGACCGACGCTTCCCCGGGGTCGGCATCCGAGTCCCACTGTCGGCGGTAGAACTCACAGTCGGTCTGCGTATCGACAGTCACGGAGAGGGTTCGGTTGTACGGGACGCGCCCGCGCACCCGACCGTCGTCGTCGGTCCGGCCGACGGGGTCGCCGTTGAACCGGACACGGACACCCTCGACCGGGGTGGTGTCCTCGAAGACGCCGACGGACGTCTCCGAACCCGGGATCGGTTCGTCCTCGAGCAAGACGCCACAGCCGTCGGTCCGCGGTGCGTCGTCACCCGGTATCGGGATCGGGTCGCCGTCGTCACTGACGACGTTTCCGCCGTCGACGTCACTGCTGTCGTCGTTTTCACTCTCGACGACCTCGTTCGTGCCACCGTCGCTGCCGCCGTCGTCTCTCGTCGCCTCATCGCCGCTTTCACCACCGCCGCTCCCGCCTGCGCCGCCACCACTCTCCTGGGGCCGCGGCGTCGGTTCGGGAGCGTCGATGGAGACGTCGGGGGCGACCGGCGGTGGTGCGAGCAGCGCCGCGACGAAGACCGCGAGGAGACAGAACGTGACGAGCAGGAACTGTCGACGGTCGACACGCTCGACGGCCGTGCGTTCCGTCTCGTCGTCGGGGGACCCCTCCAAACTCGTCGCCTCCAGTTCGAACCGCTGTTGTGCGGTGTCAGGTGCCCGTGGTAATCAAACCTCGCCCGCTCGTGGGTCGACCCCAAAACACTTCTGCAGTCGTGGTGACCCACTGCTATGAGTCGAACCGGCCAGATCCTCTTCGTGACTCTCTGTGTCGCTCTGGCCGGCTGTGCGGCGCTACCCGGCCTCTCGACGGAGACACCGGGGGCACCCACACCGACCGGGACAGGAGCCGCGGGGACGGCCGGGACGGCACAGACGACGGGCATCACGACCGGAACCGGCACGGCCCCGCCCGCGACCGGGACCGGAACGGGGACGGCCACGGCGACGCCCCGGCCGGAGAACGTGACCGTCGAGTACGTGATCCGGGCGGGGTCGGTCCCGGCAGCGTTCCAGTCGGTGACCGTCGAGTTCGAGGTGGTCTTCGCCGAGCGGTCGAGCGACCTCGAGGAGTGTATCGGGACCCTGCTCGGGAGTCGGTACGAGCCCACGCCGACGCCGCTGCCCACGCCAGTCGGCGGGTGTCGGTCCGCGTCGGGGCTCCGCGCCGACCTGGCGGCATTGAACGGCACGGAGACGCTGGGGCCGTTCACCGTTCCGGGACGGTTCGACGGCGCGTACGCGCTCGTCGTCAGGGACGTCGCGCCCGTCTACGGGAACGGGACCGCGCCGACGGCTATCCACGATACCGACTTCCGCGCGCACGTCCAACCGGGGCGAGGCCCGGGCCGCCACGGCGTCGAGATCGGTGTCACCATCGCGGCGGGGGACACACCCTGGACCTACGCCGTCGTCGACCGCGACTTCGACCCCGCCGGAAACACGACCGCCGGTACCGGCACGGACACCGGAACGAACGGAAGTACAGGCACGGCAACGGGCACTGCTGCTGGGAGTCCCACCAGTACGAGGACGGGCACTACTGCAGGCACCAGCACTGGAACTGGAACCCGAACGAGCACGACTTCCTGACATCGGCAAGCGGCCCCAGTCGGGAGGTGCCACTATCCTCGACCGTCGCGTGGCCGACCGATTGCACAGACGAGTCAGGGTCAAAGGCGTCGAGTCCCAGGGACGGGTATGGGACGCGACATGCTCGTCGACGGCGAGTGGCGCACCGACGTCGAGGGCACGACAGACGACGACGGCAACTACGACCGCTACGTGACCGACTTCCGCGACTGGGTCGCTGGCGCGTATCGGGACGCCGACTCTCGCGTCGCCGGCGACGAGACACCGTTCGACCCCGAGGCCGGTCGCTATCACCTCTACGTCGCGCGGAACTGTCCGTGGGCACACGGCGCCACACTCGTCCGCAGACTCGCGGGGCTCACCGACGCGGTGACGATGGATATCGTCGACCCCGTCCGCGAGGACGAGGGTTGGGCGTTCACTCCCGACAAAGCGGGCTGTACGACCGACCGGATCCACGGCGTCGGCTACCTGCGGGAGGTTTACACGGCCGCCGACTCCGAATACACGGGTCGGGTCTCTGTTCCGGTGCTCTGGGACCGCGAGCGCGAGACAATCGTCAACAACGAATCCATCGAGATCATGCGGAGTTTCGCGACGGCGTTCGACGACGTCGGCGACGCGGGCATCGACCTCTATCCCGAGGACTACCGCGAGGAGGTGGACCGGATCGTCGACGCCATCTACGATTCGCTCAACAACGGTGTGTATCGCGCGGGGTTCGCCGAGTCACAGGCCGCCTACGACGACGCAGTCGGTGACGTCTTCGAGGCGCTCGACCACTGGGACTCGGTGCTCGCCGACCAGCGGTACCTCGCCGGCGACCGCCTGACGCTGGCCGACGTGCGCATGTTCCCGACCCTGGTCCGATTCGACCAGTGTTACCACACGGCGTTCAAGTGCAACAGACAGTATCTCCACCAGTACGACCACCTCTGGCCGTACCTCCGGGACGTCTACCAGACGCCCGGCGTTAGCGAGACTGTCGTGATGGACCACATCAAAGACCAGGGCTACTACCAGGGGGAGATCACTCCGGTCGGCCCGAATATCGACTTCGAAGCACCGCACGACCGCGACCGGTTGCCCGGTGACATGCCCAAACCGCGCTTGGAGTAATAAACGTCCGCGCGAGCGTAGCGAGCGCGGTTCACGCGAGCGACCGGCGGGAGCGAGCGCTTTTTCGCCACCGTTAGAGCAAGCTCTAACGAGCCTTGCTTCGCTTCGCTCAGCAAGACCACGTTTTTGTTCGAGGGGTTCCCGCAGCGCCCACAGGGCGCGAGGACACCGGTAGACGGTCCTGCTCGCTATGCTGCGCGGGCTGCGACTACCGAGCCCTCGCTCACTGCGTTCGCGAGGAAACCCCTCGGAGAAAAAGGTGGTCTCAGAAGATATTCGCCTGCTCGTAGACGGAGATCCCGTCGAGTGTGATCTCGTAGGGTTTGGTCTCGCGGGAGTGGTTGGCGTTGCGTATCTTCTGTATCTCGACGGCGAGCCGGGTCTCCTGGGTCTCCGAGCGGACGTAGCGCAGGAGAAAGACGGCGTCGGTGAGGTACTCGATGATGCCGTGACGGGAGGCATACGGGCTGTCCTCGCTGGCCTCGCTGGTGAAGACGGTCGTGACGCCGGCCTGTTTCAGACTCTGGGTAAAATCGAACACTTCGGTGCGGCGTCTGGCCTGCTCGTCGTACATCATCTCCAGCAAGGAGACGGAGTCGAGGACGAACCGGTCGGCGCCGAACTCCTCGATGAGTTCGGGGAGTTCCCCGCGGATGTTGTCGAGACTGTTGGCCATCTCCACAGGATCGAGATCGACGACGGCGAGGTTCCCCTCGCGCTCGTGGCGGCGAAACTCCCAGCCGCGCTCGTCGGCCGTGGCCATGATGTCCTCGTGGGTCTGTTCGAGCGTGATGAACACCGCCTTCTCCGGGTCGTCCTTGGTGAGCCCGTGCCGGAGGAACTGCAGACCGAAGGTCGTCTTCCCGGTGCCGGCGCCGCCGATGATGACCATGAGGTGACGCTCGGGGACGCCACCCTGGATCATGTTGTCCAGTCCCTCGATGCCCAGGTCGAGACGCGGGATGTCCGAATCGACCTCGTCGGCCTCGAAGTCGGCGGAACTCCCGCCACTCGACCCCATCGCGTCGCTGAAACTCTCGTCGAACAACCCGTCGTCGTCGCCCGTGCCCGCGTCGTCGTCCTCGAACGGACCGGAGTCGCGACCGAACGGGTCGTCGTCGTCGACACCGGTATCACCGAACGGGGACCCACCGCTGTCGACGCCGGTGTCGCCGAACGGGGACCCCTCGCTGTCGAACGGCGACTCGTCACCACTGCCCTCGGTGGGCCCGGATTCCGCTGTGGACTCCGCTGTTGCGCTCCCGACTGCGCCCGAACCGCTGTCACCGAACGGGTCGGACTCCTCGCCGTCGAACGCTTCGGCGTCGAAGTCGTCGGTGTCGGACGCTCCGGCCGACGCTTCGGCGTCGGCGATAGCTTCCTCCGGGGCCACCTCGCCGTTGGCGGTCGCTTCTTCCGGGGCCACCTCGCCGTCGGCGGTCGCTGGTTCGTCGTCGGCGTCGGGGTCTGCTCCCTCCGCGAACGCGCTCTCGAACCAGTCGTCGTCGGCTGAGTCGTCCTCGCTCATCGGCGTCACCAGTGACTGTACGTGGTGACAGCGTTCGACCGAATTAAGCCTATCCGTCAGGGATCCAGTGATGATACTGGTCCAGCCCGGTCGATGGCGTCGGCTCCGGTCTGTCGGGCGACACTGTACTCGACCGGTCCCGTGACAGCGGGTCGGTCCAGGACGGGCTCACAACCGGAACGTCGGGCTGTATTCGCGGCCACTGATTCGGGAGTTCGACCGCCTGAGAGGCCTCCCTGGGGGGTGGGAACCCCGGACCCGCGACCGGCGAGCGGAGAGGCGGTCGCTTATCTGGGTGGGGGGCCAACGGCGAGTCGATGCGAGTCGGGATCGTCGGTCAGAAGGACAACGAACGCGCGGCGGCGACCGTCGGGGCCGTCGCCGGCCGCCTCGACGAGCTGGGTGTCGAACTGGCTGTCGACGAGGTGACGACCGACCAGATCGGCCAGCGGTGGCCGGCCGACGCACCGCCGCTGTCGGCGGTAGCGACACCGGTCGACGCCATGTCGGAGACGGACCTCGTCGTCAGCGTCGGCGGCGACGGCACGTTCCTCTTCGCCGCACGCGGCGCGGGGGCGACGCCGATCATGGGTATCAACCTGGGCGAAGTCGGTTTTCTCAACGCCATCCCGCCTGACGACGCGGTGACGGCCGTCGAACGCAAGGTGGCACAGTATCGCGACGAGGGGCGCGTGACGACCCGCGACATGCCCCGCCTGCAGGCCAGCGGCGAGGGCTGGGAACTGCCGGCGGCGCTCAACGAGGTGGTCGTCCAGGGACCGCGCCGTGGCCACGGAGGCGGTGCGTCGGTCACCGTCGACGTCGACGGGTCGGTCTACACGAGCGGCCACGCCGACGGAGTCCTCGTCGCGACACCGACCGGGAGTACCGCTTACAATCTCAGTGAGCGCGGCCCACTCGTCCACCCCGACGTTGCGGGGTTCGTCGTCAACGAGATGAGCGGCGAGGAGTCGATGCCGCCACTCGCTATCGGGACCGACGCGACGGTCACCGTCGACGTCGAGAACGCCGACGGCGGGTTCGTCGTCAGCGACGGCCGGGTGCGCCAGTCGGTCGAGACGCCTGCCAGCGTCAGGATCGAGCGGGCGGGACAGCCGGTCCGGATCGCGGGGCCGCCGCTGGACTTCTTCGCGGCACTGAGCAAACTCGCCTGAACCCGCCGCAAAAGCGATTAACTGTCGGCCGTCGCGTAGAGAACGGGTGCGACGACGAGCAACACGAGTCCGACCAGTTTGTACTGGAGGATGCTTCCGAGGAGACTCAACTCGGCGGGTTCGTACATGTTCCCCGGCGCCATCAGCAGGAGCGCGCCGAAGAGGGCGACGTGGAGCGTCAGGAGCCGCTGGGACTTCTTGATAGCGACCGCGCCCAACCCGAGCACGAACCCGACCAGCAGCGCGTCACCGAGGTTCACGTTCAGCAGGAACCCGTCGATGACCTGCAGTGGAACGAGCATTCTTGTTCCGAAACTGGCTCTGACGCGGGCTTTAAACTTCCGATGACAGCCTCCGCGACTGGTCACGACCCCGCTGTCCGGTCATCCGGTGTCGTACTTGTAGGTGGCCTCGTCGGGGTCGATCCCGAAGTCCTCTGGGCCCTCCTGGGGTTCCTCGGGTTCGTCGTCGGCGGCGGCGCCCTTGAACGCCTCCCGGAGTCGCGACGGCATGCGGAACTCGTCGGGGTCGATGCGCACCGGGACGGCATCGGGGGCGATCGACTCCTGCTTGTCCGCGAGGCGCTCGCGCAACCGGTCGGGCAGTTGCGTGACGTCGATGCGCTCGAAGCCGAACTGCGCGAGGTAGTCCGGTTCGGCCGTCAGCGAGTAGACGGTCGAAAACCCCTCGTCCGCGGCCGTCCGCACGAGACGTTCGACGACGTGAGCGCCGACGCCCTGGCCCCGCCAGTCTTCGAGGACGCCGATGCTCGTGAGCTCACAGAGCTCGCCGTCGTCGGTCTTGTGTACGCGATAGCGGCCAAAGCCCGCCTTGACGTTTTCCGCCTCGTCGATGGCGATCACGTAATCGCGCGAACGGAACGCTGTCTCGTCGAGCCCCATCCCCTCGATGTGGTCCAGTAACCAGGCCTCGTCCCGGTTTCTCGCGTCCCGAACGTACATACGCCCTCCTTGGCGACCCCCCGGGAAAAGGGTTTGTCAGACTCCGCCGCTGGGACCAGTGGAGAGCGGTATCCCACCCACCACACGAACCTCCCCCGAGGCGCCCTGCGCTGGGCAAAAATTACCACCACGCCCGCCTAAGACCCCCTATGGCGAGTCTCGACGACATCGACGAGGTTGTCCACAGGCCCTCCCGGGAGTTCGTGGAATCGACGAACGTGTGGGCGTTCATGCAGGAGTACGACATCGCGGACTACGACGAGTTGATCGAACGGACGACGACCGCCGACCCCGCCGAACCCGCCTCGGGGGTCGACTGGTTCTGGGACACCGTCGTCGACTACCTCGACGTGGACTTTTTCGAACCGTACGACCGCGTCCGGGACGACAGCGACGGCCCACAGTTCACCGAGTGGTATCCCGGCGGGAGGATAAACGTCGCACACAACGTCCTGGACAGACACGCCGCCAGCGACGCCGAGACGCGAAACAAGGTCGCCTGCATCTGGGAGGGCGAACCCGTCGACGACCGCGGCGAGGCCACCGACGTCCGCGAAGTCACGTTCCACGAGCTCCACCGCCAGTCGAATCGGGTGGCGAACTACCTGGCATCGCGCGGGGTCGAGACCGGTGACACCGTCGGACTCTACATGCCGATGGTCCCCGAAGTCGTCTCTCTCCTCTATGGCTGTTTCAAGGTCGGCGCTATCGCCGTTCCCATCTTCTCAGGTTTCGGTGTGGACGCGACGGCGACCCGGATCGACGACGCCGAGTGCTCGGTGTTGTTCACCGGCGATGGCTTCTACCGCCGCGGGAACGAAGTCCGTCTGAAAGACACCGCCGACCAGGCCATCGCAGCAGCGGGCCACGTCGAGGACGTCGTCGTCTACGACCGACTCGGCAGTCGAGACGAGAGCGGTTCGGGCACCGACGAAACCGCAGCCGCGGACCACGACCTCCCCTGGAGTGAGGGGCGCGACCAGTGGTGGGAGGAAGCGGTCGAGCGCCGAAGCGACGAGTACGACACGAAAGCACTCGACGCGAACCAGGAGTCGATGCTACTGTACTCCTCGGGGACGACCGGCGAACCGAAAGGCATCGTCCACACACATGCTGGTATCAACGTCCAGTGTGCCAAGGAACTGTACTTCGGCTTCGATCTGAAGCCCGCGGACCGCTTTTTCTGGGTCTCGGACATCGGCTGGATGATGGGCCCCTGGATGCTCGTCGGCAACCACCACTTCGGCAACACGGTGTTCATGTACGAGGGTGCGCCGGACTACCCCGAACCCGACCGCTACTGGGCGATGGTCGACCGACACAGCCTGACGCAGTTCGGCGTCTCGCCGACCGCCGTTCGCGCCCTCCGCAAGCACGGTGACGAGTACGTCGAGCGCCACGATCTTTCCTCGTTGCGCCTGCTCGGGTCGACCGGCGAGCCCTGGGACCCCGAGTCCTGGCGGTGGTTCTACGAGACGGTCGGGAGCGGCGATGCGCCCATCGTCAACATCTCCGGGGGCACCGAGATCTGTGGCTGTTTCCTGATGCCGATGCCGATCCAGGAGCTCAAACCGTGTACGCTCGGCGGTCCGGGGCTCGGCATGGACATCGACATCGTCGACAGCGAGGGCGAGAGTGTCGCCGACGCTGGCGAGCGAGGCTATCTCGTCGCCAGGGACTCTTGTCCGTCGATGACGAAGTCCCTCTGGAGCGGCGACGAACGCTACCTCCGGGAGTACTGGTCGACCTGGCCGGACCTATGGGACCACGGGGACTGGGCACAGAAAGACGCCGACGGCTTCTGGTTCCTCCACGGGCGGGCCGACGACGCACTGAACGTCGCCGGGCGGAAGGTCGGCCCCGCGGAGGTGGAGGGCGCCGCCATGGAACACGCGGCGGTCAACCAGGCCGCCGCCGTCGGCGTGCCCGACGAACAGACCGGGACCGCCGTCGTGCTCTACGTCGTCGTCGAGGACGGCCACGAAGAGACCGACGAGTTGCGCGAGGCGGTTCGCGAGGTAGTCGGCGAGGAACTCGGCAAACCGTTCCGCCCGCGCGAGGTACTCTTCGTCGACGAGTTCCCCAAGACCCAGAGCGGCAAGGTCGTCCGCCGGGCGATCGGGGCGACTTACACCGGCGAGGACCCTGGTGACACTTCCAGCATCGAGAATCCCGACGCGATCGAAGACGTTGCGTCGGCGCGATAACGCTCTCGGAGCGTGTCTGCCACCGGCGCGATAGTCGACGCTTCTCTGCCAGTGACGGGCCGCTCACCGTAGAATGCCCCGCTTCCGAGTCGGTCGCCATCGCGGAGTCTATCTCCGTCGCGGAGTCTATCTCCGTCGCGGAGTCAGTCGCCGTCGCCGAGTCAGTCGCCGTCGCCGAGTCAGTCGCCGTCGCCGAGGACGGCGTTGCAGTTCGGACAGTTCGTGTAGCCGGCGTCGGCGTCGTAGGTCTCGCCACAGATCGGGCAGAGTTCGCTCTTTACCACGACGTCCATCCCGTCTTCGTCCTCGGGCGGGGTGTAGACGCGTGTCTGGCCGAACTGCCCGTCTCCCTCACCGTCCCCGTCGGTGGCCGCCGATTCACCGGCCGTCGCGTCCTGCTGGCCGCTGCTATCGGCCGCTTCGGCCGTCTGTGAGGGTGACCCGTCGTCGCCGGCGTCAGAGGGTTCCGGAACGGTCCCCATCGCGAGCGGACGGTCCGTCCCAGGCTGGACGAACTGCGGGTAGCGCTGTCCGGCGCGGATCGCCGACCGCGGGACGTCCCGGCCCTGGATGCGGACGACGAGGCTGGCGAATATCTGGACCCAGACGTAGGCGAAGGCGAGGACCCCCGGCGCGGCCGCACCGGCGAGTTCCAGGACGGGGACGGTACTCGCCCCCAGGGAGACCGTTCCCCCGACGCCGTAGCGGTCGGCCATGCTCTCGACGAGCGCCTCGTGGCCCGCCAGCGGTGCGATCCGACAGACGATGCCGAGACTCATCGCCAGCGCGGCGACGACGAGCAGTCCCTGGAGCACTCGTGGGACAGACAGCGAGTAGACGCGATAGCCGTAGGCGACCGTCCGGACGAGCAAGACGACGTTCGCCGCGCCCAGTGCCACGAGGGTCGCCGGACCGACTCGTCCCTGGACCGCCGCGAAGACGACGACCGCGAGGACGAACAGTGCGGGTGGCCCCAACAGCGTCAGGGGCTGGTCGAGGCGATACCACTGCTCTACGTTCCCCCGAAGGTTCGTCAGGTGGTCGACGACGTACCTGGCGGCGACCACCGACGGGACGAGGATCCAGAGGACGGCGAACGCCCAGATTTCGACCGATTCGCGGTCGACCGAGAGCGTCTCTGCGAGGGCCCCGGCGACTGGTTCGACTGCAGCACCGGTGCCGGCGACCCAGATGAGGTAGCCGACCGACCCGCCCGCGAGACCGGCGTACAGCCAGCGCTCCTCGCCCACGAGCAGGCGAACGGAGTCGACGAGTTCCCGGCGCGTCCCACTCGGTACCATACTCGACTGTCAGGCCTGTCTGACGCCGATCCTGGCAACCCCCGAGAGGTCGATCCGGTCGCCCGGTTCGACCGGCACCCTGTCACCCTGTTCCAGTTCCTCCCCGTTGACGACAGTCGGGTTCTTCCCGAGGTCGACCAGATAGAACTGCTCGCCTTCGCGCTCGAACCTGACGTGTTCGCGGTGGACCCGCACCGCGTCTTCCTCGTCCCCGCCCGTGTCCATGATGATACTCCGTATCTCCTTGCCGACCGTGTCGCCGTCACCGACTGCTACCTCGCGGTTGCGCGCGACCAGCGAGAGACGCGGTCCGTCCGTCGCCGTGGGAGTTTCTGTCCCAGCGTCACCCTGTCCCGTGGCGTCACTGACTGGCCCATTCTGGGCACTTCCCTCGCCGGCGGCCGCGGTACTCGCTCCACCCCCGCCGAGTTTCACCGTCTCCGCGGTCGCAGCCCCCGAGTTACGGTTCGGCGCGCCCGCCTGCTGGTTGGGCGCACCCACGTGCTGGTTTGGTGCACCCGCTTGCTGGCTGGGCCCGCCCGAGCGTCCACCCTGTGGACCGGGAGCGGGACCCGGTGACCCGTCCGACGTCTCGGCGGGAGGGGAACTCCCGACCCGACCGCCAGCGGCCGCCGGCGGTGTCGCGTCGGTTCCCGGTCGGTGCGCGTCGAGGTGTTCGCCACACTCCCGACAGAAACTGTCCGCCGGCTCGACGTCGCTCCCACAGTCCGGACACGCAGTCAGTCGACCCGAGTCGCCGATACCCGAGACGTCCGTCCCACAGGACCGACAGAAGTTGTCTTCGACCGCAATCTCCGTCTCGCACGCGGGACAGGCTACCGTCTCCGACGTCGAGTCGTCGCTCCCGCTGTCCTCGCTCTCCCCCTCGTGTTCGTCGTCCACGGCGTCCCCCTCACCATCTGCGTCGCCGTCGGGACGAACCTTGACCGTCTCGGCGCTCTCGGTCTCTGCGTTCGACTCTCCGGATTCACCGTCGGTTTCTCCGGATGATCCCTCGGACGCCGCGCTCTCGTCGCTCCCCTCGTCGGCCGAACCCGTTTCGGCGTCGGTGCCGCCGTCGTCCGCTTCGTCGGTGCCGCCGTCGGTCATCGCGCGTCCGGAGTCGGAGCCAGCGGCCCCGTCGAATCGCCACGAACCGCACTCCGGATCGGTACACCAGCCCCCCGAAAGTGACGGGTCGAACGCCGTGCCACACCGCGGGCATTCGACCGTCGCATCGGTACCGTGTGACATCGGTGTCGGGATATGCACACCGCCCGTCAAAACTATTGCCCTCAGTCCGGAGCGGTTCCCCCCGGAATCGTCGTGCTCGACCACCCTCCGAACGGAGACTGTACGCGCCCAGACACGAACGGACAGAGCGCCACCGGTCACCCGCCGTCGCCGACGAGCGTGTCCCGGTCCTCGACGAACCCGCCGGTGGGCGAACGGTCCGGGAGCGTCGTGGGTGTCGCCGGCAGTGAGCGGTCCCGCAACAGCAACGTCGAGACGTTGTCTTTCCCGCCGCGCTCGTTGGCGAGTCCCAGCAGGTCCCGGGCGGCCCCGTCGAGCGACCCCGCCGCGAGCACGAGGTCGCGGATCTCCTCGTCGGTGACGACGCGGTCGCGCACCCGCTGGGCCGCGTCGGCGTCGCGACCGGCGTCGACGTAGCGGTCGTACAGCGTCGGCGCGTCCGTCTGCGCGTCTATCAATCCGTCACTCGTCGCGAGCACGACGTCGCCAGCGTACAGATCGACCGTGTTCGTATCGACCTGGACGGTCGCGGTCTCTGGGTCTTCGTCACCACTCCCACCGAGCGCGCGCGTGATCTCGTTGCCCCGCGGGTGGACTCTGGCCTCCACGTCGTCGAGTTCGCCCGCGTCCGCCAGGTCCGTCACGACGGCGTGGTCCCGGGTGAGCTGGTGTATCTCGGCGCGGCGCTCGTTGACGACGTACGCGCGACTGTCACCCACCCAGCCGTAGTGGAGGCGTCCGCCGACCGCGAGTCCGGCGACGACCGTCGCGTGGGCCCGGCGGTCGTTGGCCGCCGCGTAGGCCAGCACCTCGCGATGGGCGGTGACGATAGCCGCGGCGACGGCCGCCTCCAGGTCGCCCGCTCGCGGGGTCGGCTCCAGCGGTTCCTCGACCGAGACGCCAAAGGGCGACGGGTCGGTCCGGGCGGCCCGGACGGCGACGTCGGCCAGTTCCTCACAGACCGCCGTCGTCGCCAGGTAGGAGGCGACGTCGCCCGCCTCGTGACCGCCGGCACCGTCGGCCAGCGCGAACACCGCCGACCCCCGGTTGCGCGGCGTCGCTCCCGGTCCCTGTCCCCGGGGACCCGAACCCCCGCTCCGGGCGGCCGATTCGTCGATTCTCTCGGCGCCGAGACCTGGGCGGTCCGGGACACGGTAGCCCTCTCGGTCGGGAACGTGGTAGCCGTCGCGATGGCCCTGTTCGAAGACGGTGACTGCGACGCTGTCCTCGTTGATGCCACTGCCGCGTTTGCGGTCGCCGACGTCGTAGGTAGTCGCGTACTCCATCAGTCGAGTTCGAATTCGAACGTGACGCCGTAGCCCGGGTGGACCAGCGCCACGTGGTCGCCGTCCATCAGTCCGTACTCCGTCGGCGGTTCGTGTCCGTGTCGGTCGGTCGCGTCCTCGCCGGAAGCTTCGAGGCGCTCACGGCCCGCCGTCGAGAGGACCCGCTGCCAGTTGGGCCCCGTCTTGACGTAGGTGCCGTTGAGACTGCGGTCCCTGAGGAACCACTCGCCCTCGTCGTCCATGTCGAACTGGACCTGGACCGTCGAGACGTAGCCGTCCTCGTCCTCGATGGTGATCGACGACGGCGGGCCGTCCGGGAAACGCCGGCCGACCGTGTCACCGGGATAGATCGTGTACTCGGTGTCCGTCTGGACGTGTCTGAGCGTCGCTGTCGGCGGCGAACTCGGGTCACGGGCTTCCAGAACGTGTTTCATCGCCGTCGCGTTCCGGTAGCGTCGCTCGTAGTCCGTTCGCGTCGCCTTCTCGACGATCTCGGCGAGGTAGGGTTCACAGTCCGCGCCGAAGTCGCGCGGGTCGACGCCGTCGCGCCTGGGGACCGTGCCCTTGAGCAGATAGAGGAGGATCTTCCCGACCGAGTAGACGTCAGACCAGGGGCCCTGCCGGACGTCGGTCTGGTCCGCCTCGGCGACCTCGCGGGGCTTGTAGGGGCCGACGATCGTCGTCGCTTCGCTACCCTCGTCTTCCTCGGTCGGGTCGAACCCCGTCGCGGTGTTGAAGTCGATCAACACCGGGGTGACCGACCCGTTCCGGTTGGTCACCATCACGTTGTCCGGTTTCAGGTCGCGATAGACGATCTCGTTCTCGTGGAGGAAACTCATCGCGTCACAGAGCGCGATCCCCACCTCACGGACCTCTTCGGTCTCCTCCAGGGGACCGGTCCGGTGGATCGCACTGTCGAGTTCGAACCCGTCGACGTACTCGACGACCAGCACCGACACGCCGTCGTGTTCGCCCTGTTCGACCAGTCCCATGAGGTTGTCGTGGCCCCCGGCCTCGTCGATCCGCGCCAGTGTCCGGGCTTCCTTCTCGAAGTACTCGTCGATGACGTCGCTGTCGTTGCGACTCCCCTCGTAGTTGGGGTATTTGACCGCCACCGCCTCGCCGGTCTCGGTGTCGACCGCGCGGTAGACGTCCGCGAACCCGCCCGACCCGACGTTCTCTGCGATCTCGTAACGCCCGAGGACGAGGTCGCCGGTCGAGGGTTGCTGGCTCACACCGGAACACCCCACGGTCCGCGACTCCCGTCACGCACGACGTGATCACTGGCGTCCGGACTACGCGCGGTGTCGTCACTAGCTGCCGGCCAACAGGTTCGGCCCGGCAACTCTCGAACGGCCCGTCGACCCGACCCCAGCGGGTTGACGGCGCGGTGGGCGTCCGCCGGGAGACCGGCGGCGTGCCCGGGCACGGAGCGCGCCATTACACCACCCGTTGCTCTCGACCACTATGTAACTTGTTCCCGTAACTTCCCCTCACCCCCGTCGAACAGGTCCTGATCGGCCAGCACCGCGACCGACGGTCAGACGACAGAAGGCCAGACGACCGAAGGCCAGACGACCGAAGGCCGGACGACCGACGACCTCAGAATACGTTCGTGAAGACGTCGCTGAACGTGATCAGCAACAGACCGCCGACGAACATCGCCACGAGCCACAGGAGCGTGATGATGGCGGTCTGGCGCGTGTACGAATCCTCTTCTAGCATAGGCATTGTCGACGAATACCACCTCCCGGTACTTAGTTTGCCGTTTTCTCGACCGGGCGGACCCGTCCCAGATCCGTCGAGTCTCGGGTCGCACGATCACTTTGTGACACAAAGTAACTTTGCGACGAAAACCTTATTGCAATTCAGAGAAATATGCGAAAACGAAGATGGCCGAACCCGACCCTGAAGGTTTCCCGCTGGTGCCCACCCTCTCCGGTAACGAACGGGTACGAGTCGAGCGCGAACAGGCACAGAACAGCCCCGAATCCGGAGGTAAGCGCCGATGAGTGCCGTCCGTACCGAGGGGCTCACCAGGCGCTTTGGTGACGAGACGGCGGTCGACGGGCTCGACCTCGACGTCGCGGAGGGAGAGGTGTTCGGCTTCCTCGGGCCCAACGGCGCCGGGAAGTCGACGACGATCAGCATGCTCCTCGGGTTCCTGGAACCCAGCGCCGGGACGGCGACCGTGCTCGGGACGGACGTGACCGAAGACCCGCGGGCCGTCCGCGAACGCGTCGGGTTACTCCCCGAGGGGTTCGACGCGGTACCGAACCTCAGCGCGCGCGAGCACGTCCAGACCGCCATCGAGACGAAAGGCGCCGACGACGACCCCGACGACCTCATCGAGCGTGTCGGACTCGACGCCGACGACGCCCGGCGGCCTGCCGACGAGTACTCGACGGGCATGTTCCAGCGGATGGCGCTCGCGGTCGCACTCGTCGGTGACCCGGACCTGCTGGTGCTCGACGAGCCCTCTGCCGGGCTCGACCCGAACGGTGTCCGCCTCGTCCGCGAAATCGTCGCCGAAGAGCGAGCACGCGGCGCGACCGTGTTCTTCTCGTCGCACATCCTGGACGAGGTCGAGCGCGTCTCCGACCGCGTCGGCATCCTCCAGAACGGCGAACTCACCGCCGTCAACAGCGTCGAGAACCTCCGTTCGGAACTCGACATGGGCGCAGTCGTCAGGGCGACGGTCGACGAGGTCCCCGCCGGCCTGACCGCCGACGACACGCTGCGGACCGTCGATGGCGTCACCGACGTCACGGTCGAGGGATCGACGGTCTCGGTGTCCTGTGGGTCCCCGCGAGCCAAGATGCCCGCGCTCCGCGAGATCGACCGCGCGGCGACCGTCGAGGACGTGACCATTGAGGAGACGTCACTCGAGGACCTCTTCGAGGCCTACACCGGGGGGCAGGGCGGCCCCGCGTCCGAACGCCGTCCCGGTGCGGACGGAGACACGGTCGGGGGCGAGGCCGGGTCGGCCGGCCAGGAGGTCGCGACGGACGGAGGTATCCGTCGATGAGCGTCGAGACTGTCGCACGCAGCGACTTCCGGAGCGTCCGCCGGTCGTCCGTCGTCCTCGGCGTGGTCGTCGCGTTCGTCGGGATGGTCGCGCTGGTGTTCCTGGGGTCGAGCAGCGTCCACCCAGAACCGGTCCGGACGACCTGGGGCCTGTCGGCGCTCGTCGTGTGGGTGTTCCCGCTGCTGGTCGCCCCGCTGACCTACCTGGCCATCGCCGGCGACCGCGAGCGCGGGTCGATCAAGTACCACCTCGGACTCCCCAACGCCCGGAGCGAGTACTTCCTCGCGAAGTACGTCTCGCGAGCGGGTGTGGCCGTCGTGACGATGGCACTCGGCGTGGTCGTCGCGTTCGTCGTCGCGACCGCTACCTACGAGTCGCCCCCCGACGTCGCGCGATTTCTGACGTTCGGGGCCATCTCGGTGCTGTTCGCGCTCGCGATCGCCGGTGTCTTCGTCGCCGTTTCGGCGGCGGTCACCACGCGCTCGCGGGCCATGTTCGGCGTCTTCGGCGCGTACTTCCTGCTCTCGGCGTTCTGGGTGGGTTTTCTCCCCGTCCTGAACCTCGGGACGCTGCTTGACGCCGTCGCGGCCCTCCCCGGTGTCGCCGTCCCGGACAGCACGCGTGCCGTCATCGCGGCGCTGTCCCCCGCTGGCGCGTACTTCAATCTCCTGCCCGAACTCGTCTGGGCCGACGTCCTGACCGAGTACGACACCTTCGCGACGTTCACCGACCAGCCCGACTACCTCGGACTGGAGCCGTGGTTCAACCTGCTCGTCCTCGGCGTCTGGGCCGTCGGCGCACCGCTGGTCGGCTATCTCCGCTTTCGTGGAGCCGAACTCGGGTGACCGACCGATGGGCCGGACTGTCCCACTGGTGTCGACGACGGACGACGCGGCGCGAACAGGACACAGCCCCTCCCGGGCGGTCTACACTCGCGGCCGCGGCCCGGCGGTGGTCCCCGCTGGCGCTTCCCTCGACTCCCGTGCCGTCCCAGCCACAACCGACTTACCGGCCCTCCGAGAAGACGGCGGCAACGACCGCCGCATCGAACTATGAGTGACCAGGACATCGACGCCGACGAACTCCGGACAGAACTCGACCAGATCAAAGACGCGATGGGCATCCGCGAGCGCTACGACGGCGCTACCTCGGTCTGGCTCCTGTTCGGTCTGGCGGTTCCGGTCGCCGCCGCGCTCTCACAGTACGTCCACCTCGAACAGTTGCCCCAGCTGTATCACACGGCTATCTGGACCGTCGTCCTGGGCGGCGGAGCAGCTCTCTATTTCGTCGTCGTCGAAGACGGGCCCCGCCCGGACTGGTCGGCAGCGGGCAAACCGAACCTCGTCGTCCAGTTCGCCCTCGTCTACCTCGCGTCGGTGCCCCTGCAGGTGATCGCCTTCGCCCACACTGGCGACGTGGGATACGCCGCCGAATCGACGCTCGTGCTCGCTATCATCGTCGTCATGCTCGGCGTCGCCTACGGTGTCTTCGGCGCTTCCCTCAGAGCCTTTTACGTCCGCCGGCGCGACCGCTGGGTGTTCTACGTCGGTACGGTCTGGATGGTCGCGCTGGGCGTCGCGATCCCGTACACCCCGGTCCTCGAAACCTGGGCCTACGCCGTCTACGGCGGCTGTTACTTCGTCTACGCGATGGCCGCCTATCTCGTCCTCCGCGAGGGAGGTGAGGGCGACTGATGGCGGCCCCGAACGACGCCGGCGGCCCCTCCGACTCTGCCGGGAACGGTGACGAGGGACCCGCCAGCGACGCCGTGGCCGAAGACGTCGACCCCGAGGCCCTCCAGGCACAACTCACACAGATCAAGGGCGCGATGGGGCTGGCCGAGCAGTACCCCGGCCGGGCGCGGCTGTGGTTGCTCGCCGGCTTCCTGATCGGGGGCACCGCAGTGCTCGCGCAGGCGACGTTTTTCTTCTACGAGAGTCTCACCGACACCGCCTACGTGGCTATCTGGGCGGGATTCGTGATAGTCGCCGTCGCGGCGTCGTGGTGGACCGCGTCGCGACTGCCGAGTACCGAAGCGCCGTCGACGGCGCCGAGCTGGCGTGTCGTCTTCGGCTCGCTCGGGGCCTTTCTGCTGGCGACGACCGGCGTCGTCGGTGACGCCGCTGCCCAGGTCGGCGGCCTCGACCGAGCGCTCCTGTTTTTCGGGCTCACCATCGCGACGGTCGGACTGGGGCTGCTCGTGACCGGCGCCGTCCTCGCCGTCTACCGCGTCCGGCGACGCGACCGACTGGTCTTCTACGCCGGCGGTCTCTGGGTGCTGGCGTTCGCCGCGACGATCCCCCACGTCCAGATACTCCGGTGGGTCGGCGTCGGCGTCTTCGGTGTCCTCTTTGCGCTGTACGCCCTCGCCGCCTACGTGTATCTGACGCGAGCCTGACCATGGACTTCGACAAGCTCGTCCACCAGCCGACACGCCTGCAAATCTTCGCCTACCTCTACCGGCACGGCGAGTCGCGGTTTCCCGAACTGATCGACGAACTAGACGTCACTGAAGGGAACCTCGCCAGCCACATGGGGAAACTCGAAGAGGCCGACTGCGTCGAAGTCCAGAAGCAGTTCGTCGACCGCAAACCCCAGACGACCTACCGGCTCACCGACTTCGGGCGCGAGAAGTTCGAGGAACACATCGGCACGCTGGAGGCGCTGATCGACAGCCTCGAAGAGTGACCCAGCTCCGAGAGTCAGCAGACGACCTGTGTGACGAACGCGCGTCCGTCGGGACCGACGTGGACGTCGACGCCGGTCCGGCCCGCCGAGAACCCCTCGGTCGCGGCGTCCTCGTCGAGGAACACGTCGTCGAGAACTGCCGCCAGGGCGTCCGGCGAGTCGAACGCCGACGAGTTGCCGGCGAGCGGTCGCGACACCGAGAACTCGACCGGCTGGCTCTCGCCACACGCGTCGCGGAGCGGCCCGCGGATCGGGTCGTTCCCGGGCACTTCCGCGTCGGTATACGTCGATTTCACGGTGCGCTGGTTGAGAAAGCGTGCGACGTCGTCGAGGTTCTCGTTTCTGTCGAGTCGCTCGACGCCGGCGTCCGCCCGGGCGTCGTTTATCGAGGCGAGATAGGCCCGCTCGGTCTCCGCCAGGTCGACGCCGTTGGCCTCGCTGGCGTTACCGGGCACGTCCGCGACGTTCAGTGACGGCCCCATCCCCGGGAGCGTGACGACGCCCAGCAGGGCAAGCACGAGGACGGCCCCCGCGACCAGGGCGACGGCCAGTCCGAGCACGTACTGCGGTTCGAGCACGTCGAGATAGGACGTCCCCGAGAGTTCCTCGGCGTAATCCTCTTCGCTCGGGACGTGTTTCTCCAGTTTGGCGTTGCCACACCGGCTACACGGCGGGGAGTTCTTCTGATGTTCGCGACCGCACTCGGGACACACCCAGACTGGCTGGCGCTCGTACCCCTCCGTCTCGGGGGCGACCGGCACCACGGCCTTCTCGAACTTGTGGTGACCGCAGTTGTCACACGGCGGGTCGTTTCGGGCGTGGGGCTTGCCACACCAGGCACACCGCCACTTGGCCGACTCGCTGCTGCGGGTGGGTTCGCTCCTCCCGTCTCCCGACGGCTGGTCGCCGTCCTCCGGCGGTTGGCCACCGTCCGCGACCAGGATGTCCGTCCGGTCTCCGCCGTCTTCCGACCTGCCCGCATCGCCGTCGTCCGACCTGCCCGCACCGCCGTCGTCCGACCTGCCCGCACCGCCGTCGTCCGACGTGCTCACACTGCCGTCGTCCGACCCGTCCGCTGGACCCTCACCCGCCATGCTCAGAGCCGGACCGGGACCCCGTGTTCGTCGAGGTACTCTTTGACCTCCCGGATCGAGTACTCGTCGAAGTGGAAGATAGAGGCCGCGAGCGCGGCGTCGGCGCCGGCGTCCTGGAACACCTCACGGGCGTCTTCTGGCCCGCCACAGCCCGACGAGGCGATGACGGGCGTCGAGACGGCGTCACAGACTGCACGAGTCAGCGGGATGTCGTAGCCGTCTTTCGTCCCGTCGGCGTCGATGGAGTTGACGAACAGTTCGCCCGCGCCGCGGTCTTCGGCCTCCTCCGACCAGGAGATGACGTCGACGCCGGTTCCCTCGCGGCCACCCTTGACGGTGCACTCGAACCAGCAGGACTCGCCGTCGACCTGCTCGTAGTGTTCGCCCTGTTCGTCGTAGCGTCGGCGAGCGTCGACACTGATGACGATACACTGGCTGCCGAAGGCGGCGGCGCCCTCCTCTATGAGTTCGGGGCGTTCGAGCGCGCCGGTGTTGATAGAGACCTTGTCGGCGCCCGCCCGGAGCGTCTCCTTGACGTCGTCGCGAGTCCGGATACCCCCGCCGACCGTGAGCGGGATGAACACCTCGTCGGCGACCTGTGAGACGGTGTCGAGCATCGTCTCCCGGCCCTCGGCGGAAGCGGTGATGTCGAGGAAGACGAACTCGTCGGCACCCGATTCGTTGTACTTCTTGGCCATCTCGACCGGGTCGCCCGTGTAGGCGAGATCCTCGAAGTTGACCCCCGTGTACACCGCCGCGTTCCCCTCGTCGTCCACGTCCACGTCGATACAGGGAATGATCCGTTTCGTGAGCGCCATTCGTTCCTGGTGGTGATTTCGGTGCCGGTATGTAAAAACGGTCCCATTGCCCCGGCCCACCGGCGGCTGGTCGTCGGTCGTCGGTCGTCGGTCGCCTGGCTCGCGGCGACGCCAACAGAACAGTTTATGGGGATTTCACGGGAAGTTCAGGTATGCAGAAACGTTCCCTGAACGGTGACTGGCAGTTCCGCCAGGTCGGCGCTAGCCGGTGGCTCGACGCCACGGTCCCCGGCGGCGTCTACACCGACCTCCTCGCCGCCGACGAGATCCCCGACCCGTTCTACGGGGACAACGAACTCGACGTCCAGTGGGTCGGGAAAACCGACTGGGAGTACCGTCGTACCGTCACAGTCCCCGACGACCTGCTCGAACACGACCGCGTCCTCCTGCAGTGTGACGGCCTCGACACCGTCGCGTCGGTGTTCGTCAACGGCGAGGACGTCGGCGAGTCTGTGAACATGCACGTCGGCCACGAGTTCGACGTCGCCGACGCCCTCGAACCCGGCGAGAACGAGGTTCGCGTCCGTTTTCGTTCGCCCGTCGAGTACGGCCAGGAACGTGCCGCCGAGTATCCCTACGAGGTGCCGGCCATTCGCTATCCAGTCGACCAGCCCGGTCGCCCCTTCATCAGGAAAGCCCAGTGTCACTACGGCTGGGACTGGGGCCCCTGTCTCCCGACGATGGGTATCTACCGCGATATCTCGCTCGTCGGCTACTCTAGCCCGCGCGTCACCTACGTCAAAACCGAACAGGACCACACCGGAGAGAAGATAGGCCTCACGGTGCGAGCGGGCGTCGACGTCACCAGCGAGGCCGAATACGACGTCACCGTCGAGGTCGCAGACGTCGAACTGACGGAGGCGATGGAGCTAGAGCCAGGGCACCACGAGGTCGAACTCACAGTCAGGATCGACGAGGACGACGTCGACCTGTGGTGGCCCAACGGCTACGGCGACCAGCCACTCTACGACCTGGAGGTCACCGCGGGCGGCATCGGCGGCCACACCGTCACCGAGCGCGTCGGCTTTCGCGATCTCGACGTAGTCGTCGAACCCGACGACGTCGGTACCGCGTTCTACTTCGAGGTCAACGGCGAACGGGTCTTCGCGAAGGGGGCAAACACCATCCCGACCGCGCCGCTGTACGGCGACGTGACCGAGGAGCGCTACGACCACCTCCTCCGGAGTGCCGTCGACGCCAACATGAATACCCTCCGGGTCTGGGGCGGTGGCTACTACGAAGAAGACGTCTTCTACGACCTGTGTGACGAGTACGGGATCCTCGTCTGGCAGGACTTCATGTTCTCCTGTTCGCTCCACCCCGCCGACGCGGCGTTTCTCGACACCGTCGAAGACGAGGTCCGCTATCAGGTCCGCAGGCTGGCCTCTCACCCCTCGCTCGCGCTCTGGTGTGCCAACAACGAGAACGAGGAAGCGGTCCAGAACTGGTTCGTCGACCATCCCCACCACGAGGACCACCTCGAGGACTACGAGGCTCTCTATGAAGAGACTGTTGGGCCTACCTGCCGCGAGGAAGACCCTTCGCGCACCTACTGGCCGGGGTCACCGTCGAGTGGCCCGGACGAACTCGAACCGTACGTCTTCGAGAAGGGCGACATCCACTACTGGGACGTCTGGCATCAGGGCGAACCCTTCGAGGACTACTACACGACAGAACCCCGCTTCGTCTCCGAGTTCGGCTACCAGTCGTTCCCGTCGCTGGACTCGCTGCGGACCGTGATGGACGAATCCGAGTTCAACCCCACCTCGCCGACGATGGAACACCACCAGCGCAACCCCGGCGGGAACAGCACCATCCTCCGGCGAACGGCGAGTTACTTCCGCTTTCCCTTCGACTTCTCGGATTTCGTCTACGTCTCACAGCTCCTGCAGGCCGAGGCGATGCGAACCGCCATCGAGCACTGGCGCCGGCGGAAACCGGAGACGATGGGGGCGCTGTACTGGCAACTCAACGACCTCTGGCCGGTGGCCTCGTGGGCCTCGGTCGAGTACGACGGCAAGTGGAAGGCCCAGCAGTACGCCGCCCGCAGGCAGTTCGCGCCCGTCCTCCTGTCGTTCCACCCGACCTTCGAGGGTACCGAGGGCGCCGAGAACGCGCAAGCCGGCGACGACGGCGAGTGGCCGGACGTGAGCGCCCAGACGGTCTGGCTCACGAGCGACGAGACCGAGTCCCTCTCGGGGACTGTGTCTGTGGAACTCGTGACGCTGGCTGGTGACCGCACGGAGCCCATCGGGGAGTGGACAGTCGACGTGGACGTCGACGCTGGGGAGAGCACCGACCTGCTGACGGTCGACCGGGGCGACCTCCCGCGCGACGTCGACGCGAGCGAGGTGATGCTCCGGGCCACCTACGACGGGCCCGGCGAGTCGTTCCCGGCGACGGCCTTCTTCGCCGATTTCAAGGCGCTCGACCTCCCGGAGACGGACCTGGTCGTCGATATCGACGGCGCGGACGTCACGGTCCGGAGCGACGGCGCCGCACTGTTCGTCGAACTCGATCCGGGTACGCTCTCGGGCGCGTTCTCGGACGACTATTTCCACCTCGCGCCCGGCGAGGAGCGGACGGTAACATTCGACTCCTACGAGGGCCGTCGTGACGCGGTCATCGAAACGCGCCTGGAGTCGGATCTTTCGGTGCGACACCTGCGCGAGACGTACTGACTGGCTAGAGGCGGACACAGTTCGCCCAAAACGACTTCCGCTGGCCTGGCCTCTGTCCACGGTATGACCGCCACGCGCGACGTCGAACTCCAGGGACACATCATCGACTCGGGGACGATGGGTGCCTGTTTCGGCATCGTCATGGACATGGGCGGGTTCTTCGAGGTCGACGAGTTCGACATCGGTCGCGAGAAAGACGAGGAGTCCTACGCGCGGATGCGAGTCCAGGCGGACGACCCCGCCCGGCTCCAGTCGATCCTCCACGAACTCCACCAGATCGGCGCCAACCCCTCCGGGCCCAGAGACGCCACACTCCAGCGAGCGCCCGCCGACCAGGTCGTCCCGAAGGGGTTCTACTCGACGACCAACCACCCCACGCAGGTCCGCGTCGACGGCGAGTGGCTCCCCGTCGAGAAGATAGAGATGGACTGTGCGGTCGTCGTCGAGCACCCGGACGACGGTGGGGATGGAGACGAAAGCGGAGACGGAGACTGCGGTCCCCGCGCCTACACGAAAGTCCTCAACGCCGTCGAAGCGGGGGACCCGGTCGTCACCGGCGAGACCGGGATCAGGGTCAGACCCCCGGACCGACCCCGGAGTCGGGAAGGCGCCTTCGGTTTCATGCAGGGTGGCGTCTCCTCCGAGCGCCCCTCGGAATCGACCATCCGACAGATCGGCGACGCCATCGCCGAGACCAAACGAGAGGGCGAGCAGGTCCTCGCTGTCTGTGGACCGGCGCTGATCCACTCGGGGGCTCGCGAGGACATGGCACGACTCGTTCGCGAGGGATTCGTCGACATGCTCTCGGTGGGTAACGGGTTCGCCGTCCACGACATCGAGCGGGACCGCTAGGGCACCTCGCTGGGCATGGACACCGAGAGTCTCGACCACCCGCGCAAGGGCCACAAACACCACATCTACACGATATCGGAGGTGATCCGGGCGGGCGGCATCGCCGAGGCCGTCGACGAAGGGCTCGTCGATTCGGGCGTGATGTACGAGTGTGTCGAACACGACGTCCCGTTCGTCGTGGCGGGGTCGATACGGGACGACGGGCCCCTGCCCGACACGATCACCGACGCCGTCGAAGCTCAGGACGCCATCCGCGAACAGGCCCACGAGGCCGACCTCGTGCTCATGCTCTCGACGCTGCTGCACTCCGTGGCAGTCGGCAACTGTCTCCCCTCGACGACGCGCACCGTCTGTGTCGACATCGACCCCGCGACGGTGACGCAACTGCTGGACCGGGGCAGCCAGCAGGCCGTCGGGATGGTCACCGATGTCGGTACCTTCGTGCCGATCCTGGCCGACCACCTGCTCGACGACCGCTGACCCACGCGAGCGCCCCGTCGACTCACCCCTCGTCGATCATCGACAGCGTCCGCGTGTACCGGCGGGCCGTTTCGCCGTTCTCGTCGCGCAAGACCACCTGGGGCTGTTTCGTGTCCGTGACCTAGTCCGGCTGGCTCGTGCGGACGTCGAAGTCGAAGGGCGGTTCCCGGTCGACGGTCACGCGGTCGCCGCGGCGAGGGGGGTGTCCGTCACCGAGGAGGTGTCGTCGCGGGATGCCATAGCGGATCCCCAGGTACATCAGCAGCAACACCACGATGGACATCGCGCCGGCGTGGAGGTACGGCTGGACCATCGCGACGGGTTCGAGTATCCACTCGCGGCCGAACACGAGCCCGAGGACGTAGTAGCCCAGTCGCATGAACGCCAGTGTCGTCTCCAGCGCGACGGTCGCGTGGAAGTGGTCAACGGTGGCCAGCGTGTTGTGCCAGGTCATGTTGAAAAACGCAGATAGCCGGCCCCGACCCCATAGAACCGACCAACGAGTGGGTCGACACGGATCGAACCCCGGGGGCAGACATCCCCCGGACGGTGCCGACACCAGAAGGATCCGGGAGCGGGTCAGCCGTCGCCGTGTTCGTCGACGACGACCACTTGCCCGCCTTCGACGGTCACGTTGATGAGCGTCTTCGCGTCGTAGCCGTCCTCGGCGAGTTTGTTCGGGCCGTCCTCTTTTTTGATCACGCAGACGATGTCACAGATATCGGCGCCGATCTCTTCGAGGGCGCCGGTGATCCCAGAGAGCGTGCCGCCGGTCGAGAGCACGTCGTCCAGGACGAGCACGCGGTCGCCCTCGTAGACGTCGTTGACGTACATCTCGCTCTCGGAGTAGCCGGTGACCTGAGAGAGCGCCACCTCGCCGTCGAGACCGTACGAGCGCTTGCGGACGACCACGAGCGGGATGTCGGTCATCAGCGAGACGGCCGTCGAGATGTGGATACCCATGGCCGCGGGCGTGACGATCTTGTCGACGTCTTCGAGTTCGGCCTTGCGGATGATCTTGATGACGATCTCCCGGAGCAGTTCCGGGCGCAACATCGGGACACCGTCGCTGATCGGGTGGACGAAGTAGTGATACCCCTCCTTCTCGACGATCGGTGCGTCGAGCAACGACTGCTTGAGGCGGTCCATACCGTGGGATCGACACCCGTCCTCAAAGTCCCTCTGGGTTCGGCTCGGACCGAATGTCGTGTCCTGGGGGCCGTCGTATCAGGCGGCAGCGAGCAGGTCCGCGACCCAGCCGGCGGCCGGGAGTGCGTACCGGCCGTACTGGAAGTACACCAGCCCCGAGAGCAGGATGAAGTCCGTTCCGAGCGCGGCGGCCAGCCCGCCCACGACCGCCGTCGCGCGGTCGAACCGGTCAGTGAACACGCTCGACGCCGCCAGCAGAGCGAAGGCGCCCGCCACGGCGAGGCCGACGAGTGCATGGACCTGGACGGCCTCACCGCGTCCGAGCGACTCCACTGCGACGGCGACGACGAACAGTTGGCTTCCGAGGAGGACCCCACCCGCCCAGGTCCAGAGCGCCGAGCGCCAATGCGCGCCGACTGCGCGCCGGAGCGAGGCCTGCCGAACTATCCCGTACACCGCTAACGGGTAGACTGGAAGCAGATAGCGGACGGTCAACTGGGCGTGAAGCGGCAATCTGGAGATATACATCAACACGAACGAGACGGCGACAGCGATCGCGAACGCGTCTACCGTCGCCGCGGGAGAGGGTCCGAACCCCTTCAACCAGAACCGAACTCGGGAGATTGCGCTCCGGGGCACTCTCCTAACGGACCGCCACAGCCTCACTCCTCCGGCCACACACGCCGCCACGACACCGGCGACGATGGGTGCAGCTTCCAGTACCGTCAGATAGATCGTCTGCGAGAAGTTCCTGTTGCTGACACCGTGGATGTCCCCGCCGCGGACGAACACTCGGTAGAGACGTCCTGGGTCCGAAGAGAGTGTATTCGTACCGGCGACAAACTCTCCGAAGAGGACGCTACTGCGGTCGAGTACCGCAATCACGGGTGTCGCAACTATCGGTGGCAAAACGTCGAGCAGTGACTGAACGAACCCCCCCGATCCCGCCGACCCAGTCGATCCCCCAGTTGCAGCGTCGCTGGTGGGATACTGGAACGCAGAGAGCACCCGTGGCGGCTGGAGCGGATTCCCCGAAATCAGCACGTTCGTCACGAAAAACGGGATCATCGAGACGAAGAAGACGGTGCCGACCACGGCCAGCGACCGGACACCGTTCGACCGGGCTGTGGGAACGTCGACGGCGATTAGCGCCAGAAAGATACCGAACGCTTCCCCGCCGTGGACCCACGTCGAGAGACCCACGATCGCGTACGCGAGGGCTCGAAAACCCAGTGGTGAAAGGAGGTCGTTCGGAGACGGCGACTGGCGACTCCGGTAGAGCGCGTAGCAGACGCCCAGAACCAGCGCGACGACGACGGCGTGGCGCTTCGGGAGTGACGCCCAGAACCCGACAGGTGTCGCTAACCCGAGTACCATCGCAGCGGCCACCCCGGTTCGTCGGTCGTACATGCGCGCGACCAGTCTGTAGAGTGTTACGACTGCGAGTGCCGTCGCGAGTATAGAACTCACTTGCAGTGCTGCGACGGGAAAGAGCCGGGGTGCCAGTGGTCGCGCGACTGCGACGTTGACAGCGAAAGCCACGAGCCCACAGACCGCACCGACGTTCGTGCCCAGGGACGGACGGCCGAGTACGCGACCGCTCTCGCGACCGAGCGCGACGAGCACGAGCGCCCAGACCATCGGCAATAGCAGACCGGGGTCGACCACCACGGCGAGCGCCTCCAGCGCCCACAGGAACGGGAGTGCGAAGACGATCTGGCCGTAGTTGCGACCGTAGTGTGCTCCCTCGTGAAGGACCATCCCTGGCGTCTCCAGATGGGGACCGAACACCGCCTCCTCGACGGCGAGCTGTCCGTCCGCGAGAGCGACGAGCGCGTTCGCGAGGGTGTAGTTGTCCGTGATGAAGATACCGACGCGCCAGTACAGTCCGACGAACGCGAGCGTGCCGAGGAAGACGACGAGCCCGAGTCGGTCGCCGACGAAGACACGCATGGCGACCGACCGCACGGCCGCAAAGTGGTTTCCGAGGGTTTCGTTCGCGGTGTCGCCCTCGGTCGACGCGCCACCGGCCACTGTGTCCCGCTCGCCGACGGCGTCGGTTTCAGTCACCCCGTCACCTCCAGGGTGATCGGTTCGTCGTGGAGGGTCTGTTTCGTGTCGTTGACGCGGAGTATCAGCGATAGGTTGGCCTCGTACGTCGACTGGTCAATCCGGTCGGGAGCGAACGTTTCCCTCGCCAGCGAGATATCGACCCACCCGGTGTCGTCGGGACTCAGGAAGTGTGTCGTCGCTCGCGAGTAGCTCATCGCCGGGATCGATAGCTTGTAGCTGACGAGGGGACGCCCCTCGATAGACGCGACGTGGATCCGTGCGTCGGGTACCTTCAGCACGTACGAATCCGAGGAGAGCGCGCGGTCGAACAGGGCAGTGTCGGGCGCTTCGACCGCGTCGATGGTCGCAGAGCCGTCGCCGATACCGTCCAGCGGTTCTCTCGTCAGGTCGACCACCCCGACGACCGGTCCGGAGAGAACCGGGACAGCGCAGATGACCGCCACCGCAGTCCAGACGAGGAGTCGCGACCGGTCCATCTACCGAACACTGTGGCCGAGGGGGATAAAATCGTTGTCACGCCCGGTGCGCCGCTGGCCGATGTAAAAAAACGAAGAAACCGCGTGGGGGGAAGTGTGACGCTTACGCGTCGGGGCCGCCGTCTTCCTGCAGGGTGGACGACGACTGGCCTTCCTGAGACTCGTAGACGACGTCCAGTTCGTAGTCGCTCTCAGCGTAGACGTACGTGAAGTCGCCTGAGACGACGGCGCTGTCGTCACCGCTCTCGGTGCCGTTCCAATTTCCGGCCGACGTCATGTCCGGGTGACTGCCGACCTGTGAGTCTACGTAGTTTTCGAGCTCCGTCGCGAGGCCAGAACTGCCACCGAATCCTTCTGTGTTCAGTGCAGTGCCGTTGAATCCGGATCCACGGACGTAGAGTTCGTTGTCGTTGATAGTGTCACCGCCGTCGTGTGAGATCGTGACTAACCCGTTTTCTTCGGCGGTCGTCGCGTCGGCTTCCTCAACCTGCTCGTACTCAAAGCTAAAACTCGCCTGCGGGTTGGTGTTGGTCGCGCTGTTCCCCAATCCGAGGACGAACGACGCGATGACCGCGGCCAGGATGACCGTGATCGCGACCATCAGGATGACCCCGATGACCGGCGAAACCGCGTCGTCGTCTTGCAGCAGTCCTTTGAGTTCCATGGTGTATCTGCACCCCGATCCGGGTGCTACTCGCATTCAATTAGCAACTATCATGTAAATACCCGGGTTGTTTTCGGCGTTCGACCCGGTTCAAGCGACGATTTCGACGCAACAATTTCGCGTTGCTCGGATGCTCTCGCGGCGTAAAACCGCTTAATCTGCGTGAAAACGCTTCTCGGAACGGCTCCGAACCGTTCAACTATTTATACATAGCGTGGCGGTTAAGCACGGTGAAAAAGCCCTCCCTGTTCTGGAGGGGCGACCCGGCGGTCAGTGACGACTCGCGAGAGTAAGCGAGTCAGTCAGGCGTCGGGGCCGCTGTCTTCCTGCAGCGTGGAAGAGGACTGTCCTTCCTGGGACTCGTAGACGACGTCCAGTTCGTAGTCGCTCGACGCGTAGACGTACGCGAAGTCGCCAGAGACGATGGCGCTGTCGTCGCCGCTCGTCGTACCGTTCCAGAGGTCAGCTTCGAAGTGGTCTGGTTCGTTACCAGTTTCGTCTTCAACCCACGTCGAAAGCGAGTCACCGTCGGGTGAGACCGTTGGGTCGGCCCCACTCGCGTTGAAGCCAGCGCCACGCATGTACAGTTCGTTGTTGGCGATGGTGTCACCGCCGTCGTGTGAAACCGTCACGAGTCCCCAGTTGTCTGAGCTCGCGTCCGTGTTCTCGTCGACCTGCTCGTACTCGAAGCTGAAACTTGCCTGCGGATTCGTGTTGGTCGCGCTGTTCCCCAATCCGAGGACGAACGACGCGATGACCGCGGCCAGGATGACCGTGATCGCGACCATCAGGATGACCCCGATGACCGGTGAAACCGCGTCGTCGTCCGCGTAGAGTTGCTTGAGTTCCATGGTTGCTGTATCTGCATCCCGATTCCCAGATGCGATACCGGCACGCACAGAGCGTCCGTGGCGCTATCATCGGGGGATGCTATCTCGAACGCTGTCGCAGGTCCTACTTAACCCAGCGCACCGTTCAGTTCGACCACCCCGTTCAACGCACTCTTGACCGCTACGCTCGATCTACCAGTCTTCTCGATAGAATCCACTCAGAATGGCGTATTTTGCGACTTCTGTGATTCACGGGGACCGGATTTTCGTCGGTGACTGCAGCCGCTCAACGGTGAGAAACAGGCAGATCTATCTCGATTATCGCGAGTGAAAACTGGTTTCCGGCCCCGAACCAGTCAACGGTCGAACTCGTCGACGGAGAATTCGTCCTCGCCGAGCGTCATGTCGGCGCCGCTGTAGGTGTGATAGACCGCCGAGGCGGTGAACGTGACGGCGATGACCGTCGACCACTCCAGTGGTTCGAGGAGCGTGAGTGGATAGAGCCCCGTCCAGAGTGCGGCGACGATAGCACAGCTTATCGCGCCGAGCGAGAGGTAATACTCCCGCCAGGGGAACTCGCTTTTCGGGACGATCTCCAGATAGACGGTCAGTTCCTCGGTGTGTGGGGTCCGCCTGATGAGGTTCTCCTCGGGGTCGTACTCGACGATGCCGGCCTCTTCCATCCGTTCGAGGTGGGTCTGCTGGAGTGTCGTGTACACTCGCTTTTTCTGGTCGTTGGACACCTCCTCGACGTCGATCTTGTACTCCCAGGCGGCGACCTGCGTGGCGAGATCCGACAGCGAGACCGGTTCGTCGAACCGTTCGAGATACTGAAGAACGTAGCGGCGCCGCTGATTTTGCAGCACGTCGAAGATCTCACCCTTCGACAGGCGCTGGTCGCGGGCGGGCCCAAAGCGGGAGGTTCGATTGCTCATCGTTGGCGAAACGGGGGTTCGGTAACCGTGATTGGTCACCCCCCGACCAATATACTTTCGGGGATGTCTGACGCTGCGGACACGCCGTGGCCCTGGGTGCGCCGGGGTAACACGGCGGAGAAGTCGCCAGTGACAGGTCGGCGGTGACCGGTCAGCGGGAGTCAGTTACCGGTTCAGGCGTCCGGGCCCTGCCAGTCGCCGAGCGTCGCCGAGTCGGTTCCCGACCCGGACTGCCAGACGACGTCTATCTCTGCCGCGGGACCGACGTTGACGTCGATCCGGTTGCCGGCCGAAACTTGACTCGTCGGACCAGCTGAGGCTCCCGGATAGGTGTCCCAGGTTTGGCTCATTGGCCCCGTGCCAATACCGGGGTCCCCACGGATGTACACCCGGTTGGCCTGCACCGAATCACCGCCGTCGTGGGATATCGTCAGGTCGGCGGCGGGACCGCCAGCCTCGCCGTCCCAGTCGAAACCGAAGGAGGCCTGGGGCGCCGTGTTCGACACCTGGTCGCCCAGACCGAGCACGAAAGTGGCGATGACCGCGGCCAGGATGACCGTGATCGCGACCATCAGGATGACCCCGATGACCGGTGATACTGCGTCGTCGTCCGTCAACAAGCGTTTGAGTTCCATGGTTGGTGGCACGCACGTTTCCCGGGCCGACCCCAGCTGGACGCTGATACACGGGAACACTCGTCCCGTCAGCCCCGGTCCGTGGTTACTTCGAAAGAATCGATTCCTACACTTAACGTTCACTACCGTATTATCAAAATCGCAAATTCAATCGCTACTTGTACGTAATCAGATTTGATTCTCTTCGATCACTCGAACGGCTCCTCGCCCAGTGTGTCGCTGGTCGGTTCGACAGAGTGTGTGACTCGGCGTGGGGTCACGGACCCCAAGTTGCGGCCCGACTACGAGAGGAGAGCACGGTGACGAGAGAAAGGGCCGAGGTCACACGAGCAAGAGCGCGAGCGCGCCGACGAGCACGAGTGTCACGAGGAGCACACTCGTCCCGATACCGGCGCGGAGATTGACGTCGTGGTCCGTCGAGCGGTTCGCGGCAGCGCCAGGGTCGGTGACGACGGCTGTCAGTCCGTCGACGAACGCGACGGCGACCCGGTCGATCGCTGCGTAGAGTTCGGTCACGACGACGACCAGTGCTCGCGTCCCGTAGAACGACGCCGGATTGGAGAGGTCGTCCACGTCCGGCAAGCGACCGGCCTTCGAGAGAGGCGTCTTGATGAGGGCGAACCCGACGAGCCCGGCCGCGGCCAGGGCCAGTCCCTCGACGAGGTGGTCGACAGTGTAGGTCTCGTAGGCGTGAGAGACCACGTCGTCGCTGGTCACGTCGAAGGGGAGCAACGCGAACAGCGCGCCGTCGAAGATCCCGTAGAAGACACACAGCGCCGCGACGACGACCATCGCGACGCTCTGGCCCCGGGTGGCATCGGGGACGCTCCCGTCGTACTCGCCGTGGAAGAAGGCGTAGTAGCCGAACTTGATGAACGAGAGGAACGTGCCAATGCCCCCGAGCAGGAGCAGCCACTCGAGGGTGTGGTACTCCCCGATCGCGAGCGGGCCCGCCGGGAAGTCGTAGTGGCTCCCCGAGATGACGATCCCCTTGCTGACGAAGCCGTTGAATCCCGGGAACCCCGCGATGGAGAGCGCGGCGACGGTGAACGCGCCCGCGGTCAGTGGCATCTCGCGGGCCAGCCCACCGATTTTCTTCAGACTCTCCTGGCCGGTGCGGTAGATGACCACGCCGGCGGTCATGAACAGCAACGCCTTGTAGAGGATGTGATTGAACACGTGGGCCATCGCCCCGGACTGAGCCAGCGTCGTCCCGATACCGACGCCGGCGACCATGTAGCCGACCTGGGACTGGATGTGATAGGACAGCAGTCGCCGCATATCGTTCTGGAACAGGGCGTAGGTCGCGCCGAAGACGGCCATACCACCGCCCATGTACGCGATGGCGACGTTCCCCTCGGGGAACGCCCGGTACATCCCGTAGACTCCCGTTTTCGTCGTGAACACACAGAGAAAGACGCTGGCCGCGACGTGGGGGCGGGGATAGGTGTCGGGCAGCCAGGTGTGCAGGCCGACGAACCCGACGTTGACGCCGATACCGACGGCCGCGAGTGCGGCCGGCAGTCCCGCAGTCATCCCGACCGTCTCGGGACCACCCGGGACCGACCCGAAGAGGAACGTGCCGGCGGTCGTGTAGTGCCAGACGACCGCGCCCAGCAGGAGCGTGCCGCCGATGCCGTGCAAGAGGGCGTATCGAAAGCCCGCGCGGACCGCCCGCCCGCCGTAGTGCCAGACCAGAAGCGTGCTCGTCACCGCCATCAGCTCCCAGAAGAAGACCAGTGTGAGCCAGTCGCCCGCGAAGACGGCGCCCAGGCTCGTTCCGACGTAACTCAGGGCGAAAGCCGTCTGGACCGCCGACGCCTCGGAGGCCCACGAGTACAGCACCGCCACCGCGCCGATGAACCCGAAGATGAGGCCCATCAGCCGCGAGAACCCGTCGACGTTGAACAACACCGTCTCGAAGCCGAACAGGTCGACCGGGACGTGAGCGCCGCTCGCGACCAGCCACACGTAGGGGACGACTGCGGCCGTCGCGAGGACGCCGAACGCGTGTCCGGCCCGGCGACCGAGGACGGGCAAGAGGACAGCCGCCAGCAGGACGGCCACGAACGGCGGGACGACGGGGTCGACCATCAGACGGCCACCCCCGTGACCGCCTCCACGACCAGCCTGACAACGCGCAGGAACACCGCCCCGTCGGGAACGATACCGAGGACGACCGACCCCGTCGCTGCCGCGAGGATCGGCCCGAGCATGAACCACGTCGACTCGGCGCCCGTCGGCGCACGACGCTCCCAGGGACCGTGGTGGCTGTGACCGTGCCCGTGGTCGTCGTGGTCGTCGTGACCAGTGCCATCGTCACCGACCGTGGCGTCCGTCGGGGCAGCGTCGTCTTCGTGACCACCATCCGCGGCCGCGGAGCCGTCGGCGGTCGCGGAACCGTCTGCGAACCGACCGCCTAGTGGCCCTTCGATCAGCGGTTTCTCGTCGGCACCGTCACGTGACTCGAAGAAGGCGGCGTAGACGACGGGCCAGAAGTACGCGATGTTGAGCACGCCCGAGACGAGCAGGGCGGCGGTGAACACGACGTCACCGGCAGTCACCGTCCCGACGAGGAGGAACAGTTTGCTCACGAAGCCGGCGACGAGCGGGATCCCAGCCATCCCGGCGGCTGCGACGGTGAACGCTCCCATCGTCAGGGGCATGCGCTTGCCGATACCGGCCATCTCGGAGATGTCGTCGGTGTGTGTCTCGACGTGTATCGCCCCCGCACAGAAAAACAGCGTGAGCTTCATGAACGCGTGTGCGGGGATGTGCAACAGTCCACCCAGCAGCGCGGTCGGGTGGAGTACCGCCAGCCCGAGGACGATATACGACAGCTGACTCACCGTCGAGTAGGCCAGGCGACGCTTGAGGTTGTCCTGCCTGAGCGCGATGACGCTGGCAGCGACGAGCGTGAAGGCTGCGACGGCCGCCAGCGCGGTCCCGACCCCCAGTTCGGCGACGAGGTCGGGCCCGAAGACGTCGAGGACGACCCGTGCGATGCCGAAGACGCCCGATTTGACGACGGCGACGGCGTGCAACAGGCCCGAAACCGGGGTCGGCGCGACCATCGCGTCCGGGAGCCAGGAGTGTAGCGGCATCAGTGCCGCCTTGACGCCGAAGCCAGCCGCCAGCAGTCCGAACGCCGCGCGTGCGAGCACCGGGTCGGCACCCGAGAGCCCATCGATACCACCGGCGGCGAACGCTGTCGTGCCACTCCCCGTCAGCCAAAACACCAAAACTGTGCCCGCGAGGACGGCCACGCCGCCGCCGAAAGTGTACGCCAGGTACTTCCGACCCGCGGCGCGGGCCTCGTCGGTCTCGTCGTGTGTGACCAGCGGGTACGTCGCCACGGTCAACAGTTCGTAGAAGACGAAGATGACGACGAGGTTCGCGGCGAACGCGATCCCTATCGCGGAGGCGAGACTTCCGGCGAAGGCCGCGAAGTAGCGTGTCTGGGCGTGTTCGTCGAGCCCGCGCATGTAGCCGACGCTGTAGAAACTCGTCACGAGCCACAGGAGACTCGCCAGCAGGGCGAACAGCACCCCGAGCGGGTCGGCTCGCAGCGCGAACCGGACACCCGGGACGAACGTCCCGAAGTCGGTCACGTAGACGTCACCGGCGAGGACGCCGGGGACCATGCTCGCGACGATACCCAGTTTCGTGACCGCCGCCAGGAACGTCCAGGACTCCCGGAGGTTGGGTCGCCCCCGTGAGGCGAGTATCGGGACGATCACGAGCGCCGAGGCGAGCACCGCTGCGAGTGGTCTGAGAGAGGCGATTTCCGTCATGAGAGGAGTCGTTCGACCGTCGGTTCGATGAGCTGTCCGTACTCGAAGGCGCCGAGACCCAGCAGGACCGCCAGGACCGCCGCCGTGACGACCGTCGCTCGCATCCCCAGGGACACCCCTTGCGGTTTCGCCCCGTCGGTCACGACGTCGACGGGGTCGCCGGCCTCCGCCTCGGCGTCGGCGGCCTCGACGGTGTCGGCGGTCCAGTCGGGCGGTTCACGGAAGTACATCCGCTCGACGAGTCGCGCGAAGTACGCGAGCGTCAGGAGCGTGCTCGCGAAGATGACGATCGCGAGCGGCCAGGACTGTGCCTCGACAGCACCCAGCGCGACGTACCACTTGCCGACGAACCCGACGGCCGGCGGAACGCCCACCATCGCCAGCGCGAGTACGGCGACGGCACGGGCAGTGCCGGGCAGTCGGTGGGCCAGCCCGTCGTACCCCGCGATCAGCCTGGTTCCGGTACTGGCCGCGACCAGGCCGACCGCCAGGAAGAGCCCGCCTTTCATCACCGCGTGGCCGACCAGGTGGATCGCTGCCCCGGTCAGTGCCGTCTCGGTCGTGACGGCGACAGCCCCGACCACCAGCCCGAACTGCGACACCGACGAGTACGCGAGCATCCGCTTGAGGTCGGTCTGTGCCACCGCCAGTGCGCTCCCGACGACGATGCTCACGACGGCGGCCGCCACCAGCAACTGCCGGGCCAGCGGGTTGGCCACCAGAAACTCCACCGTGAACACGGTGTAGACGATGCGGACGAGCGCGTAGGCCGCCACCGTCGAGACGAGCGCGGCCACCAGTCCGCTCACGGTGTCGGGCGCTCCGGCGTAGGCCGTCGGCTGCCAGGTGTGAAGCGGGAAGACGGCCACCTTGACGAACAGTCCGACGACGAGCAGTCCGAACGCCGTCTGGACGAGCGGCGACGTGTAGCCGACCGCCGCGAGTTCGGCCGACATATCGGCCATGTTGAGCGTCCCGGTGGCGACGAACGCGTAGCCGACACCGAGCAAGAACAGCGACGCGCCGACCGTCCCCACGATCAGATACTTCAGCCCGGCGACCGCCGACTCGCCCCGTTCACCACTGGCGACGAGGGCGTAGGCCGCGAGTCCCAGTATCTCGAGGAAGACGTACATGTTGAACACGTCCCCCGTGACGCTGACGCCGGTGAGCCCGGTGACCAACAGCAGGTACGTCGCGTAAAACGGGTTCGAGCGCGGGCCCGCGACCCGCGCGTACGCGAGAATGCCGAGCGAGACGACCGACACGAGGACGACCATCGTCGCCGAGAGCCCGTCGACGACGAGTTCGATCCCGTAGGGGGCGGTGAAACCGCCGACGACGTAGCTGACCGGACCGTCGGTAAACGCCCGCTCGGCCAGTATCGCGGCGCCCGGGAGCTGGACGGCGAGGGTTGCAACCGCGATGGCCCAGCCGGACTTCGAGCGGACCAGTCCCGCCAGAAACGCCAGGACCGACCCGACGATCGGGAGCGCCACCAGCAACGCGGGGAGTTCGTTCATCGCCACGCACCTCCGGAGCGGTCACTCATCGGCACGAACCTCCCGGACGACGTCGTCTTCGAGCGTCCCGTACTCGTTGTAGATACGAACCACGAGTCCGAGCGAGACGGCGGTGAGACTCACCCCGACGACGATGGCCGTCAGGATCAGGACGTGTGGGAGCGGGCTGACGTACGGGCCGGGTTCGCTCAGGAGTGGCGGGTTCGCCCCGTCGACGTACGCCGCCGCGATGAAAAAGAGGAACACGCCGACCTGGAACAGGTTCAGTCCGATCACCTTCTTGACATAGTTGTCGCTTCCTATCATCGTGTACGTGCCGACACCCAGCAGGAGGAAGGTCACGAGGTAGTACGCCCGTGAGGCGACCAGGTCGACGACTGCTACCGGCACTCCGGGGACGAGCGTACTCATTCGGGCTCACCTCCGGGCGCGCCGCCGGCGGAGATGGCGAAGAACATGCCGGTGACGATCCCCGCGACCACCGCGCCGATCGCCAGTTCGACGAGTTCGATCCCGTATTTGCTGGCGTGATTGATCCCGTAGGCTTCGTACTCCAGGAACCCACCACCGAGCAGGACCGACCCGGTGCCGATACCCACGAACACGAGCACGCCGAGGCCGACGACAACGACGGGGGGGTGGGGACCGAGCCACTCGCGAGTGGTCTCGATACCGAAGGCGAGACCGAGCAGGAGAACGACCGTACCGACGATGACTCCGCCCTGGAAGCCACCGCCGGGCGAGTTCGCGCCGTGGAACATCACGAACAGGCCGAAGGTGAACACGAACGGCGTCACCACCCGGACAGTCGTCATGATTATCGGGCTCTCGACGTAGGGTGCCGGTTGCTGGTCCGCTGTCTCGAAAGCGTCTCCCGACGCGGAGCCGTCGTCCGGACTGCTCATCCGAACACCTCCCGGCCGAACACGGTGAGAAGAGACACGCCCGCCGCGTAGACGACGACGGCCTCCCCCATCGTATCGAACCCGCGGTAGGCGGCCAGTACCGCCGTCACCGCGTTCTCGACCTCGGTATCCTCGTAGGAGTTCTCGAGGTAGTAGGTGGTCACGTCGCCGCCAGTCACGGGCTCGTCGGCGGCCCCGACCGCCGGGAGGGCACCCAGTGTCGTCGCGAGGACGGCGACCAGGGCGACGGCGGTCACGAGCGCCCAGGGATCGACCGACTCGAACAGCGCCTCGTCGGCTGGCCGGACGGTCTTGGCGATCGTGAGCAGGAAGAGTACCGTCATGACGCCAGCGCCGACGGCAGCCTCGGTGAGGCCGACGTCGGGTGCGCGCAGGAGAACCCAGACCGCGGCGATACCGAGGCTGAACGCGCCGAAGGCGATGATCGACGCGAGGACATCCCGGAGCGCGGCGGCCGCGACCGCGCAGGCGACGACGAACACCAGCAACGCGATTTCGACCGGTGTCATTCGTCTCCCTCCTTCGTCCAGGGTCGGATCCCCTGGTCGTCGGCCGCCCGGGCGATAGCGTGGGCCGCGGTCGGGTTCGTCAGGAACATGAACGCGACGAGCAGCGCCGCCTTGACCGTCGTGAGCCACGAGTCGAATACGAGCGTGACGGCGGCCAGCGCGAGCACGGTCCCCAGGGTCTCGCTCTTCGAAGCGGCGTGCGTTCGGGTGTAGATGTCGGGCAGTCGGACCAGTCCGACCGCGGCGACGACGGCGAAAAACACGCCCCCGACCGCAAGGACCAGCACCGCGAGTTCGAGCGGCGTCACAGGACACCACCCCGTTCGACCGTGAACTTGGAGATGGCGACGCTCAACAGGAAGTTCAACAGCGCGTATACCAGCGCGATGTCGAGCGCCACGGCCTCGCCGAGCGCCGCCGCGAGCAACGCGATGACGACGACCGTGTTCGAGCCGACCACGTTGACCGCGACGACGCGGTCGGGCATCGTCGGTCCGCGAACGGCCCGGTAGAGAGCGACGAGCGAGACAGCCACGAACGCCGCGGCGGCGCCGAGCAACACCTGGGTCACGAAACTCACGACTCCTCACCCCGGTCGCCGGTGCCGTCGTCGCCGCGCTCGCGTGGGCTCGGCGCCCGCGCCGCCGCCCGCCCGTAGAAGACGAACCGGACAGCCCGTTCGAGCCCGCCGTCGAGTAGCGACTCCTTCGACCCGCTCGTCAGCGAGTGGATCGTGAAGTGTCTGCGCGTCACGTCGACGGTCAGCGTCCCTGGCGTGAGCGTGATGCTGTTGGCCAGGGTCGCGACCGAGATGGGCGTCCAGACGGCCGCGTCGAACTCGACCATCTCGGGGTCGATGGGCAGACGCGGATGGAGGACGATGTACGCGATCTCGAAATTCGACTTGATGATCTCGAAGAGGAGGTACGGAACGTACAGACACAGTCGCAGACTCTGTCGGAGCGCCCTGCCGGGACTGATCGGGCCGGTCAGCGACACGCGCCACAGCGAGACGGCGACGATAGCGGCGCTGACCGCACCCGTCGCGAGTTCGAACGTGTCGGTGACCGTCCCGGCGAGGAGGAGATAGAACGCATACGAGAGGCCGAACACCGCCAGGAACTGGCCCGCCGTGGCGCGACCGACCAGCCTCGTACTGCGGCGTTCGCGAGTGACCGGGGCCTCTTCGACCGCCAGTCCGTTCCGGCGTACTGCTGCGGTCAGCGTCGGGAGTAGTGGCGTCGTCCCGATCGGGTTGTATCCCGGGTCGAACACCGCCGCGTCGAGGTCGTGTTCCCGGGCGTGCCGGACCAGTACCTCCGCGTAGTCGCGCGGGCTGAACAGGTACTCGTTCTCGCCGACGAGGTGTGTCTCGACGGTCACCGCGTCGGCGTCGTCGCCGAGGTCCTCGTCGGCCCAGACTTCGACACGCTCCAGTAACTCGCGGGACGCTCTGAGCTCGCCCGTGTCGTTGCCCGCCGTGGTTCGCTGTGAGATCGGGTAGACGAAGTGAACCGTCCGTTCGGACGGCACGGTTTGGGTCTGAGCGGCCGATTCGCCGTCTGTTTCGGCTCCGGCGTCGCCCTCGAGTGCGGTCCGAACCGCGTAGGCGACCGTGTTCCGGAGCGTCGCCGAGTCCGAGACCGGCACGAGGAGCCGTGCCCCGCTCATCGACGCCCACCCCGCGGCGGCCGCGACCCCGACCAGGTTCCGATCTGTGAGGACACTGTCTTCACCCGAACATCCGGTCACCGCCAGTAAAACGTTGTCTTTCGTCCCACGCGTCGGCTCCGGTCCCCGACCCTGCAGACGGTCTCTACCGTTCGGTCGCAAGACACTTACCGAGCGGTAATCAGCACACAGGTATGAGGTCGGTCCGGTGGTTGCTGGACGCGCGGGAGCGCAGACCACTGTTCGCGAACGTCGTGGGACTCACACTGGGAGTGTTGCTGGTCTACCCGTTCGTCGACTACTGGTTGCGCTCGGCCGGGATCGCCTCGGAGTTCGTCTTCCGAGACTTCGGCGCCTACGACGCTGCGGTCGGTCGCTGGCTCGACGGCGAAGCGATATACCAGCGGACCGAGGACGGTGGGTTCCACGGTTCGTATCTCTACCCGCCGGTCGTGCTCTTTCTGTTCTGGCCGGTCGCCGCCCACCTCCCGTTCCGGACGGCCGCGATAGTCTGGGTACTCGCCTCCGTGGCGCTGCTGTGGGTCGGGCTACAGGCCCTCGTCAGCGCGCTGGGCTACGACCTCCGGTGGTACGAGCGCGCGGGACTGCTGTGGCTCATGGCCGGCTTCCATCCGCTCGTACTCGGTGTCAAACTCGGCCAGACCGCCGCCTTCCAGACGGGGCTGCTCTGTCTCGCCGGTGCCGCGATGCTGACCGACCGAACGTCGGGCTGGCGCGGACGCGCGAGCGGCGTCCTCACCGGACTGGTCGGTGTCGTCAAACCCGCCTACGCGCCGGTCGGCGCGCACCTGCTGCGGAGTCCACGACGGCTGGGTGCCGCCATAGTGACGGGGATCGTCGCGCTCTGGGTGTCGATCCGCACGTTCGGTTTCGAGACACACCTGACCTACGTCGACGTCCTCACGTGGGGCATCGAGAAAGGGTCGAGTGCGCGCCCGCCGGGGCTGTGGCTGCCGCCGTATTACAAGCCGCTGTCGTGGGTGCCCGGCGCACTCGCGGTCAGGATCGCCGCCTGTCTGGGGATCGTCGCGCTCGCGATACTCGCCGCACCACGCGCTCGCAAACACGTCTTCGCGCTCGGCGTCGCCGCGTTCCCGCTCCTGACGCCGACGACCTACACCTACTACCTGACCGCACTTTTGCCCGCCTTCCTGATATTGCTCGCTGGCGAACTCGAACGGGACGGCTACCCGTCGGTCCCGATCGCGGCGCTGCTCTGTGTGGCGCTACACGCCTACGGACTCAAGTTCATCGTCGACGTTCTTCCGGAGGTCGTCTACGGCTTCGACGCCCTCCAGCCGGTCTTTCCCGCACTCCAGCCGGGGCTCTGGGGAAATCTCGCGTTCGTCGTACTCGCCGCTGTCCGCGTCGCCGAACACGTCGACGGCCTCGGTGCCGTCGTCCCCCAGCGTGACACGGCCGAGAACTGACGTGACTTCGCTATCTCCCTGTTTCGTCGGACGTACCGGTCACTCGAAGTCGGTCCGACACTCGACGCGCCACTCACAGTCCGAGCGCTCCACGAGGCGGTCGTAGAAACGGCGCAATCCCTCAGATTCCGTCTCGGGGAGGACGTGCAGGCGGACGGTCCCCCCGCGAATGGCGACCCGGAAGACGTCGGTCGTCTCCTCGTCACGTACCAGGTACAACGCCATCGGGAGCTCCATGAAGTCACCCGACCGGTAGGGGCCCGCGTCGAGAACGGCCGTCACGAGTTCGTCCAGAACGGGGTCCGACCGCTCGGCGTGGGGTGTGAGGACGAAGAACGTCTCCCCTTCGTATTCCAGCCCGCGGCCTCGCGGATAGGTCCGCTTCGGGTGGCCGGGGATGGCGAAGGAGGGGTCACGCGCCGTCATGCGGTCGTCTCGTTGCTTCGTAGGGCACGATCCCTTTTAAGTTCTCGTGGGGGCCCTGTTGGCTCTCGTCGGCGGTCACTGCCGAGTTTACCCCCGGTATCGGATCTTCCCGGTCCGCACCAGCCAGGGTGGCGCCGAATGAACCTGTGCGTCGGGGTCCGAGTCGAGGTCGGACGGGGTCGTCCATTCGTCGGTCGTGAGCCACTGCTGACAGTATCGCTGGACCAGTGGGAGCGCCGGCAGGTCCTGGTTGGCGACCCACGTGAGGTCCCGGACGATCTCCTCGATAGTGGACTGGTCACTCGTTCGGCCGAGTTCGTCGAGGCGGTCGCCGGGGTGGATCGGCATCGCCACCAGTCCTGGTCTCCTCCGGTCTCGGCGGATTCCGTGGCCCAGGCTGGTCGCCCCCCGTATTGTCAGGTCCCGTCATGTCGCGATGGTCGCCGGTTGACCCACCGGACGTAAAAACAATGTCGGAACGCTGTCACAACCGGTTGGGTCGGCCGTCACGACAGTACGAGTGGCGGGAATCGTGCGGTTGCCACCGGGAGTCAGTCGTCGGTCGTCGGCTCGGGCTCGGGGTCGATGTCGGCGTCGACGGCGGGGCCGGGGCCCGGACCGTCGGTGAGCGAGACGTCGCGCCAGGTGCCGAGCTTGAACCAGCTAAAGGCGATGACGGCGCCGGCGATGTTCGAGACGGCGAAGGCGAGCCAGATGCCCTGATACCCCATCTCGATGGAACCGAACCAGGCGACAGGCAGGCGAACGAGTCCGAGCATCGAGATGGAGATCGCGGCGGCGGTCAGCGTCTTGCCGGCGCCACGGAATCCGCCCTTGTAGGAGTGGAAGATGCCGGTGAAGCCGAACGTCGGTGCGACGTAGAGCAGGAACTGGCGGCCGATCTCGATGACCTGCTCGTCGTTCGAGAAGATCGCGACGATGTTGCCGGCGCCGAGCCAGGTGAGGACGCCGACGGTGGCGAGGACGCCGAACAGCGCTTTCGCGGCGAAGTTGGTGGCGCGGCCCGCACGGTCTTGCTCACGGGCACCGATGTTCTGGCCGGCCATCGTCTCGACGCCCCGACCGACCGCAATAGCGGGGAGGAAGATGACCGAGAACATGCGGATCCCGACGGTGTAGGCGGCGATGACAGTCTCGCCGAACGGCGCCACGATGGTCAACATCAGGACGACCGCGATGGAATTACCCGTGTTCTCGATCGACGCGGGGACGCCGACACGGAGGATCTTCCGCAGGTAGCCCGGGTCGGGCCACATATCGGAGAGGTGGATCTGCACCCCGCGATTGCCCCGGAACAGGATGGCCATCCCGATGACCGTCGCGATCGCCCGCGAGAAGATAGTGGCGTAGGCGGCCCCGTTGATCCCCATCTCGGGGAACGGTCCCCACCCGAAGATGAGAAACGGGTCCAGCGCCATGTTGATCACGACCGTCACGAACATCACGAGCATCGGCGTGATCGTGTCGCCGTAGCCCCGCATCAGCGACATGAACACGAAGAAGGCGAACATGAAGATCATCCCCAGCGAGATGATCTGCAGGTAGCCGGTCGCCCCCTCGATGACGTTCGCGGGCCCGCCGATCAGATTCAGGAGGTCGCCGACGGCGACGTAGCCGAACGCGCCCAGGACGATAGACGCGACGATGGCGAACGTGACCGTCTGGGAGGCGGCGAACTCCGCCTGTTCCTCGTCGTCGGCGCCGACGTTCTGTGCGACGAGGATACTCCCTGCGATGGAGATGCCAAGTCCCAGCGAGATGAGAAAGAAGACGAGCGGGAACGCCATCCCGATCGACGCCAGCGCTTCCTCGCTGTACTGGCCCAGCCAGATAGTGTCGACCAGGTTGTAGGCGGTCTGGAGGAGGTTCGTGATGACGATCGGCAAGGAGAGATAGAACAGGGGCTTGGCGATGCCACCGTCGGTCAGGTCGAACTCCTCGCGACCCTTGAAGACCATGTTGACCCGCCGGCGGATGCCGCCGGCTACGCGGGAGAGCGGGCCGTCGGATCCCTCGCTCACGCGTCGGAACCTCCGTCTGATACCGCCTCGTCGGTGGTCGACTCCTCGTCGGTGGCCGACTGTCGGTTCTCACTCGACTCCTCGTCGTCGGTCGGTTCGTCGTCAGGCCTGTCGACAGTGACGTCGGCGTCGGGGGCGACGAGGTGGTCGCGGACGTACGCGACGAACGTCCGGCGGGTGCCACCGCCGGTCTCACCGATGGTCGTCCGGCGGGTGTTGACGCCGTCGATCAGCGTCGCGACGAACGCCGCCGTGTCCGCGGGGTCGACGTCCGCGCGGATCGTCCCCTCCTCGACACCGTCTTCGACGATGCCTTCGACGCGGTCGTTGACGAACGCGTCGAACCCGGCCAGTCGATCGCGGTAGTCCGCCGAGTAGGGCGACTGTGCGCGGATCTCCAGCAGTGCGGTCTGGAACTGTTCGGCTTCCTCGGCATCCGCCCGACAGAGGATGTCGTCGACGAAGTTCACCAGTCGCTCGACGGCGTTCTCCCCGTCGGTCGTCCCGTACTTCTCCGTGAACGCCTCGTAGAGGTGGTCGAGGAAGGCGAGCAACAGCGCCTCCTTCGTGTCGTAGTGATAGTGCAACGCGGCGGTGCTCTTGTTCGATTCGTCCGCGATATCCTGCATCGTCAGCGACGCGTAGCCGTGCTCACAGAGCGCACGGTAGGTCGCCTCCATTATCTCCTCGCTAGTGTCCGCAGAAGCCGCGTCCGTCGTTTCGCCACTCATCGACTGTACTAATTGACTGGTCAGTCAAAAGGGTTGCGAACGAACTGACTGGCCTGTTAGCCACCGTGTCACACACCCACCGCAGAGGGCATTCAGTCGTTCCAGAACGACCTGTCCGGTACCCAGAGAGTGGCCGACGGGGTCGACCTGATGGAGTTATCCGGCTGGTGACCCAAGGCGTGCGTATGTGTGGTCGGTACACGCTGTTCACGCCGCCCGAGCGGATCGAGACACGTTTCGACGCGACCTTCGAGGAGTCGTTCGATCCCACGTACAACGCCGCACCGGGCCAGTCCTTGCCCGTCGTGACGAACGACGAGCCCGAGACGATCCAGCGTTTCGAGTGGGGGCTGGTTCCGTCCTGGGCCGAGGACCGCTCCGATTTCGAGTTCATCAACGCACGCGCCGAGACAGTCCGCGAGAAGAAGAGTTTCGCCGACGCCTACGAGGCGCGCCGGTGTCTCGTCCCCGCGGACGGCTTCTACGAGTGGGTCGCACACGACGGGGGCAAACAGCCCTACCGCGTCGGCGTCGGCGACGACGAGTGTTTCGCGATGGCGGGGCTCTGGGAGCGCTGGACACCGCCACAGACCCAGACTGGTCTCGGCGACTTCGGCGGCGGGGCCACCCCGTCGAACGACCCCGACCCCGTCGAGACGTTCACCGTCCTGACGACCGAACCCAACGACCTCGTCGCCGACCTGCACCACCGGATGGCCGTCGTCCTCGACCCCGACGAGGAGGAGACGTGGCTCGGCGGTGACGCCGACGCGGCGGCCGACCTGCTCGACCCCTACCCCGCCGACCGGATGTACGCCCATCCGGTTTCGACCGCGGTGAACAGTCCGGGGAACGATTCCCCGGCGCTCGTCGAAGAAGTCGAGGCCGGCGGCTGACTCTCCCCTGATCGGATCACAGAATCGTTCACTTCGCCGAGTACGTTTCTCCTGGGTTTCAACCGACACCGATTTGGAAGAAAGTCGATCCGGAGACCGCACCGCAGTCGTACTGATGCGTTGAAAGCCCTCGGGCCGCTTACGGTCGCTGTGCGGGATATCCTCGCTCGGACACCCGCACCGAACAGCACTCGCTCGAATAGGGCCCGCGCAGGCGACTTCGCTCACTCCGTTCGCCGCCACCAGCCCTCACCCTTTCAGTCCGCCAGGGAGATGTCTGTGGGGTCGGCTATCGAACCTTCCACGTCGAGACAGCCCTGTACTTCTGCGGTTGGTCACCAGTCAGTCAACCCCCTCACCATCGCAGCAGCTACTGTTTCGGCTTTCAGTCGTTCCAGTCCTTCAGATTCCGCGATCTGTGTAGCCATTTCGTAGACGAAAGTC
>Ga0207771_100091_pt1 | contig 64020 bp, 62 predicted proteins | sample A23M2SouthBayCA_2_FD_187731 | JGI IMG/M metagenome (GOLD analysis project Ga0207771, IMG submission 187731) | Aerobic enrichment media microbial communities from Eden Landing Ponds, California, USA - A23 M2 (2) (SPAdes) | ecosystem: Environmental > Aquatic > Marine > Unclassified | place... | reverse complement strand
TGCGGACTCGGGCCGCCGCGGAGCGGGCGGTCGGCGACGTCGAGCCGCCGGCGCTCCGGAGCGCGCTGACCGACCGCTTCGACGACGCGGAGATGACGCCCGGAGCGCTCACGCTCGTATCGGCTCGCGCACTCGACCCCGATGTCGACCTGTCCGGCATCGAGGACCACGCCGCCGGCGTCCAGCTCATTTACGAGGGACTGCGACTCACCCGCGAGCTCTCTCAGGCGGAGCCGTGGGCGAGCGTCGACCTCGACGCCGTCGGCGACATCGACGCCGACCTCGATGTGCTCGCAGCGGACGTATCCGTCTCGCGGGGCTTCTATCTCCTCGCGAGGACCGCCGCCGCGGAGAAGGCCGTCGAGACGGTCAGGGCGTTCGGCCGCGACCAGACGCTCCGGCGCGACGCGGACGCCGACGGCGCGGCAGCGCTGGACCGCAACCTGGAGGCTGACGTGTTCGAGCTCGCGGTCGTCGCCGGCACGGCCGCCGTCGGCGCGTCGGCGCCCGCGGACCTGCTGTCGTACGCCGCCGAGCTCGCCGCCGGTGACGACGACCGCATGCCCGCGGTCGGCGCGCTTCCCGAGTCGACGGGGGACCGAATCGCAGCCCTCGCCGACGAGGACCGCGTGGCGTCGTCGGCCGATTCCTGATCCGACTCGGATGACCTGTCGCGTCGTCGGGCTCGACCCGGTCGACGTCCCGTGATACTGCGTGTCCCTCGCGACGTCTGATCGTAACGCCTAAAGACGACTCCCGGCTATCCGTAATCGCGCCTGGGTAGCTTAGCGGTAAAGCGCGTCCTTGGTAAGGACGAGAGCGCGGGTTCAAATCCCGCCCTAGGCTTCTCACGTTCTCACGCCGTCAGCGACGCGGCCGTGTCGTCTCCACGTCGTCGACGACGACGCCGTCACTCCTCCGGCACGACCCGCGGGACACGTACCGTCACTACGGTGCCGCCGCCCTCGCGGTCGTCGATCGTCAAGTCGCCGTCGGCCATCTCGGTTCCCCAGGCGATGAGCCACAGGCCGAGGCCGCTGCCGTGTTCCAGCGGCGTCTCGTTTCCCCGTTCGAGGGCGGCCCGTTCGTGATCGCTGATGCCCGGGCCGTTGTCGGCGACCCTGATCTCGACCGCCTCGTCGACGCAGGTCGCTCGCACGCCCACCAACGGATCGGCCGCATCGTTGTGTTCGACGGCGTTCTCGACGACGTTCTTCAGAACTGAGCTGAGTACCGGAGAGACCGCGATCTCCGCGCCGTCCGCGCAGTCGTCGTTCCGAACGAACTCGAAGTCGACCGCGACGGACGGATGTTCCTCGCGGACCGCCTCGATGCACTCCTGTAGCACTGCCCGCAGCGCCAGCGACCGTCCGGATTGACGGCCTCGCTCGAAGATATCGATGACGTCGCGGGCCTTGTCGCTGATCGCCTCGATCCGCATCGCACCCTCCTTCACCGCCTCGACGTGCCCGTTCTCGGCGTCCATGAGGTCCGCGTTCCCGTAGATGAGGTTCGTCTCCGTGCGGATGTTGTGTCGAAGCACGCGGTTGAGCACCTCGAGGCGCTGCTGGCGCTGGAGGTGGTCGCTCACGTCGTGAAAGGAGATGACGCCGCCCAGCGAGCGGCCGTGGAAGTCCGCGACCGCGGTCACCGTCGCGTCGTACTGGCGGCTCTGGAGCCCCTCGCCGAGCGTGAGGTGGCGGGAGGCGCGCCCCTCCTCCGGCAGGTGCTCGTACCGGGGTATCACCTCGGCTGCCGGGTTCCCCAGCGCGTCCCCTGGGCTGACGTCGAGAATCTCCGCAGCCTGCTCGTTCATGTCGACGACGTAGTCGTGTCGGTCGACGACGACGGCGCCCTCGCGCATGCGCTCGAACACCAGTCGTCGCGCGCGGTGGTTCGCCGACGGGCTCGTCCCGAGCAGGCGAAACCGGGTGATAGCGCCGAGGTACGCGACGCCCGACACCGCGAAGAACACCGGCGTCGGGTCGAGGCTCGGAACCGGCACCGCGCCGGCTAGAAACAGCACGTTGCTCGCCCACGGCGCCAGCGTCCCGACGAGCAGTCCGAGGCTCTGGCCGCGGAACGGGAGCGAGTCGCTGCGGACCAGCCCCAGCAGGGGGATCGACCCGAGCAGCCCGAGCAGGTAGGTGTAGGCGGTGATGACCCAGTACCAGGGGCCGCCGGTCCGGTGGAGCACGGTTCGGCCGGCCTCGGTGACGAGCCCGGTGTCGAGATACAGCAGGTCGTGGTACGGGTCGGTCGCAGTGAGTGCGACCGTAATGGCCGGGACGACCGACAACAGCGCCACGTACCGCGGGCGGACGTAGTGATCGCGTCCCGTGTACTCCAGCGCGAACAGGAGCCACGCGACCGGGATCACCACGACGCCCAGCCACTGGATATCGGAGTAGAAGACCTTCCCCGCGAGGGTCACAGCGCGATGTTCGAGGACGAAGAACACCGACCACCACACCTGCCCGGCCAGCATGACCGTCAACGGGACCGCACCGGGTTCCTGTCGCTCGCGCCACGCGAGGAGCGCAGCGGTCGTCCCTACGACGACGGTAAGCAACATCACCGCCGTCAGCGTTCCGGGCGGGAGCACGTATCCTCCTGCTGTGGGGAGCACCGTAATAAATTTCGTCGTCGCGCGGTCCGCGACGATCCGAGAGATCAGGTGACAGCCCGCTTACAGCAGTAGCAGCGGACCGACCAGCGCGGTCGCGACGACGAGGTACTCGCACTCCGATGCCAGCGCGAGCGCGTCGTTGTCCACCCGGCCGAGCAGCCCCGTGACGACCAGCGAGTACGCGAGTCCGACGCCGAGCGCGACCGCGAGCCAGGTCTGCAGCACGCCGGCGGAGGCCGCCGCGGCGACGAGACCGAGGGTGAGCAAGTCGACGCCGTACAGCGCCCGCCGCGTCGCCGGGACGCCGAACGCGACCGGCAGCGTCGCCACGCCGATCGCGCGGTCGGCCTCGACGTCGCCGACGTTCGGGATCTCGGTGTCGACGAACGACCGAAGCAGGAAGTACGCGAACACGACCGCCGTCGCCGGGGTGACCGCCGCGTCGGTGAACGCGACCGGGAGCGCGGTCAGCGTCGTCGCCCACGCGAGCGCGACGACGAGGGAGTTGACGAGGAGCACCTGCTTCAGCCGGCGGAAATGCGGGGCGACGCTCGGAACCCAGTCGGCGGCGTACGCCACCCAGAACACGCCGGGGAGCAGCGTCACGGCCAGCGCGACGGGACCGCCGAGCACGGAGATCGCGACCGCGAGGCCGTACGCCACCGACGCCAACACGTACAGGGTGTCGCGATGCCGCCGAACGAACGCCGACCGATCGGGGTCGGAAACGGCGTCCGTGTCGACGTCGGCGACCCGGTCGTTCGTATACACCGCGAACGTCACCAGTCCGACGACCACGGGCGCCGGATTCGGCGGCAGCGACAGCAACACCATGGCGATCGCCACCTCGGCCATCGCGATCGCCGCCAGATACGCGGAACTGTACACGAGCGCGTTCCCGGCGCGCTCCCCGTACGCGGTTAGCAGTTCGACGATCCGACCCGTCCGCCCGGTCGCGCCGTGGACGTCCGACGCGTAGTTGGATTCGCGGGGCATGTGTGTTCGGTGGATCGGCCGACGGCGACTCGTCGGCGTACCCTGCCGGTACCACCCCGACATTCCTATAAAAATTCTGTCTTATATGACACTGAATTGAGTGAACGGCGTCGGTAAACATCATGCTCGATAGCTGCGGTTGTTAAGGCACAGCCCGTCGCGCGCAGACGCGCGGCCGCCTTCGGAGATCTGTGGGTCGAAGGGGCGTTATTCGCTGAATCCGGTCCCCGTCGCGGCGTCGGGAACTTCGTTCTTCTCCACGTCGAGCCCGAGTTCCTCGATGGCCGCCTCCATGTGTTCGTCGTCGACGTAGTCGTCGGCGGCGGCGACGCGCTTCGACTGCGCGAGCGCCATTATCTCGCCACGACGGTCGTCGGGCAGTTCGTACTTGTCGACGACGAGTTCGATGGTGAGGCCGTTGTGGTCGCGGGTGTACAGCGAGTGGAACGCGCCGCGATCGAACTCGCTGTAGCGGTGGCCGTGCTCCGAGAGCGCCTCCTTGATCTCGGGCAGTTCCTCGGCTTCGATCGAGAACGCGAGGTGATGGACCGCACCGACGCCGGGGCGCTGGCCGGGGGCGTTCTCGCGATCCTCCTCGACGAAGAACGTGATGATGCGGCCGTCGCCGCTGTCGAAGAACAGGTGGGTCACCTGCGGCGCGTCGAGGTTCGGCTGGCGCATCACCAGCGGCATCCCGAGCACGTCGCGGTAGAACTTCACCGTCTCCTCCTCGTTGCTCCCGATGAGCGTGATGTGGTCGGTTCCCGTCGTCCGCAACACGCTGTCGTCGGGGCGCTCGGCCGTCACGGGGATGTCTGACTGGTCGGCCGGTACCTCGGTCTCGCCGTCTTCGGTTGCCATACACCGTCTACGGTCGCCGGCCACTTAGCCGATCGCTGACATCGATGTCACCGGCTCGTCCGGCCGTCGTCGCTCTCGATGCTGTCTCTCCCTTCGACGCCGATCCGTCCCCGGCTCACGCCCGACTCCGGTTCCGTCACGTCGTTCGTTCGGTCGTCGCCCGTGTCGCCGGCGTCGCCGGTGTTCTCGGTGCCGGACGGCTCGAAAAGCGCCACCTTGGTCTCCTCGTGCGCGACGGGACGGTGCTCGACGCCCGCGGGGACGACGAGCAGTTCGCCGACTGACAGGGTCTCGGTCGGGTCGTCGCGGAACTCGATGTCCAGCGGGCCGCCCTCGATCACCCAGAACAGCTCATCGGCGTTCGGGTGGCTGTGCCAGACGAACTCGCCGTCGAGGCGGGCGAGCTTCAGCGCCTGTCCGTTCAACTCGGCGGCGAGCCGCGGCGACCACGGCTCCTCGATCGAGTCGAAGCCGTCCGCGAGAGACACCTTCTCCATGTCGGGTCCTCGATGCCGCCCGAACAAAAGCCGTCGGCCTACCGCAGGTCCTCGATGAACGTCTCCGGAACGGCAGCGAGCACGGGGGCGGGCGCGATCGCGACGAGGCGTTCGCCGGCGTCGACGAGCGCCCGGCGCACGAGTGCGTATCCTGCCGAGACAACCACGAGCGCGGCCACCGCCAGCTGGGGCGCCCCGTCGAGCATCGCCAGCGCCGGGAGCGCGAGCGCGACCCCCAGCAGGAAGTCCTCCGGAGCGCCGTCGTACCGGATCCATCGACGCGGAGGGTGCCACCTCCCGCGGAGGTGCTCGTACACCGCCCGGTCGCCCGTGGCCTCCCACGGGCGGAGCGTGAGATCCCCGCCGAAGGCGTCCGAGACGGCGTGGACCGCGGCCGCGACGAGAAACGCCGCGAGCGCCAGCGTCGCCGGCGACGGGGCGACCGCGGCGGCGACGACGGCGAGCACGGCCGCGATACTACCGTACCCCGGGAAGTGCAGATCCTTCCGGTGGTCGCCCGCCAAATCGAGGTCGGGCGCGAGCCCGCCCAGCGCTCCCGCGAGGACGACCGGTCCGGCCTCCGGTACGAGCGCCAGCGTCCCGAGCCCGACGACCACGCCCGCGAGGACGTGGGTCGTCGCCATCATAGCCACACGCAGGCGGCGGAGCCTCAAAAGCGAGACGTGTCCCGTGCTACCGAGGCGCCACCGACGCCGGCACCGATATCGGCGACAGCGCTATGTGGCATGACGTAGCATACCACGACATGGATCTCGTCATCGTGGGGTACGGTCGAGTCGGCGCCCGCACCGCGCGGGTGCTCGACGAGGAAGGGCACGACGTGACTGTCGTCGACAACGATCACACGAAAGTCGAACGCGCGCGCGCTCGCGGACTCCGGGTCATCGAGGGGAACGGCTCGAATCCGGCGGTGCTCACTGAAGCGGGGGTCGCCGACGCCGACGGGCTCGGCGCGATCACCGGCGATCCGAAGCTGAACTTCGAGATCTGCATGGAGGCGAGGGAGCTGGGCGACTGTCGCACCGTGATGCGCGTCTCCGAGGACTTCCACGAGGAGATCTACGACGAGTTCGAGCGCGCAGTCGACGAGATCATCTACCCGGAGCGCCTCGGCGCCGCCGGCGCGAAGACCGCCATGCTCGGCGGCAACTTCAACGCCATCAGCGATCTCACCGAGCAGCTCCAACTCGTGACGATCGCGGTCGAAGATGACTCCCCCGTGATCGGTGGGCACGTCAACGAACTCTCGGTCGACGGCGGACGGGTGTACGCGCACGGCCGCGCCAGAGAACCGCTGACGATCCCGCTGCCCGGCACCACCGTCGAGGCCGGCGACCGGCTTGCCGTGCTCGCCGAGACTGACCGCGTCGTCGACGTGCGCGCGGCGCTGCTCGGGGCCTGACCGGCGACGCGGCCGCCGCTTGCCGGCCGGCGGATCGCTCGTGGGGAAAGAGGCAGGGCGAGGCCCTGGCAGGCGAGTCGGGGGTCCACGTGCCTGCGACGCGGATACGGAGCGAGCGTGTGCGGCGCTCGAATCGGACGTACCATCCCGATCCGAGTCGCGGTCGACGGTCGAGGATCGACGGACGGTCTCGCGCCCGTTCGCCGGGTCCGACTCCCTCAGTATAAATCCACGTCAGACGGAAGCGATCTGTCGGACGCCCGTACGACTCGATATCGGCGGATCCGCAGTGCTCGCCGATCGCATCCGTGCGCCGATCGACGGGAACGCTCTTGATGCGGGCTGTCGAGCCACCCCGTATGCACGGAACCGGACCGCCGCTCGTCACGCCGTTCGACGCCGACGGAGATCTCGACGAGACTGCCCTACGCGAACTCGTCGGCTGGGTCGAAGCCCGCGGGATCGACTTCCTCGTCCCCTGCGGGTCGAACAGCGAGGCCGAACTCATGACCGCCGGGGAGCGCGCCCGCACGATCGAGGTCGTCGCCGACGAGGCCTCGGTCCCGGTGCTGGCCGGCACGGGTAGCCCCGGAAAGCGGGAGACGCTCGCGGCGACCGAATCCGCCGCCGGCGCCGGCGCCGACGCCGCGCTCGTCGTGACGCCGTTCTACTACGGCCACGATCAGGAGACGCTGGAGACGTACTACCGCGAGGTCGCCGACGAGTCGCCGATACCGGTGTACCTCTACTCGGTGCCCGTGTTCACCGACACCAGCTTGGAGCCGGAGACCGTCGGCCGGCTCGCCTCCCACCCGAACGTCGCCGGCATGAAAGACTCCTCGGGCGACCTCGCGGCGTTCCAGCGGATCCGCGAGCGCACCGCCGACGCCGACTTCAAGCTCATGGTCGGCTCGGGCGGGGTGCTCGGGCAGGCGCTCGCGGCCGGCGGAACCGGCGGCGTGCTCGCGCTCGCGAACATCGCGCCGGAGGCCACGACCGCGATCTACGAGGCGCACGCCGCCGGCGACGACGAGCGTGCCCGCGAACTCACCGCCGCCTGCGTCGATCTCAACCACGCGATCACCGCCGAGCACGGGATCCCCGGCCTGAAGTACGCGATGCGTCAGCGCGGGGCGCCGGCGGGACACGCCCGGTCGCCCCACCGATCGATCGACGAGGACGCACGGGCGGCGCTCGACGCCCGTCTTGACGGGTTCGAGGCGCTGCGCGCCGATCTCTGAGGCGTCGTCGGTCCCGAACGCTCCCGGCTATTCTTCCGCCGATCCGTCCGCGTCGCCGGCGGCGTCGGCGCGGGTCGCCCGCGTCGCCGTCGCCTTGAACGAGGCGACCACATCGCTGCCCTCCCGAAGGCCGAGCCGGTCGGCGCTGTCCACCGTCACAAGCGCCGCGAGGGACTCCTCGACGCCCACGTCGACCCGGACCTCCACGACGGCGTCCCCGCGGTCGACCGCGCTCGCGACGCCCGGAAATCGGTTTCTCGCGCTGGTCGCGTCCGCCGAGGGCGTCTCGTCGGGGTCGTGCAGCGTCACGGCGTCGGCGCGGACGCTCACCTGTACGCGGTCCCCCGCCGCCGGGTCCGGATCGCCGACCGCCAGCGCTCGCACCGACCCGGCGTCGGTGTCGACGACCCCGAGTTCGCCGTCCCTCTCCGCGATGATTCCCTCGAATACGGACTCGGCGGCGCCGGCCGTTCCCGCGAGGGCGGCGGTGAGTCGGTCGAACCGCGCGAGCAGCGCCCGGGCACCCGGCGTCAGCCGACTCCCGCCGCCGTCGGCGCCGCCGCGGCGCCGCTCGACGAGATCGCCGAAGCCTCCCTCCAGCGTCTCCAGCCGCGAGAGCGCCCGCGCCCGCGACCGGCCTAGGTCGCCGGCGGCGCCGCTGACGGACCCCGCGGCCGCGATCGCACGCAACAGCGCGGCGTCGCGTCCGTCGAACGTCACGCCGTCGGCGACGAGGCTCGCGTCGAACCCCGCCGCGCCGTCGTCGCCGGCGGACTCGTCCCCGTCGCTCCCGTCGTTCGATCGCATTGACAGACAGTTCGGCCACCCGGCGGAAAACCGTTGCGCGCGCCGGCTCTCTCGGGTTGCGGACGTGCTGTCGCCCTCCCCGAAACCAGAATCGGTTCAGAACTGGCGGACATTCGGAACGGCGTAACCGATTCCCACAAGTATATGTGATCGCAGGCGATCGTTGTTTCCATGTCGAAACAACGGACCGACGGACGCGAGGGAACGGCGAGCAGACGGGCGTTCCTGGCGGCGGCGGCGACGGGCGTCACTGGCGCGCTCGCGGGCTGTGCGGGCATCGGCGGCGGGCAGGAAGCGGGGAACCAGGCGGGCGTCTCCGGGGAGACGCTGACGCTGACGACGACGACGAGCACGTACGACACGGGGCTGCTCGACGAGATCCACACGGACTTCGAGGAGATGTACGGCGTGACCGTCGACGCGGTCGCGCAGGGGACGGGTGCGGCCCTCGAGTCGGCGCGAAACGGCGACTCGGACGTGGTGATGGTCCACGCCCGCGGACTCGAGGACGAGTTCATGCGCAACGGGTACGGGGTCAACCGCCGCGATCTCATGTTCAACGACTTCGTGATCGTCGGGCCCGAGAGCGACCCGGCGGGGATCCAGGGCATGGACTCCGCGACGGAGGCGCTGACGACGATCGCCGAGGCGGAGGCGCCGTTCGTCTCCCGCGGTGACAACTCCGGCACCCACACGAAGGAGCTCAACCTCTGGGAGGCCGCCGGCACCGAGCCGGGCGGCGACTGGTACCAGGAGACCGGCACCGGGATGGGCGAGGCGCTGAACGTCGCCAACCAGCAGGACGCCTACACGCTCTCGGACCGCGGGACGTTCATCTCCCAGCGCTCGGAGATCGACCTCACGATCCTGGTGCAGGGCCCCATCGAGGACGGGCCGGAGATCCTCGCGAACCCCTACGGCATCATGGCGGTCAACCCCGGCGTGCACGACAACGCCAACTACGACCTCGCCATGGCGTACATCGGCTGGATCACGAGCCCCGGCACGCAGGAGGCTATCTCGAACTACCAGGTCAACGGGGAGCAGCTGTTCTTCCCCGAGGCGGTCTCGGAGGACCCCGACTTCCAGCAGTACGTTCCGGAAGGCTGGAGTAGCAACTCGACCGACGGGTGAGCATGCCCCTCGACGCGGTCGCACAGTTCGCCCCCGCGGTCGTCGAGTTCCCGTTCCGCGAGGGCTACGTTTCGAGCATCATCTACGTCTCGCTGTACGTGAGTCTCATCGCCGTGACGTTGAGCACGCTGTTCAGCGTCCCCGTCGCGCTCGTGATGGGGTTCACCGACTTCCCCGGCAAGCAGTTCGTGCAGTCGGTGATCAACACGGGGATGGGCTTTCCCAGCGTCGTCGTCGGCCTGCTCGTGCTGTTCGCCGTCTCCAATCAGGGACCGCTCGGGACGTTCGACCTCATCTTCACCAAGGAGGCGATGATCATCTCGCAGTTCGTCCTCGCGACGCCGCCGATCACGGCGATCAGCCTCGCGGCGCTCACCGGCGTGAACGCGAACGTCCGCGACGCCGCGCACGTCCTCGGCGGGACCCGGATCGACGTCGCGCTGGTCGTCATCAAGGAGGCGCGATACGGGATCGCGACGGCGATCCTCGCCGGCTTCGGCCGCGCGATCAGCGAGGTCGGCTCGGTCCTCATCGTCGGCGGGAACATCACGAGCGCCGACGGGATCTCGAAGACCCGGACGCTGACCACCGCCATCCAACTGGAGGCCCGGCAGGGCCGATACGAGACCGCGATGGTGCTCGGCGCGGTCCTGGTGACGCTCGTGTTGACGATCAACGCGGTCGTCGTCCGGCTCGGCTCCGACGAGGTGAGCGGGCGGTGATCGATCTCTCACGCGTCTCGAAGGCGTACGACGAGGAACCCGTCGTCGAGGACGTCTCGCTGTCCGTCGAGCCGGGGGAAGTCGTCGCGATCATCGGCCCCTCGGGCGTCGGAAAGACGACGCTGCTGCGGATGCTCTCGCTGTCGCTCGAACCGGACGCCGGGACCGTCGAACTCGACGGCGACGCGGTGTGGGACGCCGACGAGGAACGGCGGCTGGCGCTGCGCCGGCGCGTCGGGATGGTGTTTCAGGAGGCGAGCCTGTTCGACGCCACGGTCGCCCGGAACGTCGAGTACGGGCTGCGGGTCCGCCGGGGGTGGGACGACCGCCTCCGCGACGGGCTCCGGTCGGTCCTGAGCTCGAACGGGACCCCCGACGCCGTCGAGGAAGCGCTCGACGTGGTGGGGCTCGACGACAAGCTCCGCCAGGAGGCCGACTCGCTGTCGGGGGGCGAGGCCCAGCGGGTTTCGTTCGCGCGGGCGCTGGCGTACGAGCCCGAGTTCCTTCTGCTCGACGAGCCGACCTCCGACCTCGACCCGCGCAACACCGGACTCATCGAGGAGGCGATCAGCGAGGCCCGCGACCGCGGCCTCGGCGTCGTCGTCGCCACCCACGACATGCATCAGGCCGAGCGGATCGCCGACCGCGTCGGCGTCCTGCTCGGGGACGGAGTCACCGAGATCGGGCCGACCGAGACGATCTTCGAGCATCCGACCGACGAGCGGACCCGGAAGTTCATCTCCGGGGAGCTGGTGTACTGACACCGATTGTCGTAACCATATACGATTATCGAACACGTTCGGCGTTGGTCGATCCGGTTTCCGGACAGCCTCAAGTACGCCGCCAGCAACACCCGAATGTGGCGATCTCGGAGCGATTGGCGGCCGATTACGGGATCCGGTTCGACGCCGGCGAGTGGACCGGCGCGTTGGGGGATTCGGTTACGGTCCTCCCGATAGTCGTCGGGTTGGCGGCGCTGACGCCCGTCTCGCTGGCGCACGCGCTCCTGTTCTTCGGCGTCTTCCAGGTCGTGTGGGGCCTCGTCTACGGCCTCCCGCTCTCGGTGGAGCCGATGAAGGCGCTGGCGGGGCTGGCGCTTGCGGGGACGATCTCCGCCGGCGAGTACGTCGCCGCGGGCCTGCTCGCGGGCGTCGTCCTCCTCGCCGCGGCGGCGACGGGCGCGCTCTCGCGGGTCCAGCGGTACGTGAGCGAGCCCGTCATCCGCGGCATCCAGCTGGCGGTTGCGCTGTTGCTCCTCCGCGCCGGCGTCGACCTCGGTGCCGCGGACCCGACGCTCGCGATCGCGGCCGCCGGCGTCGCGGGCGTCGTCGCGCTGGCGGGCTACCGCCGGGGTGCCGCGCTCGCGGTGCTCGGGGTCGGACTCGCGCTCGCCGTCGCCGACGCCGGCCTCCCCGCCGCGGAGTTCCCCGGGCTCGCGGTCTTTCCGGCCGGTGCGCCCGCGGTCACGACCGACGCGCTGTCGGCGACGACCGGCCAACTCGCGATGACCGTCGGCAACGCCGCCGTCGCGACGAGCCTCCTCCTGTCGGATCTGTTCGACGCGGACGTGTCCGCCGACCGACTCTCGGGGAGCATGGGCGCGATGTGTCTCTCGGCGATCCCGCTGGGCGGGATCCCCATGTGTCACGGCTCCGGGGGACTCGCGGGCAAACACGCGTTCGGGGCACGCACCGGCGGCGCGAACCTCGTGCTCGGCGGCCTCTATCTCGCGGCCGTGCCGTTCGCGGGCGTCGTCGCCGCGTTCCCGATGGCCGTGCTCGGCGTGCTGCTCGTCGTCGTCGCGGTCCACTTGGGGCGTCGCGCGGTCGACGTGGACGGCCGGCGCGCGCTCGCGCTCGTCGCGCTCGTCGGATGCGTCGGCCTCCTGTGGAACGTCGGCGCGGCGTTCCTCCTCGGCCTCGGGGTCGACGCCGTTCGGCGGCGGCTCGCGGCAGCCTGAGGGAAAACGGCCCGGCTTTTTGTCCCGCGGCGCCCCGGATCTAGTATGGAGACGTGGGGTGCGCTGTTCGAGCAAGCGGAGGCGTTCGGCGTCGACGAGGCGGCGATCCGGTCGGCGCTCGCCGAGCGACGTGATCGCGAGATCCACGGCGACGACACCGATGACCGCGCTGGCGACGGCCACGACGACGACGACGGCGTCCCGGATCCGGTCGACGCCTCACCGGCGCGGGTCGTCGCCGACGCGGACGTGCTGGCGGCGGACCTCCTCGTCGGCGGCGATGCACGCGAGGCGCTGGACGGTCTGCGCGCGCACTCGTGGACGACGCTCGTCGCCAGCGACGACCTCCTCGACGACGCCGAGGCGGTGATCGCGTTCCTCGCGGACGCCGCCCTCGCGGCCGACTGGCGCGAACGCGTCGACGAGTGGCGCGAGCCGGTCGCACAGCCCGCGGGCGATCACCCGGCGCTCGCGTCGGCGTTCCGCGGCGGCGCCATGCACGTGCTGTCGTTCGACGACCGGCTCACCGCACCCGGGACGGGCGCGGGGCTCAACGACCGCTTCCCGGTGAGCGTGCGCGAGCCGCGGGCGTTCGCGGCGCTGTTCGACGCCGAGAAGCTGTATCCGGAAGTTGGGAATGGGGAGTATCCGGGACCGGATCGAGACCCACGGGCGTGATCGTGGCTCGAGAGTGCGGGGGAAGTGAGATCGGAGGGAGCGCGGAGCGACTGCCGGCTACTCGGCGTCGGGGGCGTCGACCCCGTTCGGCGGCGTGAGATCGCGCTGGAACTCGTCGAAGGCATCGAGATCGTCGGGCAGGTCGTACTCGACCGTTCGCTCGTCCGCGCGATTCGTCAGCTTGTCCTCGACCGGGTCGGCGACGGACTCCCAGCCGGGTTTCACGCGGACGCTGCGGGCCGGCGAGCCGACCGCGATGTGGTGATCGGGCACGTCGCCCTGCACGGTGGCCTTCGCGCCGACGACTGCGTTCTTCCCGATCCGGCAGCCCGCCGAGATCATCGAGTCGTAGGTGACGCGCGCGTCGTCGTCGACGATCGTGTGGTAGTTGTCGACGTGCGTCTGGTCGACGACGTCGTGGTCGTGGCTGTACACGTGCGCGGAGTCGGAGATCGAGACGCGGTCGCCGATGGTGAGCTTCCCGCGGTCGTCGAGGTGGACGTCGTCGTGGACGACCGTGTTGTCGCCGATCTCGATGTTGTGGCCGTAGGTGAACGTGATCCCCTTGAACAGTCGGAGGTTCTCCCCGGCGTCGGCGAACAGATGGTTCGCGAGCATCTGACGGAACCGGAGCGCGAACGCGATGTTGTCGGCCATCGGCGTCGCGTCGAACTGGCGCCACAGCCACTGGAGGTGCTTCGAGCGGGTGTAGGTCTCCTCGTCCTTCTCGGCGTAGTACTCCGACTCCAGCGTCGCGTTACACGGATCGTACCCTTGGAGCCGGACGCGTTCGGCCGGCGTCACGTCGCCGCCGGCCTGCCACCGCTCGTAGGCGTCGCGGTCGCCGAACAGGTCCACGAGCGTGTCGCGGACGATCTCACAGGCGTCCTCGTCGGACGACAGTCGGTCGTCCACCTGCTCGATGAAGGCCGTGACCCCCTCGTCTGCCTCGGCGGGGAGGGACACGTGGCGCTTGGTCATACCGCCACAATTGGCCGTGACGAGTCATAGGGGTTCGGATATGCGAAGTCGCCGCCAACCCGCCGAGAACGGAGACCCTGCCGCCGCGCACTCGGAAGCGACAGCGGTTAGGGCCCGCCTTCCCTGCGACCGATAATGAGCGATCTCGACGGCACGGCGGGAGCCGGTACGGGGGTCGACGCCGACTCGGTCCGGTCCCGGACGCCCGCGTGGACCCGCGAGCAGGCCGGCGGGCTCGCCCGCGTCGACGACGCCGTGAAGCCGGTGATCTACCCCCCGAGCAACCCCGTCAGCGACGAGGTGTACCTGTGGGACACCTGGCTGTTGCGCGAGCGGGACGGCTCCATCGCGGACGTGGGCGGCTATCGCGTCGCGTTTGCCCTCACCGCCCCCCGAGACCTCCTGCCCGGCAAGCGCCACGACGTGGCGACGATCCGCTGTTTCTACTCTGCCGACGGCGAATCCTGGGCTTCCGCCGGCCCCGTGTTCGAGGGAAGCGAGCCGCTCGGCTCTCGCCAGTGGGCCGGCTGCGCGCTGTGGGACCCCGACGGAACGGGGCCGGCGGACCTGTACTGCTACTACACCGCCGCCGGCGAGGCGGGCGAGGCGGAGCTGAGCTACACCCAGCACCTCGCGCTCGCGACGGGCGGGACGCTCGTCGCCGACGGTGACGACGACGACCCGGGCGGCCTGTCGGTCGAGGGCACCTTCACCCACGAGTCGCTGCTACGCCCCGACGGCGTCCGCTACGAGACCGAGGACCAGTCCCGCGGGATGATCTACACCTTCCGCGACCCGTGGTTCTTCGAGGACCCCGCGACCGGCGAGACGCACCTGCTGTTCGAGGCGAACGTCCCCGTCCCGGAGGGGAGCGACGCCTGCGACGGCGACGCCGTCCACCAGGAGTTCAACGGCGCCGTCGGCATCGCTGACTCTCCGACCGGCGATCCGACGGAGTGGGAACTGCGGGATCCGCTGCTGCACTCCACGTGCGTCAATCAGGAACTGGAGCGCCCGCACGTCGTCGTCCGCGACGGTCGCTACTACCTGTTCGTCTCCAGCCACGAGCACACCTTCGCGCCGGGCATCGACGGGTTCGACGCGCTGTATGGCTTCGTCGCCGACTCCCTGCACGGCGAGTACCGCCCGCTCAACGACACCGGACTCGTGCTCACGAACCCCGCGAACGCGCCGTTCCAGACGTACTCGTGGCTCGCGTTCCCCCACGACGAGGAACTGCTCGTCACCTCCTTCTTCAACTACTACGACCTGGAAGGCCGGACGCTTGATCAGGTCGCCGAACTGTCGCCCGAGGAGCAGTTCCGTCGCTTCGGCGGCACGCTCTCGCCGACGATCCGGATCGACCTCGACGGCGACCGCACGCGGGTGCTCGGGAAGCTCGCGCACGGCCATATCCCGATCCCCGGAGAGACGCTCCCCGAACTCGTCACCCGTGACGCGGACGCCGGCCGCGGCGGCTACGGCGCGTCGCGGTGACGACGGCCGGACCGAACCCCGCCTCGGCCCCGGCTACCGCCCGGTCGACGTGGGCCACGTGCCGGCCATCGTCCACGCGTCGATCTCGACCTTCGCGTCACCGTCCACCGCGAACGCCGACACGCGGTCGGCGTCCACGCGGGTCGGGTACACCCTGGTCGTGAGGCAGCGGCGCTCGTTCGCGAACAGTTCAACCGTCGACCCGTCGACGAAGGCCCGCAGCGACAGTTCGTCGCTGCCGGCCTCGCCGGCGTCGGAATCGGCGGCATCGGCCACGCCGCCAGCGTCGGCACCGTCGTCACCGTCGTCGACGGGCATCCCGCGCGGCGCGCGGTTCACGCGCTCGTCGCCGCCGGCGTCCTCGCGGTCGACGGTCACCGTCTCGCCATCGTAGCGGATCACGGTGCGCTCGGTCGCCGCGGGCGACTCCAGCACAGACAGGCCGACTGCCTCGGCGTCGCCGAGGCGGAGCGTGCAGTCGAGTTCGAGCGCGGCGCCGCGGACGTCGAGCACGCGCTCCTCGGCGTCGAGCGCGAGCGTCGTCGACAGCGCGTGGTCCTCGCGCGCTGCCGTCACCTCCGGCGCGGGACGCTGCCGCAGTCGGCCGTCGTCGTCGGTGTCGATCACCCGCGGGAGCGACATCGTCCCGGACCAGCCGGCGTCCCACTGGGCGCTCCCGTCGCGCGTCTCGGGGAGCCAGCCCCACGTGAGGTAGCGGTCGTGTTCCTCGTCCCACAGCGACTGCGGCGCGTAGAAGTCGCCATGGTCGAGCAGTCCGGCCTCGCGAACGGCGAACTCCGGCGCGGCGGCGTCGCTCCCGGCGGGCGCCGACTGCTCACGGGTCGCTCCGCTCCCCGTTCGCTCCGAGGGCTCGCTCCGCTCGCCCTCGCTACCGAGATCTGTCTCGCCGAGGTAGTACGCCACGCGATCGTCATCGGAGACGTGCAGCAGGCGGGCGTCCTCGAAGGTCAGGAGTTCCGGACACTCCCAGACCGGCGCACTGCGGGGACCCTCACCCGCATGAAATACGCCGACGTACTCCCACTCGTCGAGGCTGGTGCCGCGGTACAGCAGCGCCGCCCCGTCGCCCTCGTGGGGGTCGTCGTCTCCGGTGAGTCCGCCGCCGCCGTCGCTCCCGGCGCCCTCGCCGACGCCGGTGACGCCGGAGCCGATCAGGTGGTACCAGACCCCGTTCTCGCGCCAGACGTTGTGGTCGCGGAACTCGGCGGCCCAGTCGGCCGTCTCGTACACGTCCAGCCCCTCGGGCGCCGACTCGATCACGGGGTTGCCGGCGTGTTTCGCCCACGAGTCGAGCCCGGGGTCGTCGGTCGTCGCCAGACAGGGGAGCTGGTCGCGGCCGCGCCCGCCGGTGTACAGCAGGGTGGGGGTTCCGTCGGTGTCGATCACGGTACAGCCGGACCAGCAGCCGTCGCGGTCGGGGCCGTCGGGGTCGGGCGCGAGCGCGACGGGCCGGTCCTCCCAGTGAACGAGGTCGTCGCTGACGGCGTGACCCCAGTGGATCGCGTTGTGGAACGGTCCGCCGGGGTTGTACTGATAGAAGACGTGGTACTCGCCGTCGTGTTTGATCAGTCCGTTCGGGTCGTTGAGCCAGTTCGCCGGCGACGAGAGATGGTACGCGGGCCGGTGGTGGTCGTCCGCGAGGCGCTCGCGCAGCGCGGCGAACCCCTCGGCGGTCGACGGCCGCCCGGTGAACGCCGGCAGCGTCCCGCGCCCGAGCGTCGCGAACGCGTTCCGCAGCAGGCGCTCGCGCTCGTAGCCGTGGCCGTCGTCCGGGCCGTCGAACCGGAGCGTGCCGCCGAGACCGAGTACCGCACCGCCCTCGGCGCCGCCGTCGTCGCCGCTGCTCGCGTCGTCACCGCCGCCGGTGGTCGCGTCCCCGCCGTCCGCGTCGGGGCCGACGCGCCACTCGATCACGGCCTTCTCGGGGTGGATGTCGTGGCCGCCGTGGGTCGCACAGGCGAGCACGTCGCCGTCCGCAGGCAGCAGGTCGTCGTAGCGGGCGTACGCCGCTTCGCCGCCGGGTCCCACGAGGGGGAGCCGCGGCGGCCCGCCGGTGTCCGGGTCGCCGAACCCCTCGAACAGCGGGTGATCGCGGTGGATCTCGCGGACGCGGTAGCCGGCAACGTCGTCGGAATGGGTCGCACCGGTCGCGTCAGGGGCGACCGAGTCGATCCCGAGCGGCACGACCGCGGGCAGCGCCCGCGCGCTGAGGAGGAGTCCGCCGCCGGACTCGAGGTACGCGCGGATCGCGGGGCCCGCGTCGGCGACGGGCGCGTCGCAGTCGTCGAACGGGGCGTCGCGGTGCCACCACAGCGCGTCGAACGGGTCGAGGTCGACATCGCCGGCGGCGACGGCCGACAGCGACACCGACTCGACCGACGCGGCGACCCGCTCGGCGACCGAGCGCGCGGACCGACGCTCCGCGCTGCGCTCGTCGGCCGCGAGTACCCCCACGTGAACCGGGGCCGTATGCATGGGTCGATGGATTCACTCGGCGGCGAAAAAGCGTTCGCGTCGCGGGCGCCCGGCGGTCGATGCCCGGTCACTGCCGCAGTCGGTGCCCGGTCGCCCCCGCAGTCGGCGCTCGGTCGACGCGGCAACCGGGTCGGATAAGTGGCGGCGGCGCCAAGCGCGCGACATGCAGTACCGAGAACTCGGCAACTCGGGCGTCGAAGTGAGCGAGGTGGCCTTCGGTGCGTGGGTCGTCGGCACCGACTGGTGGGGCGACCGCTCGGACGAGGACGCCGTCGACATGGTCCAGCACGCGCTCGACGAGGGTGTCACCTTCTTCGACACCGGCGACGTGTACGGCCACGGACGCTCCGAGGAGCTCATCGGGGAGGCGCTCGGCGAGTATCGCGACGAGGTCACCGTCGGCACGAAGGTCGGCTACGACTTCTACAACAACGCGCAGGCCGGCCACGGTGAGATCCCGAAGGACCTCTCGCCGGAGTACCTCCGCGACGCCGTCGAGCGGAGCCTCGACCGACTCGACATGGAGTACCTCGACGTGCTGTTCCTCCACAACGCGAACGTCGACGAGGTGACCGACGGGGTGCTGGAGGAGCTGTACGCCATGCGCGAGGAGGGGCTGTACGACGCGCTCGGCTGGGCGCTGGGCCCCTCGATCGGCTGGCTCGCCGAGGGCGACCGCGCGGTCGAGCTCGACTTCGACGCGGTCCAGACCGTCTACAACCTCCTCGAGCAGACGCCCGGTCGCCACTTCCTCGACACGATCCGCGAGGAGGGCGCCGACACGAGCCTCATCGCGCGCGTCCCGCACTCCTCTGGTCTGCTCAACAAGCAGGTCACACCCGACACCGAACTCGGCAAGGGCGACCACCGAGCCCACCGTCCGGACGCGTGGTTCGAGACGGGCTGGGAGAAAGTGGACGCCATCGAGTTCCTCGAACGGGACGGCGAGCGGACGATGGGTCAGGCGTCGATCCAGTACCTCCTCGACGACGAGGAGGTCGCGAGCGTCATCCCCACGTTCCGCTCGATCGGCGACATCGACGAGTGGGCCGCCGCGCCCGACACGCCGCGCCTCAGCGACGAGGAGCGCCGGCGCGTCGACGAGCTGTACGCCGAGAACTTCGGCGTCGACCGCGACGACGGCATGAACCCCGGGGACTTCCGCACGTCCGTCGGCGGCGAGGACCTCCGCAGCGCCGGCGTGCTCCCGCCGGAACCCGCCGACTGAGGGCCGCGACGTGACCGACGACCGAACCCGGAAGTACGCGCGTAGGCTCGCTCGCCTCGCCGGCGTCACCGCCGCCGTCCACGTCGCGCTCGCGTGGTTCGTCTACCGCGACGCCGCCGACCGCGAGGTCTCCGGCGGCCGCTGGGCCGTGCTCACGCTGATCGGCGGCCTGTTCGGTTTCGCGGGATACCTTCGTCGCCGGTGAGGCGGCGTTCGGCGGTGATCCCCCGGCGGATCGCACTTCGTCGTTGGCGCGCCGTTGCCGTGTCGCTGACCGCTCAATCCGCGGCCGGGCGCCCTCGTTCGGCGCCGTCCGTGTGCTCGGCTCACGAACCCCTTCACTTCGCCTCGAAACCCGCATACTGCGCCGGGGTGGTTCGGGTACCGTTCACGTTCACTCCGGGTCACTCGTCGACCACGACCTCGAACCGCGCACCGCCGCCGTCGGCGTCCGTCACGCGGACGGACCAGCCGTGGGACCCGGCGATCTCCGCGACGATCGCGAGTCCGAACCCGGTGCCGTCGTCGTCAGTCGTGTGCCCGCGTTCGAAGACGGCCTCGCGGCGCTCCGAGGGGATCCCCGGGCCGTCGTCCGCGACGTAGAACCCCGTCGAGGCTTCGGGTTCGTCGGCGGCGTGGCTGCCGACACCGGTGCCGGCGGCGCCGTGATCCCCCGCGTCGCGTCCGCCACCGAGACTCCCGACGGTGATGTCGACGTCGTCGCCGGCGTGGTCGACGGCGTTGCGAAAGAGGTTCTCCAACAGCTCCTGCAGCCGGGAGGCGTCGGCGTCGACGTAGCCGATGTCGTCGGCGACCGAGAGCGACCCGGTGCCGTCGACCGTCTGCCACACGTCGCTGACGGTCCGCTCCAGCGACACCGGCTCGGTGTCGCCCACGGACCGCCCGGTGCGCGCGAGCGCCAGCAGGTCCTCGATGAGCGCCTCCATCCGCTCGTGGGCGGTCTCGATCCGGGAGATGTGCGGGCTGTCGCAGTCGTCGTCTAGCAGTTCGAGCCGGCCCTGGGCGACGTTGAGCGGGTTGCGAAGGTCGTGTGAGACGACGCTCGCGAACTCGTCGAGTCGCTCGTTCTGTCTGGCGAGGTCGCCCTCTCGCCGGCGGACGATCGCCTCCCGCTCGGCGCGATCGAGCGCCGCCTCGACCGTGTCAGCGAACAGCTGCGTCAACGCCACGTCGCCCTCGTCGAACCGACCGGGCCGCTCGGATCCCGCGAGGAACACGCCGTGGTCTCCGAGCGGCACGGCCAGCACGCTGCGGATCGCCGGCCCGGGCGCCTCGCTGGCGAGGGCCAGCTGAGCGTCGTTTCGGGCCGCCACCTCGCCGGATTCGAACACCTGCCACGCGAGCGAGTCGGTCGACAGTTCCGGCACGTCGCCGAACAGCGCCCGCGCCTCGCTGGTCACGCTCACGGGGACGAGCCGGCGCCCGTCGCTCGACGCGAGATACACCGCGTTCAGGTGGAGGTCGAGCACCTCGTGGGCGGTGTTCGTCGCCGACGCGGCGACAGCGGCGCTGTCGCGCGCTTCCATCAGTTCTCTCGTCGTCTCGTGGAGCCCGTTCAGCCGCGACTCGCGTTCGATGGCGTCCAGCGCCACCGCGGCGTGCTGTCCGAGCAGTTCGACCAACTCCAGACACACGTCGTCGGCGTCCCCGCTTCGCTCGTGTCCGGCGATCAACACGCCGTGATCGGGGATCGGAACCACGATCCCCCGGTGGGACGCCGACCGGCGATCCGGCACGGCGCCCAATCGGAGCGGATCGTCCCGCTCGTACACGCCGTACACCTCGTCGCCGGGGACGTACGTCGGCGGACCTTCGTCGAACCGTTCCCGGACGGACTCGGGGTACGCCATGGGCACCAACTCCGTCCCGTCGTCGCCGCGGAGGTGGACCCCGGTCAGCGAGTAGCCGAGGACGCGCTCGCTCACGTCGACTACGGCCCGACACAGCGCCGGTCGGCTCGTCGCGCTCATGAGATCTCGCGTCGCCGCGTACAGCGACCGGAGTCGGTCGTCGGCGGCGCCCGCGGCCTCGTCGGCCGTCATTACCGAACCTCTCCTCAGGGTGTGTATAAACTCCGGTCCGCAAGCATCAATTCGGATATCTGGAGGGCGAACCGAGGCTACGCAGTCCTGCGGTTCCCGGCGGGAACCGCGGCCAGTATCACGCCAGGAAGACGTGGCGTGGGCGGTCGGCGAGCACGTCCCGACCCCACGAGACGGTGTCGCGGAAGTCGTCCGACCGGAAGAAGGCCATCGCGTCGTCGCGGGAGGCCCACTGGCTGGCGATGAACATGTCGTTCTCGTCCTCGCGGTTCACCATCAGGTCCGTCTCGTAGTGGCCGTCCATCTCGCCGAGGGTGTCGCCGACGACGTCGAACTTCTCGACGAAGTCCCCGCGGTGCTCCGGCTTGACCGTGTAGAACATCCCCATCGTCCCGAAGCCGGACTCCTCGCCGGCGCGCTCGACGATCTCCGGCAGCTCCGACAGGAAGCCCGCGGCCGTCTCGGCGGCGCTCGCGGTCTCCCAGATGCTCACGACGGCTGCGCGCTCCGTCTCGTTGCCCTCGTACACCGCGGTCTTCACGTGGGTGCCGTAGTGGTCGAAGTTCTTCCGGAGGCCGTCGACCTCCTCGAACAGCTCGTCGGCGTCCGCCTCCGAGTAGAGGACGGTCGCGAACACGTCCTCGCCGTGGGGCTTCCCGGCGTAGATGTCGAGGTCCTCCAGCTCCGACCGGATCGACGCTTCCTCGTCGGCGTCCTCGCGCTCCTCGTCGCCGTGGTGGCCGTCGTCGCCTCCGCCGTGGTGGTCGCCGTGCGCGTCGCCGTCGTCGCCGTGGTGGTGACCGCCCTCGCCGTGTGCGCCGTGGTGCGACTCCTCGCCGCCGTGTTCGCTCGTCGGCACCTGATCGCCGTCGAGGTACGCACCCAGATCCGTGGGCGGGAAGCGCCGGCCGACGTAGAACGGGCCGAACTCGCCGTACTCGGCGGACGCCTCGTCGAACCGCATCTCGTAGACGATGTCCTTGATGTCGGCCGGATCCCCGCCGAACAGGGTGACGCCCCACTCGTAGTCGTCGAGGCCAACCGAGGAGGCGATCACCTGTTTGATCTTGCCGGCGTACTCGCGCCCGATCTCGCCGTGGGCCGAGAGCAACTCCGCGCGCTCCTCGTACTCGAGGGTGTACCAGTTCTGTTCGGCCTCCCGCTTGCGGCTCATCGGGTAGAACGAGACGTACTCCGTGTCCGGGATGTCCGGCTTCAGCTTCCCCTCGATGTATCGGCGGATGCCCTCGTCGGTTTCCTCCTCGCCGTCCTCGAAGTAACTGTCCGAGACGTAGTCGGACACCTCGGTCATCGACACGTACGACGTGGCCTGCTCGGTGAAGTCCGCAAGCGCCGTCGACTCGAAGCGGCGCTCGGCCGCCGACAGCGCGTCCAGCGTCGGTCGGAAGTGGACGATCATGAGGTCGGCCTTGTGCCCGAGCACGGAGAACACGGCCGAGGCGCCCTCCTCGGCGTCGACGACGCGCTCGTGCTCCTCGAGGTACGCGACGCCATCCTCGATGGCCGACGCTCGCTCCCGCTCGGGTGCCGCGCGCCACGCGCTCCAGTCGACGGTCCGGAAGTCGTGCAGCGCGTACCAGCCCTCCTCGGTGCGTGGGGGATTCGCCATGCGCGCGCTTCGAGCGGGAGGGGTTTGTGGCTTGCGTCACCGCGGCGCGAGCCTGCGACAGGTCTCGGGGGCGCCGCGGGTCGAGCGGGTCGCCGACGCGGCTCCGGCGACCGTGGCGAGACCCGAACCCCTTTGGCCGCCGGTGACCTGTCCCCGACAATGAACACGCTCCTGTGGGTCCTCGTGGGAGCCCTCGCGTACTCCGTCGTCCTCATGGCGTTGTACACGAGAGGGTATCTCCCGGACGCCGTGCGCGTCCAGGGGCCGTTGACGACGATCCACACCCAGCGCGGTCGCGCGTTCCTCAACTGGCTCTCGGGGCCCAAGCGGTTCTGGCGGGCGTGGAGCAACCTCGGCGTCGGCATCGCCGTCGTGGTCATGGTCGCGATGTTCGCCTTCCTCGTGTGGTCGGCGCTCGCGACCCTCCAGAGCCCCGTCCAGACGCAGGCGAACCAGCCCTCGAACTTCCTCATCATCCCCGGCGTCAACGACTTCCTCCCGCTGGCGGTCGCGCCGGAGATCGTCCTCGGTCTGCTCGTCGCCCTCGTGGTCCACGAGGGCGGCCACGGCCTGCTGTGTCGCGTCGAGGACATCGACATCGACTCGCTCGGGCTCGTTCTCCTCACGATCATTCCCGTCGGCGCGTTCGTCGAACCCGACGAGGAGAGTCAGTCGAACGCCGACCGCGGCGCGCGCAGCCGGATGTTCGCCGCCGGCGTCACGAACAACTTCGCGATCACCGCCGTCGCGTTCGCGCTGCTGTTCGGCCCGGTCATCGCCTCGATCACTCCCGCGGCGGGGCTCGCGGTCGGCGGCGCGTACGCGGGCGCGCCGGCGTCCGACGCCGGCATCGAGGGCGGCGATCGGATCACCGCCGTCGGCGGGACCGAGGTCGCGGACTCCGCGGCGTTCCAGTCGGCGCTGTCGGCGACTCAGGACCCGTCCGTCGAGATGACTGTCAACGGCGAGGAGACGGTCACGGTCGACAGGCGCGTCACCGTCGTCGGCGCCGTGGACGGGAACCCGTTGGGGCTCTCGGTCGACCCTGAGGGCGACGCCGCCCAGATCACCGCCGTCAACGGCACCGAGGTGCACACCGTCGCGGCGTTCCGAGAAGTCGCCCGCGAGCACGAGATCGCTCGCGTCTCCACCACGGAGGGCGAGGTCACCGCGCCGCTCGGCGCGTACGTCACGAACGTCTCCGCCGACGGGCCCCTCGGGTCCCAAACCGACCTCTCGGGAACGCTCACCGTCACCCGGATCGACGGACAGCGGATCCTCGACTACGACGACCTCGACCGCACGCTCTCCGGCGACGCCTACGACGCCGACGACACGGTGACGCTGCGGGTGTACGCGGACGGGCAGTTCCGCGAGGTCGACGTCGCGCTCGGCGGCACCGACGACGACCCGCGCGTGGGGATCGTCGTGACACAGGGTGTCTCCGGCGTCGTCGTCGACGACCTCGGGATCCAGCGGTACCCCGCCGGGGCGTATCTCGCGCTGCTGGGCGGTGACACCGGGGACCTCCCGCCCGGGCTCGGCGGCATCGCCGATACCCCGCTCGGGTTGGTGTACGCCGCGCTGTTGCTCCCGCTCGCGAGCGCCGTCTCCGCGGCGCTCCCGTACAACTTCGCGGGCTTCTACGGCGAGTTCGCGGGCTTTTACGACGTGACCGGCCCGCTCGCGCCCCTGGGTGAGGGCCCGGTGTTCCTCCTCGCGAACGTGCTGTTCTGGACCGGGTGGATCAACGTCCAACTGGGGATCTTCAACTGCATCCCCGGCTATCCGCTCGACGGCGGGCGCCTCCTTCGGATGGGCGCCGAGGGACTCGTCTCCCGGCTCCCGGTGTCGAACCGTAACCGACTGGTCACGACGCTCACCACCTCCGTCGGGCTCACGATGTTGGCGGCGCTGCTGGTCGTCGTGTTCGCACCGCAGTTCCTCTGAGGACGGGCACTGACTCCCGTCCGGTCAGGCGTTCGTCCCGCCGTCGGCGGCGGCTTCCTCCGGACGCTCGTCGTCCGACGTGTCCGCGTCCGACGTGTCGGCATCCGGTGCGTCGGCGTCACCCTGGCGGGCGTGGAACTCCTCGGGCGTGTCCGGGATGCGCTCGAAGTCGCCGAAATCCCGCTCGTGGTGGCGGATCACCTGCTCGGCGATCCAGCCGGAGTACTCGTCGTCGAAACACCAATCGTCGTCCGACGGCTCCACCTCGAAGCGGTCGTCGGTCGCGAACGCGACGTACATGTGATAGAACCCCAAGATCACGTCCGCGAAGTCGCGGGCTTTCCCGCCGATCTCCGTCCGCTTCTCCGCGAGGTGTTCGCCGCCCTCGTCCGTGAGCGCGAAGTACTTCCGGTCCGGTTCGTCCTCGCGTTCGATCCGCTCGGCGTACCCCTCCTCCTCGAACTTATACAGGATGGGATAGACGGACCCGTACGACGGCTCCCAGTGGCCCCCGCTGATGTCGGTGATCTCCTTGAGGATCTCGTAGCCGTACCGCGGCTTCTCCTCGAGGAGCTCCAGCACGATGTACGAGATGAGGCCACGCGGCGGGCCGCTCTTCCGCATTACCCGACAGTTCCGCCGTCGCTCACTAAGGGTTTCGGTCCCCGAAACTCCCGCTGACTCACCGGTCAGTTCGTCTCGCGGGCGATCTGTGTCCACCCGGTTTTCGAACATCGGTGAACGCCGTCATCGACGGGACGGCGCGAGCCGGCGTCCGGCGTCGACCCCGAGGACGGCTCTCGACCCTCTGACCTCGCTGTTCACGCCTCCCGCCGCAGTCGCGCGACGACGAACTCGCGCTCCAACTCGCCGAGGAACTCGCCCAGTCGCGGCCCCTGCGTCTCGTCGAAGAACAGCCGGTAGCCGGCCGCGAAGAAGTCGCTCACCTCCACCTCGTGGCGTCGGGCGGTCTCGTAGATCTCACCTTGGATCGCCTCGCCGTCGTGTCCCTCCGCGACGAAGTCGGCGAGGTCGTCGAGGGCGGCCTCGACGGCGGGTTCGAACCCGTGCCCGGGCAGGTCCGACTGGAGCCGGTAGTTGTACTCGTTGTCGCAACGCTCGGCCCACCGGCGGGCGCGCTCGACGCGGTCGAGGGCGTCCTCGATGGCCCACTCGGGGGTCTCGTCGGTGAAGTGTCCCTCGTCCTTCGCGAGCTGGATCCGGAACTCGCGGTCGTCGACCATCCCGAGCACCGCCGCGAAGGTGTACGGCAGGCGGACGCGCCCCTCGCGAACCTCGTCGACGACGAAGGGGTACGCCCGCTCGGCGAACGCCGTGAACCGCTCGTCGGGGTCGGAATCACCGAAGTACGCCCGCTCGAAGCGATCGAACTCGTTGACCAACTGATCAAGCCGCTCGACGTCGAAGTCCTTCGCCTTCTTCGGGTTCCGCGCGAAGAAGTAGCGCAGCACCTCCGGCTCGATCAGGTCCAGCACCTCCTGAACGGTGACGACGTGCCCCTCCGAGGAGGAGAGCGACTCGCCGTTGAGGGTGAACCACTCGTACACCATCGGGACGGGCGGCTCGTTCCCGAGCACCTCGCGGGCGATGTCGACGCCGCTGGGCCAGGAGCCCTCGGCGTGGTCCTTCCCGAACGGCTCGAAGTCGACGCCGAGCACCTCCCACTGGGCGGGCCACTCGAAGCGCCACGGGAGCTTCCCCTCGCGGAACGAGGCGACGCCCTCGTGGCCGCACCCCTCCATGAAGCGGTCGCCGGCCTCGATGCCCGAGCAGCGATAGCGAACCTCACGGGCGTCCACGTCCACCTCGGTCACGTCCTGCGTGAGCATCCCGCACTCCGAACACTGCGGCATGAAGGGGACGTACTCCTCGTCGATCTTGTCCTGATATTTCCCGAGCGTCTCGCGAGCCGCGTCGGCGTTGCGTAGCACGCGCTCGACCACACCGTCGAAGGCGCCGTCGGCGTACAGTTCCGTGTTCGACACCATCTCCACGGGCACGTCGAGCGCCTCCGCGTCTGCCTCCAGCAGCGCGGCGAAGTGCGCGGCGTAGGAGTCGTGGCCGTCCTCGAACGGGTCGGGAATGTCGGTGTACGGCTTCCCGAGGTTCTGCCCGAGCGCGCCGGCGTTCACGTCGCCCAACTCGACGATGTTGCCGTCGGTGTCCGCCAGCTTCCGCGGGAGCTTGCGGAGCGCGTCCTTGTCGTCGCTGGTGAAGACCTGCCGGACCTCGTGGCCGCGCTCGCGCAGCACCGCGGCGACGAAGTAGCCGCGGATGATCTCGTTGAAGTTGCCGATGTGGGCGATGCCCGAGGGGGAGACGCCGCCCTTGATCACGATCGGCTCGTCGGGGTCGCGCGCCTCGATCTCGTCGGCGACCTCGTCGGCCCAGAAGGCGTGGTGCTCGCCGCCGTCACCCTCGCCGTCGCCGCCGCGGCTCCCCACCGCGTGCGGGTCGATGGCTCCGTCCTCGCTGTCGGCGCTCATCGCTGTGCCCAGTAGGTCGGCTCCTCGCCGCCGGCGGGGATCACGTCGGTCCCGGTGTGTTCGCCGTACAGTACCGCGTTCTCGACAGCTTCGGGGTCGTGTCCGTCGAGGACGACCGTCCGCATTCCGGCGCGTTGGATGAGTTTGGCTGCCAGCAGGTCGACCGGCGCGGAGGCGCCGGCGTCGCGACTCATCGGGACGATGACCTCGACGAGCTCCTCGGGGGTCATCTCGACGAACTGCTCGGCGGACTCGTCGACGTTCGGATCGGCATCGTAGATGCCGTCCGCGCCCGTCGCGTACACGAGCAGGTCCGCGTCGACGTACTCCCCGAGGGCGGCCGCGACGGCGTCGGTCGTCTGCCCCGGCGTGACGCCGCCCATCACGGACACGTCGCCCCGGCGGATGGCGTCGGCCGCCTCGTCGTAGTCGTGTGCCGGCGACGGATCCACGGACGGCCCGAGCGCCGTGATCAGCAGTCGGGCGTTCACCCGCGTCACGTCGATACCGAGCTGATCGAGTTGGACCTCGTTGGCGTCCAGATCCCTGGCCGCGCCGATGTAGTCGCGGGCGACGCCGCCGCCGCCGACGACGATCCCCAGCTCACACCCCTCGTCGACCAACCGCTCGATGGCGTTCGCGTACGCCGCGACGCGCCCGGCGTCGAGTTCCGGCGCGAGGACGCTCCCGCCGAGCGACAGGACTACTCTCATTGCGTTCGGATACCGCCGTTTCGCTCTTAAGGCTCCCGAACCGGCCTCGTTTCGGGCCGTCTGTGGCTGTTCTGGCGGTCGTTGCGTCGACGCGGAGGGCAGTAACGCCCACCACCCCCACGAGGCGAAGGTCTAAGCCGCTCGCTCGCCGTCCTCCCGATATGCGTACGCTCTCGTTTGTCGGCCCCGGCGCGGCCGACCTCTTGGCCCCCATGTCGGCGCGTCTCGACGGCCGTGTGGCGACGATCCGCCGCGACGACGACGGAACTGCCACCCGAACGACTCCTCGGATGGCTGACGGAGCCGAGTCAGCCGAGGAACCGGATGCGGTCGCAGATCCGGAGCGGAGTGCCGACGCCGCGTACCGTCTCACCGGAGACGGTGAGTGGACCGGCGCCGGCGCCGGCGAACCGTTCCCGGATCTGCTCGATCGGCTGGCACCGACGTTCGATTACGCGCTCGTCGCGGGCTTCTCGGAGCTCCGACTCCCGACAGTCGTCATCGGCGAGGACGCCGTCCCCGGTGACGTGGTCGAGCGCGTCGACGACGCGTCCGACCTCGACTTCGACGATCTCGTCGGCGCTGTGGAGTCGGCTGAGCCCCACGTCACCCTCGAAACGCTCGTCGCGGAGGCGAAAGCGAGCGAGGACGCGGACCGGGCGGGAGCGATCGCCACGTTCACCGGCCGCGTCCGCGCGAAGAACTCGCCGGACGACGACCGCACCGAGGCGCTGGAGTTCGAGAAGTACGAGGGTGTCGCGGCCGACCGGATGGCCCGAATCGAACGTGAGCTGACCGAGCGCGAGGGCGTCTTCGACGTACGGATGCACCACCGCGTCGGCGTCGTCGCCGACGGCGAGGACATCGTCTTCGTCGTCGTGCTCGCGGGCCACCGGACGGAGGCGTTCCGGACCGTCGAGGACGGGATCAACCGCCTCAAGGACGAGGTGCCTATCTTCAAGAAAGAGACCACCGAGTCCGAGGAGTTCTGGGTCCACGAGCGCTCCGAGTGACCCCGTCGGTCGTGCGTCGCCGCCGCGCGAGAGCGCGCCACAACATAATTCCAACGATTCTGGGACAAATTAATGGGTGCTCGAGCCGACCTGATCGCGAGGTGTTCTACTCGATTCTGTGGCCCCATACGGAAGGATAAACTGTCTAAGGGTCTCTGAAAGAGTCGTAAAACGTTTCCAACCACACGTTTCACGGCAGAAATCCCCTGAACGGACCCGAATCACCCCCAACGGACTGGACTTTATATGCCCTCCCGGGTCCGTAGACAGAGTCGAGGTGACACAATGAGCGCAACCGTGCAACCCTCCGACACCGACCGCGCCTCGACCGACAACCCCTCCAAGGAGGAGCGTCTCGCGACGTTCCTGCGCGAGAAGGCCGAGGACGGCGAGCTCTACTTCAAGAGCAAGTTCATCGCCGAAGAGGTCGGCCTCTCGGCGAAAGAGATCGGCGCCCTGATGGTGAAGCTCAAGGACTCCGCCTGCGGGCTCTCCATCGAGAAGTGGTCGTACACGTCCGCGACCACCTGGCGTATCGAACCGGCGAACTGACGAGCACACCCGACGTCGCAGAGGTCCCCCGACCCACCGGTGGTCCCCGTTCCGGTCTCCGACCGTCCGTTCGATTCTCTTCCCCGTTTCTCACCCGTCGTCGACAACGTATCCAGCGCCGAGGACTTATCACCGTTCGCGGCGAACGTCCGTCGATGAGTGAGGCGGCCGCAGCCGACTACCCCCGTCCCCCCGAACTCGACGCCGTCTTCCACTGTTCGGAGGTCCGGCGCGACGACGATCGGATCCTCTACTACGGGGTCAGCGACGTCGGCGAGCGCGAGCTCGTCCGCCGCGTCTGGCCCGCGTTCCGCGAAGCCGGCTACGAGGTGCAGGTCGTCGCCACCGACAGCGGTCTCGATGTCGTGGTCGCCACTCCCTACTCGGAGGGAGTCGACGGAGTCCCGTGGCTCAACCTCGCGCTGCTCGTCGCGACGGTGGTGTCGACGCTGCTCGTCGGTGCGACGGCGTGGTACTACGTTCCTATCCCGGTGATTCAGGAGAATCCGCTCGCCGTGCTACAGGCGTGGCCCTTCACGGCGGCCGTCCTCGGAGTGCTGTTGACGCACGAGCTCGGCCACTACGCGCTGGGTCGCTACCACGGGGTCGACGTGTCGCTCCCGTACGTCATTCCGTTCATCCTCCCGTTCGGGACGATGGGCGCCATCATTCGCATGCGCGGACAGATGCCCGACCGCGAGGCGCTGTTCGATATCGGCGTCGCCGGCCCGCTCGCGGGGCTCGCCGCCACTATCGTCGTTACCGTCGTCGGGCTCTTGCTGGGTCCGTTCGCGGTCCCGCAGTCGGTGCTCGGCGGCGGCGGGCAGGTCATCGTGTTCAACAACCCGCCGCTGTTGGACCTGATCGCCGCCGCGTTGAACCAGCCGACCGGCTACGCCGACCCGACGAGGACGGCCCATCCGGTGGTCATGGGTGCGTGGGTCGGGATGTTCTTCACCGTCCTCAACCTCCTGCCGGTCGGGCAGCTCGACGGAGGACACATCGTCCGGGCGATGGTCGGACGGCGCCAGGAGACGGTCGCGGCGTTCGTGCCCACCGCGCTGTTCGGCATCGCCGCGTACCTCTACTTCGTTCGCGACCTCGGGCTCAACGAGTCGGTCGGCCTGTGGGCGTTCTGGGGGCTGTTCTCGGCGTTCATCGCCTACCGCGGCCCGGCGGACCCGATCGACGACTCGGCGCTCGGCCCGAAACGGTTGGCCGTCGGCGTGCTCACGTTCGCGCTGGGGCTGTTGTGCTTCATGCTCGTCCCGATTCAGGTGACGACCCTGTGAGACGGGGCGGGCGGGACGCGTTCCCCGCTCAGTCGCCGGCGTGCTCGTAGCCCCGATCGGGGAGCGGTTCGCCGTCCATCCTGACCCCATCCCAGGTCACGTTCCCGATCACCGAGATCGGCGTCGGAGAGGCCGCCCGCGCCGCCTCGATGTCGTCGCTCGCGAGCGTGAACACCAACTCGAAGTCCTCGCCGAAGAACAGTGCCGCGCTCCGACGCGCGTCCGCGTCGTCGAACGCCTCGCGTACCGCGTCGGCGACCGGGACGTACGACTCGGTGATGTCCATCCCGAGGTCGCTCACGTCGCTCGCCTCGACGAGCTGGTGCAGCGATCGCGCGAGCCCGTCGCTGGAGTCCATCATCGCCGTCGCGTACGGTCCGAGCGCCACTCCGGCGGCGACGCGGGGCGTGAATCTGAACAGATCGTTCCCCCGGTCGGCGTCTTCCCTCTCGAACGCGCGGACCGCGGCGGCGCTCCGGCCGAGTGAACCGGTCACGCAGACGGCGTCGCCGCGGTCGGCGCCGCCCCGTCGGATCGGATCGTCGGTCCGCCCGAGCGCGGTCGTGGCGACGGTGAACTCGTCGTGGCGGTCGAGGTCGCCGCCGACGTACTCGGCGTCGACCGCCGCACACACCCCCTGGGCGCCGCGCACGAAGTCGTCGATCTCCTCGGGGTCAAACTGCGGCGCTCCGTAGGCCGCGACGGCCGCCTCCGCGTCGGCGCCCATCGCGGCCACGTCCGACAGCGACGCGCCGACGGCCCGCCAGCCGGCAGTGTGGCGATCGACGCCGGCGGGGAAGTCGGTCGTCTCGTGGAGCATGTCCGTCGTGAGTACCCTGTCGCCGACGACGGCGCAGTCGTCGCCCGCATCCGGGAGCGTGTCAGCTAACCGGGCGAGCGCCTCGCGTTCGTCCATCGATGTTCCGTTTCCGCGCCGACACCTACGGTGTTTCCCTTCGAGGTGCCCGCGCCGTCGACCTCACCACGGAGCCGCAACACCGCGTCCCCGCGGTTTCGGAGGCTTGAAACGGTCGCCCGGCGACCATCCCGACATGGACTCGGACCAGCTACGCGCCACAGTCGTCGGGTTTCTCGGCGCGTTCGCGGTCCTCGGCGTGCTCCTGTATCTCGTGGGCGTCGGCGACCTCCTCGACGTGCTCCGGCGAGCCTCGCTCGAGACGGTCGGGCTCGTCGTGCTCGTCACGCTCGGGTGGCTCGTCGCCTGGTCGGTCGCGCTCAGAACCGTGCTCGGGGTGCTCGGAATCCGACTGTCGGTGGTTCGGTCGTTCCTCGTGTTCAACGGCGCGATGTTCTCCAACAACGTCACGCCGTTCGGGCAGGCGGGAGGCGAACCCGTCACCGCGCTGCTCATCGCGAAGGTGGCGGACACGGAGTACGAGCGCGGTCTCGCCGCGATCGCGAGCGTGGACACGCTCAACTTCGTTCCCTCGATCACGCTCGCGCTCGTCGGCGCGGCGTACTTCGCCACCGAGACGACGTTCGGCACGCGCCTGCAGCTGGCGACGGGCGTCGTCGTCGCGCTCGCGTTGGCCGTCCCCGGACTCGTCTATCTCGGGTGGCGCAACCGCTACGCGCTCGAAGCGCACGTCGTCGGTACCTTCGTTCCGCTGATCCGCCGGGTCGCGAAGCTTCTCCCGGTGTTCTCCGCGCCGACCGAGGAATCGGTCGAGTCGCGGATCGGCCACTTCTTCGGCGCCATCGAGCGCGTCGCCACCGACCGCACCGGCATCGCGATCTCGCTGGCGGCGTCGACGCTCGGCTGGGTCCTCCAGATGGTCGCCCTCTACCTCGCGTTTCTGGCGATCGACCAGCCCGTCCCGTTCTCGGCGATGCTGTTCGTCGTGCCGATGGGGGCGATCGCGGGCGTCACGCCCCTCCCGGGCGGCGCGGGCGGCATCGAGGCGGTGCTCGTGGCCGTGCTCGCGGCGCTCCCGTCGGTGTCGGTCTCCGCGACGGCGGCGTTGGGCGCCGTCGTCATCTACCGCAGTGCAGTCTACTGGATCCCGGTGATCATCGGCGGGATCGTCGTGAGCGTGATCGGCGCCGACAGCGTCGGCTAACCGTGGCACTGTCCCCGTCCCGCGCCCGCCGGCACGACCGCGGGGACGACTCACACGCGGCGGGTGATACGACGGCTTTAAACGGAACGGCGGAGAATTCGCCCGTATGGTTACCCTCTACGACGTCCCGGCGGCGGACCTCAACGACGAGGTCGCCGCTCGACTGGAGGATCGCATCGAGCAGCCGGAGTGGGTGCAGTTCACCAAGTCCGGACAGAGCCGAGAGCTCCCGCCCCAGCAGGAGGACTTCTGGTTCCGCCGGGCGGCCTCGCTGCTGCGCAAGGTCGCCGACCGCGGCCCCGTCGGCGTCGAGCGCCTCGCCACCGAGTACGGCGGCGCCAAGCGCGGCTCGAACCGCTACGTCGTCTCCCCCCCGAACCACGAGGGCGGCTCGCGCAAGATCATCCGCGTCGCGCTCCAGCAGCTGGAAGACGAGGGGTTCGTCGAGACCGCACAGGGCGAGGGCCGCCGCGTCACCGACGAGGGCCGCTCGTTCCTCGACGACGTCGCCGGCGACGTGCTCGAGGAGCTCGATCGTCCCGAGCTCGAGCGCTACGCGTAAGCCGACGCCCGCACACGACGAGTTCTCCGATTTCCCGACCCGCTAGCGACAACGCACGCGATCGCACGGCAACGGGACGTCCACGACGCCGCCGCACGCCAGCGCCGCCGCCGTCCTCGCTGTCGCTACCGCCCGCCTGGGCGCCGCTGCACCTCGCGCACCCACAATTGTTTTGACCGCGCACCGGCAACTCTCAAGCGACATGAGCGAGACTCCCGACGACGAGCGGCTGGAGGAACTGCGCGAGCAGAAGATGCAGGAGCTCCAGAATCAAGCGCAGGGACAGGGACAAGGCGACGCGGAGGCACAGCAGGCCGCCCAGGAGCAGGCCGAGCGCCAACAGGAGGCGCTGCTGAAGCAGTACCTCACCGACGGCGCGCGCCAGCGCCTCAACGCCGTCGAGATGAGCAAGCCCGACTTCGCCGCGCAGGTGAAACAGCAGGTCACCGCGCTGGCGAAGAGCGGCCGAGTGAACGGCCGGATCGACGAGGACCAGATGAAGGAGCTGCTGCGCGAGCTGCAGCCGGACCAGAAGAGTTTCGACATCCGGCGCCGCTGACGCACGCGTGGACCTCGCGCTCTGCTACAGCGGCGGGAAGGACTCCTCGCTCGCCGCGCTCGTCCTCGATCGCTTCTACGACGTGACGCTGGTCACCGCACACTTCGGCGTGACCGACGACCACGAACACGCCCGCCGAGCCGCGGAGGCGCTCGGCTTCCCGTTCGAGACCCACGACCTCGACCGCGAGGTCGCCCTGGAAGCCGTCGACCGAATGCGCGCGGACGGCTTCCCCCGCAACGGGATCCAGCGCGTCCACGAACACGCGCTGGAGTCGGTCGCCGGCCGCGACGTGGACGCCGTCGCCGACGGCACCCGCCGCGACGACCGCGTCCCCTCGATCTCCCGGGCGTTCGCCCAGTCGCTGGAGGACCGCCACGGCGTCGACTACATCTCCCCGCTCTCGGGGTTCGGCCGCGGCGCCGTCGACCGCCTCGTCGACGCGACCCTCGACGTGGAGTCCGGACCTTCCGAGGAGGTGCCGAAGGCCGACTACGAGGGTGAACTCCGCGCCCTCCTCCGCGAGGAGGCCGGCGACGACGCGGTCGCCGAGGTGTTTCCCGAGCACGAACAGACGTACGTGCGCGGGACGCGCTGAGTCGGCTGCACCGGGTCGAGCTGTCCGCGATCGTACCGAGCCGTCGGCGACCGCGCTGCCGGCGGTGATTCTCCGTCGGTGTCGCCCGCCGGGTTCGCCGTCATCCGCGTCGTTTTCACCCCCGACCGTCGACCCGGAACCGTGTCCGCACTCGTCTCCCCCGGCATCGCCGTCGCCGTCGCGGCCGCGGTGCTGTGGGGTGTCTATCTCTTCGCGCTGAAACGCTACGTCGCCGGCGTCCCCGCGACCGTGCTCACGGTGCTCGTCAACGTCTGCGCGCTGGCGTGGTACGCGCCGGTCGCCGTCACCCGGCTCTCGGCCGACGCGCTTCCCGACCCCACGACGCTCGGCGCGCCCGCCGTGCTCGCGCTCGTCGGCGCGGTGCTGGGCGTCGGCGTCGGCTTCGTCCTGTTCGTGAACGCGCTCGCGCTGGGCGAGGTGTCGTACGTCACGCCGATCAACAAGGTCGTCCCCGTGTTCGTCCTGCCGCTGGAGCTGCTCCTCCTCGGCGCCGACCTCCCGGCGCTGGCGTTCGCGGGTATCGCCGTCGTCACCGCCGCGGTGTACGTCGCGAACTACCGCGGCGGCGACCCGCTCGAGCCGTTCCGGCGGGCGCTCTCGGCTCGTCCCGCGCAGCTCGCGCTGCTGTCGGCGGTCGCCTACGCCGTCGGCGACGTGGCCAAGCGCGCAGTGCTCGACCGCGTCGGCCTCTCGCCGGAGGCGCTCGTGGTGCTGGTGCTCGGCGGGGTGCTGCTCGTTCTCCTTCCGCTGGCCGTCCGTGACTGGCGCGGCCCGCGCTCGTGGGAGACGCCGGCGCCGACGTTCCTCGCGCTGGGGCTGGTCGTCGCGACGGCCGAACACCTCACGAGCGTCGCGTTCGCCGCGCTCCCCGCGAGCATCGCCTCGCCGGTGATAAACACGCAGGCGGTCGTCGCGGTGGTGCTCGGCGGGGTGTTCCTCGGAGAGCGCCGGCTCGGCGCCCGCCTCGCCGCCGCCGCGCTCGCGGTCGTCGGCGTCGGGCTGCTCGCGGTGTGAGCGGGGAGCGCCCGGGGGACCCCGCCGACCGCGACGGCGAACCACGGGGTTAAACTCCCGGACGCGCGAGGTACCCGATAATGCCCACCTACGAGCGCCTGAAGGGGTTCCGCGACTTCTACCCCCCCGAGATGGCCGTCCGTCGCGAGGTGACCGACACGATCGAGTCGGTCGCGCGCGGGTACGGCTTCCGCGAGATCGACACGCCCCGGCTGGAGCCCGCCGAGATGTGGACCGACAAGTCCGGCGACGACATCGTCGACGAGCTGTACGCCTTCGAGGACCACGGCGGCCGCCACGTCACGCTCGTGCCGGAGCTGACGCCGACGGTCGCGCGGATGTACGCCGCGAAGGCACAGGAGCTGTCCAAGCCGGTGAAGTGGGTCTCGACGCGCCCGTTCTGGCGCTACGAGGCCGTCCAGCAGGGCCGCTTCCGCGAGTTCTACCAGACGAACGTCGACATCTTCGGATCGGCCGAGCCCGCCGCCGACGCCGAGGTGCTCGCGACCGCGGCCGACGCGCTCACCGAGCTCGGCCTGTCGGCCGACGACTTCGAGTTCCGCGTCAGCCACCGCGACATCCTCGGATCGCTGCTGCGCTCGTTCGACGCGGACGTGGACGTGCGCGCGGCGATCCGCGCGGTCGACAAGTCCGAGAAGGTCGAGGAGAACGAGTACCTCGACCTGCTCAACGACGCCGGCCTCGGCTTCGACGAGGCGCGCGAGTTCGACGACCTGCTGGGGATCGACGACCCCGCCGACCTCGACGAACTCACCGACTTCGCGCCCGCATCCGACGAGCTCGCCGCGGCCGTCGACAACCTCCGCGCCGTCCTCGCGGCGGCGGACGACTTCGGCGTCGGCGGGCACTGCGACCTCTCGCTGCGCACCGCCCGCGGGCTCGACTACTACACTGGCGCCGTCTTCGAGTGCTTCGACGCGACCGGCGAGATCGGCCGCGCCGTCTTCGGCGGCGGCCGCTACGACGACCTCATCGAGGACTTCGGCGGCCAGCCCACGCCCGCCGTCGGCGTCGCTCCCGGGCACGCGCCGCTGGGGCTCCTCCTGGAACGCGCGGGCGTCGCCCCCGAGGCGGCCATCGAGACGGACTACTACGTGCTGCAGGTGGGCGACACCCGAGCGACGGCCGCCCGGATCGCCCGCGACCTTCGGAGCCGCGGCCACGTCGTCGAGTCGGACGTCTCCGACCGCAGTTTCGGCGCGCAGCTCAACTACGCCGACTCGATCAACGCCGAGACGGTCGTCATCGTCGGCGAGCAGGATCTCGCGAACGACGAGGTGACGCTGAAGGACATGGCCTCCGGCGACCAGACGACCGCGCCGGTCGACGAGTTCCCGGGCGAATTCGACCGCCCGACGTTCGACGACTTCGCGTAATGGCGATCCGCCGGGCGTACCGCGTCGCCTACGACGGCCGCCCGTTCTTCGGCTTCCAGCGCCAGCCGGACGTGCCGACCGTCGAGGACACGCTGCTGGACGCGCTCCGGGCGCTCGACGTCATCGCGCACGACGCCGACACCCCGGCGGGATACGCCGCCGCCGGCCGCACCGACCGCGGCGTCTCGGCCGTCCGTCAGACCGTCGCCTTCGACGCGCCCGAGTGGCTCACGCCGCGGGCGTTCTCCAGCGAGCTCCCCGCCGGCGTCCGGGTGTGGGCAGCCGCCGACGCGCCCGCCGACTTCCACGCGACTCACGACGCCGCCCGCCGGACGTACCGGTATCACCTCCACGCGCCCGGGGCAGACCGCGACCGCGCCCGCGACGCCGCCGCGGCGCTGTCGGGCGAGCACGACGTTCACAACCTCACGAGCGATCCCCGCGGGCCGAAGACCCGCCGCGACCTCTCGGTCTCGGTCGACGCCGAGGCCGCCGGGGACGCTCCCGGAATCGGCGAGTTCCTGACGCTCACGGTCGCCGCCGGTGGATTCCCACGCGAGTTCGTCCGCCGACTCGCGACGGTCGTCCGCGGCGTCGCCGTCGGCGACACCGGACTCGACCGCGTCGACGAGGTGCTCGGGGACGAACCGCTGTCGGGGGCAGGGGGTGTCGGCCCCGCCGCGCCCGAGCCGCTCGTGCTCGCCGACGTGGCCTACCCCGACATCGAGTTCGAGCCTGACCCGGCGACGGTCGCGACGCTCCGGGAGGTGTTCTCCGAGCGCCGCGTCGACGCGCTCGCCCGGGGACGGGTGTTCGACGACGTGCTCGCCGCGGCGTCGGAGTGACCGCCGCTCACTCCCACTCGTCGGGCCACAGCCCCGCCGCCTTCATTCCCGGCTCGAAGTCGGCCTCGCGGAACGCCTCCTCCAGTTCGTACGGATCGAGCACCGGAACCTCGGTCGCGTCGTCCGCCAGCTCGCGGACCATGAGCGCCGCGAGGACGCCGTGCTCGCGGATGCACCGATCGTCCACCTTGTCCCGCGTGTCGGCGTGGGTGTGACCCCACCCCCGGCCGCGCTCACCCGAGTCGGAGTGCAGTTGGAGCGCCGCCGTCCCTCGCCGGACGAACGGCCACTGGTCGGAGAACGGATGCGGCTCCTCGCGCACCTCCACCGGTTGGTGGGTCCGCTCGCCCACGCGGCGCGCGACCCGCGCCGTCGCCGCGGAGGTGTGCGTCATCGCGACGAGGTCCCGGAAGCGGCCGGCCCCGTCGAGGTTGACGACGGCCTTCACCCCGTCCAGGTCCGTCGTCTCCGCGAGGTGTTCCGAGCCGAGCAGCCCGGTCTCCTCGCAGCCGACGGCGGCGAACCGGACCCCGATGTCGAGGTCGGCGGCCGCGAGCACCTGCGCGGCCGCGAGCAGCGTCGCGACGCCGCAGCCGTTGTCCAGCGCCCCCTCCGAGATGTCGTGGCCGTCGTAGTGCGCGAGCACGAGCACGTACTCGTCGGTCCTCGGTCCCGTGCGCGCGAGCACGTTCCGTGACTCGCCGGGCACCGCCTCGGCGTCGACCGACAGGTCGGCCTCCCCACCCTCGCTTGCGTACTCCGTGAGCCACGCGCCCGTCTCCTTGCTCACGCCGACCGCCGGGATCGCGGCCTCCTCGCCGAAAGTGAGCGACCCCGTCGGCGGCAACTGACCGGGCACGTGGTTGACGAACACGAACGCCTCCGCGCCCGCCTCCGCGGCGGTCCCGAACTTCTCCATCCGGTGGACGAACCGCGAATCGCCCGGCGTCGTCGTCGACGCGACGGCGATCTTCCCCTCCACGTCGACCGCCGCGATCTCCTCGGGCGTGCCGTACCCCACGTCGACGAGTTCGCCCGACGCCTCGCCGGCGGGGCTGTACGGCAGCGCGATGGCGTCGAACCCGCGCTCGGTCGGTTCGGTGAGTCGAAGCGTCGTCTCGCCACGGCGCCACTCGGTCGCGTCGAACCGCTGTCGGCGAACGCGGTCGAGCCCGATCTCCTCGAACGTGTCGGCGACGAGATCTGCCGCACGCGCCTCGCCATCGCTCGCGCCCATTCGACCGCCGAGTGCCGTCAGCTCGGTGATGAACTCCCACGGCACGGTGTCGGTCCAGGCGCGCCCGACCGCCGCGGCGAGGTCGTCGTCGAGGTCCATGACGACAAGATCGCTCAGCGGCGGCAAAAACCCGAGGGTGGGAGGTGCCTCCCGCGTGCTCGACCGATCGAACGACTTCGAGGATCCCCTCGGTACGTGATTTCGTATCGCGTTATATAATTCATGAAACGTGCCCGGGCGGTTATGATCGTCCGGGTCGACCACGGGTTATGCGCCCCCAACACCCGGTGATCGGCTGATGCCGATCGTTCCGGGGTTCCTCGAACGGCTCGCCTTCCGTGCGAACCTCGCGCCGGCGGCGATCCTCGATATCCACGGCGCGGCCTCGCTGCACGCGGTCTCGCTCGCCGACGACCTCGGCGTGTTCGCCGCCCTCGACGGGCCGCGAACGCTGGCCGACCTCGCGGCGGCGCTCGCGTGCGAGGAGGACACTCTGCGACGCCTGCTCGACACGCTGGTCGCGGTCGGGTACGTCGGCCGCTCGGGCGACGAGTACTGGCGGACGCGGACGACCACGCGGTGGCTCACCGACGACGGCGACGCGAACCTCGCGCCGTTCGCGCGCTTCTGGGTCGAGGTGGTCCTCCCGTACTGGCGCGAGCACGCCGTCCATGCCGTCCGCAACGGGGATCCCGGCGAGTCGCTGTACGACTGGCTCGGCGACGACGAGGAGGCATGGACGACGACACAGGCGGGATTCCGCGCGGCCGCGTCGCTGTTGGTCGATCCGGTCGCCGACGCTCTCGGCGACGTCGACGGCGCGCGGGTCCTCGACCTCGGCGGCGGCCACGGCGCCTACGCGCTCGAACTCGCCCGTCGCGGGGCGTCGGTGACGCTGGTCGACCGGTCGCCCGCGCTGGAGCGGACGCGCGAGGTAGTCGCCGACGCGGGCGTCGATGTGAGGCTCCTTGGCGGCGACTACCTCACGGGGAACCTGTGGCGTCGAATAGCCGAACTCGACGCCCGCGCCGATCCGCGCTCCGGATCCGGTTCCCGCGGCGGCGACGACGCGGGCGCGGGCTACGATCTCGTCCTCCTGTGCAACGTCCTCCACGGGCACTCCCCCGCGGAGGCGGCGGCGCTGCTCGAATATTCCGCGGCCGTGCTCGCGCCCGGTGGTCGTCTCGCGATCCTCGACCAGTTCGGGCGGGGCGGACGCTCGTCGGTGGCGGACGTCGGCGTCGCGCTGATCGACCTCACGTACCTGATCACCCTCGGCGGCGGCACGCTCGATCCCGATGCGCTGAATCGGTGGCTCGGCGACGCGGGGCTGTCGACCGTCGGCACGGAGACGTTCCGACGGGCGCCGGGCGTCAAACTGCTGTGCGTCGAATCGCCGTACGCCGATCGGGGGTGAACGCGGCGAGTACCGGCCGAGCGTACGCGGACCCCCGATGTCGAGTTCGTCGCGCTCGGTCCCGCTGCCGATCCGGTCGGATCGGACGCTCGCGGGCGGTTCTGCCGGATCTGCTTGGCAAGACTTACCACCGCGTACGGGCGAGGACCGAGCATGAGCTCGGTTCCCGAACGATCGGCGATCGACGAGGAATACAAGTGGAGCATCGACTCCATCTACGCGGACGACGAGGCGTGGGAGGCGGCCTACGAGGACGTCGAGGAGCGCCTCGACGACCTCCGTGCGTACGAGGGCCGCGCGACCGAGAGCGCGGCGACGCTGCGCGACCTGCTCGACACGTACGAGGCGGTGTTCCGCGAGGTGTCGAAGGTCACGTCGTATGCGCGGCTCCGCTCGAACGAGGACACCCGCGATCAGGAGTACCAGGCGATGTCCTCGAAGGCGCAGGCGCTGTCGGCGGAGGCGTCGAGCGCGTCCAGCTACCTCGAGCCCGAACTGCAGGAGCTCGACTGGTCGGACCTCGAGGACATGATCGACGAGGAGCCCGCGCTCGCGGAGTACGAACACTTCCTCGACGACGTGCTTCGGATGAAGCCGCACACGCGCTCGGCGGAGGTCGAGGAACTGCTCGCGGACCTGAGCGAGGTCACCGGCGCCGCGGGCGAGGCGTACTCGATGCTGTCGGACGCCGACATGACGTTCCCGACGGTCGAGGACCCCGACGGCGAGGAGATCGAGATCTCGCAGGGCAACTTCACGACGCTGCTACAGAAACCCGACCGGGAGTTCCGGCAACGCGTTCACGAGGCGTTCTACTCCGAGTGGGAGACCGTCCGAAACACGGTGGGAACGACGCTCGCGAAGAGCGTGAAGAAGGACGTGAAGATGGCGGAGGCGCGCAACTACGATTCCGCCCGGGAGGCCGCCCTGAACGGGCCGAACGTCCCGGTCGAGGTGTACGACACGCTCGTCGACACCGTCCGCGACAACCTCGACTCGCTGGGGCGCCACGCCGACCTGAAGCGGAAGGCGCTCGACGTGGACACGCTCGAGATGTGGGACCTCTACATGTCCCTGACGGGCGACGAGGGCCCCGAGATCAGCTACGAGGAGGCCAAGGATCACGTCGTCGAGGCGGTCGCGCCGCTCGGCGAGGAGTACCAGCGGCGGATGGCCGAGGGGCTGGAGTCGCGCTGGGTCGACGTGTACGAGAACCGTGGGAAGCGCTCGGGCGCCTACTCGGCGGGCACGTACGACACCCAGCCGTTCATCATGATGAACTATCAGGACGACGTGTCCTCGATGTACACGCTCGCCCACGAGCTGGGCCACTCCATGCACTCCGAGCTGGCGAAGGAGGCCCAGCCGTGGCAGTACGCCGACTACGAGATCTTCGTCGCCGAGGTCGCCTCGACGGTCAACGAGACGCTGCTGACGAAGCACCTGCTGGAGAACGCCGACTCCGACGAGCTTCGGATCCACGCGCTCGACCAGTACCTCGAACGCTTCCGCTCGACCCTCTTCCGTCAGACCATGTTCGCGGCGTTCGAGCAGGCCATCCACGAGCACGACGAGGCGGGCAGGCCGCTCACGCCCGACGTCTTCGACGAACTGTACGGCGACCTGAAGGCGGAGTTCTACGGCCACGTCGACGCCAACGTCGACGAACACATCCGCCGCGAGTGGATGCGTATTCCGCACTTCTACTACAACTTCTACGTCTACCAGTACTCGACGGGCATCTCGGCGGCCGCGGCCATCGTCGACCGCATCGAGGACGAGGGCGAGGTCGCCGCCGAGGAGTATCGGTCGGCGCTGCGCGCCGGCGGCGCCGAGTACCCGATCGACGTGCTCGACATCGCCGGGATCGACATGACGGAGTCCGGCCCGATCGAGTCCGCCATCGGCGTGTACGACGACTACCTCGACGAGGCGGAGGCGCTGCTCGACCTGTAAGGCGGCGTCGCGTCCGTCCCACGACCGCGCCGATCCCCGTCGGAGGCGAACGCTCCCGCCACCCAAAGCCCCTTTACGGGCGGTACCTAAGCACGGGCGAGAAATGTCTCGGAGCCCGTCCCTCCCCGACCGGCCACGCCTCGATCTGGATCCCGACATGAACGAGGCCGAGCGGCTGGAGGCGCTTCGCAAGCACTTCGAGCGGATCGTCCAGGTCAACGACGAGCTGGACGCCCGCCTCGATGAGGCCCAGAGTCGCCGCTCGGACCTCCGCGACGAGGTCGACGAGCTCAAGCGCCGCAACGAGGCGCTGAAGACGGCGTCGCTGTACATCGCGACCGTCGAGGAGCTCACCGAGGACGGCGCGGTGATCAAACAGCACGGCAACAACCAGGAGGTGCTCACCGACCTCTCGCCCCAGCTCGAGGACGAACTGGATGCGGGCGACCGCGTCGCCATCAACGACTCCTTCAGCGTCCAGACGGTGCTCGACGACGAGACCGACGCCCGCGCACAGGCGATGGAGGTCGACGCCGACCCCGACGTCACCTACGCCGACATCGGCGGCATCGACGAGCAGGTGCGCGAGGTTCGCGAGGCCGTCGAGGACCCCCTGATCAACGCCGACGCGTTCCGCGAGGTCGGGATCACCCCACCCAGCGGCGTGCTGCTGCACGGACCGCCCGGCACGGGCAAGACGATGCTCGCGAAGGCGGTCGCCAACGAGACCGACGCGACGTTCATCAAGATGGCCGGCTCGGAGCTGGTTCGGAAGTTCATCGGCGAGGGCGCGCGCCTCGTGCGCGACCTCTTCGACCTCGCCGAGGAGCGCGAGCCCGCCGTCATCTTCATCGACGAGATCGACGCCGTCGCCGCCAAGCGCACCGACTCGAAGACCTCCGGGGACGCCGAGGTCCAGCGCACGATGATGCAGCTCCTGAGCGAGATGGACGGCTTCGACGACCGCGGCGAGGTGCGGATCATCGCGGCGACGAACCGCTTCGACATGCTCGACGACGCGATCCTCCGCCCGGGCCGCTTCGACCGCCTCATCGAGGTGCCCAAGCCCGGCCCCGAGGGACGCGAGCGCATCCTCGAGATCCACACGGCGGACATGTCGGTCGCCGACGACGTGAACTTCGCCGACATCGCGGCGGAGCTCGACGACTACTCCGGCGCCGACATCGCCGCGCTGACCACGGAGGCCGGGATGTTCGCCATCCGCGACGAGCGGACGACCGTCCGCCGCGCGGACTTCGATAACGCTCGCGAGAAGATCGAGACGAGCAACGAGGGGCCGGTGTTCAACGACGGCGAGTTCGGTCGCTACCAGTACTGAATCGGGCTCCGATCCGGCGTCGCGTCCGGCGGTTTCGATATCGCTTCTCCCCGCGGCTCTCCGCCTCGGTTTCGACACCCACTTCCCAGCGACGCCACGAGTCACGGTATGGACATCCACGTCGCCGACGGGGTCGGCAGCGGGCCGACCGAGTTGGCCGCCTACGACGCCGCGCTCGCGGACGCGGGCGTCGGCGACTTCAACCTCGTCACCGTCTCGTCGGTCGTTCCCGCCGACGCGACCGTCCGCGCGGTCGACACCGCGCCCGATCTCGGCCCCGCGGGCGACCGCCTCACCGTCGTGCAGGCGCACGCGGCCGCCTCGCCCGAGGACGCCCACGAGACGGACAGCGTCACCGCCTGTCTCGGGTGGGCGACCGGCCCCGGCCCGGGGCTGTTCTACGAGGCCGATGGCGGCGACGCCGACGCGGTCCGCGAGACGGTGTCGACCGGTCTCGGTGCCGGCCGCGACCTGCGGGACTGGACCTTCGACCGCGAGGAGACCCGATGCGCGACCGTCGAGACCGACGACTCGGCGTACGTCGCCGCGGTCGTCGTCGCCGCCTACGGCGAGAGCGAACCGATCGCGTGAGCCGTCGGCTCCGGTTCCGACGGCCTCGATAGTGTATTCGCGCGACAGATCGCCGACGCCTTTTTACGCGGACCCCGCATATCATCGCCGACTCTAATGAACGGCAACAACCCCTATGCGGGGGCGCCTGGCGTCGTCGATGCGGGCCGTCCCGAGGAGGTCGACCTCACGGCCGACCAGAAGGACGCGCTCCGGCAGGCGGTCGCCACCATCGTCACGCGAACCGAGTCGTATCTCCCCGACGGCTACGCCGTCGGCTCCGAACTCTCCTACGGCACGAACGGACCGCAGGCCACCGTCGCGGTCCAGCCGCCGATCGGGCACGCCGTCAGCGCGGGCTTCTCGCCGGATCTCGAGGACATCGAGGCGGGCCTCGACGACGAGGACCGCGAGGAGGTCGCCCGCGGCCTCGCCGCCAGCGCGGCCGCCCAGGTCATGTCCGCCGTCGGCGACGACCTCGAACCGACCGCGCGATAGCCGCGTCGTCTCGCCCGCTCGGACTCGTTCTCCGTCCGTCGGTGGGCGAGCGCCCGCCGGTCCGCTCGCTCACCGACCGACGACGGATCGATCGACGGGTCCTCTCCGATCCGAACCGCTGTCTACCGATCTTCCCGTAGAACACGTTCTTTCCGAACCCCGCCCGACACAACGCCGGATCGGAGAACACCGGCCGCGTCGACCCGCTCGGCGCGTCGCCCGTCCGGTCAGGCGTCGCGGTCGTCGACGGGCGGTTCGACGAACAGGCCGTAGCCGACGAGCAGCGCGGCGGCCAGCGATCCGAGTCCCGTCCCGACCGGCGCGGGCAGCGCCAACCGCGTGGCCCCGACCGCGCCGGCGAGGAGCAGGGCCGGCACGGCCGCGAGGAGGAGGTCGTACTTCGACGGCGATACGAGGCCGGCGTGGCCGGCCCCGGAGACGACATCGTCGCTGGAAGGGTCTCGGACACTCATCGATTCTCACCAGTGTAGAGGTACTGTACGGTTCGTAAAATCTGTTATGGCTGATATAATATGAGAACGATTCGTGTGGGTGACGTGTGCGGTTCCTCCGGGTGTTCGGTGACCACGCGGTCACGTCGATCGAGGGAACCGCGGCGTCGGCAACGGGCGGTGAGCGCCGCCGCGCTACTTCCCCCAGAAGAGAACGATTTGTGTATACAAATGTCAACACATTCTAGTGGGTGGAGCCTGTGGCTACGGACGTGGAACGATGAGCGAACAAGTCCATATCCGCGTCGGTGAATCCCGCCATCAAAAGTGGGTCAGCCACGCCGAAGCGGAGTACGACGGCAACATGTCGAAATTGATCCGCGCCGCTGTAGAGAAGGAGATTAGTGACGCGCCAGACGGTGGGACTCCCTCCGACGGCGCGGAGACGGCCGAGGCAAACGGGCGGATAGACGACATCCTAAACGGTGTTGAGGACAACGGAAGCACCCTCGAAGCGATAGAGGACCGCCTTGAGAACATGCACGACACCATGCTTTCCCAGGGTGGTATCCCTAACAAGGTGTTCTCCGATGTATACGGCGCACTACCCGTGGTGGAAGAAGGCTTCGAGGGGGCGGACAAGGACGCTATCGCCGTGAAGTTCGGAGCAACGGCGGCTGAAATCGCAGATGACGCGGGTGTGTCGGAACTTGAAGCAGGGAAGGCACTCGTCCAACTCTACTACGAGGACGACTACAGCGACGTGGAGATGTTGATGACCCACGGGTTTGACGCTCCACATTACTGGCGGGAGGTAGGTCAATGAGTACCATGGACCCTATCGAAAGTTACCGCGAGAGCTACGTCCTCCGTTCTCAGTCGGATGCGGCAGAGAACACGGTAAAGCGCCACGTCCGACACCTTCGCAAGTTCGAGATGTGGCTTCAAGACCGTGGGAAAGAGATCACCGATGAAATTGAGGTGGAAGATGACCTACTGCGGTTCCATCGATGGATGAAACTGCGGGGTGCTGGCACCAAGTGCCCAGAGTGCGAGACCGTGGCGGACCCTTTCGAGGACCTTTGTCCTGACTGTGGGGCCGACGTGTCGGAGGGTGAACCCGTCGGCTACTCGGAAGGCACTATCAAGAACGCAACGGGGGCAATCAGCAAGTTCTTTCAGATACAGCGACCAGATGATCCGAACCCCGTAGACCAATGGGAAACCACGGGGTCGGACGGCAAGTGGTCAATCACCACGGAAAAGAAGCGGGCCACTCGGGAGGGTGTGTTCTATCTCGAATCCGATGAGGTGGATAAACTCATTGAGGCGGCAGACGGCTTTCGGGACAAGCTGATCATCCGCATCTTGGTTTCTACGGGCATGAGGCGGTCTGAGTGCATCAGCCTGCGGCTCAGGGACGTGGAGCCTGACCAGAAGTATATCCTCATCTACGAGCGTAAGAACGACGACTATCGGAAGGTCGGTTTTCGTTCAGATAAACTGGCACGGGATCTCCAGATGTGGATTGACCACTACAGACATCAAGAATATGGAGCCGAAGAAAGCGACTACCTCTTTCCGCCCGACGGGAAGGGCAACAGCGACCACCTGGGTGAAACCGTGGTGCGAGACATAGTGGTTGAAGCGGCAGAACGAGCAGGGATTCAAGACGACTACGGGACTGACGCGATGGGCAGAACACAACACTTGGTAACGCCGCACGCTCTACGGGCCACGTTCGCCGTTCAATGCGCCAAGAACGGTATTCCCGCGCCAATGGTCAAAGAGGCATTGGGCCATCACTCACTCAATGTAACCGACATCTACACGTCCGTGATTGATGATGACGCGGCAGACATGATTCGGCGCGATGGACCCTCCTACTAAACAGTTTGGGCTCCACTTCTCACACTCGTACCCAGGGATGACCTCTCCTTGTCCGCCGTAATCCAATTCCCCTCCACCTGGACTTCTAAGTAGAAAGAGGCCGTAATTCGGAATAATGAAAGATTGGCGGGGTTGGATTCAGTCTTGGAAATTCTGGGGCCTTTTGTCTCTCACTCTATTCTTATTGTGGATGTATAGAATTGAACAGAGATTTCCTGATCACGTTCCCGATGATGTCAACCTACATCCAGGGCCGCCCACGCCGTTTACATACTTCATAGGAATTTGTACGATGATTTCTACTTATATGACAATAAAGATGTATATTGAGAACAGGTCTGGCGGGAGTTCAGTATCTAACATCCTATACAGTAGTGGGGATGATAATGAGGAGAAATCTCCTCAAAAAGAGCTTGACGAGTTTGAATAGTTATTCCACATCCAGCCATTCAGTTTGGGGAATAAAACTTGACTATCACTTATGACGGCGGTGAATAAGCCGTCCTGGGACTCATCTACTCAGCTGGAGAACTTTACCAAAGAATCAAACTAGTGGGGGGACATCTGTCTTAGTATAACCTACAAGCATCTTCTAGGCCCCTAGTATTACTCTCAGAACTGTTTGAGAGCGAGCCGAGGGGGAGACATCATCCTGAAACAACCCCCACCTCAGAACGGCGCTCAGCGGCTCACAGAACATTGGCCGAACGTCAGGGGCGGTGGCCCGAGGACTTGCCTGGACGAGCGCGGACACGCAGGCGGTCGCACGCACGCCCGTGGCTCCGGATGGGTAGTAATACAATTTGAAGGGGAGATAAGCGAGTCAGGGGCGTGGAGTGTGCAACGGTCGTGGGGTATTCTATTAATGTTATATTTCGCCTCTTGATCGCCCACGCGCGCAAGGCATGGCCGTGGCAAAATCCCGCTCTCTCGGACTCACCTGATCTCAATCACTTGCTTACAAGAAGGACAATTGAAACGCTCTGGTCCTTCAAACCAAATGCGGAAGTGTTCTCCACAGGTTTCGTACGGGCACGTCAGCCTGGTTGGTTGCAGTATAACTTCACTGTCTTCTTCAATATTCACGTTCCTGTGCTGGTCGTGATCAGAGGAATGGACCCGAACACGGTTTTCCTCGGTTGCATCCCTTAGCCCAAATTCAGATTCCATCAAGTCACGCAAGTTTCGATGTTGAGAAGAATCAGTACTATCCCAGAGGATATAATCAGAAAAACTCGGAATTGGCATCTGCACCTGAGTGTTCACATCTTCCAAGATCCATATCGGTTTTCCGAGTTGCGCGGCAATACCAGCCTCCCATCCAATCCAGATTTTTGTATGCTCCCGTTTCTGGGCGTGAGGCCCCAAGACCACGAACATGGCCTGTGACTTGCGTATCTCGTCTCGGAGGCTTTCACTGACTGGTTCCTCTTGATCTTCAAAACTTGCCTTATATTGGCTAATATTTGAATTTCCAAACACCCTATTCAATTGGTCAAGTAAGTCCTGGTCATGTTGACTATGAGATATGAATATCTGCTTTCTAGCACTCATGGATATGATGTCACATTCTCGCGTAGAATATGTTTGGGAATGGTGCTATTCTGATATTTTGTGCATTGGATTCCCACTGTAGTAGCGATAGGTCTCCTCCTATGCGGTGGCGGTGAACTACAGGCATACCTCCTCAAAACTGGGGTTTTGAGGACTGAATCCTCCGAATCGGCGTAATATTATTAAGTCTACACCCGCTCGTACCAAATGTATGACAGTCCCTTGGGGGAAGATAGCCGCCTTCGGGTCACTGCTAACAGTCCTTGCCGTGGCTCCGTTCCTACTCGGGATGGGGAGTATGCTGTCTACCGCGAGTATCCAGAGCGCGGATATTGAAGGTACGTATCGGATGATGAACCTCGCAGTGGGCGCGCTTAAGGCGTTGGTCCCGCTCACTATCGGGGGCGTGATACTGTTCGCGTTCTTTGAGTTCGCGGGGGAGATGGCATAGATGTCCGACTTGGACGACGCGGACGATCTGGCGACCGCCGTGGCGATACTCGGAGCGGCTGGTGTTCTCCTAACCATGACTTCGAGTATTGGTGACGCGAGTACCACCCAAATGGTCGCATGGACTACGGACGTGATTCGGACTATTGCCGTTCCGTCCTTTGGGCTTATTATCTTGATCTGGTTCCTTCTCAAAGCGGAACCGCTGATAGACGCCTTCGCAGACTGGTGAGGAGGGTAGTGGGCATAACATCTTTACTTGAAATCCATTGAATGAGCCTATGAACAGCCTACCATCTAAGAACAAGATAGTGGTGTGGCTGTTCGCCGTCGTTTCAGTGTTTTTCGTAACTCTCTCTGTGTTTTTCGACTATCGCCCTACTCAGACATACCTTCAGATATTTGAGGAGTCTCTGTTGCTGATTCTCCCGACATCAATACTTGCTATATTGGTAATATATTACAAAAACAATTTTTGAACGGTGTGTCGTGGGTGCTCGGATCTTATTTCAATACGTTACCCAGGTCTACCCACCACCTACCGTGGAGCGATAGGGACCCGTCCGCTATGTAATCTTGATGGGGCGGTGTAGCGGGGGTGGCGCGGTCGGGTTCGAGCGAAGCGAGAGAACAGTAGGGAATCGACTACCTATCAGATTGGTAGAGTGGTTCAGTTGGGTTGACCCCGACCGTCGGCTAAAGCCCTCGAATCTGTGTAGACAATCGACTACACAAAACGCCTATTTCCCCCAGAACGGGTCCGCCTTCCGGCGCTTCTCCAGATACGCCTTCAGCGCCTCGATCTCGTCGGCGCGGATCTCCGAGGCGAGCTCCTGTTCGAGGATCTTCGCGTGCTTCTCGGGCAGTTCGATCCACAGCTCGTCGCCCTCCTCGATCTGGCGGCCGACCGTCGGGCCGTCGATGGCGACGGAGACGCGCTCGCCCGCCTGCGCGGAGTCCACGTCGTCGCCCTGATGCTGGATGCCCGAGAGCGTGCCGACGCGGTTCGGCTCGCTGCCCTCGAACTTCGCGACCGGGCGGTTGTTCTGGACGGTCCCGGAGACGACCTCGACGCCGACGACCGCGGGGTCGTTCTGGCGGAACGTGTGGTCCTGGAGGATGCGGAAGCGCGCCGGCTTAGTGATCTTGTCGAGCACCGTCTCCTGTTGGGCGCGCTCCAGCTCGTCGACGTACGCCTCGTACTCCTCGACGAGCTGGTAGATCACGTCGTCGTCGAACAGGCGCACGTCGGTGTGTTCGAGCGCCTCCTCGGCGTCCGGGAGCACGTCGACGTTGAACCCGAGGATCACCTTGTGGGTGTCCTCCTTGGCGGTCTGGGCGACGGTCACGTCCCGCGGGGCCACGTCGCCGACCTCCGCGCGGAGGATCGGGATCTCGGCCTCCTCGAGGGCGTTCGCCATCGCCTCCAGGCTGCCGAGCGTGTCGGCCTTGACGACGACGCCGTCCTCGGCGGTGTCGACCTCGATCCGCGCGAGCTCCTCGCGAACCTCCCGCTTGACCGCCTCCAGCGCCTCCTCGTCGTCGCCGCGGACGACGCGGACCGGCGCGCCCGACATCGCGTCGTCCAGATCGGGTGCGGCGATCTTGACACCCGCGGCCGCGCGGACCTCCTCGACGCGCTCGAAGCGCTTCTCCGTCCGGATCTCGGCGTTCGGGCGCGGCTGGAGCAGCGCGCGCACCTCGGTGACGATCGGCTCGTCGCGACCGCCGACGACGACGGTGTCGCCCTCGCGGACGACGCCGTCGTACAGCACCACGTCCAGCGTCGCGCCGAAGCCCTGCTCGTCTTTCACCTCCAGCACCGTCCCGACGCCGGGGCCGGCCACGTCGACGGACATCTCCTCCTTCATATACCGCTGGGACAGGCCCATCAGGACGGTGAGGAGGTCGGGGATCCCCTCGCCGGTCATCGCCGAGAGCGGGACGACGCCGATGTTGGACTGGAAGTCCTGCACGCGCCAGTAGAAGTCCGCGGAGAAGCCCTCCGCCGAGAGGTCGCCGATGAGTTCATACAGGTTCTCGTTGAGGCGCGAGGTCGCGCGATCGGACTGCTGCTCCAGGGACTGCTGGATCGGCTGGCCGTTCTGGGGGTTCCAGCCGGGCGTCGTGTCGACCTTGTTCGCGGCGACGACGAACGGCGTGCCGGTGCGCTTGAGGATGCTGATCGCCTCCTCGGTCTGCGGCTGGAAGCCGTCGTTCACGTCCACGACGAGCACCGCGATGTCGGCGAGCGCGCCGCCGCGCGAGCGCAGCGTCGAGAAGGAGTGGTGGCCGGGCGTGTCGATGAACAGCAGGCCGGGCAGGTCGAAGTCGGTCGGGTCGACGAGCGCGCCGGCCATCTCCGAGATCGTCGACAGCGGCACGGCGGTCGCGCCGATGTGCTGTGTGATGGCCCCCGCCTCGCCCTCCTGGACGGCGGAGCCGCGGATGCGGTCGAGCAGCGTCGTCTTCCCGTGGTCGACGTGGCCGAGCACCGCGACGATGGGCGTGCGGAGCGAGCCGGCGTCGAACGTCTCCTCTGAGTCGGGGTCGGAATTCGTGTCTGACATGGCTGAGATCCTCCCTGCGGCGAAGAACGGCTCTTGTCGGTACTGGACGGCCGCGTGAAGTAAGGGCTTCGACTCCGCCGACGCGCGGCGATCGCGTCGCCACCGGCGACGGATGCAACGTCGGCGCCCCCGCCGGCGACGGTGTACACGCCGCCGAACGCGCGGCGTCCGCCCCGCGTCGGACGCCAGCGTGGCGTTTATGCCCGTCGCGTCAGTGAGCGCAGGTATGGCAGATATCCTCGCCGAGAACCTCTCGGGGAAGGCCGTCATGGGCTCGGACGGCACCGAGTTGGGCATGCTGTACAACATCACGATGGACCTGAAGACGGGCTCGCTGTCGGATCTGCTCGTCACGCCGAACGAGGAGCTCTCGCCGGCCCAGGTGCCGTTCGACCGCGACGAGTCCGGGCGCTTCCACGTCCCGGTCGCGGACGTACAGGCGGTGAAAGACTACATCGTCGTCCGCACGTAATGGAAGTCCTCGATTCGTCCGCCTTCATCCACGGCTACGACAGCGACGACCGGACCGCCTCGATCCCAGCCGTTCAGGCGGAACTCACCGGCGAGACCGCGCTCCGGTTCGACGCCGAGGAGGGCGCCGGGATGCACATCCACGTCCCCGGCGAGGGTGCCGTCGGACGCGTCCGCAGCGCCGCCGAGGAGACCGGCGACCTCGCGGAGCTGTCCGACACGGACCTGCGCCTGCTCGCGGCGGCGTTCGAACTCGACGCGACGCTCGTCACCGACGACTACGCCATGCAGAACGTCGCCGAGCGCATGGACGTCCGCGTCCGCGTCATCGCCCGCGAGGGCATCGAAGAGGAGCGCAACTGGCGGTTCCAGTGTGCCGGCTGCGGCCGCACGTTCGACGAGAACCGCGACCGCTGTCCGATCTGCGGGAGCGACCTGACCCGCAAGAACCCCGCCTGAGTTCAGATCCCGGTCGTCTCCAGATACTGGACCGCGAACTGGACGGCGTTGTACGCGCCGTGGACGAGGATCGGGACGACGAGGGTGTCGGTGTACTCGTACAGCGCGCCCAACCCGATCCCGAGCGTCGCCGCGACGGCGACGTAGACGAGTTTCTCGGCGGGCGTCCCCGTCCCAGCGACGTAGTGGAGCAGCCCGAACAGCAGCGACGCGCCCGCGACGGCGCCCGCCGGGCCGAGCGCGCGCCGCAGCTCCCCCTGCACGACGCCGCGAAAGAGCAGTTCCTCGCCGACGGCGACCGTGAGGAACGACAGCGGGATCATGGCCAGGAAGTACACCGGCGGGTTGGTGAGCGCCTCGTTCGTGCTCGGCGACAGCCCCGCGGCGGAGAACGCCAGAAGGATCCCGTAGCCGGCGACGATGAGACCGATCGCGCCGCCGACGGCGACCGCGGCGTCGCGGCCCGTCGGCCGCCGGACGCGCAGCACGTCGAGATCACCGGCGTACAGGAGGAACAACAGCGCCGCGGCGGCGAAGCCGGCGGCGTTGCCGACGGTGGTGAACACGGCCGTCGCCGCCGAGTCGGCCCCGAACCCCAGCGCCAGGGCCGCCCACTCGAACGCCGGAACCACGGCGCTGACGGCGACGACGCCGGCGAACACCGCGAGCAGCGCCTGTGCCCCGCGGATCGCCACCGCACGGGGCTCGATCGTCCCTCCCGGCGGACCGAGTTCGACGGTCACCTCACTCCACCTCCAGCCGCCGCTTCTCGGCGACCGTCTCCGCCTCGGGGAAGTCGCCGCCGCCGAGCAGGCCACGGGCGGCCCTCTTCCCCCACTCGACGGCGGGCTGGGTGAACGTCGAAACCTCCGCGAGCTCGCCGTGGAGGACGCACGCGGCCTCCATTCCGTACAGGAGCTCGCCGATCCCGCGCTCGTCGACGCGGTCGATCTCGATACGGACGTTCTCGCGCCCCGCGGCCGCGAGGCTGGCCTCGGTCGCACGGAACTCCGCGTCCAGCAGCTCTCCGAGCGACGAGCCGCCGAGGTACGACAGCCCGTCCAGATCCGTCTCCGGGATGCCCACGTCGTCCGCCTCGCGGGGTCGTACGAGCGTGACGAGTTTGTCGGCGGGGCCGGCGCGGTACAGCTGGAGCTGACTGTGCTGGTCAGTCGCGCCGAGCGCGCGGGCGGGCGTCTGTCCCCGTCCGTCCTTCCCGAGCGACTCGGCCCACAGCTGGGCGAACCACTCGGCGAACCGCTCCAGCGACTCGGCGTACGGCATCACGGCGTTCGTCGCGGCGCCGCGCTCGGCCAGCGCGTACGTCGTCGCGCCGTAGGCGTACGCCGGCGACTCGAACAGCGACCCCGCGAGGCGGTCGGCCTCGTCGGCGGCGCCCGCGAGCACCGCGTCCAGATCGACGCCGGCCACCTCGGCCGCGAACAGTCCGACCGTCGACAGCGCGGAGAAGCGGCCGGGGACGCCGTCTGGCACGTCGAGCGCCGGGAGGTCGTGTCGGTCGGCCATCGACCGGAGGTTGCCCGCCTCGCCGGTGGTGACGACGGTGCGTTCTGTCCAGTCGACGCCCGCGGCCTCCATCGCCTCGCGGACGACGAGGAAGTTCGAGAGCGTCTCCGCGGTCGTCCCGGACCGGGAGACGACGTTGACGACGGTCGACGAGAGGTCCACGTCGTCCACGACCGCGCGGATCCACTCGGGGTCGACGTTGTCGAGGTAGCGGCAGTCGACGCCCTCCCCGAGCGCGTCCGTGAGGGTCGCGGCGCCCAGCGCGCTCCCGCCGATTCCGACCGTCAGGAGGTGGTCCGGGTCGAAGCCGTCGGCCGCTCGCCGGATCGGTTCGGGGTCGCAGGTGTCGGGGAGGTTCAACGCGGCGTACCCGTGTTCGGCCTCGGCGCGGCCGCGTTCGATGCGGTCGTGGGCGTCGGCGACGCGTCCGTCGAGCGCGTCGAGGCCCGTCCGCTCCAACCCGAGGTCGCCGTCGAGGGCGTTGCCGATGTCGACGTTCATGCGGGAACCGCCGTCCGCCGCCGGCAAAACCTTGCCGTCCTCCGCACCGCCTCGGCGACGCCGCGGCGGTCGCGTCGTGACGGCCGCGGCACGACGGCGGTGCCCGTCGGCGTCCCCGGCCGCGTCGGCCGCGCAGCGATCCCGTGCTCCGGTCGGACGACGGCGCACGGGACCGAGGACGGGGCGCTTAACACCGCCGCGGCCCAACCACGGCCGATGACAGACGCCGAGGCGACGCCCGAGGCCGATGCCGCAGTCGCCTCCGGCGGGGGCGACTCCGGCGGGGGCGACGAGGGGTACCGCGGCGTGTTCGGCGCGTTCCCGTACGCCGCACGCGCCAGCGAGTCGCTGACGTTCAAGTCGTACGTCCTCGTCGGCGGCCTCGCGGCGGCGCTGTTGACCCTGCTGTTCACGCTCGCGCTGGTCACGTTGTTCGGCGCGACCGCGCAGGCGCGCTTCTCGATCGTCCGGGCGTTTTACGTCATCGTCGCGCTCGGCGCCGTCGCTCCGACGATCTCTCCCGTGTTGCTCGTCGCGCGCTCGCGCCGCCGCGGAACTCCCGGCCGTCCCGGCTACGAGCTCGGCCTCGCGCTGGCGGGGTACCTGTTCCTCGCGTCGTTGTATCTGGGCCTGGTCGCCGCCCTCCCCGAGACGTTCGTCCTCGACGGCGAGACGGTCGCGCGGCCGCCCCCCTCCGGCGTGTTCGCCCCGTTGATCGCGGTGCTGTACGACCTCCCACGGCTGTTCGGTCTCGTGATCCCCGTCGCCGCCGCGCTGCTCGTCCCGCTGGTTCACTATCTCCGTCGCTGAGGGGTGACCGCTCCGCCGTTTTCCGAGGTCTCGCTTCGCTCGACCTCGCCGGTCACGAAACCGGGAAAAGCCTTCCCCACCTACCCCGGTACATGACCGACCGCGATTCCGATGGATCCGAACTGGACGCCGTCCGCGACGCGCTCGCGGAGGCCGCCGGCGACGCCGGCCCCGCCGACACCGACGACGGCGAACACGACGGCACGTTTCTCGTCACCCACGCGGACGACGGCTCGGCCGTGCTCCGGGACGTCGATTCCGGCCGAGTGTACACGCTCTCCTCGAACCCCGGCGTCGCCGAGGGGGAGGCCGTCGAGGGCGTCGTCGCACCCGATCCGCCGATGAACGTCTCCTGGCAGCTCGTCGAGGTCGAGGAGCGCCGCCACATCGCCATCGAGGAAAGCGAGGAGCCGCCGACCCGGCGCTCGCTCGATCTCGCCGCGGATCAGGCGGTCGGCGAACTCACGCGCACCGAGCGCGCCGGAACCGGAGAGATCCACGTCATCTCCGTCTCGGAGGACGACACCGATCAGGCGGTCGCCGACGTGCTCGACGACGCCGACACCGGCCGGACCCGCGCGGCCCGCCTCGGCGTGAATCGCGTGGAGATCCGATCGGCCCCCGGCGTCGTCGCCGTGCGCTACATGCCGTGATCTGCTGAAAACGACTCTTTCAGCCGCGCTTCGGCGTTACCACCGATACGACACTGTCCTCGCGGCCCGAAAGAATAAATTCCATTTCGCGATATCGATTCGCTACCGTCGCGGATCTGTCGACCCAATCGCTGTCGATCCGGCGGTCGTCGAGTGTCGAACCGGCGGTAGCCGGCCGACCTCGGCGGTCGTGACGACTCGTGTGGAACGCGACCGCCTGATCGTGGGGTCGACCGTGGAGCGAGCCGGATGCTCACTCGGTCGGGCCGGCGGCCGACTGCACGCGCCACCCGCCCTCGACCGCGCCCGCGCGCTCAACCAACTCGATATCCGTCCCGTCGGCGACGCGCGTTCCGCCGTCGACCGCCTCGACGCGGAACGTGAGGTCGAGCGAGTCGCCGCAACAGCCGATATCGACGAACTCCTCCAGTTCGTCGCCGACCCGTGGCTCGTCGAGCACTCGTCGGAGGTAGTTCCGGTAGCGGTCCGTCCGGATCTGGTCGCGGCCCCACTCGCTCAACCCGTCGGGGAACGAGAGGACCACGCGCGCCGCGTCGTCGCTCATAGCGTCGGTTACGGGGCGTCGCCACATCGACCTGTCGTCGGTGTGTCCGCGAGGCGCCATACCGACTTCCCGGAGACGGACCGCTCGAAAGCGGAGTGACCAGCCGAGGTGGTTTCGGCTGGTGCCGCTGTTTTCGGGGGGAGATATCGTTCCGTATCGTACGATGCACTGTATCGTCCTGTTCGATGGGCGACGCGCTCGGGAACCCGAGTGGGGCGACGCTGGCCGAGAGCTGGCGGAACGACCGAACGGCGACCGCCGCGAGTCCTGATCGGGATCCGCCGGGAACGAGACCGTGGACGGCGAATACGGCTGAAACGCCGGTAGCCGTGAAGAAGAAGGCTTATTCGGTGCGCGGGGGGACCGGAACCCATGGCTCGATTCGAGGTACCGGAAGTCGATTACACCCGGTACACAAACCGGCAACTCGCCGCGATCCCGCTCGCGGTGTTGGCCGTCGCGCTCCTCGTCATCGGCGGGGCGTACGCGACGACCGGGTCGCCGGTCGATCCGGGGCTCGATTTCACCGGCGGCACGGAACTCCGCGTCGCCGTCGACGCCCCGAGCGACGCACAGGCACGCGAAGACATCCGCGGGGCGTTCACCGCGACGCCGGATAGTATCCAACAGGTCGGGAACAGCGACGTGTTCATCGTCACCTTCCAAACGGAGGGCTCCGAGACCGAACAGAGCGAGTTCACCCGGCAACTCGAGTCGGAGGCGGGGGAGGCCGGATTCGACATCCGATCGATCGAAGGGGTCGGGGCGGCCTTCGGGTCGGAGACCCAGCAACGCGCGCTGATCGGCGTCGTCGCCGCCTTCGCCGGAATGGCCGCGCTCGTGTTCGCGCTGTTCCGGACGTTCGTCCCGAGCATCGCCGTCGTGGTCTCGGCGTTCTCGGACATCGTCATCCCGGTCGCGCTGATGAACCTCCTCGGCATCGAACTCACGCTCGGGACGGTCGCGGCGCTGCTGATGCTCATCGGCTACTCCGTCGACTCCGACATCCTGTTGAACAACAGCGTCCTCCGGCGCTCTGGCGACTTCTATGAGTCGACCTATCGGGCGATGCGCACCGGCGTCACGATGACGCTCACCTCCATCGCGGCGATGGCCGTGATGGCGGTCGTCGCGTCGTTCTTCGGCATCGGGCTGCTCGCGAGCATCGGGACGATCCTCGTGTTCGGGCTCGTCGCCGACCTGATGAACACGTATCTATTGAACGTGTCGCTGCTTCGCTGGTACAAGTTCGAGGGGGTGGCACGATGAGCGCTTGGGAGACGACCAAGGACAACTGGCGGGTCGTCCTGCTGGTGTTCATGCTCGTGCTCTCGTCGCTGTTCCTGTTCGCGCCGGCGTTCGAGCCGTCCGGGAACCAGGGACCGGCCGCACAGGAGAGCGCGACGAACCTCCAGTACGGGCTGGAACTGTCGGGCGGGTCGCGGATCCGCGCGCCCCTCGTCGGCGTCACCGCCGAGGAGGTGCAGTTCGAGGGTCGCGACACCGCCGAGGTCGAACGCCAGGTCGCCGCGGAGCTGGAAACCGGCGACAGCTCCGACGTGATCGCGCGGTTCTCCACGAACTCCAGCGGGACGGTCGAACTCGTCACCGAGAACGCCACACGGGCCGACCTCCGGAACGCGCTCGATGCGGCCGGCTACGAGTACGAGACGGTCAACGACGGCGTCACCGACGAGACCCGCGAACAGACGATCGAGGTCCTCGAGTCGAAGATCAACGCCGCGGGCCTCTCCGGCGGGACGGTCCGGACGATCGGCAACGGCGACTTCGTGCTCATCGAGGTTCCCAACGACGACCTCAGCGAAGTGCGCGACCTGGTGAACTCCCGCGGGACCGTCCAGATCGCGGCCTACCATCAGGTCCAGCGCAACAACACGACCGAGTACGTGAACACGACCGTCATCCGGCAGGAGGACTTCCAGACGGTCGGCACCGCCCAGCAGGGCGAGCAGGGTCCCGGACCGCACGTTCCGGTCTCGGTTCAGCAAAGCGAGGCCGAACGCGTCCAGCGCCTGTTCGTCGAGACGGGCGTCGCCGGACAGGGCGGCACGGAGTGCACCTACAGCCAGGAGAACGGGCCGAGCACGACCGACCCGTGCATCCTGATCATCCGCGACGGGAGCGTCGTCTCCTCGTTCGGGATGAACCCCTCGCTCGCGCAGTCGATGCGCGACGGCGAGTGGGCGCAGGACCCGCAGTTCATCCTCGTCACCGGCTCGTTCGACCGGGCGCAGGCCGTCTCGGTCGACCTCCGCGCCGGCGCGCTCCCGGCCGGACTGGCGCTCGATGAGGGGACCGCGACCTCCATTAGCGCCGCCCAAGGTGACGACTTCAAGCGTGACTCGGTGATCATCGGGCTGCTCGCGGTGCTCACGGTCGCGGGCGTGGTGTTCTTCCGCTACGGCGACCCGAAGGTCGCCGCGCCGATGGTCGTCACCGCCTTCTCCGAGGTGGTGGTCCTCCTCGGGTTCGCGGCGTTCATCCAGTACCCGCTCGACCTGTCGGTCATCGCGGGGTTCATCGCCGTCATCGGGACCGGCGTGGACGACCTCGTGATCATCGCCGACGAGGTGATGGCCGAGGGCGACGTGAACTCCCGACGGGTGTTCCAGTCGCGCTTCCGGAAGGCGTTCTGGGTGGTCGGCGCCGCGGCCGCGACGACGATCGTCGCGATGGCGCCGCTGGCCTCGCCGTGGCTCTCGCTGGGCGACCTCCAGGGCTTCGCCATCTTCACGATCCTCGGCGTGCTCGTCGGCGTGCTCGTCACCCGGCCGGCGTACGGGGACATCCTCCGCGCGCTGTTGACCGACCGCTGAGCCCGAGGCGGCGACCTCGGCTCTCCTCGGTCGCGCCGAACCGCTTTTGATTCCGTCGCGCGAGTCGGCGATTGTGCCCTCCGAGCCCTCCAGCCGGACCGACGGCGATCCGAGTGTCGACGCCCCGACAGACGATCTGCCGACCGACGAGAACCGATCGGACCGCGGCGACCGACTGACCGACGCCGACATCGAGCGGATCACCCGCCGCGTCGTCCGCGAGGAGTTGGCCGCACGCGACGACCGCTCCGGCTCCGTCTGGACCGTCCTCGCGGGCGCCGTCGTCGGCCTGCTCGTGCTCGTCCCGCTGTCGGGCGTCGTGGTCGGCACGCTGGCGGACGCGGGCGTCCCGATCCCACTGCTCGCGATCGCGGCGCTGCTCGCCGCCGGCGTGCTCGTCGCCTACGGCTGGCGACTGCCCCCGTTTCGGTGAGCCAACGGCCCCGATTTCCGGGTTCATACGACGGTGTTCTCCGTCGCTGTCGACGTAACCGACGTTGCGGACTGGCTTCGCTCTAGAACTCCCCGAGCGCCGACTGCTCGTTCGCCGCCAGCACGTCGTCGCAGGTGCTCCACGACCGCCGCGCGCACTCGGGGAGGTCGCCCTCGCGGTCAACGTACTCCCGCAGGAACTCGCGGGTGTTCGGGTCAGAGGGGTAGCCGCTGCCGATCCCGCCGTAGCCACGGTCGCGGTAGGCGGCGTCCAACTCGGCGACGATCCGGTCGCGCTCCACCTTCGCGATCACGCTCGCGGCGGCGACGACGGGGTACGACTCGTCGGCGCCGTGTTCGGCGGTCACGTCGACCGCGACGCCCGCGGCGTCGGCGGTCGCCTCCGCTCCGACCGCGTCGCCGACCCGGTCGGCGAACCGGGACTCGCTCACGTCGCCGGCGTCGACGATCGCGCGGTCGCCGTCGCGGGCGATCCCGGCGAGCGCCTCGGCCTGCCCCGCGACGGTGAGTGTGTTCATGTCGGTCGCGGGGTCGTCGATGCGGTCGACGCCGACGACGGCGACCGCGACGGCGACGCGGTCGTCGCCGCGAAGGAGGGCGTCGAGTTCCTCGCGTCTCGCGGGCGAGAGGCGCTTGGAATCGTCCACGGCGTCGGGGATCGCCGCGGGATCGCCACGGACCGCCGCGGCGACCATCGGCCCCAGCACCGGCCCCTTTCCGGCCTCGTCTGCGCCGAGCATGATTCACTCCCCGTCGGCGTCGGTGTCGCGACTCTCGTCGTCGAGGAAGAACCCGGAGTGTTCGAACGCCTCGTCGCGCCCCTCGACGGCGAGCACGTCCAGCGCCGTCACCCCGGCGTCGACGCCGAGCAGGCCCGCGAGGCTCGGTTCCGTCCGGCCCCCGTCGCCGGAGATCAGCTCCTTGATGTAGAGGCCGCCGGCGCCGTGGACCTCGACGGTCGCGTGTCGAGCGTCCTCGCGGTCGGCCGTCACCTCGTGGGCGACGCGGGTCCGCGTCTTCGCGGCGCGCCGGTGGTCGACGCGGTTCGGGGTGTACTGCTCGATCGTCGCCCCGTCGAGTTCGTCGACGGCGTCGGCCAGTTCCTCGGCGCTCACGTCGGCGCCGAACTCGACGGCCGCGCGGTAGCGCTTGGTCGCGTCGAGTTCCTTCACGCGCTCGACCATGTCGTGCGTGCACAGCCGGAGCCCCTCGACCTCGACCTTCCCGTCGGCGAAGGCGTTGATGTCGGCCTCCAGTCGATCCGCGTCGACCTCGCGGCGCCGCGGCTCGTCGACCTCGACCACGAACGGGCGGCCGGTGCCGAGCATCAGCGCGTCCACGTCCTCGCGGCCCGCGCCGTGGAACGTCGAGTCGACCCCCTCCATCACGTCCTCGACGACGGGGGCGGTGAGCTGTTCGACGCTCTCGGGATACAGGTAGCCCGAGCCGCCGCAGGTGTCGCACGGCTCGCGACCCTGGCGGCCGGAGCCGCGGCAGTCCGAGCAGGGCCACTCCGTCTGCGGGATGTCGCGCTCGAGCTTCCGGTAGCGACCGTACACGTGCGCGGAGTTGACCGTCGCCTCGACGCGGTCGGCGTCGATGTCGAGCAGGAACTGGACGTGCGGGCGCTCGAAGTCGACCTCGGTGCCGGTGACCTGCCCGACGCGTTTGCCCACCTCCCTGTTGAGTTCCTTGCGCAGCGGCTCGCCCACCTCCGGGTCCATGCCGGCGTCCTCCCGGAGCAGTCGGTCGTTCTCCTCCGCGAGCGGCGGGACGCGCGTGCCGACCTGGTAGGTAGAGAACTCGTAATCGGCGACCGCGTCGGCGGCGCGCTCGGCGAACTCGTCGACGCGCTCGAACACGCCCTCACACACCCAGCAGTCGGCGGCCGCACCGCCCTCGTAGTCGGCGTCGTCGTCGAGCGCGACGGCGACACGGAGCCCGCGACCCCGCTCGTGGTTGCCGAGGCCGAACGAGCGCTCGGCGAACGGGCGGCCGAGGCAGTGGTCACACAGCGGCCCCGTCGCGAGGAGCGCTCGGGCGGTGTCGAGAACGTCGGGGACGGCGGCTTCCCCGGAAGAGCCGGCGTCGTCGCCGCCGGCGTCCGCGGGAGCGTCGGAGTCGGTCATACCCCGAGTCGTCGCGGCGGGCGGTAGGCACTTTCGGTCCGGCGGGACCGCTTGCGGGGCTCGGCAGCGGCGCGGGGTGAACGGACCGCCGCCGCGTGGGCGCGTTCCTCGTCGGCGACGGTGTCGCCGCTACTCGCCGGCGACGGCGGCGCCGTCGGCGCCGTTGCCGGAACGCTCCGCGTTCCGGCCCGCGCGAGAATCGCCACGCGATTCTCGAACGTCGGGCGGGACCGAGCGGACGGCCGTCACCGCCACGTCGGTCACGCCGAACGTCTCGGCGAGCGCGTCTGCGACGGCCTCGCGGTCCTCGCCCGCGTCGCTCGCGAGCGCGACCGCGGCATCGACCTCGACCGTGAGGTCGTTGAGGCCGGGCTGGAGGCCGCGGATGTCGAGCGACTCGACGGCGTCCACCGCGTCGGCGCGGCGGAGTTTCGACTCGGCGCCCTCGGCGAGATCGCCGGGCGCGGATCTGGACACTGCGATGGTCATGCTGGCGTCGGCCAGTCGATGTCGGTGAACCGACATAGACTCCCTGCGCGGCTCGAACGCGCTGCGACTGCGGGCCTTCCCGGGGGAGCGGGTCGGCCGCGCGAGCCGGCTGACGGGGTCACGGGGACCTGAACGGTAGGTGGAGAACGGCGTCCGCCTCCGCTCGGGTCGAGCCCGAGACGCGTCGCCGGATCACGCGGCGATGGAGACGGACGGTCCGTACACGGAGACGATATTCCCCGCGGCCGCACCCACGCCGGTCCCGGTCGCGGTCGCCTTCGGGGCGACCGCGGTCGGGACGGCGTCGGCGTCGGCGTCGGCGACCGACCACCCGTCCCCGCCGCTACCGAACAGCGAGCGGGGTGCGGGAGTGGTGTAGTCGGTCATCGGGGTTCCTCCGTGGTTCGGCGTACTACCGTCGATGGAGGCGAACTTCTTAATTGTTCCTCCGCAGTGACAGGTGTTCCCAAGGGCTGTGGACCGAGGTCGCGGCGCCGTCGCCCTCGCCGCGCCAGAGCTCCGGTTATCGTCACTGGTTCCGCGAGAACTAAACTTATGTGTCGGATCGGATTCGCTCGATACCAATGAGATTGGACGCGCAGTTCGAGGCGATCGCGTCCAACGGGGCCACTAAGAAGCGTCTGGCTGTGGTTCGCCGTGACGGCAGTACTCCCCTCGACTCCATGCTTCGTCGGCTGTTCGCCGACCAATCGGTGACGGTCACGACCGACTCCTCGGCCGTCGAGGATCTCGACGACGACGACGTCGCGGTCCTCGTCGAGGACGACGAGGTGGTCGCGACCTCGCCGCTGGCGGCGCTCGAACGCGCGATCCTCCTGGTCAACTCGGACCTCTACACGACCGGAACGCTCGGCCTCCACGACGCGGAGTTGCCCGCCGTCCTCACCGGACTCGCGGACGTCCCGTTCCATCTTCGCGGGTATCCGCTCGCGCACAAGGAGAAGCTCCTGCTCATCGCGATGAGCAGGCAGATAGAACTGCGCGCCCATCGAGCCGACCGGGGCGAACTCCACGCGTCCTTCCAGCGACTCTCGCGGATCAGCGACGAGACCGGTACGATGCGGGCGTACGACCACCTCTCCGACGGCGACGTCGACGTGCACGTGTACGGCGAGCCGGACTGGGACCCCGAGTCCCGGCTGGACGTGACCGCACACGCCGGCTACGGCCACGGCTACAGCGACTCCTGGTTCGTGGTGTTCGACCCGCCGGCCGACGCGATCGG
>Ga0207771_100089_pt1 | contig 65084 bp, 72 predicted proteins | sample A23M2SouthBayCA_2_FD_187731 | JGI IMG/M metagenome (GOLD analysis project Ga0207771, IMG submission 187731) | Aerobic enrichment media microbial communities from Eden Landing Ponds, California, USA - A23 M2 (2) (SPAdes) | ecosystem: Environmental > Aquatic > Marine > Unclassified | place... | reverse complement strand
AGAGCGAGCCGAAGACGTTGCCACCGACCGCGCTCTGTTCGTCGGGTTCGTCTTCGTCGTCGAGGTCCGACAGCGAGTAGCGCCACTCGCCGTCCGCCTCCGACTGCTCGTCCCCGGCGGCGACCGAGTCGGAATCGAGTTCCCACTCGGACTCGTCGTCTGTCATGGCCGTCCGTACGGGATGAACGGTAAAAGGGCTGGCGCAGTCATGCCGGAACATCTGAGTAGGAGGCCGACGAAAACCCGATAGTGAAGCTGTCGCTGGTCACCGATCTCCGGCAGTCTTTCGAGTCACGAGCGCCGACCCTCTGGCAGTCTAGCCTGCTGCTTGTCGCGGTCGGAATCGTCGGGCTTGGGCTGTTACCGCCGATCGTGGCGCTAGTGCAGTCGCCGCTGATACCCGACGATCGGGTATTGAACGCCCTGCCGGTCGTCAGCTACGCCACCACGAACGGGATCGTCTCGATTCCGGGCGTCTACGCGCTCCTCGCCGCGATGTTGCTCGTCATCCCGATCCTGTCCTGGCTACTGTTCGCGGCCGTGTTCTATGGGCTGTCGTGGCCAGTCGCGACCGAACGAGGGTTTCGGGAACTGCTCGCCGCCATCGGCGTCGGTTTCGTCCCGCTACTGATCGGGAACGTGTTTACCGTCGCCGTTACGCTCCTGACATTTCCATCGACACCGGCCCAGCTCTGGGGTCTGGGCATGACGATTCCGGGCCGTGTGTACGTGATCCCACCTGAAATGGGTGCGGTGTTCTTCCTGGTCAACGCCGTCGGCATCGGATGTGCGCTCTGGGCAGGATATCTGTGGGCTCACGCCCTGAAACGAACTCGTGGACTTTCGAGTCGACAGGCGCTGGCTGTCATCGCGATCCCGGTGTTGCTGACGATCGGCCCACTCTGAGCGACGACCACACCGGGCGACTATTTGATCCGCGTCCCGACCGGCGCATCCTCGTGGGTTGTCAGCAGATCCGCTTCCTCGCCGGCAGCCAGGACCATCCCGTTGGACTCGATGCCGAACAGCTCGGCCTGCTCCATGTTCGCCAGCAGGATGACTTTCGTTCCGGGTAGCTCCTCGACGTCGTGGAGCTGTTTCAGGCCCGCGACGACCTGTCGCGTCTCGACACCGATGTCGACTTCGAGCCGGAGGAGTTTGTCCGAATCTTCGACGTCCTCGGCGGTCTCGATTCGGCCGACGCGCATGTCGATTCCCTGGAAATCTTCGAAGCTGATGCGATCCTCGACGAGGGATTCGAGTTCCATGGCCGCCGCTTCGGTCTCATCGATGTCGTCGCTTTCGTTTTCGTCGCCAGTCTCGTCCCCCGTGTCGCTCTCGGTCGCCTCCTCGACGCGCGCCTGCAGTTTCTCATTGAGTTCCTCGACGCGCTCGTCTTCGATCTTCTCGAACAGTTCGGATGGCTCGTCGAACGCGCCCGGCGGGGCCTCGTGGATATTTTCCACGGTCGCGTCGTGGACGCTGCCGTCCTCGGCGAGCTGGTCCCACAGCGCTGCGGCCTTTCCTGGGGTAAAGGGTTCCAGCAGGATGGCCAGTGCCTTGGCGATCTGGACGCAGTCGCGGATGACCTGGGCGGCTTTCTCGGGGTCGGAGTCGGTGAGTTTCCAGGGCTCGTTGCGCTGGATGTACTCGTTGCCGAACTGCGCGAGGTCGACCGCTTCGTTGCCGGCTTTCCGGATGGAGTAGTCGTTGAGCGCCGCCTGATACTCGGACACGGCCTCGTCGATCCGGTCGGCGACTTCTTCGCTTACCTCGGCGTCCGGCGTCCCGTCGAAGTTTCGGTGGGCGAAGAGTAACGACCGATAGAGGAAGTTACCCACTGTGCCGACCAGCTCGCCGTTGACGCGCTCGCGGAACTTCGCCCACGAGAAGTCGACGTCCTGCTGGAAGCCGCCGTTCGTGGCGAGATAGTACCGCAACAGGCCCTCGTGGAATCCCTCTTCGAGATATTCGCGGGCCCACACGGCCCGGTTCCGGGAGGTCGAGAAGCCCTTGCCGTTCAGCGTCATGAAGCCGCTGGCCATCACCGCACGGGGTTCGTCGTAACCAGCCACCTTCAGCATCGCCGGCCAGAAGATAGTGTGGTGCTGGATGATGTCCCGGCCGATGATGTGGACGATTTCGCCATCCGCTTTCCAGGCGTCTTCCCAGTCGTACACATCGGGACCGACGCGCTCGGTGTACTGCTTCGTCGAGGCGATGTACTCGATGGGTGCATCGACCCAGACGTACAGCACGAGGTCGTCAGTCCCTTCCCCATCTACGTCAGGATAATCGAAGCCCCAGTCGAGGTCGCGGGTGATACACCAGTCCTGCAGGCCGTCCTCAATCCACTGGCGGGGCTGATTCCGGGCGTTGCTCGTCCCTTCGAGGCGGTCGAGGAACTCTGTGAGATACTCCGAGAGCTCGGAGACCTTGAAGAATTTGTGCGTTCGGTCGCGGTACTCCGCCGGATTCCCCGAAATGGTCGAGGTCGGATCTTCGATCTCTCCCGGTTCGAGGTGGCGACCGCAACCTTCGTCACACTCGTCGCCGCGGGCCTGCTCGCCGCAGTAGGGGCAGGTCCCTTCGACATAGCGGTCGGGCAGGGGTTGTTCGTCCTCGGGATCCCATGCGACCTTGATCTCTTTCTCGTAGACGTAGCCCTCGCGTTCGAGCGCCCGAACGATCTCGTAAGTCAGTTCGCGATTCGTCTCGTCGTGGGTGTGGCCGTAGTTGTCGAACTCGACCCCGAATTTGGGAAAGGTCTCCTGATACTGCTCGTGGTACTCCAGGGCGAACTCGGCGGGGTCGACGCCTTCCTGGATGGACTGGACGGCGATGGGCGTGCCGTGCATGTCAGACCCGCAGACGAAGGCGGTCTGCTGGCCCAGCTTCTCCAGGGCACGACTGAACACGTCGCCGCCGACGTACGTCCGCAGGTGGCCGATGTGCAGGTCGCCGTTGGCGTAGGGCAACCCGCAGGTCACCACCGCGGGTTCCTCGGTCGGGAAGTCCTCGTGGCTCATACCTGCTGTTACTGCGAAACGAGTCAAAAACCCGCTGGTTTCGGGCGGCGCTGCCCGTCGATGGGGGCAGCTTACCGACGATATTGCTGGCCGCTGTCGTCGCTGAACTTTTGATATCCGATATAGCCATCGCCGACCAGGCCGAGGGCGGCAATCCCGATACCAGGAGTCCCCAGCCCATCGTCCGAACCGCCGCTCGCACTCCCGCCACCCGAACTACCAGCGTTGGCGGGTATATCACCGGAGATTGCACGCAAGACGCCGCTCCCGGCCAGTGTACAGACTGTCCCGTCGACAACTGCCGGACAGGTGGTGACCTCGTCGCCTTCACCGGACCCCCACCGTCTGGTCCCATCGTCCGTATCGAGTGCAATCAATCGATCACCGTGATAGTCCGTTCCGACGTAGACTGTCTGGTTTGCAACAGCTGGCGTCCAGGGAGAGCCCCACGTATCACTGACGGTGTGAGACCTTTTTTTGCTTCCGTCGGCAGTGTTTATGGTGCAGGCGGTGCTCTCTGTACTCCCGACGTAGACAGTGCCATCAGCTACGGCCGAAGACTCGACTACCGACCCAGTCTGGAAGCACTGCTCGTTCGGCACTAACTGCCTATCGTGGACGCTAGAAATAGTTGCTCACTTCTGGGAGCGAAAGTTGGTCGAGAGCGGTGTCGATCGCCGCCGTGAGTTCCTCACGTGAGTCAACGAATCGGTTACTGAGAGCGTCTTGAAGGAGTCGCCAGCACTCTTCGACAGGATTGAGTTCCGTCGAATACGCAGGGAACGTCGCGGAGGCGAGGTCGTCACGGGCCGTCAGGTCCGTGACGGCTGACGCCTGAAAGTACGGGACTCCGTCCAGGACGACGACCAAGCCTTCTTCCGGAGGTTCGTGAACGGTCTGTTCGAGCTCTTTTTGCTGTGATTCTGAGAGCTTTCGTTTCCTCCCGGATCGATGATTATCAGACGCAGCTTGCAAAGCGGTCCGTCCGTGTCGAACCGCATCAGCCAACTGTAGATCGTTCGTCGATCAGTATCATGCCACTCGACAAGTTCGGTCTGCGTGACGACGCTTTGTATGTGTTGGCCGCTACCAACCGTTGTGTCGGCTTGTTCTTTCTACGTTGTCGAGGGGCCCTGAAGTTCTCCGACGGAGATCCTGTCGCGGTGATATATCACACAAAATCTAATAAAAAATTTAATAGTTTCTACATATATACATGCCGGGATTAATGTTGTTAGAGATTAATGTGTTAGCAAACGGCGCACAGAGACGCCGGTGGAGATCACCTATGAGCGACGATGACCAGACCGGGACGGACGGCCAGAACGAACAACTGACCGCCCAGCTATCGCACACGAGCAAGGAGTACAAGGTACTCGGGGAGACTGACGCAATCGATGGGGTCGGCGTTCTTGGACACAATACGGCGACCACGGGCGCGTCCCACGGCGTCGAGGGCGTCACTGACTCCGGCCAGTACGACGCCTCCGGGGTGCGTGGCAAGGCGGTCGGCGGCGGCCTGGGGACCTACGGCGTCCGGGGGACGAGCGACTCGCCGGAGGGGGTCGGTGTCCAGGGCAAGGCGACCGCCACCACCGGGACGCCGATCGGCGTCAAGGGGCTGAATTACTCGACTGACAGCGACGCTATCGGCATCTTCGGGAAGGTCGTGTACCAGACGGACAAGCGGAACACCGGAATCAAGGGCGCTACCCAGTCCTCCCGGGGAACCGGCGTCCACGGGAATGCGTCGGCCGGCTCCGGGGAGACGACCGGCGTGCTCGGCGAGGTGTTCTCGGGGACGAACGGTGCCACCGGCGTCGTCGGCTGGGCCAACAGTTCCGATGGCCGGACTTACGGCGTCCAGGGGACGACGGAGTCGGCCGACACCGGGGCGGCCGGTGTCCAGGGCTCGACCGGGTACAGCGGGCAGGTCTACGGCGTCCAGGGGGAGACGTTCTCCCCGGATAACGAGGCCGCCGGTGTCCGGGGGGACGCCGCCAACGGGTCGGGCGCAAACGGCGTCGCGGGCGTGACCTACAACACGAAGTCGAACGTCCCGTCCGTGCCCGAACCGACCGGCGTCGTCGGTGCGGCTGAGCAGGGCGGCGCGTTCGGCGTCGTCGGCTGGTCGAAACAGTTCGAGGGCGTTGTCGGGCGGTCTGACGGCTCCTCGCAGGCGGCACTGGTGGGGTTCAACCCCGCTGGCGGGTTCGGCCTCTCGGTCCGCGGCGGCCCCGTTGAGAAGACATCCCCGTCGGCCGCCGTGGTGTACCCCGGGTCCGGCTCAGCCCAGACAATCAACAGCGCGTCGACCACGGTCGTCGATTTCGACAGTGTTCAACAGGACGGCCAGGAGGAGTTCTCGACGTCCAACAACGAGTTCACCCTGGACAAGTCCGGGACCTACCGGGTCGACGCCAACGTCCTCTGGCGGTCCCCCACGTCCGGTACCGAAATCCGGACCCAGATACACGTCAACGGTTCCGAGCAAGCCCAGAACTACTACTTCGCCGGCGGGGGTCGCGAGAGCACCTCCGTCACGAAGGTGCTCCCCAACCTCAGCGCCGGCGACACCATCGACATCCGGGTGTACCACGATGAGGGGTCCACGCTCGAACTCGACGACGACTACGACGACACTTACGCCTCCTTCGTCCGGGTCGGGTGAAGGTCGCCCGGGCGTGACACGCGACTGCAGACCAGTCGCCGCTCAGCCCCACCCTCGTTGATGGCCTCCCAGCCCAGATGCGTTCGGGAAACGAGAACTGGCTGTCCTGGCGGAACTCGGGGAGGTCGTGGGCTACGCGTACAACGCGATTGAACGCCGTCAACTCCAGCTAGCTGCTGTCGCGCTGGAACTAGAAATCCTCACGGACGGAGCGGAGACTCGCGGCAAGTGACGAGGATCTGTACGCGACAGAGTCAGCAGATAAACTGACACCACAACGAAAACTACGTGCCACTCTCGACCCCTTCGATATTGGCCTGAAGTTGCCTCATAGTGATTGCTGTAACGATTTACCGGCACCACCGCACGAAGGCGCGCGGTCAATCCGGAACAGACCTACAGCAATCACTATCAGTTGTTTACGTCCCGGAAGCGATAGCGGTAGGGCTGGTCGCGGATGACTTCGACGTCGCCACGCTGGGCACGCCGCCCAAGTACGGTGGCGATGCGGTGGGCGCTGTCGAACTCCTCGCCGTGCTCCTCAAGCACGTCGAGGATCTCGCGCGCTGTCAGCGGCTCGTCGGCGTCGGCCTGCTCTAACACCGACCGGATCCGCTCGAACTCGCCGTGACGTATGCGCATACGCATACACACGGCCTACTCCCCCATTAAACGGCGTCAGACATCCGTCAGACGACGTTTCAGCGATAATCGCCCGACGCCGACCCGACGCCCGTGCGAACTGTTGTCAGACGAAGGTGTGTCAGGAACCCACCCGGGCTGGTCGAACTCGTGTTCTGAATCACAGATTGAAGAGAGCACTGAGAGGTTCTTGGAACTGTAACACACTGAATTCCCTGAAAATAAAAATGGTGGATTCCCACACAAACACATCTGATTCTTTGTTGCTATTGCTTACAGCACTATTGCTACCATATTCTCTTGACTTGTGTTCTCAATCAATTCTATAATCAAATAGGCCAATTTTGGGGTCCAGTAGCCCATTTATCGGCGGTATCACGACACCCAATTGTTGTTTGCTATAGCCGACAATTCATTGGGTCTTGGTTTTAGCGAAGCGAGGCGCAGACAAGGCAGATAGATATTTAGAATCAACGAACAACTACTTATATAACGTACGTTGGGTGAGGGCTTTATTGAGGAAGAAGATGTGATGTGATAGAATAAAAATACTAAGTTATGGGATGAGTATAGAATACTAAGGGAGATGACGACTGATCAGAACTCGAATGACCGCGAAGCACCTCATTCAAAATTAGAACTAACCGCCGGTAAGACCAGTGTCAGTATTGAAGGGTCTGAAGATTTCATAGAACGTCAATTGCCAGACCTGCTCAGTTGGGTTGGTAACAACAGTCAAAGTCAGTCGGAGCATAGCAGCGGTGATCAAGAGGATCAAAAGAAGGGGGGTAAAGAGGAGTTGGTTCAAGATCAACTACCTGTGCCCGCCGATGCCTCTGAGGGAGGAAGCGAATCAAGTAGTGATGTGACAGATTCTGAAATCAAGCAAATCGCACAAAATATCAATGTAGATCCAGAAAAACTCTCTGAACATTTCTACGTAGATAGTGACGGTATTCACATTCAAAATCCGATGAAAATTGATCCAGAATGTGCACTCTTAGGGTACTGTACGCTTCGTGAGCAAATTACAGGAGAAACATACCACGATAACCGAGAAACTAAACAAACCCTCATCGATCAAGAGAAAGTTAATATCTCAAACTGGGGATCATCGCTATTGTATCAACTTCGACGCAATGGTCTGATTAAGGATGATCCAAACACTGATAGGAAGAGGAATAAGCCATTCAAGGTAACTCCGAAGGGACATCAAGAATTTGTTAATTGGGTGAACGAGCAGGAGTAAATATCTCTAATGAGTAGCCAACGCATTGATTTCGAAAATTTGGACGATCGGCTCCAGCAGAGCAAACGCCGAGAGGAAAAATTCAGTGAGTTTAGAGCTAATGTATTTTGGTTCTTTGCTGGAGCATTGGTTTCTGCACCATTTAATGTCCTCTTGGAACCTATTGCGTTGGTTGACGGGAAGATCCGCTATGGATCAGTAGTCATCTTAGAAAATGAAAATCCTGTGATATATGCTGGTGGTGTAATTGGTGCTATAGCGGCTGTCTCAATAATAGGTTTTTATAGCTACAAAAAGTATATTGATTACGATAAAAATCCGACTGTGAAGCTTCGTCTACCTGAAGAGTCACATCCAGTATTTAACCAAATCAAAGAGATACTGAAAGAGGAGTCTAAAAACCTTGGACTCACTTATGAGGAGAATCCCTTGTTGATGAAAGTCGTCGATCCAAATAAGTCTGGAAGCGGATATGTATCAGATAGTGATAAAGTAGTTGTAGAAGTTAGATGTGACGACAGTATCGGGATATTATACTTGACTTATAACCAACGAGATAAACGTTATGACCAATTGATCTCTTCGGTCCGAGAGGAGTTCGAGACCGATAACTCGGGGTGAGTTCGATGCGAAGGGTTAATCTAAGGCCATGAAAACTACACCGGCTGGTCGAACTCGTCTTCGAGATTCCGCTCGGCGCGATAGGCGTCGACGAAGCCCTTGATGTCGAACTCGGCCATCTGGGTCTCGAACTCCCTCGCGAGGTCGTCGTTCTCGACGTGGCTGATCGCGTGTTCCATCAGTTCGACAATCAGTTCGACCGCGACGTAGTGCAACCGCTGGGCGTCAAAGTCACTGATCCAGACGAGTGCTGCCCCGACCTGGCCGTCGTCAGAGACATCCGCGACGGCGATCTTATCGGGGAACTCCTCCATGACGCTGCCCATGAGGTGGGGCATCGAGAACTCCTCGTAGTCGTCGTCGGTGTCGATCACCGCGCGCAGTTGGGCGACGATGTCCTCGGGGACGAATCGCGCCAGCGGGTGAACGTCCATCACGATCGCGTGGGTATCACCGCAGTCACAGGAAAACTCCCGCATACCCAGGTCGAACTCCCGCAGCGAGACAGTCTCACCGCATGGTAGTTCGAGGTCCGAACCGGGGCCACCGGGAACGCGTGGTTCTGCCATTAGCCCGGCTTGGTCGGTGGGGCGTTTAACAGTCGTGGTCGTGCCTGCTCAGTTCCAGGGATCTGGCTGCTTGACGTCGGCATCCTGTCGGGGCGACGACCGATCGCTGAGGCGGACGTACGCGTCGGTCACGACGGCAATAGTGAAGACGCTCATCACACTGGAGACCACAACGGAGACGACTAGCCCGACGTTTCCGGGGATGATTCCGGGGATCAGACCTGCGGCGAAGCCGATTGCCCACAGGATGACGACCAGAAGCAACAGCGTCCAGCGGTGGCCCTTGGTGACTTCCCAGGTTCCGGAGATCGCCTGGATCGGGCCCTTGTCGGCGATGGCGATCTCCTGGCGGAAGAACAGCGTCCCGATGAAGACGAAGATCCCCGGGACGATAAACAGGGCCAGGCCGAGCGTGACTGCGATTCCCAGGAGGATGCCGCCGAGGAACCCGTACAGCGTCGCGATCGGGAGCCGTCGGGTCGCGAGACCGATCGGGATACCGTCGTGTTCGGAATTGGCGAACGCCCGGACTGCGACGATCATGACGGCTTCGCTCACTATTGCGAGGACGAGCAGTCCTGCGAGAAGGACTGGAATCGAGAGGTCGAGGCCGAATCCCATACCTTCGATGGTACGCTCGAACTCGGCGACTCCGTCTTGGACCTCCGGCTGGGTCATGTCCGCGTTCTCGCGGATGTATTCGAGTACGTCCCTGCCGATCTGGACGAACAGCGTTTGGCTGAGGACGGTGCTCCCGAGCCCGACGAGCGCGAGCAGTGCGACCAGTTGCGCGCCAGTCACAGATAGCAGCGAGTCCAGGCCTTCAGAGAGCGGGTCGGCAACGTCCAGTGACGTCGTCTGGGTCGGATCGTCGAACTCGTCGTCGACTGACATTGTCGGTGGTTCGACCACCGTCAAAATAAAAGCCCCAGTATCGGTCACACGGCGATCGGCTCACACGCCAATCCAATCTGGGCTCTGTTCGGTCGGCGTCTCCGCCACTCCGCTCTCTCGGCCGCTATGCATCGTCGTCTTCTGTCTCAGATTCTTCGTCTGCCTCACCCTCCTCGTCAGCTTCGGCTTCAGATTCTTCTTCCGCTTCGTCCTCGTCAGATTCGCCTTCGGCCTCTTCTTCCACTTCGTCCTCGTCTTCCGCTTCGTCTTCGAGCCCGGGTGTCTCTTCGACTTCGACCTCGGCTTCGACTTCGATCTCCAGTCCAGGGGTTTCCAGTTCGGCCTCGGCGGTCGTTGGGTTGTCCAGTTCCACTTCGAGTTCGTCTTCGTCTACCTCGACTTCGACTTCGACGTCGACGTTGATGTCAGACATCGGGCCGGTCTTCACAGACCAGCTACAAAAATATCGGCCACGTGCCACTCGGCTCGCTTTCGGAGCCGCGGGTCAGGGCCAGTCGTCGCGGGTCTGTTCGTCTTCCTGTGTGGGACTCTCGGGCTCGCCAAGCTCCCATTCGGCGGCATCGGCCGCGTCTTCGATATCGAGATATTCCCAGCCGACGCGTTCGGCGAGGTCGGCGTCGTCGTCGCTGGTGCCGACGAAGACGTGCCGCGGAGTGTCGAACTGCTCTCTGACGTTTTCGAGGCTCTCCTTTCGGCCCCGGGGCCCGGAGAAGAAGTCCTGGCGGATGCGGTGCTTTCGCGTGAAGTTCGTCACGACGTAGGTCGGTTTCTCGGAGACGACGCCGACGTACTCGCTCCACTGGCGCGCGTCGGTAAAGACCGCGTCCGGACGGGCCAGCTGTTTCAGTGCCTCTAGATCGAAGGCGAGAGTCATCTCGCCGCTGCCACCGCCGTCCATATCCCACCCTCGCGGAGGCGCGCGCAAAACGGTGTCGGTCCAGCGCCGTTTTCATACTGCCGGCTGTAACAGTTAGAAAGAATTCGCCACCCCGGGGTGGCGAATATCTTTACGAACGTACAGCCGGCAGTATCAGGGCCGCAGGCGGGCGACCAGTGATCGCCCGCCCTTGAAGTGGATCCACGCCGCAGCGAGGAGCGCGCCGACGCAGTCGAAGACGAGATCCAGGATCGTATCTTCGATCCCGTAGACGATCAACACCGGTCGCATCCCGGCTACGCGAGCGAGTTCGCGGGTCAGAAACTCCATCGTCTCCCAGACGACGCCGATTGCGACAGTCAACAGAAAGACGAACACCCACAGGAACGCTGGCGGGAAGTGGATGCTCTCACTGTGGCGATCGATCGCGACGACGGTCGCGTAGCCGACGGCAGTGACCAGCGCCGCCGAGAAGGCGTGTGTGAGATGGTCCCACCACCAGACGGAGTCGTAAATCCCGACCATCCCCACCGAGTGCAACAGTGCCGCGACCGTAATCCAGAGGACGAGCCAGGGATCGAAGTGCACGTCGAAGTCCCGCGCCAGCACCACCGGAAGCAGCGTCACCGAAAGCGAGAACGTTGCGTTGACGACGACACTGGTGTTTCGCAGGGCGATCCCTGCCAGGAGGACGACGACAAGCGCCGCCTGCAAGACCAGCACGACCCGGCGAGCACCGACGGCAGAAGACGGGAATCGTCTCACTCCACGGTCACGCTCGACAGTGATGACCCCCGGCGACATAGGGGTAGGGGGTGGCGATACGGATTTACGACGTGATCACATACCCGATGGCACACATGATGGCGACGACCCACGGTCTGGCAGGGCTGCTCGTCGGTGCCGTCTTCGCTACGATGGCTCCCGGTGAGACATCGCTCCTGCTGGCCGCGGGACTTCTCGGCGGATTCGCGCCCGATCTTGACCTCTACTGGGGCCACCGCCGGACGCTTCACTTCCCGGTCTACGGGTCGCTGGCTGCGCTAGTCGCCCTCGGCGTCGCTGTGGTGGTTCCGACGCCAATCACGCTCGCGCTTGCGGCGTTTCTGGCCGCTGCCGCGGTCCACGCCGCGAGCGACATCCTCGGCGGCGGGCTCGAACTACGTCCGTGGGAAGCCGGCTCGGAGCGTGCCGTCTACTCACACTACCACCGACGGTGGCTCACGCCGCGGCGGCTCGTGCCCTACGACGGCTCGCCCCATGATCTCGCGCTCGTGCTCGCACTCGGCGTTCCGGGACTCGCGATCACCACTGGCCCCCTTCAGGTTGTTGTCGGCCTCACGCTGGTCGTCTCGGCGACCTACGTCCTCCTGCGAAAACGTCTGGCGACGCTCGCGACGCTGGTCGCTAGCATGCTCCCCGAGCAGGTCCTGCCGTACGTCCCCGAACGTTACCGGCCCGGCGGAAACAGCCGGCCGGTCAGTTCGTCCCGCCGGACGTAGACGACGAATGCAATCGCGACCATCACGACGACGATTGCGACCGCCAGTTCGTAGTCGTCAGTCGCGACTGAGGCACCCGCCAGGTTCGTCAGGAAGTAGCCGGGAACCCGTCCCACCAGCGAGATGACCGTCATGCGCTTGATATCGAGGTCGGTCGTCCCGCCGACGAAACAGATCACGTCGTCGGGCAACCCGGGGATGAGAAAGACCACGAACAGCCCCAGATAGCCGTGATTGGATGAGAAGTCGTCGAACCGGTCCAGGACGCTCGCGTCGATTACCCGTTCGACGAACGGTCGGCCCCAGCGTCGCGCGAGGTGAAAGGCGACGAAACTGCCGATCACCGCACCGGCGAGGCTGTAGACTGTTCCCCAGTAGGCACCGAAGAGCCAGCCGCTGGCAAATCCGAGCGCTTGCCCGGGGATCGGCGCGATGATCACCTGGCAGGCCTGCATGAAGACAAACGCAAGTGGCGCGAGGATCCCGAACTCCGCCACGAACGACCGAACGACGTCGGGTTCGGACAGCAACACCGCGTACTGGTCGAATATCGTTCGAGCCGCCACCAGTGCGAGGATCCCGAGGACGACGACGAGTGCGACCGTCCACCGGCTCCGGGCGTCGGCGAAGATCCTGGCGGGGCGGTCCATCGACTGTCGATGCGGGCGGTCAGACCAAAAATGCGTGGCTTATTCGATCGGTGAGGGTGCGAGCGCGTCGAGGTCGACGTCTTCCTCCAGCAGGAGTTCTTTCTGGTCGGCGACGGGCCGCTCCTGGCGGATGATCTTCTTGAACGTGCTCTGCTGGGAGAGATCGCCGATCAAGACGCCACCGATGAGTTTCCCGTTCTTGAAGGTGAGTCGTCGCCACTCGCTGTCCGAGTACTTGCGTTCGGCCTCGTCGTCGCCGATCGTCGGATGGCCAAACGAGAGGAACGGGAAGTCGAAGTGCGTGATGGAGTAGGAGGGGACGTAACGAAACTCTTTGACTGTGTCGTCGGCGACCATGTTCTTGCCGGCGACGATCCCCTGCTCCTTCGCCGAGCCCCACGCGCCGTTCTGGGTCTGCCCTTCGAGGATGACATCGTGGAACTTGGTGATGTCTCCCGCGGCGTAGACATCCTCGACATCCGTCTGCATGTACTGATCGACGACGATGCCGTCGTCCAGTTCGACGGGCGTCTCTTCGAGGAACTCCGTGTTGAAGTTCAGGCCGACGGCGATCCCGACGAACTCGGCGTCGTGGGCGTCGCCGTTCGAATCGATCACCGAATCGACGTGTCCCTCATCGTCGACTTCGAGGTGGTCGAGACCGCTCTCGAAGACCGTCTCGACGCCGATGTCTTCGAGCGCCCGGTGGATGATCTCCGCGCCGTCCAGACTGAGCGCGTAGCGCCACCAGCGGTTGCCCCGCATCAGGTACTTCGCGTCGACATCCTGTGCGCCACAGATCGCCGCGAGGTCGATCCCGAGCAGCCCTGCACCGATCACGACGCCTGTGTCGGCTTCGGCGGCGTGCTCGCGGATCTTCCGGGCATCCTGAAACGTCCAGAAGTGGTGGATCCCCTCCGCGTCGGCGTTTTCGACCGGTAGCTGGATCGGCGTTCCGCCCGTCGCGACCAGCAGTTTGTCGTAGGCGACATCCGCGCCGTCGTAGGTGTGGACGACCTTCCCGTCGGTATCGACGCCCGTGACGTGGGTGTTTAGCTGCAGGTCGATGTCGCGCTCGTCGTACCACTCGGGTTCGTGGATCGACACCGGTGCTTCGGGGAGTTTACCCTTGGCGAACTCCTTGATGAGGATCCGATTATACAGTGCCTCGCCCTCTTCGGTGATCACCGTGATCTCCGCGTCCGGGTCGGCTTCGCGGATCGTCTCGGCCGCTGAACTCCCCGCGATCCCGTCACCGAGGATCACGTGCGACGTGGTCATGCTCGAACGGTTCGTGTCCGACCTTAATGTGGGTTGCTATCTCCAGAACCCTCAGACTGGACGTTCGTCAACACGGCACACACGAATCTAAAAATAGACGAGAGTCCCTCTTTCATACTGCCGGCTCTACCCCTGGACAGATATCCGTCAGCTCGGGATGCCGAATTCGTTCGACATGGGACAGCCGGCAGTATCAGTCCGAGATTGCCTGTTCGGTCTGTTCGACGTCCTCGACGTTCAGTTCGTAGAGGTTCTGTCGCGCATCGGCGAAGTAGACGTCCTCCTCGACGACTCCCACCTCTTCGAGTCGTTCGAGCGCGTAGCGCACTGTCCGCGCTGAGAGCATCGACTCTTCGACGATTCCCTTTTGCGTCAGCGGCCCCTTGTACTCCAGTACCTTGAAGACGAGTTTCGCACTCGGCGGCAGATCGGAGATGGCCTCCCCATCGGTCTCTGGCATTGGCTGAAACCAAGAACTGACCCCGTATAAAGATTGAGGCAACGGATTCCTCTGACGAAAGTAGTTTTACTAGCGAGTCCGTACACCTATAGATCGCTCAGGACGGTCGACGACTGGCGTGACGTAACGAACTGCTTTTCACTCCGGGTGGCCGACTGGTGGATATGGCTACAGAGACGGTCGAGAGAGACAGCGGCCACGTTCGGAGCGTGACCGTCACAACGCTCGCCTCGCTCGCGGGGATCGTCGCGATGCTGACCTCCGAGTACGCGATCGAGGCCGATCCGAGCAGTAACGTCTCCCTGTTCGTCGTCCTCGGTGCGATCGCGGTCCAGCTCCCGATCCTCAAGGCTGCCGGGATCGACACGGACGACTTCTCGACGAAGGATTACCTCTACATCGCGTTCATGACCTTCTCGCTGTGGTTCGTCTCCTGGACGCTCGTTCTGACGGCTTCGACCGTCTAACTCGGTGACTCAGTATGGCTGAAGATAGCATTGCCGTCGTCGATCTCGACCGTTGTCAGCCTGACCGCTGCAACTACGAGTGCATGAACTTCTGTCCGCCCAACCGGACGGGAAAAGAGTGTATCGTCAAGCGCGGCGACGCATACGATGAAGACGAACCGTTCGAGGGTGGACCCGATCAGGTCCGCATCTCCGAAGAGATCTGTCTGGGTGAGACCTGCGGCATCTGCGTCGAGAAGTGCCCGTTCGACGCGATCGAGATCATCAATCTCCCGCAGGAACTGACCGACGAACCGATCCACCGCTACGGCGAGAACGCCTTCGCCCTCTACGGCCTGCCCGCCCCGCAGGAAGGTCGCGTGACCGGGATCCTCGGGCCGAACGGCATCGGGAAGACCACGGCCGTCCAGATCCTCGCGGACGAACTTACCCCCAATCTCGGCGAGTACGCCGCCGAGTCCGACTGGGAAGCGGTCCTCGACGAGTATCGTGGGACCGCCCTGCAGGACTACCTCGAAGCGCTTATCGACGACGCGGTCGATGTCGCCCGCAAACCGCAGTACGTCGATCAGATTCCCGACCAGTTCGACGGGACGACCCGCCAGCTACTGGAGCGGACGGACGAACGGGGTGAACTCGACGCCCTCGTCGAGCGAGTCGGGATCGAGCCGGTCGTCGACCAGGACATCGATACCCTCTCCGGCGGGGAATTGCAGCGCGTGGCGCTCGTCGCCACGCTCGCTCGCGACGCGGACTTCTACTTCCTCGACGAGATCACGCCCTACCTGGATATCGGCCAGCGGATGACCGCCGCCCGGCTCATCCAGGAACTGGCCGAGGACGGCGACCGCTCGATGCTCGTGGTTGAGCACGATCTGGCGATCCTCGACCTGCTGGCCGATGCCCTCCACGTCGCCTACGGTGAGCCGGGGGCGTTCGGTGTCATCACCGATCCCAAGTCGACCAAGAACGGCATCAACGAGTACCTCAGGGGGTATCTCGACAACGAGAACATGCGGATCCGCCAGGAGGCTATCGAGTTCGAACAGCACGCGCCGCGCAACGTCACGCGCGGCGATGTCGCCATCGAGTATCCTGCCCTGAAAAAGAGCTACGGCGACGGGGAGTTCTCGCTGGAAGTCGAAGCCGGCGAGATCAAAAAGAGCGAAGTGCTGGGCGTCGTCGGTCCCAACGGGATCGGCAAGTCGACGTTCGCGAAGTTACTCGCGGGTCGGCTCGAACCGGACGAGGGCGAGATCGATGCCAGACTCGACATCGCGTACAAACCCCAGTACATCGAGATCGATCAGCCGATGCGCGTCGACGCGTTCCTCTCCTCGATCACTGACGACTTCGGCTCGTCGTACTGGAATACCGAGATCGCCCAGCCCCTGCAACTGGAACGCGTCATGGAGCAGAACCTGAACGATCTCTCCGGCGGGGAGCGCCAGCGTGTGGCCATCGCGGCCTGCCTCTCGAAGGACGCCGACCTCTATCTGCTGGACGAACCCTCCGCACACCTGGACGTCGAACAGCGCGTCATGGCCACGTCGGCGATCCGCCGCTATGCAGAAAACCACGACGCGACGGCGATGGTCATCGACCACGACATCTACATGATCGACCTCCTGAGCGATCGCCTGCTCGTGTTCGATGGCGAACCCGCCGACCACGGTCACGCCGCCACGCCACAGGGGATGCGCGAGGGGATGAACGAGTTCCTCGAAAACCTCGACGTCACCTTCCGCCGGGACGAGCGCACCGGCCGCCCCCGGATCAACAAGCCCGGGAGCAACCTCGATCGCGAGCAAAAACAGGCCGGCGAATATTACTACTCACCCGAGTAAATCCATTAGCGGACCTCTGCGCCGGTTTTCTCAGTCGCTGCGAATCGTGGTTTTTTCAAAGACCCCATCGATTCTACAGCCACTGTATGGCTTCGACTGGAATGTTGGCGCTGGCTGCCGTGGTTCCGATCGCTATCGCGTTCGGGCTGCTCGTGATCGCACGGTGGTCGGCGGCACGCTCGATGGGCGTCGGCTGGTTGGTTGCGACGGGACTGGGGCTGGGGTACTGGCAGATGGATCCGACGTGGTGGGCCGCGGTCGCGATCTACGGCGTACTCGAAGCATTGCCGATTATCCTGATCGTCTTCGGGGCAATCCTGCTGATGAACTATCTGGATGTCAGCGGCGCGATTTCGACGATCCGCTGGCACTTCAGTGGGATCTCGACCGATCGGCGGATCCAGTTACTGCTGATCGGACTCGGGTTCGAGACGATCATCGAAGGGGTAGCCGGGTTCGGGACGCCCGGGGCACTGGCCGCACCGTTGCTGATTGGTCTTGGCTTCCCGCCGCTCGGTGCCGCGGTGTTCGCGCTGTTTTTCAACGCGCCGAACCCGCAGTTCGGAGCGGCCGGGACGCCGATTCTGGGTGGCGTGAATTCCGTCATCGGTCCGGATAAGCTCGCGCAAGCGTCCGAGCCGATTACTAAGACGGAGTTCCAGGGACTGGTTTCGGCGTACTCCGGCGTGATGACCGGTCTCACCTTCGTCTTCTGGGGCGCACTGGGAATCTTCCTGCTGGTCTACTGGTTCGGCAACGACGGCGAGCGCTCGCTGCGCGGAGCAGCCCGTGCGACCGCACCTGTCGCGCCGTTCGCGTTCGTCCTCGGGACGGTCGCCGGAGTGACTCAGTGGGCCGTCGCGTGGTTCGTCGGGACGGAGCTCCCCTCGATTGTCGCCGGGTTCGTCGTCTTCGGCCTCGGGCTCGTGATGGCCTCTCGCGGAATTCTGGTTCCCAGGGACACCTGGGAGTTCCCGGAGCGCGAGTCGTGGTCGGACAAGTGGCTCGGCGGCCTCAGCCTCGACAGTATCGAGGACGACGACCCCCAGAAAGAGATGCCGGTGTGGTTGGCCTGGACGCCGTACCTGCTGGTCGGCGCTATCCTGCTGATCACCCGCTGGCCGACGCTGGACCTTGTGCCGTTGCTCCAGGATTACACCGTCGGCATTCCCACCGTTTTGGGCTACGAGGAACTTGAATGGTCGATCCGCTATCTCTACCTCCCGGGGACGATGCCGTTCATCCCGGTCGCAATACTGACGGGACTGCTCTACCGGATGAGTGGTCAGAAGACGAGGAAGGCCTGGGGTGAGTCCATCCGACAGGTCGCACCGGCTGCGCTGACGCTGGTGGTCGTCGTCTCGCTGACCCAGATCATGATCCAGTCGGGCGCATACAACACTGGGAACTCAGTTGCCGATGCGACCAATGTATTGCTTCAGGGAGTCGGATTCGACTCCATCGACGCGAGCGGCTTCCCGGGGATGATGGACGCGCTCTCCCGGGCGGTTGCGCTCGGGGCCGGTGGCGCGCTGCCGGCGGTCGCGCCCTGGATCGGCGCGCTCGGAACGTTCGTCACGGGCTCGAACACCGTCTCGGACATCCTCTTCGCCTCACTGCAGTACGACGCTGCCGGCGATGTCGGAATCTCTCGATCGATCATCGTCGCCATCCAGAACGTCGGCGGCGGCGTCGGGAACATGGTTTCGGTCCAGAATATCGCCGCGATCTGTGGCGTCGTCGGAATCACCGGCCGTGAGGGTGATATCCTCCGGAAGGTCATCGTCCCGACGGTGATTTTCGCCCTGTTCACTGGCGCTGTGGGCACGATCCTGGTCTACGTGGCTGCGCCCGGTGCGTTCTAGGGCGTAGTTTTTCCTCGCCGGCAGTCCTCTGTCGCTCATGTCCGGCATCGTCTTCTTCGGCACCACAGACAGAGAGCGGATCATCGGGTTCTACACCGACCGTCTGGATTTCGAAATCTGGCTCGAACAACCCGGCTGCACAATCCTCCAGTACGACACCCTCCTCGTCGGGTTTTGCGAGCGCGAGGAGTCCGAGACAGGGGGAATCGTCACTGTCGTGCTGGACGACCGCGACGCTGTCGACGCGTGGCACGACAGACTCGCAGATGTCGCTGATGAATCGCCAAGCGACAACGACGAGTATCGGATCTACAATTTCTTTGGGACCGACCCAGACGGGCGCTCTTTCGAGGTGCAGACGTTCTGCCACGAGACGCCCGACCTGCGTGAGGCCAACACCGCAGCTAGCGAGTGAAAACTGACGGTATAGTAAGAAATTAGTAGATTCACCAGGTCACCCAGTTACGAATGGGATACAGTTCGACAGATTCGGCGTCGATAAGTAGTGGCGTGGTATCGGGGGTCGCGGTCTGGATTACGGGACTCGTCGTGACCTTCGTCGTCGCGATAACACAGCTCAATATCGGTCTGTATTTCCTCGTCAGGATCGCGATCGTAGAGGGGACTCTGGTGGGGTACATCGGACTCCACACGTGGTTCCTCAGCGAATTCGTCGACATCGTCTGGCTGACGATCATTCCAATTGGTCTGCTGGTCATCAGCGGCTTCTCTCTCGCGCCTGGCTCCAACGGCGATCCTGCTGCGGGATTCACAGATGGCGCGAAGATCACCGTCGGCTATCTCGCGATGACACTCGTTGCGATGGGCTATCTCGTCACCGCCGCTGGCGGGACCGTCCAGATAGATGGGGACTTCCTGCTAACTGTCCTGACGACCGGCGTTGTCTTCCCGATCGTTTTCGGCGGGCTGGGCGGCGTCCTTGCGGAGTCGATATAGGGCAACGGACGCAATCTGGACAACCGAAACGAGTTTTTCTCACGGCCGCCTCACCCCACCCGTGTACGACTACCACGCCCACTCGAACTACTCCGACGGCCGCCTCCTCGTGGAGATGCTCGGGGCCGCCGAGTCCGCCGGGCTGGACGGGATCGGGATCGCCGACCACTGCAACGTCTCCGCGGAAGCGCCCTTCCGGCAGTTCACCCGCGAGTTCGGCTTCAACCTCGATCTGACATACGAGCGACGGCGCGAGGCGATCGAGTCGATGCGTGAGCGCTACGACATCGACATCTACGACGCCGTCGAGATGGACTACCGGCCCGTCGACGCCGAGGCGATCGCCGAGTTTCTCGACGACGCGGACTTCGACTACGCCATCGGCAGCGTCCACACCGTCGAGACGCGCAATCTCCACGACGAGCGCTACTTCGGCAAGAAATCACAGGCTGAACGCGAGGCCGTGATCGACACCTACGTCGACCGCGTCGTCTCGCTGATCGACTCCGAGTTGTTCGAGATCGCCGCCCACCTCGACCTGCCCCAGCGAAACGAGGCGCTGCGTGGCCTCTTCACCGACGACCACTACCACCGGATCGGCGAGGCGCTCGAAGCCTCTCGGACGGTTACGGAACTGAACGCCGGCCGGTACCACGAGGACTACGGCGAGTTTCATCCCGGGCCCGAGTTTCGCGAGGTGCTCTCGAACTACGACGTGACCTTCGTCCGCGGGTCGGACGCGCACGTCCCCGAGAGCGTCGTCGCGAACAACGAGGCGCTGGGCGAGTCGATTGGCGATCTTCCTGCGGCGTCGCTGTCAGTCTGAGCCAGTTCGAAGCCCTTAAACTCACGAACGGTGAAGAATCGACAACTCGCTGGTGAGCGGGCTCCCAGCGGGCACCTGCACGGGGCGGCCTCGCTCCGCACAGGCTGGAATGTGGTCGGGCAACCGACTGAACCACTCGACGCCCGCGGTGAAAACATGGCAAAGAGCTTCTACTCACACATCCGAGAAGCCTGGAAAGACCCGGGCGATGGCAAAGTAGCGGAACTGCAGTGGCAGCGAATGCAGGAGTGGCGCCAGCAGGGCGCAATTGTTCGCGTCGATCGACCGACGCGACTGGACAAGGCACGCTCGCTCGGCTACAAGGCCAAGCAGGGTGTCGTCGTCGCACGCGTCAGCGTCCGCAAGGGCAGCGCGCGAAAGGTTCGACACAAGGCCGGTCGCCGATCGAAGCGACAGGGTGTCAACCGGATCACTCGACGGAAGAACCTTCAGCGCGTCGCCGAGGAGCGTTCGACGCGCAAGTACCGCAATCTTCGCGTGCTCAACTCCTACTGGGTCGGCGAGGACGGCAGCCAGAAGTGGTTCGAAGTCATCATGCTCGACCCGAACCACCCGGCGATCGAGAACGACGACGACCTCAACTGGATCTGTGACTCCTCACAGGAGAACCGCGCGCTGCGCGGCCTGACCAGTGCTGGGCAGTCCAACCGTGGCCTCCAGCAGAAGGGCAAGGGTACCGAACACACTCGCCCGAGCAATAACGGCGGTCGCGGTCGCGGCAAGTAACGCGGTCGGAATCACGACCCGAAGTGCGGCGACCGACGCCGTCGGATATGACGATGGTCTTTTTTCGGTCCCGAAGCAATCCAGTCCGTGGCCGAGAACCGACTCACGCGTCGACAGGTACTCATCTCCGGATCAGTCTCGGTGTCTGTCGCGTTGGCGGGCTGCTCTCGTGACGACGGGACAGGGAGGGCTACTGTCGATCCCACGTCGGGGACTGTGGTTGTCGAGACGACAGTCCCACCGACGACAATCCGGACGCCGCTTTCCTACGGTGAGCACGGATATGGAGACGCCGGATACGGCGGTACGCCGCCTTAGGCGACGTTGTCGGTGACGGTTTCACGGTACGTCTCGGTCGTTGGGCCGTCTTCGGGAACGGCGCTGACCGCGTAGAAGGTCGCCTCGGGATCACGGTGCTGGCGCCAGTGCCACCAGGTTCGGGCGATGAGATAGAGTTTGCGTGTTCGCCCGAGGTTTGCGTTCCGCGTGAGTGTATCGTAGTCGATGGCCCTGATCTGGCGGTGATGCTCGGCGTAGAGGACCGCCGAGCACAGCACCGCGAACTGGCAGTCCTCTGGGAGGTATCTGATCCCGGCAACGCCGTCACGATAGAGCCGTTCTGTCCGGGCTATCTCGGCCCGCATGGCTGCCTTGAACGACTCCGTCGCCCGCTTCTCGACGATGTCGTCTTCGCTCCCGCCGAACTGTTCGAGTGTCTCCTGGGGGAGGTAGATCCGGCCGTACTCGGTGATGTCCTCGCCGACGTCTCGCAGGAAGTTCGACAACTGGAACGCCTCAGCGAGCGCGGCGGCGTGGGGCCTGGCGTGGTCTTTCTCGTCTGGGTCCATGACGTCGAGCATCATGTTTCCGACCGCGACTGCCGACCCGCGTACGTACCCCTCCAGCTCCTCGTAGGTCCGGTAGCGATCTTTCCCGATGTCCTGTTGCATTGCGTCGATGAACGCATTCACATCCTCGTCGGCGATGTCAGACTGTGTACGCAGCGACTGAAACGCAGCAAGGACATCGTCGTCGGCGTCGCGTTCGCCCAGTGCTTTCGCTCGGAAGTCTTCCAGTCGCTCGTGCTGTTCGTTGGCTGGCAACGCATCAGTCTGGTCGACAACCTCGTCAGCGACCCGGAAGAAGCCATAGAGGACGTACGTCGCCCGACGGATCCGCTCCGGCAACAGCCGTGTCGCGTAGTAAAACGTCTTACCTGTCCGCTTGTGGATCTCTTTGCTCGTGGTGATGGTGTCGTCTAACATCGAAGGCGGTTGATCTCTGTTATCGTGTGTCACGTATGTAGTTACTTGTTGGGCTGGCCGTTCACAGCAAATACGTCTGCCCCGTTCCGATTACTTGTACGATATATTCGGTCCAGTTGGGAATAAGTCCGATACCCCATCAATTTGGAACAGTCACTCGTCTCTCGGCTGCATCGCCGTCGACAGCGGGACGGCCGGCAATTCAGCCGGCCGTCGACAGCGGGATGGCCGGCAATTCAGCCGGCCGTCGACAGGTAACGTCTCCCGGCTGGGCTGCTCGCGCATGAACGCGCTCGTGGGCCGGCCGTCGACAGGTAACGTCTCCCGGCTGGGCTGCCCGCGCATGAATGCGTGGCCGTGCCGGCCGTCGACAGGTCATGTCTCTCGGCTGCACTACTCGCACACGGAGGTACTCGCGGGTCGGCCGTCGACAATTCAGCCCTCGAAGATTTGCGTGACGAGTTTCCGCTGGGCGGCACGGAGATGTTGATGGTAGGTTGACGGCGAGATATCCATCGACGCGGCGAGATCTTCCCCGGATGTCGCTCGCGGCCACTCGAAGAATCCGCCGACGAACGCTTTCTGGATAGCGGTCCGCTGACGATCGGTCAACGCCGACATCAACTGGCTGACGAACTCCTCACGGGTCTGGGTTGGCCGCTCGCGCTCGCGGTAGGCGACCAGTTCGACCGACTCGAACGTATTCGAGAGCGTGTCGATTAGCGCCCGGACGTTGGCGTCGCCGGCGAGTTCGGCCTCGACGCGAGCGCTCCCCTTCGAGATGGTCATCGATGTCGTCCGGCCGCCGTGAGCCGCCAGCGTCGAGACGATCGGCGGTTCGTCGACCTCGAACTCGAAGAACGATCCTGACTCGAAATCAGAGACGTGCGCCGCCGCGTCAATATCCGGATACTCTTTCGCCCGTTCGAGCAGTACCTCTGTATCACAGCCACTCGCAGTGAAAAACAGCAGATAGGTGTCTTCGTCCTGAGAGACGGCCCCGCCGTAGGTAAGCTCACAGTCCAGGTCGCGGCTGAGATCGAAGACGAACTCCCCTCGGTCGGCAATCTCGAGTTCGACCTCGACGACCGTATCGGCTGTCAGCAACCGCTTGCGCTCGATGGCGTTGATTGCAGTGGCGACCGTCCGGCCCAGCGCTTCGAGGATCACCGTCTCGCGTTCGTCGAAGGCGTCCGACTCGTCGGCGTAGATGACCAGCACGCCGTATAGCGAGTCGTCGGCGACCAGCGGCAGCGCTGCCATCGCCTCCGCATCGGGACAGCGTTCACGGTGGATACTCGTCTCCGGCAGCTCCTCCATCGCGGGCACGACCTGCAACTCGCTCGTCCCTGCGGCGTCGGCGACCGGATCCCCCGGTGTCTGCTGATCGATCTGTACGTCAGTCGGTGGCCTGGGAGCGCCTGCGACGCCCACCAGTCCGCCTGTCCGCAGGTCGACGTCGGCCACCCACGCCTGAACGTACGGCTCTGCGGCCACGAACTGCTCACAGACTGCCGTTCGAACGTCGTCGCTCGTTTCGGCAGCCATCAGCGCAGCCATGACATCCCGGACGAGGCCGTTGACGCGACTGATGAGGTGTTCGAGTCGCTGACGTTCGGCCTGGAGTTCCCTTGCACGCTCCTGGGCACGCAACTCCGCCAGTTTCCGCTCGGTGATGTCGCTGTGGGCGACGACGACCTCCTCGCCATCCTCGCTAAGCGGGACGACGCGCATCAGGAACCACTCCGCTCCGTCCGGCGTCTCACAGGGATATTCGAGCGTGAACAACGACTGCTCGCCATTCATCACCGATCGAATTCCTTCGACTGCCTGTGTCGCCGTCTCGTCGCCGGCCATGTCGATCCCGGCGAAGTAGTTCGACCCCGTCGCGTCCGTGCTCTCTCCGCCAAACTCGTCCCAGGACTGGTTGGTAAAGAGGATCGTCCCGTCACCGTCGAGGACGGCGATGTTCATCGGGAGCGTATCCAGCGTCAGCCGAGCGAGCGGTTCGTGCTGTTCCATTCCCTCCTCAGTCCGATACAAATCACTACTCACCGAGTTCCCCTAAACGCACCGGTGGTCGTCACATCGGCTACCGATCGCGCCCACTGGGCGGATTTACGAACAGCGCATCGATCACGACGAGCGCTCCGAGCAGTGACGCGACCCAGATCGACGTCTGAACTGACAGCGACAACAGGTGACCGACCAGAATCGCCATCACGAATACCGACGGAATCACCGCGAGCACGAGATCGTGTCTACTCACGGCTGGAGAGCGAATCATTGATCGGCGATTCTCCACAGCGTCGACAGCGTTGTCACTGGTTGCCATGGTCGATGCACCTCTTCACAAGTTTGTTCGTGAAATTCGCTATTAAAGATTTCGCCGAGATAGTAGAACGAACACACCTGGTAATTTCTCCAAACACACAGACTTACCCAGCATAGCATAGCAAAATAATATTAAGATATAGGTCATCAGTCTCCCTGTACCCAGGGGCGCACAAAAATTACGAAAAAGAGTTGAAGCAGTATCTTGATCGGTTTCGTGCGTTACTCTTCGTCGATAACTTCGATGCCGCGGTTGTTGACCGCTGCGGGGTCGAGGCCGACCTCTTCGAGGAACTTCTTGTACTCGCGTTCGCACTTTTCGGCCTTCTGCTGGCGTTCGGAGGCCCGATCACACAGCGCCACCAGATCCTCGGGGACCTCGTTGGAGTAGACGATCCAGTGGTTGATCAGATCGGAGAGTCGGCGGATGGGTGAGGTGAAGTGGCCGTAGATCTCGAAGTTCAGCGCGTGGTGGCCACCGAAGGGATCGTTCATGTACTTCGCCCGGGGCATGACTTTCATCACGGCCCACTGAATCTTGTCCAGTTGCCGGCCCGGAGCCTGTTCGAGGGTCGCGTTGACGGCTTTTCGAGGGTCGTCCCAGGCACTACCCGGAATCGAGACGCCGTCGAGATCCTGAATCTCGGTGAGGGCTTCGTCCCACTCCTCGGGGGCTGGCTGTGGGTGGACGCGGTACATCGCTTCGACCCCGCGGTCCCACATGAGTTCGTGCGTGACAGCCTTGTTGGCCTTGAGCATGCACTCCTCGATGATAGTGTGGGCGCGGTCGCGCTTGGGATTCAGGACGAGCGAGCCGTCTTCCTTGCGCTGTTCGTGCATACTGTCGGCCAGTTCCCACACTGCAGCGAGGTCGTCGTGCAGGGGCGCGTCGGGATCGTCCAGACGGCTCTCGGCCTGGGTGTAGGTCAGACGCTCGTCGCTCTGGATGACGGATTTGTAGATCTCGATGTTCTCGTAGGAGTGATTGTCGGGATCGAGGTGCATCTCGACGGTGTGGGCGAGTCGATCCTCGTTGGGCACGAGCGAGCAGACCGTCTCCGCCAGAATCGGCGGGAGCATATGGATGGTGTAGGATGGCAGGTAGACCGTGTTGCCACGCTCGACGGCCTCGGTCCACATCGCAGTTTCGGGGTTGACGTAGTGGGTCACGTCGGCGATGTGGACCCAGAGGACGATCTCGTCGTCCCGAACGTCGATCGAGATGGCGTCGTCGAAGTCCTGGGCGTCGATCGGGTCGACAGTAAACGCGGTCTTGTCCCGGAGGTCGGTCCGCTCGTCAACCTCGCTCTGGATCTCCGCCTGGACGTCAGTGGTACGTTCTTCGGCTTCTTCGAGCACCTCCGGTGGGAAGGCGTCGCGGATGTCGAACTTCTCGAACAGTTCCTCGCGTTTGTTTTCCAGATGGCGCTCCAGTTCCTCGTCGATCTCGACGGGTCCCTGGCCTTCGGCGGTTCCGGCCTCGGCCTGCGCGCTCGCGTCGTCGGTCATGCACAGTGGTACGCCCACCCCGTAGGTAGGCGTTTCGACAGGCCTACCGTTTCGACCGTGGCGTTTTTCAGACTCATCGCTCGGCTTCGTCGGGCATCTCGGCGTCGAGAAACCGTGCGAGGAACGTCTCGCGGTCTGAATTGCCGGCGTCACACTCGACGAGCGTCGCCTCTAGTCCCTTTCGCGGTTGGTGACACAGGTCGCGATGGCAGGGTTTGCAGAGGTACTCGAACTCTTTTTCGGTTCGTTCCCAGCGATTTCCGTGCTTGTCGTACTCGCGGGCGTCCGCTCGCCGAACCGACTCACCACACGCCGGGCAGGTTGCCGACGATCCCTCCTCGCGACGGGAGCCGAACATACTGGCTCATATCGACGGAATCCATATAGGTGTTGTCGGCACCCGACTAGCCCGTTTAAGTAGCCAGACGATGGAGACCAGTCGCCCAAACGGTCTATTTATGGCCCCCGACAGTAACCGACAGATATGAACGTCAAATCCCGACATCACCTGCGGGCGGACGCGATCGACGAGATCACTGACAGTGTCGAGGGGACCCTGGGCGTCGAGATCGACGCCGACACCTTCGAGAAAGTCGAGTTCGAGGACAGCGACTGGGATGTCGTCCTCGTCGACGGCGAGCCCGCGGTCCTATACGTTGCGGACGAACCCTTCCTCACGGTCAAAGGGGCCAACGAGTACCCGCCAGAGCGAAACGTCGTCACCGTGGACGCGGGTGCAATCTCGTTCGTCTCCGACGGCGCGGACGTGATGCGCCCCGGCATCGTCGAGGCCGACGACTCGATCGAGGCTGGCGATCTGGTTGCCATCGCCGAGGAAAACCACGGCAAGGTCCTGGCCATCGGGCGCGCTCGTGTCGACGGCTCGGAGATGGTCGGCGACGAGGGCAAGGTCGTCGATTCGATCCACCACGTCGGAGACGAACTGTACGAGTTCGTAGTGTAGGACTCGTCTGTCTCCGCGAACCGCGTTGTTGTCGCCACTGCGAAATTTCTGTGATATCATTCTCACGGGGAAATAAATATTTGAACAGCACTCGCCGGGGTAGCAGTATATCTATAATTCACTACGAGAATCACGTTGTGTGTCGCTCGCCACTCCGGACGGCGAGTGGCAACCGATCGATCAGCGCCGGATTGATCTCGGCGAGACGGTCTACGTCGGCCTGGCAGTCTGCTCGACCACGAGCATGGCGACGTTCGAGGAACGTGGTCGTCCAGCGTCTCGAAGCCGAGTAGTACCGTCACAGCGTCCGTTCTATTCGGCGTCGAGTTCGTCTTCTTCGTAGTCGTCCTCGTATCGCTCCAGTGCCATCTCAAAGCCGCGCTTTGCCTGTTCGTAGGTCTCCCGCAGATCTTCGATCGGTGTCTCGGTCGCGTCAACCCGGAGATCGTCGTAGTATGGGTCGATCGCCCGGTCTTCAGTCGAGCGGACGAGCAGCGCCGCGCTCTGGACGGGCAACTCCTCGCGTTTGTCCCCGCCCTCTGCGTGGCCCGCGGCCAGTGCGTCGATCAGTCGATCCGCGAGGGGTCGCTGGACGTCCTCAGCAACGTCGATCGGTGAGGCGGTCTCCTCGTAGGCTGCGGCGGTCGCCTCGATTACGGACTCGCCAGTCAGGAGGTTGCCGGCGACGGTGTAGTTCTCGCCCACGCGGTCGCCGAACCAGGGTTTGCACTCCGCACCGGAGAAGGCGAATTCCCCGTTTTGATCGACGCCGTGGAGCTGGCGTTGCGGGCTGCCGTCGTCGGCGTTCAGCAGTGCGTCGAGCGCGTCCTCGACCGCGAGTCCGTCGTCGAGATACTCGACACCTTTGCGACCCAACTCGACGTTGACCAGACTTTGCGTGGCGACTGCGCCGTTCTCGCTGGCGAACGGACACAGCGTCCCGACGCCGGGTAGCCGCGTCGTCACAGCCACGCCGAAGCGAGTCTGTTCGTCGCCCTCCTCGTCCAGATAGCGTTCGCGGACGCAGATACTGAACGTCATAATCCAATCGACGACGGGCAGTCACCTCAGCGTGTCGTCACTCATCAGGTATCAGACAATAGGCGTGGCCGGGCTGTTCGAGGACCGTCTCGGTGTCGTCGTCCCAGTAGCCCGAGATGTCGGCGCGCTCGGCATAGTAGATCTTGCCGTCGTGGGGGACTGGTTCGCCAGTGACGTGCCCGCGATTCTCGATGCGCCAGCGCGTCTCGCCGGTCGACTTCTCCAGAGCGTAGAGGTGAGTGTCGTACGACCCGACGAGCACGCAGTCGCTCGTGACAGTGAGTGATCCTAATACTGTGCCGCCAACGTATTGGGACCACTGCTCCTCGCCGCTAGCAGTGTCCAGTGCGTAGACGTAGCCGTCGCCGCTGCCGACGTAGAGCGTCCCGCTGTCAGGATCGATTCCCGGATTCGACATGACGATTCCACCGGTCTCGAACTCCCACTCCTTGCGCCCATCTTCCAGTGTGAGGCTATAGATATGGTTGTCCCACGAGCCGACGAAGGTGCTGCCCTCGTACACTGGGGGAGTTCCCTTGACCTGGCCACCGGTCTCGAAGCGCCACTGGAAGTCCATGGAGGGGAACTCCCAGGCGTAGACGACGCCGTCGTTTGACCCACTCACGAGGCGTTCGTCCACGGGTGAGATCGCGGGCGAGGGGTGGGGCATTCCGCCGATATCCAGATCGTCGCTCCAGACTGGCTTGCCAGTGTGGGCGTTGGCGATCCACAGTGCACCCCTGTTAGGGTCGAGGTATTCTGTCATGAAGTAGAGGTAGCCGTCCCAGTAGGCGGGGCTGGAGCCGATGGCGGTCGGCCAGCCCATCGAGGCCTTCGAGAGCACCCACTCGCGTCGCCCGGTCGCGACATCCAGCGCGTAGAGGTCGCCGTCGTAGCCGCCGACGTAGGCTGTCCCGTCGACGATGGTTGGCGTGCTGTGGATTCCGAGGTGGGTCGCCTCAGTCTGGGTCGTCCAGCGGTGGCGGCCCATCGTCGAGACCCCGTGCACCTCGCCAGTGTCGGCCGCCACCAGTACGGAGTCGCCGTCAGGTGTGGGTCGCGGACTCGACTTTGCGGCCGTGTGACCGATGTAATTGACCGGCAGCGACCACTGTTTGCTGACGGCGTCGGGGACGACTGCGCCGGGGTAATAACCCAGTCTTCGCGATCCTCGTCGGAACATCGAGATATCGACGTCCGTCGGATAGGTCTCGTCGTAGGGGAGGTCTTCGGGGTAGAATCCACTCTGAGAGAGATCGTAGTGTCCGCGGCCGCCAGGGAGGGTTAGACAGCCGGTTGCGCCGACGACACCGGTTGCGACACCTGCGAGGACGGACCGGCGGTCGAACAGCCGGTCTGATCTGGATTCGGCGGGCGAGCCCATTTCGAACGCGGCTACGCAGGCAGCGTATTTCAGCGTGTGGGAGTCGACATCGCGTTCGCTGTTGGACTCCGAGGTATGTCTGGCGTAAAGCCTATTGGGGCAGGACACGCTGGCATGCATATGGGTCTCATGAGCAAAATCCTGGGGGAATCAGGTTCCTCCCGACGGACTGAGGACTACGTCGAACTCACGGCCGAAGACTTCGATGCGGACGCACCGGAAGCAAACACCACCGTGCGGATCGCGCGTATCGGCGAACAGGCAGATGTTATCGAGATCAAAGATGCCGTTTACGACGGCGACATCGTCATCGCGGACATCACGCGACACACGACGAAAGATCAGACGATGGAACACATCACGGACGAACTCAAACAGGTCGCCCGCGAAGTGGGCGGCGATATCGTCCAGAAAGACGACGACCAACTCATTATCACGCCATCGGGCGTCGCGATCAGTCGCGAACGGCTCGGGCGCTAATCTGGCGAACGGCTTGGTTGGCCATGATTCCGCCCCGTGAAATTGCGGATACAGGCCGTTGTGATCGTCTCTGCAGGCGTAGATGAATTTCCCGTAACCGACTGTATGAATGGTTGGTGTGGGAACCGTTCATTCCGGCCACCCAATCCCGGATCTGGTACTTAAATAGTGATCAAAGTACCCGCGGAAGTCGGACAGCGACTCCACATCAGCGGGAGTTCGGCCACAGTATCCGAATCTCGGTCCAGCGGGTTTTTCCGGGCAATCGTGTGTTTGCTCGCCAGCGCTGTCGAGGCACGTCGGGTAGTGAGGAAGCAGTTTTGACGTGGGCCGTTCGTCGGGGGATATGCCTTTGTCCTCGGCGAAGGACTGCCAGTGGAACCTGCGCGAGCACGTATGGTCTTTCGCACTCTCGGGGTCGTACTCATCGGCGTTGAATGCGACGTGATTGCCGACCGTGATCGCCAAAGGTTTGATCTCCTCACATGCCTAGACAACTTGTGGTCCAGTATGGGCCCGAACGTGTCCAGGTGAATGGCCCATCGCTTATCAGCCGAGCAGTGCGTTCTGCTGTTCCTCGCTCCTGTGGAACCGTGGATACAGGTCGTAATGATCGTACCTGCGGGCGTAGATGAACTTGCCGTAGCCAACGGTCTGGAACGGTTCGGGCGGGAACAACCCCATTCCGGCGAAGCAATCCCGGACCTGGCACCGGAGGTGGTGATCAAGGTACGCCCGGAATTCGTCCAGTGATCCTGGATCGGCCGGCATGAGTTCGATCCGAGTGTCGGCTTCGCGGTCGAGTGGATCTTCAGCTTCTTGGACTTCGTGTTCACCCTGTGCGTTCGGGTAGCCCACGTGGATTCCCGAGACGGCCGCGATGTTCAGTGGGACTGAGCCATCTGTGATATCCAGCAGGTGCTCGCCGACACTCTCCCAGTCCGAAATATCGCTTTCCGACGTTTCGGTGACAGCTTTGGTTCCTTCCTCGAAGTCGAGTCCGTGTGCTTCGGTGAGGGCCGCGACCTGATCTGCAATCGAGGCGTCCTCGATGTCGATGCCGAGGTAGACGTCCAGTTCGTAGATCACCGCATCGTCGGCCTGTGCACCCCACGGAATATCCACGAGTCGCTCGACACTATCGTCGTGGTGGCTGCGGAGTTGCTGGTGTAGCGGGCCGAAATACTGTCTGAACTCTGCGTCCGAGAGGTCCCCGATAGCTTCCCGGACTGCGTTGACGTAGTCCGGGTTTTCTGTGTGTTCGACTGTGTCGTAGCCGCGTTCCTGGTAGACGTGGTATTTCGCGTAGCGGCGGGCCTGATTGACGTGTTCGTTTTCGTCTTCGGTTCGCTTGGCTGGATCGTCGGAGTAGGCTTCTTGGATATGACCGCTTATTTCACCGTCGTACAGCACACCGATCTTGTGCTTGCCGCCACTGTTGTCATAAACGGTCACTCCATATCCGTCGCCAGTCTTCTTTTGTATCTCCGCCTTCATTAGTAATCGACCTCCGCACTCTGAGAGCCAGTCTGCCGCCCTTCTTTCAGCTCTTTGTACATCTGCTTGATCTCAGTGTACATCTCGTCGAGTTCTTGGGGTTGACTGCCAGGGACGCGATCAGCACCATATTCGATCCCTTTCTTCGTGAGATCGCCGACCATCCCGGTGACAGCACCAGCCGCCGCGCCGACGGCCGTCCCGATCCCTGGGACGGCTGATCCGGCCATCATCCCCAGTGCGGCTCCGGACCCTGCTGAGGCCAGCGAGCCAGCGACCCCCTTCGTAGCAGTCGTCGCCCATCCGCCCGCGCCGGGGCTGGTCGGGGCACCAGGCCGGGCCTCTGAAAGTGTTTCAAGTACCTGCTCTTGATTTTGCTTGATCTGCTGGACTTCTTTGGCCAGCACTTCCGGATCGGCCGGAATGTTCCTGTCCTGCCCGTCGTTGGAACCACTAACTTTTCCGCGTACCTCCCGCAATTTCTCGATTCCAGGCATCCGCTGGACGTGCACTTCTGAATCGCTCATCCGCTGAATGCCCAACTCTCCGCCTTCCATCACGCGCTGAGCTGTCTCCTCTGCCTCACGCTCAAGCGCAGGGTCAGGATCGATCTCTAGCCCAACGTCCTCCTGGGGAAGCATCGACACTGCGCCACCAGTCTGCTGGCGGACGTGTGCCAGTTCGTGCGCGAGGACATGTTGACCCTCCGCTGATTCAGGATCGTACTCCCCGGAATTGAACGCGACGTGATTGCCGACCGTGAACGCGCGGGCGCTGATGTCGTCGCAGGCCTCGGCCGCTTGCGGACCTGTATGGACCCGCACGTCCCCGAGACTGTCGCCCATTCGGTCTTCCATCGCGCGCTGAATCGATCCATCCAGCGTCGATCCGGGCGAGGAAATGACATCACGCACTGAATCCGGGACTTGTGTGTCGCCGAGGCGGCTGTCGTCGGCCGCGTTCATCTTCGAGCGACAGAGCGATCGTTCGTTCTCCCGACCGATGTAGGTCGGAACTTCCGGATTCTCACGGTCGGTCCTGAAATTGCTCGTCGCGGAGCGGTGTCCGTGCGATTTCCTCTTTGTCGAATTCGTCTGTTGCTCACGCTCGCGTTGGCTATGTCGCGAGCGATTCGATTCACCCTCCTTCGATCCCCCCCGGGACCGGTGTCCGCCCATACCCATCTTACTATCTCGGACATCGAGACCGCCTTACATAATTCTTCCCCATATATTCTACTAAAAAATATCTCCCGAAGTGGCGTACGGATCGAGGACCGATTCACAGGCGGTGTCGGGCCTGCCGACCGCTGTGGGGTGTGTGCGCCCGCGTTCGAACCTGAAAATACTGGGCGCTAATCAGACGTCGTCGACTTCGTCCGGCTCGTCTTCGACGGATCGCTTCATCGAATCCCGACGGGCCTTGGCGTCGCGGCCGGTCGCTTCGAGCAGGAAGTCGTTCTTGATGGCGACGGCCTCTTCTGCGGCTTCGACGTCGCCCGAGGCGATGACTTCTTCGGCCGGGCGCTCTTCGATGTCCAGCGCCAGTTTGTCCTTCTTGCCGCTGTACTCGACGGTCCCGACGGTGACGCGCTTGAAAACGGCGTTGTCGGGGTCTTCGATGATGAAGAGGTCGCTGCCATTGTACTCCTCGGTCCCCGAAATCGGGCCGAAGTAGTCTTCCACTGTGGCTTCCATGTCCGGGATGCGGTCGGAGAGATATTCGCCCCTCCGCATCTTGTACTCTCGCATAGGATGGCGTTGTTCGGGCGACGGTATACCCTTTTCGCGTTCGCGTCGGGGTACCCGCAACGGCCCGCTCACTGCGACCGGCAGCTCACTCTGCTCGCCGTTCGTTTGTTCGAGGACTCACTTCGTTTGTCCTCGCTACTCGCGGTTCCTGCCGTCACCGCTCGTCGTTCCGAGACTCCTCACACGATTCGGAGTCTCGCTACTCGCGAGTCACTGCGTTCCTCGCTCGCTTTGTCGATGACTCCCTGCGGTCGTCATCGCTATTCGCGCACCTGCACCAGCGTCTCCTTGTGACACTCCGGACAGAAATCTCCCTCTCGCAACGACGACGACTCGACCGGCGTCGAGAACCCACACCCCTCGCAGACGAACGACCCTTCAGGCACCGTCACTGCGCCAGGACCAGCCGTATCGCGCTCGCTGGCGGCGTCGATCTCCTCTTCGGATGGCCACTCGTTGGTCTCGGGCTGTGGCGCTGGCTCGTCGGCGTCCGTTTCGTCCTCGGTGTCGATGAACTCCGCGTCGGTCTTCTCCTCGTCGACCGTCTCTTCGGTGTCGTCGTAGCCGAACTGGTTGAACTCCGCGTCCGTCGGTTCGTCGTCGCCCTCGTCGGCCTCCTGGGGCCACTCCCCGGGTTCGCGCTCTGGCTCGTCTTCGTCGTCTTCGTCCAGGATCTCTGCGTCGTCGGTCACCGGCGGCTCCTCGTCGACTAGCTCGTCGTCCGGCGCGGCGGCATCAGTTTGCTCGTCGCGGTCCTCGACCGGTGGTTGCTCGGTGTTGACTTGTTCGCCGCTGGCGGCCGTCGGCTCCGCGTCGGCCTCGGCTTCGGCGATTGCCGGTGCTGCGCTGGATTCCTCGGTCGGATTCGGAGATCCGTCGTCGGATTCGACGCCTTCCGGTGTCTCGAGTGTGGTCACTTCCTTGTTCTCCGAGACGACGCGCCGCTCGCCACAGCGGGTACACGTCTGGAGTTCACGGATCGTACTGACCACCTCGCTCCCCTGTTCTTCGCGGTCGCGCTCGACGGTCGTCTCGCCGAACGCGTGCCCGAAGAGCGAACACTTGATACCCATTGTCATATGGTGGCCGCCTTCGGATTATAAGCCTACTGGATGGTGGGGGACAAGCACAAGACATCTGCGTCCAAACGAGCGAGTATGCAAGCCAAGCCGGAGTACCGCGACCGCGACGACGCGGAGGTAGCGGTGCTCGACGCCCTCGCCGACAGGGGTGACGAAGGGATGACGATCTTCGAGCTTCGCTCGCACGTCGACCAGGACATCGACACCCTCGAATCGGCCCTGGCTGAACTCAAATCGGACGATCTCATCGCCGCTGACAACGGGGACGAACGCACCGTTATCATCCCCGACGCGGACGTCATCGGCCCGGACCAGCCTGAGGACGACTCCCTGTTCGACCAGCTCCGGCGGAAGTTCCCCTTCTAACCCGTCACGCCGTCGCCGCGCAGTTGTTCGGCCCGAGTTCCAGTTCGAGTGCGTCCTCGGTTTGCTCCTGTTGTCCGAGATTAATCGCGATCAACCGTTCGTAGTTGGCCGGCCGCGGAGGGAGGTCGGCGAGGATCTGTTCGACAAACGCCTCCTCGGTCGTCGTGAATGCCCAGAGTCGGCGGCGCAACTCCCCCAGCCGTGCGCTGTACGTTCCATTCGCGGCGCGCTCGGCCGCGTCGCTGTAGTGGCCCGGCGCGACGAGCACGTCGTCCGGTAGCGACTCGAACCGCTCTCTTAGTGTCGTGTAGAGTTCGTGGGCCAGCTCTGTCGCGCCCGCGTCGTCGCGTTCGAGATCCGGCCGGGCGACACTCTCGACGAAGAGGCTGTCGCCCGATAACAGGACGCCGTCGACGACGAGTGCCGTCATCCCAGTCGTGTGCCCCGGTGCGGCCATCGCTTTGATCCTCGCCGTACCGACTGAGAACGTCTCGCCGGCGACGAGCGTCTCGGTCTCGAAGGCGACGCCGCGATTGCGGGCCGCCGGTGACAGCATGGCGGTCGCTCCCGTTTCGGCGGCCAGTTTCCGGAGGCCGCTGACGTGGTCGGCGTGGATGTGTGTATCGATCACGTACTCGATTTCGGCGTCGATCGCGGCAGCGTCGGCGACGTACCGATCCGTGAACGCGGCCAGAGGGTCGACGACCGCAGCCTCGCCGTCGCTGACGAGCAGATACGCGAGACACCCGCTGGAGGGGCGGCGGTACTGGACGATCCGCGCACCGTCACTTTCCAGTTCTGAGCCGACGTAGAGGTCGGCCCATCCCTCCATTCCCTCGGCGAGATTCTGTGCCTCGTGACCAGCATCGGTCAGGAAGTCGGCGACCTCCGCGCTGGCTCGCCCCTCGGCACAGACGACGGTGATCGGTCCCTCACCGTCGATCTCGGCGACGAGGTCCTCGACTGTCCCGGTGGCTTTCGCCTGCAGGACTTTTGCTCGCGGGAGAAACGTGAACGTGACCGAGTCACCGGCGATCCGCCACTGATCGACCGCGGTGCGGTCGCGGATGTCCAGAATCCGGACGGGTTCGCCGGCCTCGATCCGGTCGTAGAGTTCTCGCGGGGTGATCGCGGGCGTCTGCTCGGGCATGAATGACTATAACACGCCGACCGGAATAAACTGTGAGGGGTGGTCAGCCGTTCGCCACAGGAGTACGTTCAAGCCGCTGGCGTCCCGCGTAGGGGTATGGACTCGATCGAGGACCGCGTCCGTGCGGAGGCGGCGACCGAACTCGAACGGCTCGGCTCGGATCGTGGACTGATCGCACTCACCGACGCCGATCTCTCGGCGGTGACGATTCGCTCGCGTCTCGCGGGCGTCCTCGTCGGTGTCGGGACCGTCTACGAGCGATGGGCCAGCGAGGACGACGTTTTTGCGACGGCAGCCGAGTCGGCTCGCGGTCTGGCCGAGACCGCGGCTCCCCACGATGTCGACCCTGCGACCGACCACCCGATCGTCACATTTCTCGACGGTGTCGACGACCGAACGGCTCGCGTCGGCGCGGGGTTAGTCGGTGTGTCGCTGGTGCTGAACGGCTGGGCGCTGCAGGGCGTGAGCTTCTTCGTCAACGAGGCCGACGAGACTGCGGCCGACGACTTCCGGAAGATCCGAACTGGGCTCGACGATCTGCTCGCGGCGGGTGAAGATACCGTCGCCGACGACGAGCGTGCGGTCGCCGTCGACGCGGCGCTCGATCTGATCGCGACCGCCTACGAGGACTACGTCGAGACGCTCGACGGGCTGGGCCTGGATCCGAAGACGGTCTGCTGAACTTTTGGTGGTGGCCCCGGTAGTCGGGATATGCGCGTCGTTTCACTGCTGCCCTCCGCGACTGAGATATGCTACGCTCTCGGGATCGAGCCCGTCGGCGTCTCCCACGAGTGTGACTATCCGCCGGCCGCACGCGCGAAACCCGCCGTCAACGACACCCGGATTGACCCCGAAACCGACAGTGCGTCGATCAACGAGCAAGTCGCGGCCGCCGAACAGGGCGAGGGGATCTACGAGATCGACGCAGATCTTCTCGAATCTCTCGATCCCGACGTCGTGATCACGCAGGGACTCTGTGATGTCTGCGCCGTCGATCAGATCCTCGTCGCCGACGTGCTCGAAGCCCGCGGCATCGACGCCGAAATCGTGACGACCGACACCCACTCGCTCGCCGATCTCTACGAGGACATCCGGGAAATCGGCGCGGCGACGGGCCATGGGGAGCGCGCCGCAGAGCTGGTGGCCGACCTGCAATCTCGGATCGAGGCGCTTCGAAACCGCGTGGCGGCGATCGAGGATCGACCCAGCGTCGCGGTCTTCGACTGGATGGATCCCGTGATGGTCGCCGGCCACTGGGTCCCCGAACTCGCCGCGGCCGCGGGCGGCCGCTATCCGCTGGTGGAGACGGGCGACCACTCCCGTCCCTGGGAGTGGGCCGAGATACGGGCGGCCAATCCGGACGTGATCGTCGTCGCCCCCTGCGGGTTCGGGCTTGAGCAGACGCGCGAGAACCTCGACGACCTCACTGACCGGCCTGCCTGGAGCGACCTCACGGCGGTTCGGAACGACCGCGTGTACCTGCTGGACGGACACCACTACGTGAACCGGCCCGGCCCACGGCTCGTCGAGACGACCGAACACCTCGCCGGGCTCGTTCATCCCGAGGAGTTCGAGTCTCCGCCCGGAGACGTCGCATTCCCTCTGGCGAAGACGACTGCGGGCGAGTAGTCGCCTTACGCCAGCGCGACGAGTCCGACGTAGATGTTGTTCGCCACGATCAGCGACCCCATCCCGAGGACGCCGAGGAACCAGATACGCCAGCCAGGCACACTCTCGACGAACTCCCGGCAGGTGAGAAGCAATCCGCCCGCCACGGCGACGACGCCCGCCTTCAGCACGATGAGCAACGCGGGGTCGTGTGCCAGCAGCGCCTTGATCCACGGATTTGCCTCGCCCTGGATCGAGCCCGCCGCCTCGATGGCCCACAGCGTCGAGAGCGCGTCGCCGAGGCCCCAGACGATGACCAGCGCTGCAACGAGCGCCGCGTAACTCGGGAGCCTGACAGCGATTTTCGGGGCCGAGAACTGGCGGACGGACATCTGTAGTACGACTGAAGAACCCGGAACATATGGTATAAGCTTCGTGCCCCAGTTTTCAGAATAGATAACTGGCTATTCCGTCGGGACCGAGCAGCGGTCGGCGTAGGCCACATCGTGGACGGACTCGATAGCAGGATCGTCACCACAGACGGGGCAGGTGGGGTTGGCCCGGATGGGGATCGATTCGACGTCCATCTGGCTGGCGTCGACACACCACAGTCGGCCGTCGAGACTCTCGCCGTGGTCGAGCAGGAGTTTGATAGTCTCGGTGGCCTGAATCGTCCCGATCATCCCGGGGACGACGCCGAGGACGCCAGCGGTGGCACAGTCGGGGATCGCACCTTCAGGGGGTGCTTCGGGGAACAGACACCGGTAACACGGCGATTCGGAGGCGCGTTCGAACGTCGAGACCTGACCCTCGAAACGGTAGACTGCGCCGTGGGAGACGGGGATGTCGGCGAGGACGCAGGCGTCGTTGATGAGATAGCGTGCCTGGAAGTTGTCGGTCGCGTCGACGACGACATCGTACCCGTCGACGAGATCCATTACCGTCTCCGGGCTGACGCGCAGTTCGTAGGTCTCGACGTTGATGTCGGGGTTCAGGTCGGCGACGAACTCGGCGGCGCTGTCGACCTTCGGCCGGTCGATGTCGCGCTCGCCGTGGATCACCTGCCGCTGGAGATTCGAGCGTTCGACGATGTCGTCGTCGGCGATTCCGAGCCGGCCGACACCCGCGGCAGCGAGATACTGGATCACCGGCGAGCCCAGCCCCCCGGCACCAACGACGAGGACGGCAGCGTCGAGCAGGGCCGCCTGCCCTTCTGGGCCGACGTCGTCGAGGATGATGTGTCGGGAGTACCGATCAAGTTGAGTCTGGTCGAGCCCGAGTGACATACCGCTGTCTTGGCTCCGCGGGCGAATAAGCGTCCGGAAACGGAGCGGGGGAATTATATTCCTCACTATTGTACCTGCTCGTATGGACTGTTCCCGGTGCGGGGGCGAGCTGGAAACGTACTCGCTGGGTGAGAAGGAGGCCTACGTGTGCATCGATTGTGGGTTCGCAGACACGCCGGTCGAGCACGAGGTGACACCACGGCCGGAACCGGAACCCTGGACAGCGGCCCTGAAGCGCTTTCACGAGAAGTTCGTCGAGGGTGACGCCGCAATCGTCGGATCGGGTGAGACGGCTGCGATCGTCGAAATCGACCGCGAACAATCGGACAGCGAAACGGCAACGGACGAGAAAGATACAGAAGCCGACGCAGAGGCCGACACAGACGAAGAGAATACGGACGCAGACGAAGAGAACGCAGAGGCCGAGGATGTCTCGGACGATGTTGCCGAAGAGCGCGAGAAGCCAGCCTGATCCTCGCTGTTTATCTTCTCACTGGAGAGACATCTCTCCCGAGCGTCGTGCATCAAAAAATACGAGGGTTTCGAACAGAATCCGGCGTCAGTCCTCGGCTTCGACGGCTTCGGCTTCTTCTTCGGCGGTTTCCTGTGGCTGCTCTTCGTCCGAGCGAGCGGCCACGAGACCACCACGGGCGACGGAGTACATCGGCTCGTCGGCGTGGGAGACGCCGCTGATCGAGAACGGGATGTTCGCCTCTTCGAGGTGGCGCTCGAAGAGCTTCGTGAAGCCTTTCGGAGAGGACGTCCCTCCGGTGACGACGACCGGAACATCCAGCCCTTCCTCGACGTCTTCCTCGTCGACCTCACGCTGGATGTTCTCGATGACGTAGTCCAGCAGGTTCTCGTAGTAGATCGACAGGGCACCCTCGACGCCGCCCACATCGGTGGTGAAGTCCAGTTCGAAGTCCTCTTCTTTGATCGAAGTGACCTTGTCGACGGGCGTGCCCGTGGCCTGTGCGGCCTGCTCGTCGACCCAGTCGCCTCCGCGAGCGACCGAGAACTTCATGACTGGCACCGCGTAGTAGGCCAGACACACGTTGGTCATCCCGGCACCGAAGCTGATCCCGAGTCCGGTAAAGTCGTTGTCGGCCAGTTCGGAGTAAATGACGGACATCCCCTCGTTGATGGGCTCGGCGTCGTAGCCCATGTCGTCGAGGAAGCTCTCGATGGTCTTCTGGTGGTACAGCGTCGAGAGATCCGAGTCGATCGGGTCGGCCGGCGTCGAGAAGTAGATCTTCTCGTTGGGATGGCTCGGGGAGCCAACGACCTGCTCGATGATGAGCTTCATCATCGGGATCGCTGACTTCTCGTCGCTCGAGAGGATCCCGTGTTTCATCGGCCGGCGTGTCTCCTTGTTGAAAATATTCGCGAAGTTCAGGGCGTCGTCCCCGACGACGTAGACCTTGTCATCCTTGCGGATGTGGAGTACGTCCGAACGGCTGAGCATCTGCTCAGCCATGTCCGAATATTCGATCTCGACAAACGAATTCCGCTGTTGGACGAAGACGGTTTCGTTGCCTTCCTGCTGTGCCGAAATGATGTTCATGGTGCCGACGTCTAGTCCTTTCGCCATGTCCTCCACATCTAAGGGAGGTGTAATAAATCTATTTGAAAGGGGATAAATAGATAATTACTGTAAATTAATCGTGGCCAATTTCAGCACGCTCAGGCGCTCATACCGGCGATTTACGAGATTCGCAGCAGGCGTTTCAGACGGCCGATAATTCCGACCGATCCAACTGAGTTCGTAGCGGTGGCCGCTTCGGCTTTTTCTTCCCCTTCTTTTCGTTTTTCTCGGAGTTCGTTGAGTTTTGTCGTCTGGTCGTCGACTGTCGACGTGGACGTGGCGGTCTTTTTCTCGCCGCCTTTCATCGCTTTCAGGCCCTGGACCTGGTCGTCGGTCGTGGACGAACTGGTGACTTTCGTCGCTTCGACTTGCATGCCCGAGAAGTCATAGCCCTCCTCTTCGAGATTAAACGAGAGGGAGGTCCCTTCGTTCTTCTCGACGCCGCCCCAGGTGATGTCGACGTCGTCCATCGCCGATTCGATGTCCTGTCGGATCTCTTCGTCGCTGTACGATTCGGTGGGCTCGGGTTCTTCCATCGGCTCGATGTCCGCCGGCCCGGGTTTGGCGCGCTCGATCTGGTGGGCGACCAGCGCCGATGCGGTCGAGACGAGCACGAGTGCCATCCCGACGGCGTAGGAGACGACGACGTGGGCGGTGTACTGTGCTCCCTCGACGTTGAAGTTGTAGGGATAGAGGATCGAGAATCCGATCACGGCGACGAACGTGATCGCCGTCCCCGCCGCGCCGGCGTAGATTACCCGGTTGTCGACTGGTAGCAACACGAGGATCCCCAGCAGCAACGTCGGGACGGCCATCATCCCCATGCCGAAGGCGATCTCGCGGAACAGCCAGAACGGATCGCTCTCGAAGGCGAACAGGAAGCCCCCGAGGAACATTACCAGTCCCAGGCCAGCGAGCGCAATCCCGCCGAAGAACAGCCCGAAACCCAGATACACGTCGATTCTGTCGTCGGGTTCGCCGATGTACTGCCGGTACAACTCGAACAGTACGTTGTCCGGAAGGTCCGCTTCCGGGGTGTCGTCGTCGCTCATTAAACTGACTTTCCCGCCCCTCTGTAATTATTGTTCCCCCACTTGTCTCTGGATGGGTAGTCAAATGTTGCGTATGTTTCTGGCGCGAGAATATTTCACAGGGGGGACGACGGTCACACGCCTTCGGTACAGAATCTATCATTGTCGTCAGTGTGGGATAGAGACGCAGCCGAGGCCATTCCAACACCTTTGTATCGGGCCGAACCTGAACGACGGGTATGACAGCGCAGGTCGTCGTCCTCGGCTCCGGGTACGCGGGTGCAGGAGCCATCAACAGCCTGGAGTCTGAGCTGGGCGACGAGGCCGATATCACGTGGATCTCGGATGTCGACTACCATCTCGTCCTTCATGAAGTTCATCGCTGTATCAAAGATCCCAGCGTCCAGGAAAAGATCACGGTCCCCGTCGACGCGATCAAATCGTCAGACACGCGCTTCGTCCAGGGAACCGTGACGGACGTCGACACCGACACACGGACGGTCGAACTCGCAGATGAAGCTCCCGTCGAGTACGACTACCTGCTGATCGGGATCGGTTCTCGAACAGCCTTTTTCGGTATCGAGGGCCTCAGCGAGCACGCACACACGCTCAAGAGCCTTGACGACGCCCTGGCGATCCACGACGCCGTCGCGGCGGCCGCCCGCGAAGCGACGACATCCGACCCGGCCGAGGTCGTGGTTGGCGGAGCCGGCCTCTCGGGAATTCAGGTCGCGGGCGAGGTCGCGGAGTACCGCGACGAAGCACGCGCGCCCATCGACATCACGCTTGTCGAGGGGCTGGACAACATCCTTCCCGAAAGCGATCCCGAACTCCAGGGTGCACTCCGGAGTCGGCTCGAAGCCCGGGACGTCCGGATCGAGACCGGCGAGTTCATCGGCGAGGTCGACGACGAGCGGATTTACGTGGGCGACGACGAGACGATGTCCTACGACGTTCTCGTCTGGACTGGCGGAATCACCGGCCGAGAGGCGATGAAGCACGTCGCTCTCGACAAAGACGAACGGTCCAACCGTGTCCGTGCGGAGACGACCTTCCAGACCGACGACGAGCGCGTGTTCGCCATCGGCGACGCCGCTCTCGTCGACCAGGGTGGTGAGCCTGCGCCGCCGACGGCCCAGGCCGCATGGCAGGCCGCCGAACTCGTCGGCGAGAACATCGCCCGCCAGATGCGCGGCCAGCCGCTGAAGACCTGGAAATTCAAGGACAAAGGGACGGCCATCTCCATCGGTGAGGAAGCCGTCGCTCACGATGTCATGCTGCTGCCGATCTCGACGTTCGGCGGGCTGCCCGCGAAATTACTGAAGAAAGGCATCGCAGCGCGCTGGATCGCGGATGTCTCCTCGGTTCGGCGCGCGCTGCGAGCCTGGCCCGACATGTAACTCACGACGGCTGATCTGCCGTCGACATTGCTTCTCCCGGCTGGACTGCTCACACATGGACGTGTTCGCGAGCCGGCCGTCGACAGCGGGACGGGCGGCACTCCAGCCGGCCGTCGACAACTCACATCTCCCGGCTGGACTGCTCGCGCACGAGGGCGCTCGCGAGCCGGCCGTCGATAGTTCCATCTCAGGTCGTGAGACTTATTCCGCCCGGCGCGTACCGGTAGGTATGGACCTGCGGGTCATCGAAAAAGACGAGAATGCGCTCTCTATCGAGATCGCTGGCGAGGATCATACCTTCATGAACGTACTCAAAGGCGCGCTGCTTGAGACCGACGGCGTCGCCGCCGCGACCTACGACATGAACCCCGAGCAGTCCGGCGGCCAGACCGATCCCGTCCTGACGATCAAGACCGAGGAGGGCACGGATTCCCTGGACGCCCTGGAGGCAGGGACGGATCGGGTCATCGAAAAGGCCGACGCGCTGAGCGACGCCTACGAGGCCGCGGTCTGACAGAACGCCACCGTGACGAACACGCGTCCGTCTCGACCAGCATGGGCGTCGACGCCGACTCGTTGCAGGCGATAGGACTCACTCGATCTGATCGAGTCGAGTGATGGGAGCAACTCGGTCGTGACTGATTGTGCTGTCGCGTCTTCATTCACAGGTTCTACCGTCTGTACTGGCAGGTATCCCAGTCTCCCCGAACACCGAATGTCGAACTCCTGGAGGTTGGACCTGATGTCGACATCCGCGTCGGTATAGGTCTGCTTGACGGTCCCCCGATTGATGTACGTCGCCAGGTCGTCGAGACTGCCGGTTCGCTCGATCGACGTCGCGCTTCCATCTTCCAGATCACTCACCACTTGTTGTTCGACCTCGGCCAGTGAGAGGTCGCCGACCGCCGTCGCGTTCCCGGGCACGTTCTCGACGGTGGGTGTCCCCTGCGGGGTGAGTCCGGGGACGTTCACGACCCCGAGGTAGCCAAGCGCACCGACCGCGACGAGCACGACGATGACGAGTGCGGCTCCGGCTTCGAGCGGGCCGACGAGGTCGAAGTAGCTCGGCGTCGTGCCGGGGTCGAAGTCCTCGTCGTTCAGGAGCTTCTTCTCGAATTTCGCGTTGCCGCAGCGACTACAGGGTGGGTTGTTACGCTGGTGGTGCCGACCACATTCGGTGCAGGCCCAGACGAACTGTTCGTGATCGTCGTCGACGCTGGCGGTCGGGACGACTGCCCGTTCGAATTTGTGATGGCCGCAGTTGTCACACGGCGGGTCGTTCTTCTCGTGTGGCTTCCCACATTGCGGACAACGCCACTTCACAGGTGTAATTCGGGTCCGGCCTGTAATAAAGAGGCCGACACGACTCGGACTGAAACCATTCGCGCTCCATCTTCCTGACCCCTCTACACTCTCGAACCTCGCTCAGTCACTCTGATGGGTGGGTTTTCGTCGGCAAAGGCGGCCCACCGCACAGCACCGCGACCGCCACACACCTCCCCAGCCGATTCCTTCGCTCCCGTTGGTCGCTTAGTCATCCACTGAGAGAGCAAGCTCTCTCAAGCCTTCGTTCGTTTCACTCACGAAGACCTCGCACGACGCCGGTTCGCGGCCCTTGGCACGCTCTCCAGCGCGCGCCACTGCAGAAGTTCGAACTTCTCAGAGCCGAACCGGAACGTCTCGCTCGTCCAGATATTCTTTGACGCGCTGGATCGAGTATTCCTCGAAGTGGAAGATCGACGCGGCGAGTCCAGCGTCCGCCCCAGCTTCAGTAAAGACCTCGTACATGTCCTCGGGGCCGCCACAGCCCGAGGAGGCGATCACGGGCGTCGAGACGGTATCACAGACGGCTCTGGTCAGCGGGATGTCGTAGCCGTCTTTGGTTCCGTCGGCGTCGATGGAGTTGACGAACAGCTCGCCTGCACCGCGGTCCTCTGCTTCCTGCACCCACTCGACGACGTCTAACCCAGTTCCTTCTCGGCCACCCTTGACTGTACACTCGAACCAGCAGGACTCCCCGTCGACCTCGGCGTAGTACTCGCCCTGCTCGTCGAAGCGCCGTTTGGCGTCGACGCTGATGACGATACACTGACTGCCGAAGGCGCGTGCGCCCTCCTCGATCAGACTGGGTTCAGCGATGGCCCCGGAGTTGATCGAAACCTTGTCCGCCCCGGCTCTGAGGGTCTCTTTGATGTCCTCACGCGTCCGAATGCCGCCGCCCACTGTGAGCGGGATGAACACCTCGTCGGCGACTTGCTCGACAGTGTCGAGCATCGTCTCCCGTCCCTCTGCGGAGGCTGTGATGTCCAGAAAGACGAATTCGTCGGCCCCCGCACGATTGTAGCGTTTGGCCATCTCGACGGGGTCGCCCGTGTATTCGAGGTCTTCGAAGTTGACCCCCGTGTACACCGCCGCGTTCCCCTCGTCGTCGAGGTCGACGTCAATACAGGGGATGATCCGTTTGGTGAGCATCTACTACTGCGCTGTTCGCCCGGCGCGGTGTTGACGGTTTCGTTCGGTGCGAACTTGGCGCGATGGCGCGATATCAGATGTCACCGCCACCGCCGCCGGTGCTCCCGGAGGTACTGCCCGTTTCGCCGGTGTCGCCAGCAGCGTCCGAATCTGCCGACTCGTCTCTGTCGTCTTCTGGCGGCTCCTCGGACGCGTCTTCGGTCGCTGGTTCACTGCTCGGTGGCTGCTGGTCGCCCTGGGGCTGGCCTCGCTGACTGTCCTGGGGCTGGCCAGGCTGTTGTCCACCAGGTGCCTGACTACCCTGAGGTTGGCCCCCCTGTGGGTGGCCTCGCTGACTACTCTGAGGATGTCCGCTCGGGGGTTGGCCCTGCGGCTGGCCCGGCTGCCGGGTTCCCTGCGGTTGCCCAGGCTGCTGCTGTGGCGCGCGCGGCTGGTCACCAGCTGGTGGCTGTCCCTGTGCCGGTGGTCGTCCGGCGGGCTGCTGGCCCGCAGACTGTTTCTCTATGAGAACGGCTGCAGCACCGCCTACACCGCCGAAGACAGCCGGGTAGATGACCCCGCCCACGATCACGATGTTGGTTAGTTCGTCGGAGAAGATGTCGGAGGCGATAAACTCGCCCTCTAGGAACGCACCGACAGCCAGGACGGTGAGCCCCATCAACACGGCGTAGGGAATCGCCATGGTCGCACCCTGCGCGGCGGCTCCAACCTCGTCGAAGTTGGCGGTCGCGTTCGAAACCATGCGATAGCCCAGCAAGGCCAGGATTCCGACGACGATCAGGATGTAGACGATATCGGGGACAGTGTCATAACTCACGAGGAACTCGTTTAGCCGATCCGGGCTGTCGAACGCGCCCGGATAGGCTGAAAAGTAATTCTCCCCGAATTTGTAGCCGACGAGATCTCGCCAGCCGGTTGTATCGTAGTAATCGAACCCCTGGTCGCTGTTTCCGACCTCCAGTATGAACAGGAGATTCGTGAGGACGAACGTGGTAATCCACGCAAGGATCCCGACGCCGATTCCCTTCCCGATCGAGACGTTCGATAACGATCCACCCGTTTGCTGCTGTTGCCGCATTCCCATATGACGTTCTCCACGATCTTCATATAAATAATCCGGTGGGATAGAGTTCAATAGCTAAAAGACGGGCGCGGCCGAACGGCCGGGTATGACCGACGAACAGAATACGTCCGACGACGAGCACGATTCAACCCACGACCATCACGACGACCACGACCACGGGGTAGATCGGCCGGACTACGACCCCGGGAACGTCGAACTCCCGTCCCGAGAACCACCACTCCGGAGTACCGCCCCGCAGAGCGACTTCACGATGGGGCAGGTCCTGACGGGGGTCGTGGTGCTCGCTATCGGGCTGGCGGTCGTCTTCGGGATTCCGCTGGCGCTGGTGTGATCACTCGGCGGGAACGGACTGTTTGTACTCCTCGCGGAACTCGCCGATCAACTGGCCCATCTTCGCGTACCAGTCGTTGAGCACGCGCTGCATGTCGTCGGCGATCTGGTCGGGATCGGTCGGCCGGTAGACGTGGTAGTACCCGCCCTGCTCGTAGTTGACTTGCTCTTTCTGGATGAACCCCGACGAGAGCAACCGCTGGACCGACCGGTAGGCCGTCGAGCGCTCGCGCTGAACGTCCTCCGCAATCTCGTCGACTGTCAGCGGCTCCTCGGCGTTCGTGAGCGTCTGAAACACTTCCTTGTCGAGTTCTTTTAGCCCGTGGATACACTCCAGCAGGCCCTCACACTCCATGTCCTGTGTGAGGTACTCGGTCATCGATTCTGGCATTACCCTCTTCTACGCGAACTCGATTCAAAAGCCTTGTGAGTAGTGCGCATAACCGCGGAAGACCTCCGGCGCTGAACGATTCGACTCACGTCGACCGACCCTCGATTCTGCCGGTTCTCTCCACGAAGTATTGTATAATGGGCAAATAACTGGGGTATCGAAGCACTCCAGACCGACCCGGTCGTCCCGATTACTCGTCTTCGCAAACAACGATATTGTGGGGATCGAGCAAAATTGTTAAGGCCGCTGCTCCCGAACATCGAGATATGACTGATACAGACGAACTGGAGGAAATCCGAGAGCAGAAACGCGAGGAGATACAGCAGCAGGCCCAGCGCACGCCCGCGCCGGGCGAGCCAATCCACGTCGAGAGCGGCGAGCACTACGAGGAGGTACTCGGGGAGTACGATGTCGTCCTCGTAGACTTCTACGCAGATTGGTGTGGTCCGTGTCAGATGCTCGAACCGGTCGTCGAGGAGATCGCCGCCGAGACCGACGCAGCCGTCGCGAAAGTCGATGTCGATGCCCACCAGCAACTGGCCGCCCAGTACGGCGTCCGTGGCGTGCCGACCGTCGTGCTGGCCGTCGACGGAGAGACGGTCGAACAGTTGACGGGCGTTCGTGAGAAGAGCCACTACGTGTCGCTGATCGAACGATACGGTAGCTAATCAGGTCGCTCACCGGCGGTCGATTTCTGTGTCGACCGCCCGCTGCAGTGACGCGTACGTCTGGTCGTCCATCGCGTCACGGACAACGGTGATCGCGCTTCTGATGCCGGCATCTCGGGTCCGCTGGGTGATGTGACCGAGAAATCGGACGACGCGCTCGGCGTCGGTGTACAGCAAGAGCGTATTGAAATCGTCGAACAGGACCCAGCCGTGCCCGTCTTCGAGCGCTCGCAGGGCGCGGTTGTACTGCATGCTCAACCCCGTGAGATCGCTCGGGTCGATACTCTCGGTGGCCCACATCGGCCCGTCGTAGTCGTGCTCGGTCGCCGATAACACCAGATGGCCGACGGTCGAGATGTCGCCACCCGCTTCGCGAACGAGGCGCTCGATCGTCGCTGGTGACCGGGGTGAGACGATCAACAATTGCTGGTAGGCCGCTGCAGGCAACAGCGAGAACGACGGCCTGAGTGAGTCAGTCGCGACGAGCGCCTGTGCGCCCGCATCCAGGCGCAACCGACGCGACTGTGTCGACTGGACATCACTGTGGCTCGTCATCCTGTCCCTCCCCACTATCCGTCGCTGGTGGTTGCTCTTCCACTGGTGTTCCCATAGTTCCCCACTGTTACTCTACATGAGCGTCGCAGAGACTTATATAGCTTTTCGACGCTATCAGGCGCCTGTCAGATCCCGCTCCTCGCCAACCTTTTTCTATCTACCATGTGTGACGTACCCACATGGAGGAAGCGTACGTTCGATTGCTCTGCCCCGAGTGTGCTAAAGACTGGGAGTCGACGCCCAGGGATCTTCCCGAACCGAATCGCGTGTATCACTGTCCGAACTGTCACGCTTCGCGACACCTCTCGGAGTTCATGCGGACCGATCACGATCTCAAGACGCTCAAGCGCCTCCAGTGATCACCCTCGATAGCAGCCGCCTAGCTACTGGTCGCCGAGCGCGCGCCACAGGCTTCACACTGTAGCAGGATCGCACCCTGCTCTCGGACGAGCTTGGTGTCCGGCAGGCCACACTCCGAACAGATGACGAACTCCTCGATGTATGCGTCGAGTGCCTCGGAGATACGACGCTTCCCGAAGCTGCCAGTCAGCCGTGCGCGCCCACTCTCGTCGATGTGGCCGCTGGTCCCCACCTCGTTCTGGAGGAACTTCATCACGTGATCTTCCTCTCGGCCGAGTCGGTCGACCGTCGCCTGGAAATTCTCGTAGACGGTGACGTTGCCTTCCTGCCGGACATTCGGGTCAGGTACGTCGAACCGTTCGCTGTCGCCGTCGATGTCGGGCGTCTCGTCGAGTGCCCGATCGAGCATGTCGTCGTAGTCCATACCTGCTCTAGCTGGGGCCGCATCAAAAGCCTTTCAGAGTAATTCTTGTAGCTCATTTCCAGATCGTGCCATCCTCGGTGTCGGCGTACCGGTAAATCGCGACAAGAATCACTCTCAGAGTTGATCAGCCTCCGCGAACCGAAAAGCGTGTGAGGTAGTATTTCGTCCACCCTCATATCGACTGATAGACCGTGATAAAACCCCGGAATACGGGGGGCGCATGCTAACGATACTCAGGATACTACTATAATCCTTGAGTCGGTAGAAAGGAGTGACCATGAAGAAGCAGGAGCTCATTCACCTTCACGGCCTGCTCGCACAGGTACAAGATCACTACGAAGAGCGGACCGGAAATACCGTCGACCACGACGAGTATCTTCAGCAGAGCGTGCGGCCGACATCGATCCACAAGTCGAAAACAGACCACAAAGCTGCGGTGTTTGCGCTGGCGGACGGGCTGTGTGGCGAACTCGAATCGGAAGTCAAAGAGCCAGTTTCTGCGGCTGCGGACTGAGACGGACTGGGAACCGGGTGGGTTCTCTGTCTGGACACACGTTTCGTCTCTGATAGTGGTTACTGTAACGATTTACCGTACGACCGTACCAGAGCGTGCGGTCGATGCGGAACAGACTTGGAGTAATCACTATGAGCAACTGCTACGCTCGCCGAAAATCAGCTTTCACTCGTCGATCAATTCCTCGAACTCCGGGAGGACATCGCTGTCACTCGACCGGGCCTCCTCGGTGGTCGTCTCGCCCTCGTCACGCGCTTGCTCGTCCGCAGTTGTCACACTCTCGGTTTCGTCGTCTTGGTCGTCTTCGTCGATGACTTCGATCTCGACGACATCGAGGGGGATGTTGGTCAATCGCTGCCCGATCTCTTTGCGGGCGATACGGGAGGCGTGTTCGTTGCGCTCGACATTGAAGACGGTCATCTCGAGTTCGAGCGCGACGAGACTCTCGTCGGCGGCGATGAACGCCGGTTCGAGTTCCTCACCACAATGTGGACAGGACCGCTCGCCCATGTTGATCTCGACGTAGTTGAGATCCGGATTGAGCATCTCGCCGGTCTTGGAGATGGCGATCCGGACCGCTTCGTCGGCCGTCTCGACGTCGTAGACGGGGATAGCGGCTTCGACGACAACGCGACAATCCATATGTTATCATTACTCTCCCTCCGATATGAAGGTTGGCCAGCGTTTCGAACCGGTCTCGTAACCGAAAAGCCACTCCAGCCCCGAATCCGCCCAGATGCCATCCGGAACCATCGATATCTCGTCGCTGTCCGGCAGTCTCGATTTGCAGGCGACGCTCGAAAGCGGGCAGTCGTACCTCTGGCGACGGGAGGACGGACAGATGTACGACGAGAGCGAGCAAACGGGCGGCGATGCCTGGTACGTGACGGTCGTCCGGCCCGACGAGGCAGGACACGTCCGTCTCGACGAGGGTGAGCCGGCTGTCGTTCGCGTTCGTCAGCGCGACGGTCGCCTGGAGTGGGAGTCGACAGCCGAAGCGGAGGGGGTCGTCAGATCGCTCCTCCGACTGGACGACGATCTGCCGGCGATCCGCGCGGCGACGCCCGACGACCCGCTGATCGAGGCTGCCTACGATCGCTACTGGGGGATGCGCCTCGTCCGCGACCCACCGTTCGGGGCGCTCATCTCGTTTATCTGTTCGGCCCAGATGCGTGTCTCACGGATTCACGGGATGCAAGTCGCACTCGCCGAGGCGTTCGGTGACGTCGTCGAGTTCGACGGCCGGGCCTATCACGCGTTCCCGACACCCGACCAGTTGGCCGGGGCGAGCGAAGCCGACCTCCGAGATCTCGGGTTGGGCTATCGCGCGCCGTACGTCCAGCGCAGCGCTGAACTGGTCGCTTCGGGCGAAGCCCACCCCGATACGGCCCGCGAGATGGAGTACGAGGCCGCCCGCGAGCACCTGACACAGTTCGTCGGCGTCGGCGAGAAAGTCGCCGATTGCGTCCTCCTCTTCTCGCTGGACTTTCTGGAAGCCGTGCCCCTGGACACGTGGATCCGCAAGACGATTGCTGAGTACTATCCCGACTGCGACCGCGGCAACTACGCCGAAACCTCCCGCGCGATCCGCGAGCGTCTCGGTGGCGAGTACGCCGGCTACGCCCAGACGTACGTCTTTCATCACCTCCGCAACGGTGGAGGAGACGACTAGCGTTTTTGAGGACGGAGCGTTACACTCTCGGGTATGACCGATCGTACGCACGCACACGTCTTCGTCTCGGGCCGCGTTCAGGGCGTTTTCTTCCGGGCGACGACCCGTGACACGGCACGCGAACACGGCGTCGACGGCTGGGTGAAGAACCTCGCTGACGGCCGCGTCGAGGCTGTCTTCGAGGGGCCCGAAGACGCCGTCGAGGCGATGGTCGAATTCTGTCACGAAGGGAGTCCACAGGCACGCGTCGACGATGTCGAGGTCGAGTACGCGGAGCCGGACGGATACGAGGGGTTCGAGATCAGGCGATAGCCCCCGAGTTTTTGCCCTGGCCAGTCGAATCCGGATGTATGAGTCTCGGTGAGGTCATCACGGGTCAGGAGATGGCGGTGATCGACGCGAACGCGGCCGCGCTGGGCGTTCCGCGCAAGCAACTGATGGAGTCGTCGGGCCACGCCGTCGCGCGCGCAGTCGAAGCTGATGCCGACCCCGAGGACGAAATCGCGATCGTCGTCGGCCGCGGCAACAACGGCGGTGACGCCTTCGTCGCGGCCCGGTTTCTGGACGACTATCAGATTCGAGTCCACCTCCTCGGCCGTCCGGAGACGATCACGACCGACATCGCCCGCGAGAACTGGGAGGCGATCCAGCACGCTGAGGTAGCCGCCGAGGTCGTGCGCGACTCGACGGCACTGGACATCGGCGAGCCGGATCTGTTCGTCGACGCGATGCTCGGGACGGGGATCAGTGGTGACCTCCGGGAACCGATGGCGACGGCGGCCGCGCAGATGAACGCCAGTGAGTCGTCGGTCGTCTCCGTGGACGTTCCCTCGGGACTGGACGCCGAGACGGGTGTGCTCGCTGAAAACGCTGTCGAGGCCGATCATGTCGTCACGTTCCACAGGCCAAAGCCCGGCCTCGCCGCACTGGACGCCCCAGTAACGGTCGCGGACATCGGAATCCCGGCGGCGGCAGAACGGTTCGTCGAGCGCGGCGACCTCCTGCGACTCTCTCGCCCGGCCGACACGCACAAGGGTGATTTCGGCGAGGTGCTCGTGATCGGTGGGGGACCCTACACCGGCGCGCCCGCCCTCTCCGCGCAGGCGGCCTTGCGGGCCGGCGCAGATCTCGCCCGCGTTGCGTGTCCGGAGCCGGTCGCCCGCGAACTGCAGGGCTATAGCGAGAACCTGATCGTCCGGCCGTTCGAGGGCGAGCGATTCAGTCCACACGCTGTCGGGACGGTCGTGGAACTGGCTGCCGAGCACGACACCGTCGTCCTCGGGCCGGGCCTCGGCGACCACGACAACACGCTCGTCGCGGTACAGAACTTCCTGACGCAGTTCACGGGCACGGCGGTCGTCGATGCAGACGCACTCCAGGTCGTCCCGGGGGTCGAGACCGATGCTACGCTGCTCTGTACGCCCCATCAGGGTGAACTCGAACGGATGGGTGGCAAGACCGCCGACGAGTGGCGCGAGCGCGCTGATCTGGTCGAGGCGTTCGCGGCCGAGCTCGGTCACACGCTTCTGGTGAAGGGGCGATACGACGTGGTCTCGGACGGTGAGCGGACTCGCGTCAGTCGAACTGGCAATCCGGGGATGACTGTCGGCGGGACTGGCGACGTACTCGCTGGTGTGACGGCCGCGCTGTCGGCGACGCAGGAGCCACTCGACGCGGCTGCGATCGGCGCGTACGTTAACGGTGCGGCGGGCGACCGGGTCGTTGACGCACAGGGATACGGACTGGTCGCCACGGACCTGCTCGATGCGATTCCGCGAGTCATGTGGAGGGGAGACGATGAGTGACGACGGACAGTGCGACCCGTCCGAGAAACTGACGCACACCGACGACTCGGGCGAGGCCCAGATGGTTGATGTCGGTGACAAGCCAGACTCGAAGCGCCGGGCGGTCGCTCGCGGAACGATCCATCTGCATAGTTCTACTGTCGACGCTATTCGAGCGAGCGAGATCGGCAAGGGTGACGTCCTCGCAACGGCGCGGATCGGCGCGATCCAGGCGGTCAAACACACCTGGGAGACGATCCCGATGTGTCACCAGATCCCGATCACGAACGTCGAGACCGACTTCCAGGTCGACGAGTCGTCGGTGACGCTCACTGTCACTGTCGAGACGACGGGAAAGACGGGCTGTGAGATGGAGGCACTGGAGGGCGTGACGACGGGGTTGAACGTCGTCTGGGACATGGTCAAGTCTGCCGAAAAGGACGCGGACGGCGAGTATCCCGAGACACGGATCGCCGACGTTCACGTGCTCGAAAAACGCAAACGCACAGTCGGATAGCGCCTGTGTCTTTCTCGGTGCGATCGTCCTGTCGCTACCCGTGCAGAATCAAAGGGGAGCGGGGCCATGGAGCGTGTGACAGTGATCCGGGCCCCGTATATACAACCATTCGCGCCGACCCCATGAAGGCCAGCCTACCGGAGTGAAAGTGAAAGTACGGGACGTGAGAGGATGATGTGATACGGTGACAGCCCTATCGCGCGAGCGGGAGATTGTAGCTCGTCTCGCGCTCGACGACGACATCCCAGGTTCGCTCGCATGCACAGGAGACTTGCTCGAAGACGCTGGGGTCCTGCCGGAGGTCGAAGTCCTTGATAGCTTTCTGGACGCGGTCGTCACACTCCCCGCAATTGTGCGCGCCACGGTCGCTGCCGTGGCCGACCGGGTCCGAGACGACGATGACGTCTTCGTCGGCGGTTGATTCGAGGACCTCGGCGACGCTCCAGAGCCACGGCGGGCGGTAGCCATCGTCGAAATACAGCTGTTCGACCTCGGTGAATTTCTGGACGTTGGTCGGATTCATCGAGACAGTGTGACAGCCCTCGACGGCCCCGCAGCGCCGGACCGAGGATTTCATGTCCTCGATCGCTTCGGGCTCGCTGAGGAAGGGCGGTTTCATGAGGAGGTAGGCTTTGATCCCTGCGTCGACGTCCTCGGCGTCCGCGTCGGCGGCGCGGGCCTCCGCGCAGGCGTCTTCGAAGTCCGCGAAGTCGAAGTACTTGTTCACACAGTCATGACGGACGCGGTCAGTTGCGGTTTCGAGGCCGACAGCGACGTCGGTGTTCAGGCCCTGGTCGGTGAAGTTCGCGATCTTCTCGCGGTCGACGAAATCAGGGAGGGACTCGACGACGATCCGCTCGCGGTCGCCGAAGGTCTCGGCGATGGCCTGGCGCGTCTCGGCGGGGACTTCGCGTTCGTCGAGGAAACTTCCGGAGGTGTAGATCTTGATGAGTCCGGATTTCTCGTCGGCGTTCTCTTGCTCGTGATCGAGGCAGGCCTGGACCTGCGTCATCAGATCCTCGTGGGCGACAGTGCCGCCTTCGACGCTTTCGGCGACGTAGCCACACATCGTACAGCCCCCGGCACGAGCCCAGCGACAGCCCCCGGTGTTGAGGATGATCGTCAGACTCTGGTAGACGCCGTCGGGCGTGTTGTCCTCGTCGAGCCAGACCCGGGTCGGTTCGGTCGGGTCGTAGGTTTTGTCCTTGCGCCCGCGGATCTCCCGCATCACCTGATTGTGGGCGTCCATCCCCTTGCCCTGCTCGTAGACTTCGGGGCTCGGCTTGCTCATATTGTGCTCCGGTAGTCGATGGACGTGTAAAGCCTCTGTGTTCGTGGATTTTGGCCACGCTGATGGCTTTGCAGATGGCTCTCGATTCGCTGACTAGGAAACGACTCTAACAGTGACAACACGGGAAAGCCCTCGACTCGCTGGCGGCCGCTGAGGGACATATCTTCAGTCGCTCTGCTCCTTCAGATAGTGGTCACTCAGCGACTCCCTCTCAGCGCCACACGAGTCTCGCCCTTTCATCCACCAGGCCCGCTCCGCTACCGCCTTATTGTCGCCCCACACCTCCCCGGTCGCGCGGCGTTCGCCGCGCGACACGCTTCCTGACGGCCCTACCCTTCCCCGGATTCCTGCGGCTGCGCCGCAGGGTACGGGAGACGAAGTCTCCCGGCACGTTCGGTCGCGGCTGCCGCCACGACACTCACTCCCGGCCACCGCCGGGGAACAACCCTCTCAAGAGCCACTCGTCCCCGGTCGGCACACCGTCGAGATTCCCCTCATCGTCGAACAGTTTCGCACGAAGGAATCGGACTCGAAGCTGATTGGCCTCGTTTCGAACGTCCGCCGGCCGGATGTCGTCGATCCGGCCGTCGGCAACGGCGTCGAGGATCGTCTCGATCTGGTCCTTTTCGCTGGGGGTGAGTTCGAACTCGTAGGTTTGAGACTGCTCGCCCCCCTGTTTGGTCCACTGGCGGGCGGCCGAGACGACGACCGAGCAGGGCTCGCGACATGGGAAGACTCCCGAACCGCCGTCGGTTTCGAGTGGAGTCTCGGCGTCGTAGTCCCACTCGCGGCGCTTGAGACACTGCGAGTCGGCACAGCAGGCCTCGGCCACCCACTCGACGTGTTCGTGACCCTCCTGTCGATCCCAGGTCTCGATGACGCCGTAGATTCCGGTCTGGCGCGCCATCGTCTCGTGCCAGTGGGAGATGTCAAGGTCACCCTCGCGCTCGCGATGCCAGTTCTCCATCGTCGCGGGATAGAAGAAATCTACAGTTGAGACGAGGCTGGCAGCGTCGAGATCGTGAAAGGTCCACCCGTCCCGGAGGGTCGGTGCAGTCTTCAGCGGGCGGTACTCACCGTTGGCGTCGCGTTTCGCGATGTCGCGGGCGTCTCGCGGGTCGTCGTAGCGTTCGAGGTCGGCGACCGCACGCTCGGCGTCGTCCACGTGACGCAGGTCGTAGCGCCGCAGCCCATCCTCGTCGAGCGTGACCGTGATCTGTAGTTGTCCCCACGAGCAAGTGACGCCCTCTTCGAGTGCGTCGTAGCGGTCGGGAACACCGTTTGTGTCGGCGTCTTCGAGCCAGCGGAGGAACGCCCAGCGCGCTTCGGCCTGCGGAGCAGTCTGATGCCAGAAGAACCAGTTTTCGACGTATTCGCTTACATCGGCCAGTGCCGACCGCGGCGTCTCGACCGGCGCGGTCAGCGTCGCCTCGGGTGTCTCGACCGCCAGCTGTCCACCCTGGCGCTCTGCCTGCAGTCCGTCGAAGTCGACCCCGTCGGCGGCCACCTCCGCCAGCGCCTCGTACGGCGACGTGTCCATGTGCGGGTTCAGGGACCGGAGTGGCTAAAGGGCGACCCTTTCGGTATTTACTGCTCGGCCAGCACAGCACCGCCCGTCTGCTCGCGCACCGTCTCCAGCGCGTCTTCGACATCAGCACCGGCGTCGGCGGCCCGTTCGAGGAGCACGTCAGCCAGCAGCGGTTCGGTCCCGACCGCGCCGGAGTACCAGATCCGTGTGCCGTCGACCTCGGCAGGTGTCTCCCAGCCCTCCCGATAGTCCGCAGTCAGGCCCATGTCTTCGGGGATGTCCTCCTGGGTGTGATAGCCGTCGGCGATGAACAGTGGCACGACCACCACGTCGTCGCTCTCGAAGAAGTCGGTTACGTCGTCGACCTCGGGGTCTTCGTCCATGAACAGCGCCTTTACCTCGTCGAATCGGTCCCGGTCTCGGATGCGGTCGGCGTGGTATTCGATCGCCTTCGCGGAGTTCTCGTTGCGTTCGGTTCCGTGGCCGACAACCGCGAGGCCGAATCCCGCTCCGACGTCAGGGTCGTCAGTGACCGACTCGGCGCGTCGGACGATCACGTCCGACATCGCGTGGTGAGTGCCGACCGGGCCACAGTAGTGGACAGTCTGGCCCGTATCGCTCGCGGTACACGTCGCGTGGGTCGCACTCGTTCCGTCCGACTCCCACAGGTCGGGCGACCACCCCTCCAGACGCAGTTCCCTGGGGATGACCTCCTCGGTGAAGTAGCCCTCGCTGACGAACAGCGGGACGACGTAGACGGTGTCGCTGTCGAGCGTCCGCAGGACCTCCCGGAAGTGGGGTTCTTCCTTCCAGAATGCTTCCCGAACTTCGTCGAACGCGCCCGTCTCGCGGATCCGGTCGGCGTGTTCGAACGTCGGGGTGCTCGAATCAGGATTGAGATGAGAGCCGTGTGCGGCGATGACGAGTGCGGGCATAGACGGGAACAGGGCTCCCGGAAGTATAGTGGCACCGTCTCCCGTAGCGCTGGCCCGAACCAGCGGGTATTTTGGACGCCACCGTCTCAGAAACAGGCATGTCACTCGCTGCGGACACCCGAGAGGCGGTTCGCGCCCACCCGTTCGTCTACGAGGGGTTGCGCGCAGGGATTCTGAACTACTCCGCTGCCGCTCGCTATCTCGATGTCGGTGACACTGATACTGTGGTCGCTGCACTCAGGCGCTACGCCGAGGAACTACCCGAGCCAGCCGACGACGACCGGGACCTCCGCGTGACGATGCACAGCGGCGTCGGGCCCGTCGAGAAGCCTGATGAGGCCTTGCTCGTCGTCAGCGATACTGCACTCGCGGCCGACGGTGGCGACGCGACTGCGGTCGTCGCGACGGGCGACGTCGATCCGGATCTGCTCGGAACAGTGCTGGGGCAGTGTTCGGCCGCCGACGTTACCGTCGACGCTGCCGGGGTCGGTGCCGACGCGCTCGTACTCGTCGTCGGGCGTCGGGACGGCCCGGACGCCGTCCGACTGCTCGAATCGAACGCCGAGTAATCCTGCCGGCAGTAAAGTTACTCCTCGTCATCCTCCGTCGTCTCGGTGCCGGTCAACGCGGTCATCTCGCGCATTTCGGCCAGTTCCTCGTCTGAGAGGTCGCGATACTCCTGTCCTTCGGGTGTCTCGGTCGCGATCCCGCTGGTGATGATCGTGCTGACGGCCTCGTCGACGGTCATGTCGACAGTGTTGACTCGTTCGTCCGGCACGTGTGCGAGGAACCCGCCCATCACCGGGTTCGGGGCGAGCGGGAGAAACAGCGTTTCGAGGTCTCGTTCCCCTGCTGCCGCGGCAATCGGGACGGCCGCGTCGCTGGTCTTGAACCCCATCACCCAGACGTCGTCGTAGGGAAATTCGACGAGGACGACTTCCTGAAAGTTGTCGACACTACTTTCGAGCATGGCGTCACCCATCCGTCGGAAACTGCCGTAGATCGAGCCGATAGCTGGAATCGCGCCGATGACAGCGTCGAAGTAGTCGATGAGTTGCTCGCCGTAGTGGTGGCGTGCGATGAGTCCGACCCCAACGACGATACAGATGAGGATAAAAAGGGCAGTGACCTCGGTGACGAAGTCGACGACGTTGCTGTAAATCCCCACAGTGAGCAAAAAGTCGACGAAGCCCCACTGCTGGACGCTCTCGATTAGTCCGCCATACTGGAGCACCTGAATGAACGGTTTGAGCGCGCTCGCGACGAAGTCGAAGGCCATCTTGAGGACGTAGATCGTGATGACCAGCGGAACGATGACGACGATTCCCGTGAGGATGACGTCGAGAATCGACCTGTAGGCCGATTTGCTGGCCTCTCGGGCGGTGTCTGCGTGTTCGGTGACGTCTGGAGTTGCCATACGCGTGTTGGCACAGCCCGATGAAAAAGGACTGTGGCCAAATCGGAGGGAAAAACTCCGACGGATTGAAACCCTGGCTCACGTAGTGACGGGCAATGACACTCCGCGTGAGTAACACGCTGACCGGCGAGCGCGAGCCCTTCGAGCCCGAAGATCACGACACCGTTCGGCTCTACTACTGTGGGCTCACTGTCTCGGACCCGCCACACCTCGGCCATGCCCGCGGCTGGGTCCACGTCGACGTGATGGCTCGCTGGCTGCGCTGGCTGGGCTACGAGGTCCACCACGTCGAGAACTTTACTGACATCAACGAGAAAATCGTCGCCCGCGTCGGCGAGGCTGGATCGAGCGAAGCCGATGTCGCCGAACACTACATCGGCGAGGTCATCGCAGCCATGCGCGACCTCAATCTCGGCCGCGCGGAGGTCTATCCCCGCGTCTCCGAGCACGTCCCCGAAATCGTCGACCTCGTCGAGACCCTCATCGAGAAGGGCTACGCCTACGAATCGAACGGATCGGTCTACTTCGACGTGACCAGTTTCGAGGAGTACGGCAAACTCTCGAATCAGGACATTGAGGAACTGGAGGCCCAGGGCGACGAGGACGAACAGTCCGAGAAGCGCAATCCAACGGACTTCGCCCTCTGGAAAGCCGACGGCGTCAGTCCCGAGGAAATCGAAGAACACCAGCACCCCGAGGCCGCACCCGCCGCGGAGGCCTGCGAAACCGCCGAAACTTGGGACTCGCCGTGGGGTGAGGGGCGGCCGGGCTGGCACATCGAGTGCTCGGCGATGAGCATGACCCACCTGGACGAGACGCTGGATATCCACGTCGGCGGTCAGGACCTGGTCTTTCCCCACCACGAGAACGAGATTGCCCAGAGCGAAGCGGCGACGGGCCAGCGCTTCGCCAACTACTGGCTGCACGTCCGCCTGCTCGAAACCAAGGGCGAGAAGATGTCTTCTTCGCTAGGTAACTTCGAGACTGTCGCCGAGGCCATCGACAACTACGGGACTGACGTGGTCCGGACCTTCTTGCTCTCGACGGCCTACCACAACAGCGCCGTCTACGGTGAGGACACCATCGCCGAGGCCATCGAGCGCTTCGACCGTTTCGAACGGGGCTACGAGCGTGCCGTCGAGGCCTGCGACAGCGTCGACGCCCGGACCAACGTCGCGGACGCGGATCTGCGAACCGCGGTCGAGACCACAGGCGAAGAGTTCGAGGCCGCGATGAACGACGACTTCAACACCCGGGCGGCGATGGCCGCACTGCTGGATCTGGTCGGTGCCGTCAACACCCACGTCGACGCTCATGAGGAATACGACTATCAGGGGCTTCGCCAGGCTATCGAGACCATCGAGGAATTTGCCGGTGGGATCTTCGGGCTCTCGCTGGGGGGCAGCGACGGCGGCGACGTCGAACTAGCTCAGGACGTCGTGGATCTCGTACTCGAAATTCGCGAGCAAGAACGTGAGGCCGGCAACTACGAGCGGGCCGACGAGCTGCGGGACGAACTCGAAGCGCTGGGCGTTGAGGTGCAGGATACGGACGAGGGGCCAGTGGCGCGGCTGGAGTAGGTACTTGTGGGACGGGACCGTCGGTAGCGATACGTTCGAAGGAGCGATTAATCTCACAATGAGGGGGAACAGGGGAAACGTAATCGACCAACGAAGACGGAGGCAGTTTCTTCGAATAGCCGGAGTGAGCATTTCGGCGGGGCTGGCCGGATGTACGATTCCTGGTCTCCAGCAATCGGAGCACGAACGGTATCCATTCACGCCGCGCCCCTTTACCGAGGTCGAGGGAGATCTGTCCCCGACCGCGGTTTTCGGCGGTGCTGACCACCCCGATTCGTTCGGTAGCGCGGTCGCGACGACGGGCGACACGGTTTTCGTCGGAGCTCCCAGAGCCGACACTGGCGGGAAGACGGCCGCAGGAGCAGTATAGTCTACCAACTGATCGACGGCGAGTGGAGCCCGGCGGGGACGATCACGGCTTCAACTGAGCAGAATGCCGAGTTCGGCTCGCAAATCGTCGTCACCGACGACACAGCACTCGTCAAGAGCTACTCCCAGAAGACGCCCCTGTACGAGTTAGCGCAGGGTGATGACCGAGTCTGGACACAAACGACATCGAGAATCAGTGGACCTGATGAGCTTTCCATTGCAGAAATCGCGCTGACGGAAGATACCGCAATCTTCGCAGGAAGAGAGACAGTCCACTTCGCCGAGAAGGCTGCGGGACAGTGGCGCGTCCAACAGACGCTCGAAATCGATACTGGAGAGCGTTTGATCGCTTCCCTGGCAGCGACAGGCACGACCGCTGTACTCGGATTACGGCCGAAAGGCGGACTGACAAAGATCGGGAGAGCGTATTTGTTCGACCGCGTGAACGGCACCTGGGAGCAAACGGCGATGTTCGACGGTGGCTATGGGTTCGGCAATTCAGTGGCTGTATCGGGCGATACAGCAGCAATTCTGGATAGTTCGAACCATACGGTGTACGTACTTCGTCGCGCAGACGGCCAGTGGAGACGACACGATAGATTCACCTGGACGAAGGGTGAGCTGCCACTGTCGGGCCCGTCAGTTGTCGCACTCGATGCCGGGACGATTCTCGTCGGATCCCGTGGACGGGAGGCCCCCGGAGAATTTCACGTGCTCGAAATCGACGATGGAAGCGATTCTCGACGGGGAACGACCCAACCCCCACCGGACGGCGGGGAACTGTTCGGAATAGCCGTCGGACTAGTTGAATAGACCGCCGTCGTGGCAGACCCGGGTCGGCGAACCGTCTATCTCTACGACGTTTGATCGTGATCGCTGTACCGATTTCTCACTCCGACTACACGAAGTCATGCAGTCGGTGTGGGACACATCCTCGACAATCACGCTGAGTATCGGAGTGGAGGTCAGTGTGGTCGAACCGACAGCAGACTTTTTCCCTCGGCCCGTGACACCACGCGTATGATCGAATCGCTCGTCTACCGCAGCGGCTCCGTCGAATCCTACGACGACCTCGGGGAAGCCAGAGCCGCCCAGGGAACGACCTGGGTCCACGCGACCGAGGTGACGCCAGACGAGCGTGCCCACATCGCCGAGGCGTTCGATCTCCACCCACTGGCGATCGAGGACATGACGAACAATGTCCGGGCAAAGACCGAGGAGTTTCCGGAGTTCGTGTTTGCCCTCCTCAAGACCGCACGGCTCACTCGGGGAGAGACCACGTTCGAGGAGGAGATCGCTGACGATCCCGTCGGTGTGTTTTTCGGCAGCGACTGGGTGGTCTCGATGACCCCCGGCACGGCTCCAGTGGTCGATCGCGTGAAAACCGCGGTCGAGGCCGGCGACGAGCGACTGCTTCAGCGCGGCCCTGACTTCACGGCCTACCGGATCATCGACGTGATTGTCGACAGTTACTTCGATCTGCTTGACACGCTCGAAGACCAGATCGAGAGCATCGAAGAAGCAGTCATCGAATCTACCGAGATCGACGTGCTCGACGAGATCAACAGCGTCCGCCGGGAGTTACTCTCCTTCCGGAAGTTACTGTGGCCCGCCCGAGAGGCGCTGGGCGTGCTCGCCCGAGGCGATCTCAGAGTAGTCCAGGATTCCACAGAGAAGTACTTCCGGGACGTCTACGATCACGTCATCCAACTCGTCGACCTGACCGAGACCTACCGCGATCTCGTGAGTGGTGCGCGTGACATCTACCTCAACAGCCTCTCACAGTCGACCAACGAAGTCATGAAAGTGCTGACGGTGGTCGCGACGATTTTCATCCCATTGACGTTCGTCGCCGGGATCTACGGGATGAACTTCGAGAATATGCCCGAACTCGGCTGGCGATACGGCTATTTCGCTGTCTGGCTGGTGATGCTCGCCATTGGGTTGGGGATGCTCTGGTTCTTCCGGCGACGCGACTATATCTGACTCTGTTGGGGATTGTGATCTCGCTCTGGCAGCTTGGTCGGAGGTGGGGACGATACTGCATTCGAACGCTCTCACCATGCTCGCTAGGAAACAGAAGGGTCGGAACTGCCGCGATCAACAACACCCGAAACCCCTCACCACGCTCGCTAGGAAACAGAGGAGTCAGAACCGCCGCGATCAACAACACTCGAAAGCCCTCTCCACGCTCGCGGTCGCTGTGCAGCATATTCTCGTTCGCTACGCTCACTCGAATAGAGGCTACACAGCGACACTCCTTCCGCCGCGAGCGAGATTCGCCCTTTCAATCCTCTAGGCCACCGCACCGCAACCGCCTTATTGTGTCCCCACACCTCCCCGGTTCCGCGCCGTTCGGCGCGGAACACGCTTCCTGACCGCCTCGCGATGGCCGGGAGCGAGTGCGAAGCCGAGCACCGGGAGAGCAAAGCTCTCCCGAGCTAACGGGCAGCTTTGCTGCCCGTGAACGACCCGGGGAAGGGCAGGCTGAGTCACCAGCATACGGCGGCCGCAGGCCGCCGTTTCTCCGGAATCGCCCTGATAAGGCGATTCCGGTCTTTTTCCCCAAGTTTTTCTCGCGATGGGTGCCCGCAGCGAGCGCGTTTATCCGCTCGCGAGGACACCCGAGCGAGAAAAAGTGGTTTTACAGAATCAGCGGGCCCAGCAACACCCCCATCAGTGACACTCGGCGCGCACCGATCCGCGGCGGCAACAGGCCGACCAGCGTCGCGACGGCAAAGATTCCGATACCGACCAGGCCGGATAGCAGCCAGATGAGCACGCCGAGCAGCCCCAGAACACCTACCGAGACGCGGGTGTTGTCCAGTCGGCCGACCAATCGAAGATAGCGATCACCGACCACGAGCACGAGCACGAACCCGACCATCGCCGCAATCGCGATCGACGCGATCCACAGCGAGAGCGATTGTGGCGCTTTCACCGATTCGACCGCGACGAGCACGCCCGTTCGCGTCGAGCCGAAGGTGACGAACGCCACGAGCGCGAAAATCGCGGTTGCTGTGTTCACGCCACTCGTCGCGACGACGAAGCCTCTCGATCCCCGGGACTGTGGCACGGCAAGCAAGACCATCGTTGCCGCGACGGCACTCGACACACCCGGCAGAAACCCGACGATCGCACCGGCGAGTGTTCCCAATCCAGCCAGCACGAGCACGGTCGACCGGGTGGTCAGCACGTCCGGCTCTTCCTGTGGCGGAACGCCCGCACCGCCAATCGCATCCAGCAGGACTGGTGCGCCGAACAGGCCTGCAAAGAGGGGCGCGAGCGTATTGCCGACCGGGACGAGCCCACCGACGGAGAGATCGAGTGTCGCCCACCCGAGCGCGGCGCTCGCAGCGAAGCACACAGCCGCACCGATCCGCGCTGGTCGGTTCGGCTCGGTCAGGATCAGAACGGCGACGACCGCAGTGAGAACGATCGAGAGGTGCTCGTTCAGCCATGGCATCCCGATCCGCATCCCCTCGGTCAGCGGGATCGCAAGCGGCACTGCAGCGATGACCGCCAATCCGCTTCCCAGTGCCGACAGTCGCAGTGCTTCCCGTCCCTGCCCCGCGATGACGAGCTCGTGACCCGGCAACGCGCTGGCGGCCATCGCCGGATCCGGTACGCCGAGCGCCAGTGCCGGCACGATATCCAGAAACGTGTGGACGACACCAGCAGCGAGCATCGCTGCTGCGACGTACTGCGGCGGACCGGGAATTGCCGTCGAGAACGCCGCCAGCAACAGTGCGAAGGTGTTCGCATGTAATCCTGGTGTGAGCCCGCTCAGCGTCCCGAGACAGATACCACTCCCGACGTACGCCAGTATCAACGCTGTTACACCGGGATTGGCGACGATTCGGACGCCCGCGGCCTCCATCGGGCCCCTCTTCTGGCGGATTCACTGATAAACCCGAGCACCGGCGACGGTGACAGTTGCACCGCTACGCGAACGGCGTCGAAAGAAACGAATGATGGTGGTTCGCGGGAGTTAGCCGAAGAGTTCGCCGAGGCCTTCGCCGCTGGCCTCTTCGTCTTCGTCGTCGTCGTCTTCGTCGTCGCCACCCTCGTCGGCGGCGGCCGCTTCCTCGGCCTCGTCGCCGCCTTCGTCGGCGGATTCGACTTCGTCGGTCGTCGCGGCGCCGCCCGTCGCGGGGACAGCGGCGGCCTGGTCGACGGCCTCGTCGATGTCGACGTCTTCCAGCGCTGCGATGAGCGCCTTGACGCGGGACTCCTCGACGTCGACGCCCGCTGCGTCGAGCACGTCGGTGAGGTTCGCTTCGTT